>Ga0105048_10000752_pt1 | contig 51110 bp, 44 predicted proteins | sample MAT05_FD_78382 | JGI IMG/M metagenome (GOLD analysis project Ga0105048, IMG submission 78382) | Freshwater microbial communities from Lake Fryxell liftoff mats and glacier meltwater in Antarctica - MAT-05 | ecosystem: Environmental > Aquatic > Freshwater > Ice > Liftoff microbial mat | place...
CATATTGACTTGGTAGCTCAGCTGGATAGAGCATCCCGATGTTAATCGGGAGGGTTATTGGTTCAAATCGCTTTTTTAGTTCTTGTTACATATTGACTTGGTAGCTCAGCTGGATAGAGCATCAGCCTTCTAAGCTGAGGGTCATTGGTTCGAATCCAATCCAGGTCACTTACAAAGGCTGTCTGAAAAGATAGCCTTTGTCGTTATTTACATCGTATGCCTGCCATTTGCTACATATTATATAGCACCAAACTCAACAAATATTATGTTGGATCAACCTCCGATATGGAAAGGAGACTGCAAGATCATATCCGGGGAAAAGAAAAGTACACCAGGACGGGTCTACCCTGGGAATTAGTTTACAAAGAGGAATTTGAACTTCTACAGCAGGCAAGGCAAAGAGAATTTTATATTAAAAAAATGAAGAGCAGGAAATTCATTGAGAAGTTGATAAACTCAACTGGATAGCGCATCCCGATTTTTAATCGGGAGGGTCGTTGGTTCGAATCCAATCCAGGTCACTTTAACAGGGGCTGTCCGAAAGGGCGGCCTTTTCTATTAGAGCATTTTATCACCACCAGGCAGGAATCAAATCAGGCTCACAAAGACAGTTGTATTTAACGGAGCTTTTGTATTTTTACCAAAATCAAAAAGGATGGATGTAAAAATTGACCCCTCCTGGAAAGAGGTATTAAAAAATGAATTTACCAAACCATACTTTTTGGAGATCGTTACGCATCTAAAAATGGAAAAAACGGCTGGTAAAACGATCTATCCACCTGGCCCTTTGATTTTCAATGCATTTAACCAAACCCCATTTGATAAAGTAAAGGTTGTTTTGCTCGGACAAGATCCTTATCACAATCCCGGGCAGGCACACGGTCTCAGCTTTTCTGTACCCAACGGCGTCAAGCTCCCACCATCACTCCTAAATATTTACAAAGAGATCCATGCCGATCTTGGGGTAGCCATGCCCGTTGAATATGGAAATCTTACCAGGTGGGCAGAACAGGGACTATTGTTATTAAATGCTTTCCTTACAGTAAGGGCCAACGAACCGGCAAGCCATCAAAAAATTGGCTGGATGAATTTTACCGATGCAGTCATCAAAAAAATATCTGATGAAAAAACCGGTGTTGTTTTTTTATTGTGGGGTAAGTTTGCACAAGACAAACAAATATTGATTGATGAAACAAAACATTTTGTTTTAAAGGCTGCCCATCCCTCCCCCTTTAGTGCGGATAAAGGTTTTTTCGGATGCCGTCATTTTTCAAAAACAAATGAGTTGCTGTCCAGCAACGGGAAAACAGCCATTGACTGGAAATTATTAACACCATAAAAAAACGTTTTTTTTAATAACTATGAATGGTATTACTCAAAATAAAAAAAGCTCGATCACTCATTATGGATTAGAGATCTTTGCCCGGATATGGGCTTTGTGGGGGTTAATAAGTTTTGTGGTTACTTTCCTTATCATATTTATCCCTTCTATGCTTTCTTATTTATTTCCGGAGAAAAAAGGGCAGGACTACTTTATTGCGGTATCGAGGTACTGGATGAAAGCATGGCTGATATTGATTGGATGCCCCGTGAAAATAACAGGAAAGGAGCATTTTAAAAAAGGCGTTACCTACATAGTGGTGTATAACCATAATTCCTTACTGGATGTTCCATTATCTGCACCATTTATTCCCGCTGGCAATAAAACCATTGCCAAAGCATCTTTTGCCAAAGTGCCTATTTTTGGGATGTTTTACAAACGGGGGTCTGTGCTTGTGGACCGCGACAGTGAGGTGAGCCGCCGCCAAAGCTATGACGAGATGATGAAGGCCCTGGCAAAAGGGATGCATATGTGCTTATATCCTGAAGGCACCCGAAACAGGACAGGTGAATTATTAAAATCATTTCATGGTGGTGCTTTTAAACTGGCTTTTGACACAAAAAAAGAAATTATGCCCTGCATCATTTACGGTACAAAAAAAGCCATGCCGATCAATAAAAAATTTTACCTGCTGCCAACAAAACTTACCATGGATTTTTTACCGCCGGTAGCAGCAGAAAATATTGGCCCGAAAGTGCTGAGAGATAAAATATTTAATATCATGCTTAACGCCTTATCTAATAAAGAAAAAGCATCTGCTGATCATATTTAATAATTAGTTTATGTGACTTTTAATTTTAAATGTGTACTTTTGACACCTTTGAAATTTGAAATATTATTACTGAATTAAACTTAAGTTTGAACGATATTTAAGGTTCAATCCTTTTTCTTTAGATATGAAAAAAAAAGTAACTAAAATTGGAGTACTTACTTCAGGTGGAGATTCGCCGGGAATGAATGCAGCCGTTCGTGCTGTGGTACGGACAGGCATTTATCATGGACTGGAGGTGTACGGTATTATGCGTGGCTACAGTGGGATGGTGGAAGATGATATTTTTAAAATGGAGAGCCGCAGCGTAGCAAATATTATTCAAAGAGGAGGCACTATTTTAAAAACTTCCCGCAGTAAAGAGTTTTTCACTCCCGAAGGAAGAAAAAAAGCCTTTATAAATTTACAAAAACATGGCATTGACGGATTGGTAATTATCGGTGGTGACGGAAGTTTCAGGGGTGCCCAGATATTCAGTAGTGAGCACGATATACCCTGCATTGGTTTGCCTGGCACAATTGACAAGGATATTGCCGGTACCGACTTTACCATCGGTTTTGATACCGCAGTAAACACGGCTGTGGAAGCCATTGATAAAATAAGGGATACCGCCGATGCCCACGACCGTTTGTTTGTGATTGAAGTGATGGGCAGGGATGCCGGCTATATAGCCCTGCACAGTGGTATTTCTACAGGGGCAGAAAACATTTTGATACCGGAGCGTAAAACCGATGTGGAAGAAATCATCAACCAGCTTGCAGAAAAAGAAAGAAGACATAAGCTGGTAAATATGATTGTTGTGGCAGAAGGAGATGAATTTGGTGGCAACGAAATAGCCAAAGTGATCAAAGAAAGGCTTCCACAACAGGAGGTAAGGGTTTGTATTTTGGGCCACATACAAAGGGGAGGTTCACCGAGCTGTTTCGACCGGTTAATTGCAAGCCGCATGGGCTATTCTGCTGTTGATTGTTTAAGGGAAGGCAGGTTCAATGTATTTGTTGGTATTGTAAACAACAGGATGCATTATACCCCATTAAATGAAGCCGTAAAAAAGAAGCAACGCATCAGTGAAGAGTGGATGAAGATTGTGAAGATACTGGCAAGTTAACCGCTTGGTGATTTGCAGAGGTGAGGGACCTATTCAGTGAAATATACAAAACATTGCAGCAGCATGTTGCTCATGAGAATAAATTGAAAGAATAAATTACAGGGAGCAGCGGTGCTGTTATGGACAACCTGGCAGCAGTAGACCTGGGAAAGAAAGCAGGCTGGAATTTATTCAATTTAATTCAATAGCAAAGGGATCGGCAGAGGAAGTAAAATCACAATTATACAGATCATTGGATTGCAAAATAATTTCTGAAGAAATTTTTAAATGCCATTACGATAAAGCTGATAGAGTTAGGGCTAAAATTTTTACATTCATGAATTCTTTTAATCAAACAGCACATAAAGGAACCAAATTTAAAAACCGAAGTTGACCAGTTTTCCGTTGATGGTTTGCAAATTATAACAATACCAAACAGTAAACACCGAATAGTAAACTCCAAACAGTAAAACAATAATATGAGTAAAAATATTGGCAAATACCTGTACAAACATATGGACAGGGAAGCCGGAATCCAACATTCCATCAAAAGAACAAAAATTGTTGCAACGGTGGGGCCAGCCTGCTCTACATACGATAAACTGCTGGAACTGGTAAAAGCAGGCGTAAATGTATTTCGCCTTAATTTTTCTCATGGCTCTTACGAAGACAAATCAACAATTATTGGGTTTATCAGGGAGATCAATAAAAATGAACCCTATAATTTAGCCATATTGGGTGATCTGCAGGGACCTAAATTAAGGGTAGGCGACCTCGAAAATGGCAGGTTAGAATTAAAAGATGGAAGTGAGATAATTTTCACAACAGAGAAGGTGATTGGTACATTGGAAAAAGTGTATGTTTCTTATCCCAATTTGGCAAAAGATGTAAAAGTGGGCGAACGTATTTTCCTGGACGATGGTAAGATGGAAGTGACAGTGAAAGAGATTTTAAATGACAAAGAAATAAAAATTTCTGTTACACTGGGTGGCACCCTGTTACCAAAAAAAGGTGTAAACCTTCCTGATTCTGCGCTTACGATGCCGTCACTAACAGAGAAGGATATCGCAGACCTGGATTTTATCATCGATAAAAACCTGGACTGGGTTGCACTGTCATTTGTACGTCATGCCAAAGATATTATTGAACTGAAAGACCGGATAAAAGCGAAAAACAGTAAAATAAAAACCATTTCGAAAATAGAAATGCCGGAGGCACTCAAAAATATCAGGGACATCATCATACAAAGTGATGCCATCATGATTGCCCGCGGCGACCTGGGTGTGGAGGTTCCGATTGAGCAGGTGCCGTTGATACAGAAAGATATCATCCTGAAATGCATGCACCGTGCCAAGCCGGTAATCGTGGCTACACAAATGATGGAAAGCATGATGGAGCGTACCAAGCCCAACAGAAGTGAAGTGACCGATGTGGCGAATGCAGTACTGGAAGGCGCCGATGCAGTAATGCTGAGCGGTGAAACTGCCATGGGTGATTACCCAACGCTGGTAGTGGAAACAATGAGTAAAATTATCCTGGAAGTAGAAAGCAGGGCATACGATTACGACCGCGACGATATACTTACTCCGCAGCCACACTCACCTTCTTTATTAAGTGATGCGCTTTGCTCCAGCGCCTGCAAACTTGCCAAGGATGTAAATGCCGATGCATTGGTGGGTATGACCCAGAGTGGCTATACGGCTTTTATGTTGAGCAGCTACCGTCCAAAAGCACCATTGTTTATTTTTAGCAAAGAACGCAGCCTAATCAACCAGTTGAGTTTGAGCTGGGGTGTACGGGCTATTTATTATGCAGAAGAAGAAAGCCTGGATGATATTTTCCAGGACCAAATAAATATTTTAAAAGAAAGGGGATTTATCCAGCCCGGCAATATGGTGGTAAACACTGGCAGTACGCCAATAGACCGGCATTTACCAACCAATATAATTAAAGTTGCCGCGGTAGAATAATGTAACCTGCCACAACTTAAATTTAAAAATGAAGCCGCGTCACTGCGGCTTCATTTTTTAAATAAAACGTCAGATCTTACTGAAAATTTACAGCTCCTTCCGGTAACGCCTGCACGCTTGCAGCAAACTGCACAAAAATTGGCACAGCGCAGTCACTGAATGCAGCCGCATTTGCTGACAATATTTTCCGTCTTTATAAATTACTGATCACACCCAGGTTCCGCTTCGGATATATGGATGGAAAAGCAAGTGGTTGCATTAAATACCTGCCAATACCACGGAAATCATTGTACAATATCCAGAACACATTACCAAAATTGGCAACGCACTGGTGGAGGAAAAGCGGAAAAATTAACAGGTGAAAAATGCCGCTTTAAATATTGTCTGCGCTTCTGTTCTGCATAAAAAGCTTCTTCTTATCTTGTAAAAAATTTACCAATGGCAAATGATATTAAATGCCCAAACTGCGGCCATGTTTTTGATGTGGAAAATGTAATTGCGGCTGATATTGAACAAAAATTCGAAAAACAGTTTCAGCAAAAACAGCAGCAGTTGCTTGACAAAGTAAACATAGACAAACAGAAACTGCTGGAGGAACAACAGCAATTTGAGGAAAAGAAAAAAAGAGAGAATGAAATATTTGCACAAAAACTGCAGCAGGAAAAGCTGAAGATGGAAACCGAAATACAGGAACAGGTAAGAAAAAGTATTGCCGCTGATTTCGAAAATAAGCTCCGGATACTGGAGGGCAACAATAAAGACAATGAAGAAAAATTAATAGAGGCTAGAAAAAAAGAACTGGATTTTTTACAAAAAGAACAAGGCCTCAAAAACAAAGAAGCAGAACTGGAAATCACGCTGCAAAAAAAATTACAGGAAGAACGGCAAACACTCTCAGAACAGATACGCCACCAGGAACAGGAAAAGAACCAGCTAAAAGAAACGGAACATCAGCTTAAAGTAAAGGAACTGCAATTGCAGTTGGAAGAACAAAAAAAATTAGCCGACGAGATGAAACGCAGGGCTGACCAGGGCAGCATGCAACGGCAGGGTGAAGTACAGGAACTGCTGCTGGAAGAAATTTTGAGGGAGATCTTTCCTTTTGATATGCTGGAAGAAGTAGGTAAAGGCGTGGAAGGTGCAGACTGCATCCAAATAGTACGCAACAACAGTGGTAAAGAATGTGGTAAAATTATTTATGAAAGCAAACGTACCAAAACCTGGCAAAGCAACTGGCTCGACAAACTAAAAGCAGACAAGCGGAACAAAGGTGCGGACATCGCTATTTTAGTGACACAGGTATTTCCAAAAGATATGGAACGGTTCGGTGAAAAGGATGGAATTTATATCTGCAATTTCACAGAGGTTAGAAGTGTGGCCGCCCTATTACGAAATGGAATCATCCAGATAAATCAAATTCAGAAAAGCCAGGAAAATAAAGGCGATAAAATGCAGATGCTGTACGATTACCTGACCGGCAATGAATTCAGGGGGCAGATGGAAGCAATTGTTGAAGGCTTTATGTCCATCAAAAGCGGCATCAGCAGGGAGCGGCTGCAAATGGAAAAAATATGGAAGGAACGAGAGAAACAACTGGAAAAAGTATTGCTCAGTACCAGCGGTATGTATGGATCAGTAAAAGGTATTGCTGGTGCTTCCGTGGGAGATATTCCCTTACTGGATGGCACCGATGACCACCTGGTTGAAAATAAATAAATTGATAAAAGCTGCACTGCTGCAACCTTTATCAATTTTATCAGCATTATTTTTTTGCTTACAGTATTTCCATTATACCCACCATATCCTTGCCTGAAGTAAATAAACCCCCGAGTTTTTGTGCATACAAGCCAATACGCTTTTTGTCTATCTGCATGCACTCCCTTACCGCTGTTGTAAGTTTATTGTCTTTATTCCTAAACAAAACTTCCCTCGACACATTTCCTGCTTTATCGATACTTCCCATCACAAAAACACTTTTATTGAATTTATGCAGTGGGTCTGGCTTTTTCTCAATTTCCCTGTCTATGTTATCATCGTCATCATTGTAAAACACCAGCAATTTATCATTGTAAGGAAGGGCTTTAAAATTGCTAAAGAAGCGGACATTTACAGAACTTTGCATTTTCGGTATCCTGGCAATAACAGATTTACCATCCTGCTGCAGGTTGATATCTAAAATATCCCCGTAATCATATTTCCAATATCCTGGCCTGTTTACCCATCCGGTACTGGTCATGTAAGAACTTGGTGGCACATACACTTCACTGCTGTATTCCAGTATAAAATCCGTTGAGCCATTTGTCCTGTCTACCACAGCAGCCAGTCTGAATACGTGTGACAGTCCTGGGTCTTTTTCTTTATCGCTTCCCTGCCTGTCTATTTTTATCTGCTCCACCAATTCCTGTGGAAACTGGTTGATATTTTTAGTGGTGGCGGTATTGCTGTTTTTATCGAATGTGGCAGTAAAAAACCCGGAGATATACCCATTGTATTTTTCCTTATACAATCCAAATAGTACGAGGTTGTCTGAATTATCATTCACTAACTGCAGGGTATGTACGAACTTATTATTCAGCTCCAGCAAGTACTCAACTGGTTTTTCATTGTTTTGGTCGTACAGCAGTAGTTTGGTTTTGTAAGAAGGTACCTTACTGCCGTCTTTCAGTATAGCTTCTTTTGATACTTCCTGGTCATAGTGCTTTATCAGCACACCCACCCTGCCGTCGTTTGTTACCAAATGGTCTTCTATCGCCACAAATTTATCCTTATAAGGGAGCTCAATTGTCTTGTTCCAAAGCTTAGTCATTTTATTATCAAGCACCCCTATGTAATACTTTTCGTTTTCATTCTTCTTGTAAGCACTATTTCCAAACATCAGTACTTTGGTAGAATCTTTCGACAACTCGTAGCCTACCGACGCCTGTGATGATTTCTTATACGCATCGAAAGTACCCAGGTTTATTGATTTCCCGTCAGGATTGAGTGTCTGGATATTTAAACCCTGGCAGTAATAAGTCGTTGATTTGGAGTCGTTATCATACTGGCTGGTAAATAAAAAAACTTTTCCCTTTATGCTGAGCAGGTTATTAAAGATAATACCACTCTCGTCTGCTTCTATTACCCGTTCTGCCAGTTCAGATAATTTATCACTGTACCGTGTCAGCACCGGTGTGCTGGTACTATTTTTTCCCATAAAGCCTTTCTTTTTGATCTCAAAGCAAAGCTTTATCATATCTGCCCCATTGCCATTTACAAATGACCCGAATGTGAGTTCCTTTTTACTTTCCTCGCCCCAGTTAATGACGACTTTTTGTGCGGAAGAAAAAAATGCTGCAGGGAACAGGATTAAACTGAAAACCAATTTTTTCATATAATAATTTTGATTACGGCGAAAATAGATATATTCGCGACAATTCGAAATTAATTTACTCATGAGAATGAAACCTTTGTTTATCCTAACCCTGTTTACCTTAGTGCTGGCCCAACTCAAAGCACAATCCCCCAAAAACCGCAAAGACAGTACGGTGGTGGTTATTTTTAACGAAAATAAAGATGCTAACGGTAACAGCAAGTCGAAAAAAACCGGGGAAAGCAACATTGTAAAAATTGCCCCGCTTGGTTTTATCAGTGGTACCTTTCCATTGTACTTTGAAAGAAGGATCAATAATTTTTTAACAGTGCAGGTTGGCGGTGGTTTAACATCCCGAAACTATGTTCGGGGCATAATCCAAAAAGAAAGCAGCATTTCAGAAATTGCGGAATATCCCTGGGGTGAAAACAGCCAGTTCAATGATGCCGCCGAACCATTTTTCGGTTTCAAAAAAAGGAAACCTGCAATGGGATACATGTTCTCTATACAACCAAGGCTATACTTTGAAAGTGATGCACCTGATGGCAGCTTCCTGGCAATATCTTACGACTATTATCACTATGCAACTACTATCGCGGGCCTTAAAGTTAACAGTAACAATGAGGTAGTACACACCGGGGAAAATAAAAGTGAATATGAAAATCTAAGTGACATTATGGTGCATTTTGGATACCAGTACATTTATGACCGCCTAACCCTGGAATATACAACAGGCATTGGTTTACGCAATTCAAAAGGATCAAAGTACGCTGCTAATTTCGATTATAATACCAACAGCGTCAACAACGAAGGATTTGCCAGTTACCAGCAAACTGCTTTTAATTTCAGCATTGGGCTAAAAGTAGGATATCATTTTTAAGGACCAGTTTTTCCACCTGGTTAAATACTTATTATTATACCTCCTGGCAAAAGGAGGTATTTTTTTGTCAGCTCAATACCCAGGAAATACAATTACTATTAAAATATAAAAAATGCACCACCAGCTCAATGGGTGCATCTTTCATTATTGTACAACATGCCACACCTGTGTTATCTGTTATTGAAAGCGTTTTGATTTGCAGGTGATCAATAAAATCCACTTCTCCATACCCATACCATTTGTATAAAGATTCTTTTATACTCCACGCTGTGGTTAATAACCGGATGTAATGATCGGTACAACCCGGTGCAGCCTGTTCTATCAGCAACTGTTCATCAGCCCCCAGGAATTTGTGTTTTACTTTTTGTACTTTGGCATGTACCCGCTCCACATCCACCCCTACCCTGCTTTCTTTGCTCACCATCACGGCTGCGTAGTCGCCGCAGTGTGATATGCTGAAATGATAGGCTTCATTTGCTAAAAATGGCTTCCTGGTATCTGCAATTTTTATCAGTTCGTACGGAAAATCAGGGTACAGCTCCTTCAGTAAAAATCTCCCTGCCAGGTGCTGCAGCCTTTTATTTGGATGGGTGATTTCCCGCTGCAGCGGCACAGCCTCGGTAAAAAAACTTTCTGGCTCGGCTATATGCCATACCCCCAACCTGGTAAAGGGGTTAATATTTTGTTGATAAACCAGTGGCATAAAACAGCGGCAAATTTGAGATTGTAAAATTAAAGAAGCAAATTAGCAAGCTGCAAAAATAACATAGATTGCACTTAGAAAAACCGGGAGGGAATAAAGAAGAACTGGCTTCATAAAAAAGTGCATATTGTTATGCGGTACAAGGGTGCAACGTCCGACCGGACAGCCATTCGGACGGGCAAAGATGCTGCAGCAGCAAATAAAAGCCGGCTTCAAAAAAGATTATTCAAATTGTTTATCATTCATATAGCTGAAAAGCAACCAATTAAATACAACAACATGATACTAAGCGACACCCGAATTTTGGAAGAAATAGAAAAAGGCACTATTGTGATAACGCCCTACAACAGGGACCAGCTTGGCAGTAACAGTTACGATGTACATTTAGGCAAATACTTAGCCACATACAAGAATAATGAACTGGATGCAAAAAAACACAATGAGATCATCCACTTTGAAATTCCGGACAAAGGTATTTTACTGCTGCCGCATACCTTTTATCTTGGCGTAACAGATGAATACACTGAAACCCACGCACACGTTCCTTTCCTGGAAGGAAAATCTTCTACCGGCCGTTTGGGAATTGACATACATGCCACGGCAGGCAAAGGCGATGTAGGTTTTTGCGGAAATTGGACACTGGAAATTTCTGTAAAGCAACCGGTAAAAGTATATGCAGGTATGCCTATCGGGCAGTTAATTTATTTCCCGGTAGATGGTGAAATTGAAGTAAAATATAACCAGAAGAAAAATGCCAAATACAGCGGACAGATTAACCGGCCGGTGGAAAGCATGATGTGGAAGAATCAATTTTGATTGGTGGAGGTTGAATTTTTGCCTGGATGGTTTGTTCAGTTTGACACCCTTTAATTTTTGATCAATGGTTAATGTAAAAAAAATACTGATACTTATTTTGCTGATGGCAATGCAAACGACCTCTCCATGCCAGTTTAAGGCGGATTCATTGTTTGATTTTATCGTAAAAAATAAAAGCCGTGCTGCATTTTATTTAACCAAAAATGATACTGTACTTGCCAGGCAAAATGAAAATAAGCTAATGCCGCTGGCCAGCACCGTAAAAATTTTAGTGGCGGTAGAGTTTGCCAAACAGGCCGGCAGTAATGTAATTGATGAGGAAAGTTATATTCCATTAAGTGAACTGAATAAGTACTACCTGCCCAATACGGATGGTGGCGCCCACCCTGCATGGTTGCAGTACGAACGGACGCAAAACCATATCCGGCAAGACAGCGTGCAGTTGCTGGATGTAGCCAGGGGCATGATTATTTTCAGCAGCAATGCCAATACTGAATATTTAATGGACTTGCTGGGGCCCGACAATGTAAAAAACAACATACAGTTATTTGGACTTGACCAGCATACTGCCATCTTTCCATTGGTGTCTTCATTATTCCTTTATCAAAACCCAAAAAATGCTAAAGAAGCCAGCATCATAAAAGGAATAAAAAAATTAACGGAGGAAGGCTATTGCAAAACTATTTACCAGATACACAATGCGCTGAAATATGATACCGTGCTAAAGAAAAAATTCCGTCCGCAAGACCTTTCTGTTAATATGCAAAAGCTATGGAGCGACCGGCTTACTGCCTCTACTGTTAAAAATTACAATCATTTAGGCAGTATCTTAAACAACAGGCGGTATTTGGATGCCAACAGCTATGGAACAGTTGCAGAAGTGCTGGAATATATTATGGAGAACCCTTTGAACCGGAAAATTTACAAACATTTTGGATTAAAGAATGGCAGTACTGCATTTGTTTTAACAGAAGCATTTTATGCCACGATGCAGAATGATGATAAGTACGAAGCTGCCTATTTTTTTAATGAGCTGACGCCGCAGGAAAATGAACGGCTGCAGGGCTGGCTATATGACTTCAGGATCGGTATTACACAGAATGATAATTTTAGAAAAAAAATCACTGCCGCTTTTCAAAAATAATTATTGCAGTTGAGTAAAAGGTTGGAATTGAACATACAGCATCTGCTCAATATGTTGCGATCAATCTCTCCAGTTGAGGTTTAGCTTCCTCCCACCCGTAAATAATTTCACTGAAGCTATCGGCGGCGGAAGCATGAAAGATACCATCCGCAAAGAGCCGGTCGATTATTTTGCAGGCGCTTTCCAGTTGTGGCAGGCCTGCAATAGCAGTAACTGATTTGAGGGAGTGTGCTGTGTTGCGCACTGCTGTGGCATTATGCCCGTTCCATGCTTTTTGCAACTCCTCTACCTGGTTTTGAATATCGCTTACAGCGCTTTGCAGGAGTGTTTTTTCAAATTGCTTATCCCCGTCTGTTACCGCATATAAATAACTCAGGTCTATATTAATGGTACTTTCTTTTTGCATTGTATGTGATGTATGTTTTGAATAATAGTTAAACGGATGACGTATTAGCAGCCGGCTCATCCATTTTGCTTATTTTTTTATTATCATTTTGAGGATGAATCGCTTCGAGGATAGCGCCAAATAAATTCTCCGGCTTAAATGGTTTAGATACATAGCCCGTCATACCTGCATTGTAGCAGTTCTGCATTTCGCCATGGAGGGAATGCGCTGTCATGGCCACAATAGGTATTTTACTAACAGGGCCGGTTAGCTCCCTGATCCTTTTTGTGGCGGTGATACCATCCATCACAGGCATCTGTATATCCATCAGCACCACATCAAAATGCTGACGCTGCACCGTTTCCAGCGCCTGTGCTCCATTGGTAACATGTGTAACTGTAAACGCACGGTTCTCCAGTACTTTTTTTGCCAGCATGGCATTTATCAGGTTATCTTCTGCCAGCAGCACCTGCACATTCACAACAGGTGCTGGCAAACTATCATTTATGATAGGTGTAGTATCCGTGGGATTGATAACGCCGTTCTGAAATTTAGAGAATGCAAGAATAAACTGAAACACAGTTCCCTTTCCCGGAAGACTTTCCATTGTGAGCTTACCACCATGCATATCTACAATACTTTTTGCAATATTAAGACCGAGACCGGTGCCGCCATACAACCTTTCCGTATCGGACGTAGCCTGTGTAAAGCGCTCAAAAATGACATCCTGTTTTTCAACTGGTACACCAATCCCCGTATCCCTCACTGCAAAAGAAATGTATTGTTTCTGGTCATCGGGGCCACTTACCATCTTACAGTTAAGTTCTACATAACCTACATCGGTAAATTTTACGGCATTGCCCAGCAAGTTGAAAAGAATTTGGGATAGCCGTAACTGGTCGCCGGTTACGTCGGCCGGTACGTTGCCCGCAACATTCGCCATTATCTTAATGCCCTTACTTTTTGCTTTTGGTTCTAAAAATTTTACGGCATCGTTGGCAATTTGTTTTATATTCATTGGCTGGTTTTCCAGTGCCAGGTTACCAGATTCTATTTTTGAAAGGTCGAGTATATTATTAATCAGCGCTAATAAATTTTGTGATGCAGATTTTACGATCTGCACATATTCACTCTGTTCCCTATTCAACGCAGTATCCGCCAGCAGGTCCGTAAACCCGATCACAGCATTTAACGGTGTCCGTATTTCATGGCTCATATTGGATATGAACTGGTCTTTAACCCTCAATGAACGTTCCACCATTTCGTTAGCGGCAATCAGGTCTGTCTCAACCTGGTAGCGTCCTGTAATATCCATACCAAATCCCAGAAAATATTTTTTACCACTTCTTTCTTTAAAACATTTTTTGATAATATTAAACCAGTTAACGGTACCGTTATGATCGCTGTCTGCAATACTGCCTTCCAACCTTATGATTTCACCATCTTCGAGGTCCATAATAGATTCGATATCGCCAAGGAATATATCATCGGGACCTTTTGACAGATCGGATGCAAAAGGAATCTCTTTTTCATTGTAATGATAATATTTACAGAAGGTTTTATTCGACAGGATGATCTGTTGTTGTTCATTCATCACAAAAACCATGTTAGGACTGTTGTCTATTATCTGGTGAATAAACTGCTGCTGTCTTTCAATTTCATTTTGTGCTTTCACAGATTCGGTGATATCAATTGCGCTGGCAATTATATATGGCTTATCTGTACCATTATCATGCACTATATTTTGATACAGCCAGGCCATTTTTTTCCCCTGTTTAGAAATAATTTGCAAGGAACCACTCGCCACTTTTTTATTAATGATCTCTAACAGGTACATATCAAAATATTGCTGGTACTCGGGCGATACCAGCGACTTTAAACTGGAGCCAATGATCTCTGCCCTGGAATAGCCGCTTAATTTTTCCGTAGCAACATTGACATCGAGTATTACACCGTTAAAATCATGCTGGCAAATGACTGCCTGTGCGTTGTTAAGGACAGCGGTTTTCTCCTCTTCACTTTTCTTTAAAGCCAGCTCTGTTAATTTTCGTTGGGTAATATCCTTAACCGTACCAAAGTACCCGGTTAATTTGCCCTGTGCATCTATCCGTGGGGTGATGTTGGAAACCATATATCTTATCTCTCCATCTACTATAAAGCGGTATTCCAGTTCGCTATTTTCACCTTTTGCAGCCAGCACACTGCCTTTCCAAAGTTTCCTAATGTCATTCGGATGTATGTGTTTAAACAATACTCCCAGGTTAAGCTCGCCGTTTAAAGGGAGGTGGTAAATTTGCCTGAGTTCTTTTGAAAGGGAAAACGTTTTATTTATTGTGTCTGCTTCCCATGCACCGAACTGTGCAATCTCCATCGCCAGTTCCAGTTTATTTTTATTGGCCACCAGTTTCTTTTCCAATTCCTTCCGCTCGGCTATTTCATTTTCAATGGCAATTTCTTTTTCCTTGCGCCCGGTTATATCGCTCTCTATAGCAATATGGTGTGTAATTTCTCCTTTATCATTATAAATTGGCTTAACACTTATTAATGCCCAGTAGTCACTGCCATCCTTCCGGTAATGCACCATCTCTTCTACAATAGCTTCTCCTTTAAATAGATTTAGTTTAATATTGTTAACAGATGTTTTGTTGCTCAGGGGGCCTAGTAAAAAAGTCTCTGGTTTTTTCCCTACCACTTCCTGCAGGCTGTACCCTGTGATCCTCGTGAAGCCTTCATTAATCCATAAGATGCAGCCGGTATTATCAGAAATCATTACGGCTTCGTTAATCTGTGCCACCACTTTACCCAGCAATTTTACCTGCTGGTCTGCCATAGAACCCATGATCTGTTCCTGCGATAAATTGTAGGTAATCTGGCTGTTAAAGGCCACCAGTTGTTGCCAACGGATGCCTATGAAGCAAAACAGTAATGCCAGGATGAAAGGGCAAAGAATAATGATAATGAAATCGGGCGAGTAGTCAAAAATATGAAACCAGGGGCCGTTAAAACCACTTTTATAATTCAGCAGCATGGCGTTTACTACCATCATTAAACCGAGCAACATACCTGCTGCTGTATATTTTATTACCCCCGTGTAACTATAATTTTTCATATTGGCCATTCATAAGGTTACTGGATGGCAAACATTGAATTGCTTGTTCAACGGTTTACCCGATATTAAAATTAATCCCATCATTGATTAAACTTTACAGATACAACGCGGCTTTATATTGAGCAGCCAAAGTTGCATCATGTCTAAACCATTAAAAACGAACTTAATATTTAAAAATTGCGTACACCTGTAATTTTATTGAAATATGACAGGTAAATGTGGGAAAGTAGAAAGTAGACCAAAAAAGCTTTGGGTTAGTCCTGTGCGGGCTGTTAACACTAAATGCAGAAAAATAAATAGCTACCCCATTGAAGGCATTAATTTATCCATCGCTGTACCTTGTATTAAATGTCAACAAAAGTTATTGCCTGATGATTTTAAAATTATACATGGTTCCATCGCTGCCCTGGAGGTGAACCAATAAAAATTGGGATTTAGCATGAGGAGGAATGGGTATTTTATTAAGACCGTTTTTAATAACCACATCTTCGCCAGACAATAATTTACCCATGATATCAGATACCCGGATGTTGAAATGTGTTGGCGATGTTAAACTGCTTTGCAGAATAACTTCATCCTCCACTGGATTTTGTAAAAGCTTTATACTACCCCGGGGATTGAATTTTAACCGGATAATATTGCTAAAGTTTTGGATACCTCCGCCATCCAATATGGCTATCCTGAAATACTCCGCTTTTGTATTGGTCACAAATTGGTAGTTACCCATTTGCTGCGAAAAATCAGCAGCCATTTTTGTACCGGCATTTGTAAAATCTATGCCATCAAAAGATTGCTGGATCAAAAACCTACCAGCTTCAGCAGCAGAGCTGATAACCCATTTCAGTTGTACCAATTCACTGCTTCTGTTTCCGTTAAATTGTATAAACTTCACCGGCAACACGATATTACGCTGTGAAATACTGCCTGCATTCATTCGGACCTTAGTGAATCCATCCAATGCCGGTGAAAGAAAAATACCATCATTGATAATGCGCAGGTTAACCAGTTTACCTACCGCACCCGGACTGTTGTAAGCACAAAGTAATACGTACACCCTTATCTTACCATTTAGTGGGATATTCAAAGTGGTACTACCAAAAATATGATCGCTGGTATTACCGTCCCAGTCGCCTGCCAATGCACCTGCAAAAATTTCGTTGCCGTCGCCATATATTTCCGCACCGGCAGCAGCAGGTTCATAATATACATTCAGTGAGGTATTGGGGATGTCCACAGCTTCCATTGCTGTACCCGTATTTTGCAGAATCAATGTGGTTAATGAGCTTCCGGAAACCGCACCCGGATCAATACTGAAGCTGCCGGCAACGTTAAATGAATTATTGGTTTGGCAATTTCCATTGGAATTAGCAATATAAGTTGCGGTCGATGAATGAAGACTTGTATCAACGTCGACAACGCGGAAATGCCTTTCATTAAAACCAGCCGCACCGTTGGTGGTGGTGCCGTCAAAGGAGGCTGGGGAATAACTTTCATCGCAATATTTAGCACATACAGAAACATAACAATCACTTCCGGCTGTCCATTCCGGGATAAAATCTGCAGCCATATAATCGGTGGTTCTTTTGGAGGGGTAATTATCTCCCCCGCACTGCCATCCAACGCCATTTATCCAGTCGGGACCATTATATACATGATAAATATATTCTTTCCCATCTCCATTGCTGTTGTTATTATCAGTGATCCACCACCTTGCGCTCAAGTATGCAATGTTATTATACGTATTTCTTTCAAGGCGGGAAAACGTAACTGCATCTTTCTCAAGATAACCATACTGCCCCAATCCATCACCCCCGGCAGTTGCGATATAGGGCTGCTGCGCCAGGCAGGTTAAAACAGGCAAACAGAAACATAAAAAGCAGTAAATTTTTCTCATACTAAATGCAATTATAGAATGCTCAGTTAAGATAAACACAAATTACCATAAAATAAAAAAGGGAGCCGGTGGCGAACTGGCTCCCTGCAAAAAATGTCAATAACGTATGATGGCTGCAATTCGTAAAATACCTGGACACTACCAACTCCCGGTAAAACTGCTGTTAAACTCCTGGAAATTTTTTGTTTTATAAATCCCTTCACCAAAAAATTTCAGCGGGGCTTCAATTTCTTTTGGTTTTAAATACCCGGGCAAAGCGGCTGGTTGTGCATTCAATGCCGTTAAAAAAACAGTGGTAGGATAACTCATTTGTCCGCCCATTAAATAAACAGCCAGCTCATTGGATTTATAGGCGGCATTGTATCCAAATTCTTTTCCTCCCCAGTTAAAAGTTTGGTTTGCTTCTGCATCTAATTTAACAGCATAATAATGCTCATTGATATAGGCGGCCACATTATCCCTGTTGTAGGTTTCCCGGTCCATTACCTTACACCATCCACACCAACTGGTGTACACATCTACTAAAATCGGTTTTGGATTTTTGTTATAAGCAACCTGCAATTCTGCAACGGTAAGCCATTGCACTTTTTCTTTTTTTACGCTAACAAAAGCCGTGGCGAGAACGAGCAGTGAAAAAGAAAAGACAAATTTGATAACTTTTTGCATGCGGTATTTGTTTAGTAGCTTAGATTAATAATTTAACGACAAGGTAATGCATAAAATTGTAGTAGCGATCACCGGGGCCAGCGGTTCCATTTACGCAAAAGTTTTGTTGGACAAATTGCTTGCCATAAAAAATCAATGGGATGAATTGTCAGTGGTGTTAACAGAAAATGCAAAAGAAGTCTGGAAAACGGAACTTGAAAATGAGCGCTATACAAGTTACCCGGTAACATTTTATGGCCAGCAGGACTTTACTGCACCCTTTGCTTCCGGCTCTGGCCAATACGACATTATGATCATTGTTCCCTGCAGTATGGGTACTTTGGGAAGAATAGCAACCGGCATAAGCAACGACCTTATTTCACGGGCAGCAGACGTGATACTAAAAGAAAGAAGGAAACTGATTTGCGTTGCAAGAGATACCCCATATAACCTGGTTCATATCCGCAATATGGAAACCATAACCCTTGCAGGAGGCATTATTTGCCCGGCCACTCCGTCTTTTTACAGCAAACCCAAAACATTAGAGGATGTTGCGGCAACAGTTGTTGACCGGGTAATTGACCTTGCCGGGTTGCATATAGATACTTACCGATGGGGGGGAACCGCATAGAATCATTCCGTGCGCTTTGTTCCAGAATACCGCTCTGTCATCATGTCTCCCCTTTTTCTTTCTGCCTTTACGGTAATACTGTCCAGTATAGTACGCATGAGCTCTGGATGTGAACTGTAGTAGTTATAGCTTGTATAAAAATCTTCCTTACTGATTTTATGTAATTCAAATATTTTTTGCTGCAGGGCGGCATTCTGCAGAATGGCATTTTTTGAACTATCAATTTTTATAAATTTTTCTGTAAATGCATCTGCCTGGAATACTTCCCAAAGCACTTCCTGCATTTTACCGCTGCTGATAACTTTTGCTTTTGCGGTATCCTTTTTATCACCGCAAGATAACAGGAAGATAAGTAAACAACCGCTGAACAGTAGGCTTCTCATTTCAATTCCTCTTTGTACCTCGCGGCATTGGTGAGATCCATCTTTTGCAACAGTTCCGACGCCCGAAGTTTATCCTGTGTTGGAGCTTTGGAAAATATTTTTATCAATTCATTGGCCTTCCCCTGGAAAAAGAACTGGTTGATCATTGTATTTGGATTGTCCGCATTGTACGTGCTGAGCAGGTTCAGTACGTTCAGCATTTCTGCCCGGGCTATACTTTCATCCTCATACATTTTGTCGAATGACATACGATAATAATTGTAAAAAATATCATGCATGATGGCATACCTGCTGTTAAGCATGTTTTCCACCAGCCAGTAGCGGTTGCGGATACCATCAAATGCTTTCCAGCCACTGATACCCCTTGCCTCCGGGGCATTGTTTACGATATTCTGTGCTTGCTGAAAATAAGTATTGCCACCTTTCAATGAATACGAATCGTAATCAAATGCAATAATCATATAGGCATAATAGGCAAACACTGCTGTAAGGTTGAATGCATGGCCATCACTTCCTGAAACCCTGTTTTCATTAAACTCCAGTTGTTGAAATTCAATATACTTAAAAGTAATATCCTCGTCCTGGTAGTTTACGATTGGTGATAAATAAGTAGAACTGAACACAGGCCTTGCTGCCTGTATCGTAAGTGATGCGGAATAAATGTTAACATCGGGGGTGGCCTGGAGGTTCAACAAAAAATTACAATCAATTTTTTCACCGGGCTGAAAAGCATCAGTGGTCCATTTACGGTTATTCAAAAAATTGGTCAGTGCATTTTGAAGTGTTTGAAACACATTCTTATTGACCGTATTTCCCACGCGGCTACTGTTAACCGTTACCCTGGCATTTAGTTCCTGTGCAACTGCCGTATTTGCAGCAAAGGCAAGCAGAATAAATAATTTTAACCCTTTATACATCATTGTTTAAATTGAATAATGGTGTTTACAATATCAACGGCCACTTCCTGCTTGGTTTTAGTTTCAAATGGGTACTCATTACCCAGCCTGTCAAAAATAGTTATTTTGTTAGTATCGTAGCCAAAACCTGCGCCTGCATCATTCAATGAATTGAGCACGATCATATCAGCATTCTTTTCCTGCAGTTTTTTTAAAGCATAAGCCTTTTCATTGTTTGTTTCAAGCGCAAATCCTACCAGTAACTGATTTTTATCCTTTATCGCTCCCAAATGCTTTAAAATATCTGTTGTTTTTGTAAGTGCCACTGAAAAAGTTTCCGTTTGTTTTTTAATTTTTTCATTTGCTACGGTTACAGGTGTATAATCTGCCACGGCTGCACTCATAACAGTGATGTCTGTATTTTCAAATGCACTTATGCAGGCATCCAGCATATCTTTTGTTGATTTCACTTTTACCGTTTTAACAGTGGCTGGTGGTTTTTCCGATGACGGCCCGAGGACCAGCGTAACATCTGCGCCCCTGTTAGCCAGTTCTGCAGCAATGGCAATCCCCATTTTACCAGATGAATGGTTACCGATAAACCGGACAGGATCGATGGCTTCATACGTTGGGCCTGCTGTAACCAATGCTTTTTTACCCTTTAGTTGCAGACTGGTTAAAAAAAAATTATCCAGCCAATGGAGTATCGCTTCCGGTTCAGCCATTCTTCCTTCGCCTGTTAGGCCACTGGCCAGTTCACCCGATTCAATCGGGATGACCTTGTTTCCGCCGGAGGCAACTTTTTGCAAATTGTTCTTGGTAGAAACGTGCAGCCACATATCTTCATCCATGGCAGGTGCTACTACCACCGGGCAGGTTGCGGAAAGGTAAACTGCCATTAATAAATTATCACACAGTCCATTGGCCATTTTAGCCAGCGTATTGCAGCTTAAAGGTGCCACCAGCATAATGTCTGCCCATCTTCCCAGCATCACATGATTTGCCCAGGAGTCATCTGCAGACAGGTTGGCCAGTACATTATTCTTTGAAAGTGTTGAAAGCGTAAGGGGCGATACGAAATCTTTTGCTGCCTCGGTCATTATTACTTTTACCTCCGCCCCTTGCTTTACTAAAAGGCGAACCAGTATGGGAATTTTATATGCCGCAATACTGCCTGTAACTCCTATTATAATTTTCTTTCCACTTAACATAAAAAATCCCCCGATGTATCGGGGGATTAAAAGTATAACTTCTTGGCTGAATGTATTGTAAAATATTATACAATTTTAGCTAAACAGATCTTCTTCGTTTTTACGAAAATAAATTTTATTTTCCATAAACTCCTGTGATGCAAGCAATGCAGGATTGGGCATACGTTCGTAAGCTTTTGATATTTCTATCTGCTCTTTATTTTCATGTATCTCTTCCAGGCTGTCCGTATGGCTGGCAAACTCCTCCAGTTTATTGTGCAACTCTTCCTTTATAGAAATGTTGATCTGGTTGGCTCGTTTGGCTATTATTGCAATAGACTCATACAAGTTACCCGTTTTTTCTTTCAGGTCAAAAAGGTTTTTAGGTTCTACTACACTGCTGGTGCTAGAGCTGTGCTGCCGTCTTAGTTTGCTCATTTTGTATTTCTTTAATGTTATTAATGCTTAAATTATTATATTCCCCCGCCTCTTTCAATAATTTGCTGTCAGGGAAACGGTCAATGAAATCCTGGTATTCTGCTGTCACCTTTTCAAAACGTTCTGTTTGTTTATCTGCAACACTAAGTGTGGCAAATTTATAGTATGATTTGATAGACTGTAGTTTATATACATCTGCAGCAGCAGACTCGGGGTAGCTATTCAACAAGTTATTGTAAGAGATTGCTGCCGCCCTGAACTGACCAACCTTATAATAAAGATCAGCGCCCCTTAATTCCTTTTCCTCCAGCTTTGCCCGGCATTTGTCAATAATTTCGGTTGCTTCCGGTATACGTGATGAGCCCGGATGGGTATTAATAAAACTCTGCATTACTCCAATGGATTTGGCCGTGTTAGTTTGTTCCAGTTCTAATTTTGGAGATTGCTTGTAAAAGCACATGGCATGCATGAAATCCACTTCCTCGGCTTTGGCACTGTTCGGAAAAACTTCGAGGAAGCCTTTAAAAAAATTTTCGGCATCCCTGTAATTTTTCATGTAGTAAAAACAATAGGCATCTTGGTAGTACAACATCTCAAACTTATCCGTGCCTTTAAATACCGGGTACAATTCCTCGTACAGTTGCTGTGCATAGGAATATTTTTTTACCTCAAAATACTCATCGGCTACTTTAAGTTTATAATCAGCATCATTACTTTTCATCACCTTATTAAACTTATTGCTACAGGCAGATAAAATGAATACTACTAATAATAAACTTGCAATTGATTTTATAAAACGCATAGAAGGCGCAAATTTAGTGGTTTTAAATCAAAAATCACCTGAAAATATTAAAGTTCGAAAAAGTGGAAGTTAATATTCTGATAAATATACCTGCAGGATCATATAAATAAAAAAACCCTCCCGAATAATCGAGAGGGTAATCATTGAGCAAAAAGTAAATGAACTTAGTTTGATTTAATATCTATTGTGTTAGCGTCACCGCCATCGATTACTTTGTCGGTAGAAATTCTGTCTTCACTGATACCTAATTTTTCAACCAGGTAATTTTTAACAGCTTCTAATTTCTTATCAGCCAATGATTGTGAACGCTTATCAGCTTTTGGATAGGCAGTTAAAGTGATGCTACAAGTTGGTATGTTCTTTAATTTAGATGCAACACTTGATAACATTGCTTTATTATCTGCTGTAAGGCTAACCCCTTTGATAGTTAAGCTAGGATAATCGGTTGGGCAATTTTTATTGATACCACCAATTTCACCAGATGTTATTTTATCATTGATCTCTTTGCAACAAGCTGGTTCCGGGCATTTACCTACACCATCAGCATCAACTGGTTGACATTCTGTTGGAGTGATCAATTGCTTGTCTTTATAATCTGGAACACCATCACCGTCTGTATCTTTTGTTACGCCATGAGAATCAACCGGGGCACCTGCTGGTGTGTTAGGTTCCCTGTCTAACTGATCAGTTACACCATCACCATCTGTATCGTCAAATACTGGTTTTGGCAGTTTCATATGTTTAGGATTGTTCAACTCGCTGTAAGCATAGTCAAGTGGGTTAAGCCACCATAATGGTTCAACAGCTTTCGCTCCCAGGTTAAAATTAATACCTAATGAAAGGAAATTATAAGAATCAAAATCACGGGTTAAAGCACCGTCGCCGTCTGGATGCTCCTGCCACTGCTGGCCATCTAATAAATCAGATTTAATGAATGTGTGACGGTCTTCGATAGCTATATTAACCCTTTTGCTTAATTTAAAAGCCATACCCACCAGTATGGTACCAGTTGGCTTCAAGGTATTTTTTCCTAATTTACCAAAACGGATACCAGCTTCACTTTCACCAGCAGTTTCGTAGGTATTATCCATACCTGCTTTCAACTCATTCAGGATATCTTTCCTGTTTTCACGAATAAATCCACCGTTTCTGTATTTATTGAAAACAGTGTTAAACAGTTGGGTGTAAGGGTTGCTTGAGGCATCCAGTGCATTAACCATCACATTGAATGCAGTAAATCCAAGACCAGCACCACCATATAAATTAAACCCAGTTTTTTGCTTATGAAAACGAACGTTATTCAGCGTTACAATTCCCTGGAGGGAGAGATCCTGAACATTTGTTTTGTAATTGTAAAAAACTAAGCCATTGGGATCATACCTGCTCCATGCTTTATTTTTTTCAAAATTACCTGCCGCCTGCCATTGCATACCCTTGGCAGTAGCGTTCATATACTGCAATCTTAAAGAGAAGATATACCCAAAGGCTTTTCTTACATGGGCTTCAAATCCTAAACCAGGAAATTTTGAGGGCACATCGCCATTGATTGTCAATGTACCAATTGAAGCGCCCACTTCCCACATATTACGTGGTTTTGCCGGAAAACTGTAAGTGTTGTTCCAAAATTCGTTCTGCTGGGGCATACTTTTGGGAGATATTACAGAGGAGTCGAAAACACTGTAACCTGAGCCAGAACCCGCAGGTGCCTGGGCAAAAGTTGCTGATGTCATTAGGGTAATGAGCCCTATTAGTAGTTTGTACTTTTTGCTTGCCATAACTAAATGATTATTTAAGTTCTGAAATTACGAGTTGATTATATGCAAAAATATCACTTGAGATTTAAAAACCAAATTTTTTTATGATTTATTTAGGGTATTGTGTATTTTATTTGCTTATATTCTAATGATTTAGAGACTTTTATTTGTTCATGTTCGCTGCATTACGGCAAAACTATTTCCGCTAAACTATTTATATTCCGAAAACTCAAGGCAAATAATTCAACAATTACTTTGATACAGTTGGTTACTGAACTATATTGCCCTCCTTTTAACTCAAATGGAATTTGTAAATAATATTATTGGCGAAGAGCTGCGAATATTTGAAAAGAAATTTTCAGAAGCTGTAAAAAGCAATACCGCCCTGCTCGACAGGATCATGAAATATATCATCCGGCGAAAGGGTAAACAACTGAGGCCAATGTTTGTATTTCTTTGCGCCAAGCTGCACTCCCCAATAAATGAAAGTACCTACCGGGCCGCTGCTTTGGTAGAATTACTACATACGGCTACCTTAGTACATGACGATGTGGTGGACGAATCGCTGGAGCGAAGGGGTTATTTCTCCATCAATGCTATCTGGAAAAATAAAATTGCTGTATTGGTGGGTGATTATTTATTATCGAAAGGCCTGCTGCTATCCACCAGCAACAGCGACTTTGAACACCTTCATATTTTATCAGAAGCAGTAAAACAAATGAGTGAGGGAGAATTGCTTCAAATTGAAAAATCAAGGAACCTGAATTTGAAAGAGGATATTTATTTCGAGATCATCCGCAACAAGACCGCTTCCCTGTTGTCATCAGCCTGTGCCGTAGGTGCCTGGAGTACCAGTAAAGATGATACGATCAGTGATAAGATGAAATTATTTGGTGAAAAGGTGGGTATTGCCTTTCAAATTAAAGATGATCTTTTTGATTATGGCAATGACAATATCGGGAAACCCACCGGAAACGATATTAAAGAAAAAAAACTGACCCTGCCGCTCATTTACACGTTGAATAATGTTTCACCCTCCAAAAGAAGGGAGTTGATTTACATTGTAAAAAATGAAAATAAAAATTCACAAAAAGTAAAGTACCTGATAGAAACAGTTGAAAATACGGGAGGAATAAAATATGCAGTGGGCAAGATGAATGAATACCGGGACGAAGCATTAACAATACTGCATGAATTTCCGGAAAACGAAGTACGGAATGCACTGGAAGAATTAGTACGCTATACGACCGATAGAAAATATTAGATAAAATTAAACATTCTTTTTTACTCATGACAAAAAGATGGAAGCTACTTAAAGCCGATGGAGAGAAAGTAAATTATTTGCATGAGGCATTGAAAATAAATACCAGCATTTGTAAAATCCTGGTTGAGCGAACGATAGATGATTATGAAAAAAGTAAAGCTTATTTCAGACCACAGTTAACTTCACTTCATGATCCGTATTTGATGAAGGACATGACAAAAGCTGTGAACAGGATCACAGCAGCTTTTGATAAAAAAGAAAAGATTTTGGTATTTGGTGATTATGATGTGGATGGCACCACTTCCGTTGCGTGCATGTACCAGTTTCTTTGCAAAATTTATGATGAAGCACTACTTGAGTTTTATATCCCACACCGGTACAGGGAAGGATATGGTGTAAGTAAAATGGGGATCGATCATGCTGCTGAAAATAATTTTTCCCTGATCATTTCACTGGACTGCGGAATCAAATCTATTGAACTCGTTGCTTATGCATCTAAGCTCCATATTGATTTTATCATTTGCGACCATCATCTTCCAGACGATGAAATACCTGCTGCTGCAGCAATTTTAAATCCCAAACAAACAGACTGTAATTATCCATACAAAGATTTGTGTGGCTGCGGAGTGGGCTTTAAATTAATTACTGCCCTTGCACAACGGTTCAGTATAGACGAAGCGCATTACCTGTGCTACCTGGACCTGGTTGCCACTGCAATTGCTGCCGACATTGTACCGATAACCGGTGAGAACCGGATACTGGCCTTTCATGGTTTACAAAGGATCAACAGCGACCCCTGTGCCGGCATGAAAGCATTAATAAAATTGGGAGGCATTCAAAAAACACTTTCCATCAACAATGTTGTTTTCGTAATTGCGCCAAGGGTAAATGCTGCAGGGCGAATGGACGATGCAAAAAAAGCTGTACAGTTATTTATTGAAAAAGATGATGCGAAAGCGTTTGCGATTGCAGAATTGCTGCACAGTGATAACAGCGACAGAAAAGAAGCAGACAGTACCATCACCGAAGAAGCATTGGCATTAATTGGAAAGAATGTTCATTTGCAAAACGGCAAATCAACTGTTGTATACCAGGAACACTGGCATAAAGGTGTGGTAGGCATTGTAGCCAGCAGGCTCATTGAAACATATTACAGGCCAACCGTAGTGCTTACCAGGAGCGGTGATGTTGTTGCAGGCAGCGCCAGAAGCGTAAGTGGCTTTAATTTATATGAAGCCATCCATGCATGCCGGGAGCACTTACTGGGGTATGGTGGCCACTTTGCTGCTGCCGGCCTTTCATTATTGCCTGAAAATGTACACGCTTTCCGTTTACAGTTTGAAGCGGTAGTGGGCAGAACAATTGACCCACAGTTATTAATTCCGGAGATCATTATTGATGCAGCCGTTTCGTTCAGCGAACTGACCGATTCATTTTATAATATCATTCATCAAATGGAACCCTTTGGCCCTGAAAACATGCGGCCAGTTTTTATTGCAACGAATGTACTGAACACGGGCTACTCTAAAATTGTAAAAGAACTCCATATTCGTTTTGTACTTAAACAGGGTAACACAACATTTACCGGCATTGGATTTAATATGGCTGATAAATTTGAGTTAGTCACATCAAATAAACCCCTCGACATCGTTTTTACTATTGACCAGAACGAGTGGAACGGCCAGACCAGTTTACAAATTAAAATGATTGATCTCCGGCTTACCGAAAACAACGGGGCCGCCCAATAAATTTTGCCCCGGTATAAACTTTAATGAACCCTAATAACATTTGAAATTGGTTGAGTACATAAAATATTTTTTTTACCTCGGTATCAACTGGGGATGGAAAATTGCGGTGGTTATTTTGCGGCAGGAAATTAAAGGAGAAAAAAAATATGGAATCAATACAACGGGTGCTGATGAATTAAAAAAACTACAGCGCAGCGGCGTCGATATTTCTCATGCTACTATTTACATGCCAGTAAGTTATTCATTGATTGAAAAAACGTTAGAACAAATTGAACCTTCCCAAAAAAAACACTTTCTCGATATTGGATGCGGCAAAGGAAGGGCAATGTGTGTGGCTGCCCATTATGGATTCAATCAACTTACAGGAATAGATTTTTCTGATAAATTATGTGAGGCCGCAACGGTAAACTTACAGGCAACAAAGCTGCAGATACCAGCGATTAATTTTACTGTCATCAACCAGGATGCAGTAACAGCGGAGGTTCCAAAGGATACGGATTGTATTTTCTTATTTAATCCGTTTGATGAAGTAGTGATGAAAAAAGTACTATCGAATATTATTAAAAGCCTCGAAGTATTTCCGCGCCAGCTTAATATAATTTACTCAAACCCTTTGCAAAAAAACCTGTTTACAGCAAATAATTTTGAAGAGGTTTACCACAGCAAGACACTTCAGTATTTCGAAATATCAATATTGAGCTACCGGTACTGATACCAATACCGGCAGCTTATTTCATTTTTTATTCTGTAATAATTAACGTCTCTTTTTTAGATGTACCCATCAGCTCCACACTCCTGTTTATAAAGCTGGTAAGTTCATTTCCTTTTAACAGGTCCTGTGAAAGTAATGCAAGGTCCGCCAGGTTTCTGATTTGCTTTTCCTGCTTTACTGTATCCGTTTCTTTTAAGATACCATCATAAATTGGATGGTTTCCGTTAACCGTTAACGTTACCTCGTCGGGCATATTCGCATAAAATGCGGCCATTCCGCCACCAACTGCTCCCATATCCTTCATCCTACGCATCAATTCCGGCCTGGTGGCTACCACGGGTGGAGCATCCGCACTCAGGCCTTTTACTTCCACGGTAATATGTAAAGCTGCCTGCTGCTGTTCAAACAATCCTTTTAATTTTTCACTCTCCTCCTTGCCCAGCACACTTTCTGCATGATCCGATTTATCGATCAAATTATCTGCAATATCTGCATCCACCCGGGTAAACTGCACATTTTCCCATTTCATTTCCATGGTATTGATAAAGGCTGCATCCACCAGTGTTTCCATCTTCACTACCTTGAAACCTTTTGCTGCAGCGGCCTGTATAAAAGCATCCTGCTGCACAGGGTTAGTGGTGTACAATATCACCTGCTTGCCATCCTTATTTTTTTGCAATGTTTCTGTTGCAATTTTATACTCTTCCAACGTATAAAATTTACCTGCTGTTTTTTCTTCCCCGTTTACCGGCACTGCTGCAGAAATGGCTTCTTCCATCACTAAAAACTTATTTGCCTTCTCCGCAAATTTATCATCCGTCATCATACCATATTTTACAAACAGGCCCAGGCTTTCCCACTTTTCTACAAAAGACTGGCGATCGCTTTTAAAAATTTCTTCCAGCTTATCAGCTACTTTTTTTGTTATGTGAGCGTTTATTTTCTTCACATTTGGATCGCCCTGCAAATAACTCCGGCTTACATTTAATGGAATGTCCGGGCTGTCTATCACTCCCTGCAGCAACATCAAAAATTCTGGCACAATATCTTTTACTTCGTCCGTTACAAATACCTGGTTGCTATACAATTGAATTTTATCCTTTTGAATCTCGTACGTCTGTTTTATTTTAGGGAAATACAAAATCCCGGTAAGGTTAAATGGATAATCAACATTAAGGTGTATCCAGAATAAAGGCGCTTCATTAAAAGGATACAATTCTTTATAAAAACTTTGATAGTCTTCCGTGGTTAATTCGGAAGGCTTTTTTGTCCAGGCCGGGGCCGGGTTATTAATTTGCTTTTCTTCAAACAAAATAGGTACCGGTAAAAACCGGCAGAATTTATCGAGGATCGTTTTGATCCTTTGTGGCTCCAGGAACTCGGCACTTTCTTCATTCAGGTGCAAAACAATATCAGTTCCCCGCTGTTCCTTTTCATATGCTCCCAGTGTAAATTCAGGGCTGCCATCACACTCCCATCGTACGCCTGTGGCACCTTCTTTAAAAGATTTGGTGATCACTTCCACCTGGTCGCTAACCATAAAAGAAGAATAAAATCCCAAACCAAAATGGCCGATGATATTATTTTCGTTCTGCCCTTTATATTTATCCAAAAATTCTTCGGCGCCACTAAATGCTACCTGGTTCAGGTATTTGTCCACTTCCGCTTCGGTCATACCAATTCCTTTATCAGAAATAGTCAGGGTTTTCTTTTCCGCATCAATTTTAATTTCAATACCCAGTTCACCCAATTCCCCTTTTGCCTCGCCCAGCGAGGAGAGCGTTTTTAGTTTTTGAGTGGCATCCACCGCGTTGCTTACCAACTCTCTCAAAAAAATATCATGCTCACTGTATAAGAATTTTTTAATGATGGGAAAAATATTTTCCGTTTGTACCCGTATGTTACCTTTTTGCATAATTATATTTTAAGTAGCCATTGTCAAAATCAATGCCATCAGGTATTTGCTGACAAGCTGGCAAATGAGTGGTGAAAAAAAAGCCAGTACTGACAAAGCTCATAAAATAAAAAATGCCCACTGCTATAACAGTGGACATTCTTAAATAAAATATATTAATATTAATTACCTACAACTAATATATTATCTACCTGCCAGGTGGTGGTTTTATCACTTGCAGTGCCAGCAGGATCTGCCCCTTCGTATTTGAAAGCAACATAAACAGTACCGCTATAGCTATTCAGGCTTATATTGCCGGACGGCGTAAAACCAGAAAAATAACCAGAGGCCGGAATCGTGCATAAAGTGGCAGAAGAGGTGATATCAGTCCACGTAACGCCGCCAGCCCAGGGATTACCAGTTCCTGTATAGTTAGAAGACACCAATACTTTCAGTGTAGCACCATTGGCAAATCCACCGGATGTACTGAAGGATAAAGTTTTGGTGGCGTAAGTTCCAAGGTTTATTCCTCTTGTAACCAGCCATGACGTTACATTAGCCTGGGTGCTGCCAAATGCTGACAACTGGGCATATTTGTTACTGGAAAAAATTCTTGCATCCCAAGTTCTTGTACCGGCTTCAGATCCATTAACCCATCCAGCAACAGCAACTGCATTAAAAGGAGCTGAAGTTGGTACAACCTGGCTTTCAAAATTCTCCGTTAACAATACAGTGCCCACCACCGGCGGTATCACCACATTACCACAACGGCTGCCGTAAAACTTAACATCACTGGTATCACGAACGGTTAATTGTTTAAAGGTTCTGTACAGGGTATAAATTCCTGTAATTGTTCCATTACCGTTGGGCAACGGGGCAGAGGCGAAAGTTGCATAGTTGCTCGTACGCAATTCGATATTAGACCCGATACCCGGACTAGACAGGCTTGAGCAATAATTCAAATCATAACTTGCTGCAGAAGGAGAGGTAACACCTGCGCTTGCAAAGGTTTTGCTGGTGTCAAAAGAGGGGAATTCAAAATTTGACAACCTGATCAACGTATTCTGATACCGGTCCTGCATAGTAGTACCAAGCTGACTTACAGTTACGTCTTTGGGTGTTACCACGTTACCAAGACTTCCTTTAAAAATATACCTATTGATAATTGAAGAAGGAATATCTGCCAGCGAAGATGAAGTACCAGTTTGAATACCGGCACCCAGTTGTATCTGGTTGCTGTAATCGCCCAGGTAGAGGCCATTACATTTTACAAAAACCTCCCTTCCGATTGGTAAAGAATTATACAAACTGTTACCATTTACCAAAATGGCGATACCGCCTGTAGTATCTTGTATTACCAGTGTTTGATAAAGGTTGCCGCTTTTATCATCCCCAATTACAATACCCCTGATAATAATATCGGAACCTGCATCGATCTTATCAAAAGCGCCTGGTACGGTATGCCTGGCTTTCAACTGTGCAATCGTGGTATTGGCTGTCATGTTTACAACAGGAGATTCCACCGGTGGCTGGTCAAATTTCTTTTTACAAGAAGTACTAACTGCAGCAAGTACTACCGTAAGCATCATTGCTGATAGGGATGTTTTAAAAAAATTATTCATGATCTATTATTTTCGTTTTTTTTTAAATGTTGTTTGAATTAAAACCTGAGTGATAAACCAGCGAAGAAAGTACGTCCGAAAGACATGAACTTCCTTGCTGGAAATTTATTAACGTTCTTATCCTGGAAATCAAAACGCAATTGTTCAAATCCGCCCGATACGATATTCTGATTGTCGAGCAGGTTATTGACACCAAGATTAAAACCAAGGAAGTAACTCTTTTTTAGTCCTTTCATAATATTGTTCAGCCGGATTGAATAGCTGGCAAAGATATCCACTGTATATTGTCCCTCCAGTCTTGATTGCTCAATAATATTATTATAGTTGATCGATTTAGGATCCAGGCCTTCCACGGCTGCTACTGTGCGGCGAAGTGGATTAAAGTCTAACCACATCTGGTCGAAATAATTGACGTTAGCACTGATAGACCAAAAATTAGGTGAACGGTAATACAAGCCCGCTGTATAAGCTTCCTGGGGTGTTGGCACCCTGAAATTATCCGAATAGATGGTTAAATCCTGGGCCAATAGATCCGAACTGTTATCCTGTGTTACCGTTGCTTTTTGCCTGGTGGTATAAAAGTACCGTGCAATATTGGCTGCGGCATTAAAGCTCAATCCTTCATATAATTTTGCATCGATACCAAACTCTACGCCATAATGCTGGCGGCCTATGTTGCTTAAGGCATAGTTTACAAAATTGCGGTACTGTTCATCGTAAAAGGTAAGTACATTCAAACCATTTTTGTAATCTGTAAAAAAGCCGGTTGCCCTTATTTTCACTTTAGGTGCATTTAACACATAACCTGCTTCTACCGAAGTAATCCTTTCTGATGTAATGTCATTCTGAACAAAATCCCTTGTACGGGGAGCTATATACGCATTATCGAAAAATGGCGCCCTTGTTAAATAACTGCCATTTGCAAAGAAATAATTCCGTCCGTCTACTTTATAAGTGATCCCGCCTTTGAAAGCGTAATTAGCAAAGTTTTGGTTGGCAGACCGCCCAAAAGAGTTGTTGGGAAACAGACCCACTTTTGTATTTCCGATCCTTGCAAAACTGGTGTAAGAATGTTCAGTGCTCAGGAAGAAATCTATTTTACGAAACTTAAAAACACCCTGTGCCCACACCGCCGCTTTTTTAATATCAATATCATAATTGTAACCAAATTTATCTCCCACCCTTAAAATGCGGTTTGGGTTGTTCAGGTCATTTTGGGCTGCACTGATACTGGTCCGGAAATCCCTTTCAGCAAACTGGTTTACATCCATATAGAATGCACCACCCAGTAAATCCTCTACCTCTTTATAATATTGATTTTTTTGATACTGGTAAGAAGCACCGCCGGTAAATTCAACATTGGGTGCCAATGCTGCGTTTAATACGGCATTTAAGTTTAAACGGTTGGTATTGACCACCCTGTTTTCGATAATATAGTGCGACCGCCTGCCCGTAATGGTGTTGCCCGGCACACCGTTGGCGTTGGCAATCCTTTCAAAACTGTTGAAATTGGCGTTGTATATTTTGTCCCAATTAATCTGGCGCAGGTTTACGTCCTGAATAAATGCCAGGTTGGTGAGCGCTTTTAAGTTTGGATCTTCCACAAAACTTGGTAAATACCTGTAATAATCAGGCCTTGGATCGGCAGCATTGTACCAGTCAAAGCCACTTACTTTCCTGCTACCAAAAATATAAGAGCCTGCTGTTATCAACGACATTTTTTCATTGATCTTCCAGTCGTGGGTGAGGATGAAAACTGGCTGAAACACCTTGGCTACGCTCACATTTCTTTTCTTGCCATTTTGATAACCCCAGAAAGAATTATAGTATGGATCGCCCGACAACTGCTGCATTTCATCTACCGTAGAACTGCCGCGGCCATTTTCGGTAGGTGAACCAAGGGCTACCAGCGACAACAAATGGCGGCTGTTGATTCTTTTGTCGATACCTATAAACCCGGAAACGCTCCTGAAATAAGTACCCTGGGTAAACCCTTCTTCAGACCATCTGCCGGAGCCGGAAAGGGTAAGTGCCCATCCATTTTTACTAAGCCCGGTAGAATGAGTAAATTTTACCAGGTTATCGTAAGACCTGTTTGCAATGCTGTAACCAATTAACGTTTGTTTGCGCTGCTTGCTGGCCCTTGTATCAAACGTAGTAATCCCCCCAAAGTCGCCAAACGCATACCCTGTAGGACGAAGCCCAAGTGTAACGTCCCGGCTGCGGAGTACATCATTTAATCCTCCCCATAAGCCAAAAGGAGTAAATCCATTGTCGAGGTTTTCCATCGGAACGCCATTCATATAGGTACTAAAGGCGTCAGCATCGTATCCTCTAAAGCGGAAACGGACAGCATTAAAATGGAATGCAGCCCCGTTAAAATAGGGATCCCGGCCGGCACTGAGCTGGGAAGAGATATTTTGTGCACTTCCATCCTGGTTGTCTCCATCGTCGACAGACAGGATAGGAATATTCTCCAAAAGCGTTTCCAGCCCCTCTTCCCGAAGACTGGTATCAATTTTCTCTTTTACGATCTGAGCAGTTAAGCCTGGCGCAAAAGCCACCAACAAAAGCAGCAAAACGAGGTAATGTTTCAATTTACTCACAAATAGTAGTTTAGTTAAAAAGTTGACAAAGTTAGCTGTTCCATTGGATTTCCGGATAAAAAACATAGGGTTAACAAAAAGTTCATGCCGGTTTCTTAAATGTAAGTCCGGTTTCAATATCTTTACCGACTTACAATTTTATATGAGACATATTTTTATTACCGTTTGCTGCCTGTGTATTTTTTCTAATGGCGCTTTTAGTCAAAAAACAAATTACAGGGTGGCGGTGGTAGGTTTTTATAACTTGGAAAACCTATACGACACCATCAATGACCCATTAAAGAATGATGAAGAATTCCTTCCAGAAAGCCTTCGTTTATATAACAGCAGTGTGTACTGGGATAAGCTGAACCGGCTCTCGACCGTCATTTCAATGATGGGTAAAGAAATGTCGCCGGATGGGCTGGCATTGGTAGGAGTGGCAGAAATTGAAAATGATACCGTATTGGCAGACCTTGTAAAACAACCGGAACTGAAAGACAGGAGCCTGAAATTTGTACATTATAACTCCCCTGATATAAGAGGTGTGGATGTAGGTTTACTTTACAATCCAAAATATTTTAGAGTACTTAATAGTGCACCGCTTTTTGTGAAACTGCCCGGAGGAAGCAAAGCATCTTATTTTACCAGGGATATACTTTATGTAAAAGGTATACTACTGGGCGACACCATCCATGTATTTGTAAACCACTGGCCATCACGCGTTGGGGGAGAAGAAAGATCCATCCCTGCCCGTGCTGCTGCCGCCATGGTTTGTAAAATAAAGATCGATTCGCTTTCGGCCATTGACCCTGCCACCAAGATCATCGTGATGGGTGACCTGAATGACGACCCTATCAGCCCGAGTGTGACGGAGGTATTAAAAGCAAAAGGAAAAGCGGAGGATGTACAGTCGCCAGAACTGTTTAACCCATGGGTGAGTATGTATAAAAAAGGCATTGGCACATTGGCTTACCAGGATTCTTGGGGTCTCTTTGACCAGATTATTCTTTCTTCCGGCTGGCTGAACAAAGAACAAAAAGGATTTGCGTACTACAAGGCCAGCATTTTTAATAACGAGTTTATGGTGCAGAAAACCGGCAGGTATAAGGGGTATGCCAAACGAACCTGGGATGGAACGACTTACAATTATGGCTACAGCGATCACTTCCCTACTTATATTACTTTGTTGAAAAAAATTCAGTAAGCAATTATTCAGTTCCATCATCATTTAAAAAAGAACGAACGGCTTTTTCGGCAGCAGCGCTTAATAGTATACCAGCCTGTACAACAGCCACGTCTTTTGAGATGGTATTATTTACGAGACTGTACACGGCTGACAGCCCAATCTGAATTCTTTCCTGTTCGCTAATGGTAGCAATACCGCATAAAGCCATTACAGGTACGTTGTGCTGATTGCCCAGTGCTGCTATATGTTGCACTACTTTTCCTTTACTGCTCTGGTTGTCCAATTTTCCTTCCCCGGTTATGATTAACCCTGCACCTTTCATATCATCTTCAATTTTGCCGGCGTCTGCAACCAGTTTGGCTCCATTTATTATCGTAGTATCAAAATAAGCAGCCAGGCCTGCAGCCACACCACCCGCAGCACCTGCCCCGGCAAAAGAAGCAATATCCTTTCCTGTTTGTTCTTTTACTGCATTAGCAAACTGTTGCAGCCCTTTATCTAATATTTCTATTGCCCTGGCATCCGCTCCTTTTTGGGCCGCATATACAAACGCTGCTCCCTCACTGCCGTACAAAATATTTGTTACATCACAGGCTATTTCAAAACAGATGTTGGGAACCGTGAGCGGGGGAATTATCTTTTTTATGTATTGCAAACTATCACCAACGGGTGGCAATACATTTTCATTGGCATCCAGCAATTGAAATCCCAATGCTGCCAAAATTCCAATGCCTGCATCATTGGTACTACTGCCCCCGAGGCCCAGGATTATTTTTTCAGCACCTTTTTGAACCGCATTCAGTATCTGTAACCCGGTGCCATAAGTAGAGGTATACAACGGATCTCTTTCTGCTGGCTGCAACAATTCCATTCCACTTGCAGCAGCCAGTTCAATAATGGCTGTTCTGTTTATTTGCTCCCATTGATATGCTGCATTCACCATTCGCATCAATGGATCAACGGTGCTGGCGATAATAGTTTGCGTATGCAAATAATATTGAAGCACTGCCGCAAAACCATCTCCACCATCGGCCATTGGGAATTGTATTATCTCGATATCTTTATCCACTTGTAAAATTCCAGCGGCAATACTTTTACAAGCCTGCTCACTGGTTAGGCTGCCTTTAAACTTATCCGGTGCAATTATTATTTTCATTTACCGATCCTTTAAATGTTGAATTTTTTATCTTTCAAAATATTGCCCGACAGTTTTCAAACGGCAGTTTGCTTGCATGATGACAGTATCTTTTTATAAAAAAATTAGCCCCGCACGTCATTTTGTGGTGAGCCTTTTAAAAACAGCCGTATATTTTCCAGTGTGGTTTGCACTACCCGGTTCCTTGCTTCCCGCGACATCCAGGCATTGTGCGGCGTAACGATGCAATTGGCTAACCCAATTAACGGATGATTGATTTCAGGAGGTTCACCGCTTAATACATCCAGTGCTGCGCCGGCTATTCTCTTTTGTTGTAAGGCCTGCGAAAGGTCTTTCTCATTTATCAAAGCCCCTCTTGCCGTGTTGATCAAAAATGAAGTGGGCTTCATCAAACCCAGCATTTCTTTATTTACAAATGCTGTATTGTCTATTGTAAGCGGACAATGCAGCGTGATGAAATCGCTTTGAATAAACAATTGGTAAAGGCTTACTTTTTTTACCGATTGTATTGCCCCGCTTCCTCCATAATAAATTACCTGCATTCCAAAAGCCTGGGCAACCAGGGCTACCTGCCTACCAATTTTACCGAGCCCGATAATGCCAATCACTTTATCTTTTAGCTCAATAATGGGCTGAAGGCTGTAGCACCAGTCACTTGCCCTTTGCCAGTCGCCGTTGCTTACACTGGCTGCATTGATACCAACCTGATTGGTCAACTGGAGCAACAATGCGAAAGTATGCTGAGCAACCGAGTAAGTACCGTAACCCGGCACATTGCAAACGGCAATGCCTTTATTTTTTGCAGTGGTAATATCAACATTGTTATATCCGGTAGCTGTTACAGCAATTAGTTTTAAATGAGCGGCTGCATTCATCACATCTGCATTGATGATTGTTTTATTGGTAACAATCACTTCGGCATTGTAACACCTTGCGATGGTTTCAATGGTTGCAGTACGGTCATAATAATGTACGTTCCCAAGAGCTTTCAGGCCATCCCAGCTAAGGTCGCCGGGATTGAGTGTATAACCATCTGTAATTACGATCTCCATTTTTTAATTTCCAATTTGATATTGAATAGTATCTGTTATCCCCGGCCAGCTATCTGTACGAAACGGGCCTGCAGGAAAACCTTCCTTGTTAAATAAATTATTTTCACCTGCATCATCTGCCCATCCAAAACGAACTGCTGCGGGGTTGGTTAGGCCTTCTTTGTATACAACTACGGTATTGTCTTTTATAAAAGCTTTGGCAGAATAAAATTTTCTATCTGCCGCGGCAATTTCAAAACCTTGCAGGTAACCATACTTATTACTTGTAATCAGTCCACTGCCTTTATGGGTAAACTTTAGTACAATTTTATCGCCGTCAATTATCATGGATTGGTAAACCGGGCCGCTGTATTCAACCGGCTGGTCATAATTTTTATTCAAAGCAATTGCTGCCAGCCTCCTGCCCACTTCCTGTTTACTTTTGGGGTGAATATCCTTTGCGTCACCGATATCCGTAGTAACGACCATGCCTGTACTGGTTAATGATAAAGTCATCGCCTGCGCTTCTCTTAATTCTGCCCAGCCACTCCCCTTTTGGCTGTTGCCGTCATTGGCATTGAAACTTGCCAGTTGCACAAAATAAAATGGAAAATCGCCCAGACCCCATCGCCTGCGCCAGTCCGTTATCATCAACGGAAAAGCTTTGCGGTATTGAAAAGACCTGCCAACATTGGCTTCACCCTGGTACCAGATGGCACCTTTGATGGCAAATTGCGTTAGTGGACTGATCATTCCGTTGGAGAGCAACGTTGGATAACTGTTGGGCCCTACAGCCGCTGCCGCCAATGCTGCAACAGCCACCTGGAATTTCCAGTTGCCAGCCAATGATGTTACATTGCCGTCAATGGTTATCTTCAGGTCGGCCGCTTCGCCCCACACGCCTCCACCACCGCCTGTATCCAGTACTTTTATTGCAATAACATTTTTACCCTCTTTTAAAATACCTGCCGGAATGCTGTATTTTCTTTTTTCATTGTAACTATTGGTACTACCAACTTTTATACCGTTCACGTAGGTTTCGTCTGTATCATCAATCATTGCCAGCTCAATTACGGCCGCTTTGCCTGCATCGGCAGCAGCAACTGTAATCATTTTCCTGTACCAAACTATTCCATCATAATCAGGAAGCGCCTGTTCTTCCCACACACGGGGCGCCTGCATCACCGGCCAGTGTGAATCATCATACGAAAACGTTTTCCAGCCTGCGATATTTGCTTCCGTTTGTACCTCATTTCCCTGTAGATGGCTGATGCGTTCTTTTATAGCGGCTATCTTTTTTTGCCCAAGTGCCTCCAGGTCAATTTTTGGCATATTGGCAATCATAGCCTTAAACTCATCACTGTGTTCGAATGCTTCCCTGCTGGTCCATGTTTCCACGTGGGTAGCTCCCCACGAAGTATTGATGAGACCTATAGGAACGCCTGTTTTATTAAATAACTCTTTTGCAAAAAAATAACCTACTGCTGTAAAGCTACCGGCAGTTGACGGACCACAAACTTTCCATTCACCCGATTTTATATCTTCCTTTGGATCTGCTGCAACTGTTTTTAGTACTTCAAAATGGCGGATCATTGGATAATTGGCACTGGCTGTTTCGTCGGCCGCATTGTTGCTGTTCTGTACGATCCATTCCATATTAGACTGGCCTGAGCAAATCCATACATCACCCACCAAAATATTTTTTAAGCTGATCACATTTTTTCCCTTCAGTGTCAGTTCGTATGGGCCGCCGGCAGCGGCTGCATCCAATACAATTTTCCATTTACCGTCTTTACCTGCCTTTACTGTTTTTGTTTGTTCCCGGAACTGGAGGATGATTTTTTCACTGGCATCAGCCCAGCCCCACAAAGTAATGGGTTGGTTTCTTTGCAGCACCATGTTATCACTAAAAAGACGGGGCAATTTTATGTTGGCAAAAATGAAGTGATGTGAAAAAAGGAGCAGTAAGAGAAGCAGATTCTTTTTCATAATGATGTTGGTAATAATTTAAATGAGCATTCGGGGATGTTAGATGATCACACAAAAATACAAGAATGACTTCCTAAACAACTGCAATAAAAAATAATGCTATGAAAAACAAAAAGCAAAAGTGCCAGACCGCCTTAACACGCTGCAAGATTTAATTTATCGGAAGGCGTTCCAATTGGCGTGACCCCTCCCCGGTGCTTCCAGGCTAAACCAGGCGACGATGTAAAAAAATTGCTCTCTCTGATAAAAAAATACCAGCTTTTCATCCTGCAATTTAAAAATAGATTAATTTAAGGCGATCAAATTAACGATAACATTAACGCCACGACACATGAAAAAAACAAAACCTACTTCATCCACACCACCCAACTCAAGAAGGGATTTTTTAAAGACCGGGCTTACTTTAGCCGCTGGATTTTTTATAGTGCCCCGGCATGTGCTGGGTGGTAAAGGTTTTATAGCTCCGAGTGACCGGCTGATCGTTGCAGGCATCGGTGTTGGTGGCAAAGGCGAAAGTGACCTGACCAGTTTTTTTAAAAGCGGCAAGGCCGACATCGCTTTTCTTTGTGATGTGGACGACCGGCGGGCTGAAAAAAGCAGGGGCAGTTTTCCCAAAGCAAAATATTATAAAGACTACCGGGAGATGCTGGAGAAGGAACACAAACATGTTGATGCCGTTTCCATTTCCACCCCTGACCACAACCATGCTGTGCAGGCTATGGCTGCCATGCAACTGGGCAAACATGTATATGTACAGAAACCCTTGACCCATGATATTTATGAAGCAAGAATACTGACGGAAGCTGCGTTAAAATATAAAGTGGTAACCCAAATGGGCAACCAGGGTGCAAGCGGCGATGGCGTGCGCCAACTGAGGGAATGGTTTGATGCAGGTATCATAGGCGAAGTAACGGATGTGTATGTATGGACAGACAGGCCAGTTTGGCCGCAGGGTGTTGAATGGCCGAAAAAAAATGAGCCCGTTCCTGCAGAACTCGATTGGGATCTCTGGTTGGGCACTGCACCAGTAAAAGCGTATGTAAACAATGTAGTGCCCTTTAACTGGCGTGGCTGGTGGGACTACGGCACCGGCGCCATCGGCGATATGGGCTGCCATTTAATTGAAGCTCCTTTCCGGGTGCTCGACCTCGGTTACCCAACAGAAGCTACCTGCAGTGTAAGCAGTTTTTATACCGGTAATTTCAGCCGGGGATACTACCCCGACAGTCCGCCTGCTGCCTCCACCGTGACGTTAAAATTTTTAGATAAAAAAACAAACCAACCCATCACCATTCACTGGAGCGATGGCGGTATACAACCCGAACGTCCAGAAGAACTCGGACCAAATGAAATAATGGGCGATGGTGGAAACGGAGTAATATTTGTTGGCACAAAGGGCAAAATGATGTGCAGTACGTATGGCGACAATCCTAAATTGCTGCCACTCTCCAGAAATGAAGAAGTAAAAGTACCTCAAACAATTGCCAGGGTGCCCAATGGTGCAGGCGGCCACTATGCCCAATGGGTGGAGGCCTGCATTGCAGGATACAACAGCAAAGAAACAAAAGCACTGAGTTCTCCATTTGAAATTGCGGGGCCACTAACCGAAACCATTTTAATGGGCAACCTGGCTATCCGCAGTTATGATATAAGGATGCCCAGCGAAAAAGATCCTGCCAAATTTGATTATCCCGGAAGGGGAATTAAGTTGTTGTGGGACGGACCTAATATGAAAGTAACCAACTTCGATGAGGCCAATAAGTTTGTGAAAAGGGATTATAGGGATGGGTGGAGTTTGGGAGTGTAAAATTTAAAACAAAAAAAATGAAATATGCCTGCCTGATCATTTCAGCCTGGCTGATCTTTACTTCCTGTGCGTCAACTAAAAATATCGGTACAGGATATCAGCAGTCCAATCAAAATACAGACACGCTTTTCTTTCAGTCATTGTTTAATGACAAGGCATCTACTATTTCTGAAGACAAAATTCAAAAGATACTGGAAGGTACTTATTAACTTCCCAGCCAGCTAAGGATCGCAGTGGTAAAACTGGAAGGGACTGAACAAAGAAGATGTTACTGGAATGATGAGGATTATTTGAAAACACAGCAGTCTTATATTGGCCTGTTTACAGAAAAATTAAAACAATCCGCAAGCGTAAGCAAAGTAACTGTAATTCCGGATCTGCTGATTTCTAAATCGCCTTCCTTTACCAGTATAAGAGAAGCTGCTGTAAGAATGCAGGCTGATGTAGTGATCGTCTATTCTATCAGCAGTGATATTTATACAAAGTACAAGCTATTTTCAAAAACCGATATTAAAGCATTTGCCACTACTCAATTAATATTGCCTGATGTAAGAACCGGGCTGGTTCCATTCTCTACAATTGTAGCCAAAGATGTTTTATCACAGAAGAAAAATGATGCAGTGCTGTTGACGATTAATGAAATTGCAAAAAAGCTCACGGCTTTTCTTCAGTAAACCTAAACAATGATTTTTATTGGAGGGAACGGTACAACAAACAAGCAGCCACATACATTGTTGTTATCGTTATAAAACACACCGTTATGAACTGGCTCACAGAACTTCACCAACGCAATGCAATACTCTACTGGTTTGGGTGGCTTTGCTTAATTGGCAGCATCGCCTGAATCATAGCAGCAAAAACCACTTCGGTGCAGGTAAATAATATCAACGCATTCATCAAGCCTTAAAAATTCTTTTTAAGTGTATGGATATTCAGCTGGACGATGGGATGGATTGCAGATGAATTGCAGGAACCGGGCAAAGTATTTTCTTACAGCGTGATGGTTGTATTGGTGATGCTGTTTGAATTATTGGTGATCACCTGGCAGGCTCCCAACGGAAGACTGTCGAATTTTAATACCAGTACTACTTTATTTGCCAACCTATTTACATTAATGGGGATTGCAATCACCACATTAACCGTGTGGACATTTATACCGGGGCTGCAGTTTTGGAAAGCAGATGCAGCAAGGATTGAAGCAGGTTATTTATGGGGTATCCGTTTGGGTATTATTTTATTCGTGGTATTTTCTTTTGAAGGCGGCATCATGGGTGCAAAGTTGCGTCATACCATCGGTGCAGCAGATGACGGCACAGGAGTACCTTTTGTAAACTGGAGCAAACAGTATGGCGATCTTCGCATTGCACATTTTTTTGGCATACATGCATTGCAAGTACTGCCACTGCTGGGCTATTTTATTTTTAAAAAACCTATCGCCATCATTTCTTTTTCGGCTGTATATTCCATTAATGTAACCTTTACTTTATTCAAGGCATTGAAAGGAATTTCTTTATTTAAATGACAATGATCCTAAGCAGCTCCTTTTACTTTTTTGTGAAATACATAAGTTTCCTGCAGCGGTTCCCAGTTCCAGCTCAGTATCCTGCTTTTGGGTTCCGGTACTGAAAACTGTGGTGCCAGTAAATTACCGGCGATTGCTTTTGGACGGCCGGGCATACGATTCATTGAGCTGAATGCACCTGCTTGTTTAGTTTTTTTCATGGCTTAAAAAATTTTTTTGTTGGTAATTTTTTACACCATAAAGTTGAAACAAAACAGCGGCCTTCACAACCGCATATCAATGTGAATATAACAGGCATCAACAAAAAAAGATGTGATTTTGTACCACATCTTTTTTTACATAATAGTTATCCGTATCTACTTTTATTTCATCCCCACCAGGATATGCTTTTTGAGGTAATTGATACTTTTTTTGATATTCTCATCTCCCGGCACGGGCAGGTTTTCCTGTTCCACATAAAAATATTCAAGTCCCGATAATTTTGCCTTAGCGAAAATTGATTTGAAATTGATGGAGCCGAAACCAACTTCTGTCTGCTGCTTAGAATCGGTTTTATCCATATCCTTTACGTGCCACATTTTAAATCGGCCGGGGTGTTGCTCAAATAATTTAATTGGATCAAGGCCTGCAGTGACGACCCAAAAAAGATCCAGTTCAAAATCTACCAACGACTGATGACATTCTTTCAGCAAAATATCATAGCCGGTTACATCCCCTTCCCATTTCTTAAATTCAAAATCATGGTTATGATAAGCCATCTTAATATTGTTCTGTTTGCAAAGAAGGGCAGCTTTGTTTATTCTTTCAGCAATCAATTTATAATCATCCAGTGAGTTACGCTGTTCCTCCGGGAACCAGGGAATCACAATATATTTATGCCCCAGTTCGCTTGCAGCATCAATGGTTTGTTGTCCGTCGTTGTTAAACAGGTCAAGCTGGTAATGCCCGCTGGGAGAAATGATCTTATTTTCCTTCAGCAAAACAGCTACTTCTTTTGCACTGGTTTTGAAGAAAGCATCTTTTGCACTGTAGCCATACATTTCCACGCTGTTGTATCCTGCGGCTGCTATCTTTTTAAATACGCCGGAAAGGCCTTCCTGCAGTTCATCCCGTAAAGAATACAACTGCAGGCCAATTATTTTTTTATTAAACCCGCCTGCAAAAGCGTCCGCACCAACAAGGGTACCTGCCGTCATTATACCGGAATTGATTAAAAATGTCCTTCTGTTCATAGCGATCATTTTAAAAGATGAATAAATTAAGAAGTGGCCCAGGCCTTATCGCCTTTTTTATAAGGGAATGAACCATCGTACTTTCCGGGTACTGGTGAATACCGCAATGCCTGTGTAGCGCCCTCTTTTGAAGTAAAATATCCCAGTAAGGTCAATTGCTTCATCATGATATAATAGTAATCAGGATTCTCCCGCATTTTCTCGCCTTTAGGGTCCTTTAAATCTTTATTGCGATCCAGTGCCATTTGTGCTCTTTGCTCGGGTGTGTAGGCAGTAATAATATCGTCTACTTTTTTATTATATACTTTGGCCGCCTTATCCAGTTCTGTCAATAGCTCCAGTCTTTGTTCCGGTGTTGCCTCCATGAAATCTTTACTGAACTTTTTGTTACAGGCGTCATTTAGTTTTGCAATGCCATCATGAAAAATTTTCTGATCCGCTTCGGTGTAGCAATCATTTACGATCACCGTCATAAACGTGCCAACTTTTGCCGTCTTTGCACCCGGGCTTTTTGTTGTGGGAATAATAGTATCTGCCACTTCATCTAAAAAAGCAATATCTCCTTCAGTAAAAGTAGCGCCACCAAGCGACGGACTGTTTTTACATCCCGCAAGAAAAAATTCACCACCGATCACTACCGCCCCGGTAGCCAATGAAACCATTTTTAGTAACTCTCTTCTGTTCATAAAAATATTTTTAATAGATTATAAATTTCCTTTTTTCAACTCCTCCACTGCGAAAGCTGCGGCCCTTGCAGTTAACGCCATGTAAGTAAGCGATGGGTTAACACTTCCGGAGGACGTCATGCAAGCCCCGTCAGTAACAAATACATTTTTAGCATCCCATACCTGGTTGTTCCTATTAAGTACAGATGTCTTTGGATCCTTACCCATCCGGGCCGTGCCCATTTCATGTATGCCTCTGCCCGGTGTTCCGTCCCCCTCGTATCCATGCACATCTTTTACCCCGGCGGCAGTGAGCATTTCCACTGCATCCTGCTGCATGTCTTTGCGCATTTTCCGTTCGTTATCTTTTAACTCACAGTCAATGGACAATACATTCAGTCCCCATTTATCTTTTTTCGTTTTATCCAGCGTGATTTTATTTTCGGCATACGGCAAAATTTCACCGAAGCCGCCAATGCCCATCGTCCATCCTCCCGGTTCTGATATCGCCTCTTTAAAGTCCGCACCAATATTCAGTTCCGCAATATTCCTGCTCCATCCTTCCCTGCTGGCACTACCCTGGTAACCGAAACCACGGAGATAATCTCTTTTATCATTGAGCAAATTTTGATACCGGGGTACATAAATGCCATTTGCACGGCGGCCATAAATGTATTTATCTTCATAGCCTTCCACATTTCCACTTGCGCCCACACCCAGGTGATGATCCATCAGGTTGTGGCCAAGTGCATTGCTGGTACCGCCCAATCCATCCGGAAAAACATCTGTGGCAGAGTTCATCAATATCCAGGTAGAGTTTAAGGTACTGGCATTTACAAAAACGATCTTACTAAAATATTCATAGGTTTTATTGGTTTCTGCGTCCAGCACTTCTACACCCTTTGCTTTTTTAGTATCCTTGTCATAAATAATTTTAGTAACAATAGACATGGGCCGCAGCGTCAGGTTTCCTGTTTTCATTGCAGCGGGCAACGTAGCAGATTGTGTGCTGAAGTAGGCACCAAACGGACATCCCAGCCAGCACTTGTTCCTGTACTGGCAATTGGTTCTGTCATTGTGCGGCACGGTGATATTGGCGGTACGCCCAATGATCATGGTACGGGCATTTTTATAATGTTCTTTTATCCTGGCGGCAACGTCTTTTTCCACACAATTCATTTCCATGGGCGGCATAAATTGCCCGTCGGGTAACTGCGGCAGGTTTTCTTTTGAACCACTGATACCGGCAAATTTTTCAGCGTAATCATACCACGGTGCAACGTCTTTGTAACGGAGCGGCCAATCTACACCATACCCGTCTTTAGCGTTGGCTTCAAAATCCAGGTCACTCCAGCGGTAGCTCTGGCGTCCCCACATGAGCGAACGTCCACCTACATGGTAGCCCCTGAACCAGTCAAAACGTTTCACCTCGGTATATGGATTGTCCTTATCACTTGCCCACCAGTTCAAATTCATTTCATTCAGGGGGTAGTCCCTTCTTAAAACAGGATAGTCTTTAATCATCTGCTGGGTCCGTCCGCCGGCATGCGGAAAATCCCAGGGATCTTTGTTGGCATTCACATAATCTTTCACATGCTCAATCTGTTCACCCCTTTCCAGCATGATCACTTTCAATCCCTTTTCAGTTAATTCTTTTGCGGCCCATCCACCGCTGATTCCGGAGCCAATTACAATGGCGTCGTAGGTATTGTTTTCAGGCATGATTTATTTTTTATTTTTTGTGTTTTTTATTTTTTTTGAACCCGGCAGATGTGCTGCTATGTTACTTCAGTGGCGTCGCACCCTTGTACATCTATTTTTTACTCAGCTTAGTTCACATTATCACATTCACCTCATCCGCTTATTTTTCTCCTTCAGGAGAAGGACGGTGCTTCACATCACTACCAAACATTTTATCTTCCACACCTTCTTTATCTTTCCACTGAACAATTAAGTGGCCATTCTATCTATTTAAAAACATTATTTATTTACGGCTTCAATCCTTTTATCTCATCAACCCACCCTAATCTCCGCTAAACGTCGCATCTTCTTACAGCATCCTTCAACGCCGCAATCTTCTCCACATCTGTTTTTCCAGTTGGCATAAACTCCTGTGCCAGGTAACCTTTGAAGCCTGTATCAATAATTGCTTTGATGATAGCAGGATAATACAGCTCCTGCGATTCATCAATTTCATGCCTGCCCGGGACACCAGCGGTATGATAATGCCCAAAGTATTGGTAGTTATCCTGAATCGTATGTATCACATCCCCTTCGTTTATCTGCATATGATAGATATCGTACAGCAATTTGAAATTTTCTGAGCCCAGCCGCTGGCACAATTCTACTCCCCAGCTACTTTTATCAGCCATGTAATCCGGGTGATCTACCTTGCTGTTGAATAATTCCATCTGAATAATAATTCCATTTTTCTCTGCCATTGGCAAAATTTTCTGCAGCCCTTCCACACAATTTTTCAACCCGGTTGCATCATCCATGCCATTGCGGTTACCGCTAAAGCAGATCAGGTTTTTATAACCGGCTTTCACCATCAATGGTATTACTTCCAAGTAATCTTTTATCAATTGCTCATGGTACAACGGGTTGTTAAATCCCTTGGTTAAACTCACGTCTCCTCCTGTATAACACATCGAACAATGCAACCCGTATTGCTTCACAGTGGGCCAGTCCTTAGGTGCCAGCAGATCAATTGCACCAAACCCAATTTCTTTCACTGCCATACACAATTTATCGAGGGAAAGATCGCCATAAGTCCACCGGGCAACAGCATGTTTTATATTTCCTTTTAAACCATCAGTACTAACGCGTTCGCCCTTATCAAATGAAGACAACGTTGCAAGTGCCCCAAGTGCCATTGTTCCTCCAGCAATATTTTTTATCACGCTTCTTCGGTTTAATTTTTTCATATAAAATAGTTATTGTATTTCAGGTTGCCTTTTTTCATCTTTAAATGCTGCCGCAAAAATGAGGAATACCACCGCTGCAATTCCAGAAGGGATTAACCAGATCATATTGTAATCAAAAACATTTTCTGCCGTTTTATACTGATCAGTAATGATGCCGGCTACCCAAAATCCGATCAGCATACCGATACCGTAAGTGGCCAACGTGATGAGGCCCTGTGCAGCGCTTTTATATTTTTCACCCGCTTTTGAATTGGTATAAATTTGCCCGGACACAAAAAAGAAATCATAGCACACGCCATGCAGGGCAATACCTGTAAGCAACATAAAGCTCAGCGAACCCGCATTTCCGTAAGCAAACAGGGCATAGCGGACGGCCCAGGCCAGCATACCTACCAGTATGGTTTTTTTAAATCCATATTTTTTAAAGAATATGGGGAGCAGGAGAAGAAACAAGACTTCTGAAATTTGACCGATCGTCATTTTTCCTGTAGGGTTATCCATCCCAATGTTTGACAGGAATGCATTTGCATTCTGGTAATAGAAAGCAAGGGGGATACAAATCAATATAGAAGAGCCGAAGAAAATCGCGAAGTTCTTATCCTTCAATAATTTCAACGCATTCAGGCCAAGCATTTCGCTGACACTTACTTTTTCGCCGGTGCTTTTTTTAGGTGGTGTTTTGGGCAACGCAAAACTAAAAAGGCCTAGTGCCAGCGAAGCAATGGATGCCATGAGGAAGGTATTTTTTAAAAAACCGGCTGCAGTATTCTCCTGTGAATCCCAATGAAAAATATAACTGATGGCGAGGCCCGCAACGATCCAGCCTAACGTACCGAAGACCCTGATAGACGAGAATTCTTTTTCCGGATCTGTCATTTGATTAAACGCAACTGAATTTACCAATGCCAGGGTGGGCATGTATACAATCATATAGGTTAATACATATGGGTAAAAGGAAGACATCACGTCTGCCTTATACATCTGGTACATCAACACAGCGCCCAATAAATGAAGCACACCCAATATTTTCTCCGCATTAAAATACCTGTCGGCTATCAACCCCACGATAAAAGGAGCAATGATAGCACCCCATGACTGGGTAGAAAAAACGCTTGCACTGTCCGTACCTGAAGCCTGGAGATTATTATTAAGAAAAGTTCCCAGGGTAACAAACCATCCCCCCCAGATAAAAAAATTAAGGAACATCATTACACTTAACTGAAAACGAATGGAACTTTTCATAATAGCAAATAGAGTTATTTTTCAATCGTAATTAGAAGGCTAAATGTAAATTTTTATTCTTTCATTTGACATGGTTGCCCAAACTATTTTTATAATTGGTTCAAAAAAAAATCCATCAAACGTTTGCGGTTTTTATCACCAGATAAAAAAAGTATCAACAGATTTTACAATTATCCCTTTTTGCAAAAATTATTCTGGCAGTAAAGAAATCTTATTCGTAAACTTGTTGAAAATTTTCCTTCTCTTTAAAAGTCAACATACATATATATGAAAAGAAAATTACGCATGGGCATGATTGGCGGCGGCAAAGATGCCTTCATCGGAGCTATACACCGGCTTGCTTTTAACATGGATGGACTGGTAGAAATTGTCTGTGGTGCATTAAGCATCAACCCCGCAACAGCAAAGGAATCGGGCGAAGCATTGTTTTTAGCGGCGGAAAGAACTTATTTATCTTTTGAAGAAATGCTTGAAAAAGAGAGCAACATGCCTGCTGACAAACGTATTGATTTTGTTACGATTGTTACACCGAACTTTGCACATTTTGCCCCGGCCAAGATGGCTTTGCAAAAGGGTTTCAATGTAGTGATAGAAAAACCCATCACTTTTAATTTAGCTGAAGCAAAAGAATTAAAAGAAATAGTAGAACAAACGGGATTAATTCTTTGTCTCACACATACCTACTCAGGATATCCAATGGTGAAACAGGCCAAAGCAATGATAGCAGATGCTGTGCTGGGAAAAATAAGAAAAGTATGGGTAGAATATCCCCAGGGCTGGCTGAGTAAATTAAGCGAACGGGAAGGCAATGCGCAAGCGGCCTGGCGTACAGACCCTGCCAAAAGTGGGAAGGCCGGTTGCATGGGTGATATTGGAACGCATGCTGCTCATTTAGCCGAATATATCAGCGGATTAAAAATCACCCATCTTTGTGCCGACCTGAATGTAATGGTGCCGGGCAGGGCATTGGATGACGATGGCAATGTATTGCTGAAATTTGACAATGGTGCGGCCGGTGTGCTGGTGGCCTCCCAGGTTGCTGCCGGTGAGGAGAATGCGCTGAAGATCAGGGTATATGGAGAAAAGGGCGGCGTGGAATGGGCACAGATGGAACCGAATACCCTTTTAGTAAAATGGTTAGATGCCCCGGCACAAATATTAAGAGCAGGAAGTAACTATGCAGACCGTTTGTCAAGCTATGCGATACACAACTGCCGCACACCTGGCGGGCATCCGGAAGGATACCTGGAAGCCTTTGCCAACATCTACAGAAATTTTGCACTCACGTTATCTGCAAAAATAGATGGCACCTCTGCACCAAAAGAAGCGGCTGATTTTCCTGGTGTGGAAGATGGCATCAGGGGCATGGCGTTTATTGATACCGTGGTTGCTTCGGGGCAGAGTGAAGTGAAGTGGACAGCGTTTGAATAAGTGGTTCCACGCTGAGGGGCATAGATCGCAGAGAGAAAAAATTTTTATGGAAATAAATGACATTACAGGAATAATTATCCAGGAGTCAATCAAAATACACCGTGATGTTGGGCCAGGTTTGATGGAATCTGTATATGAGGAATTGCTGTATTACAGGCTTGTGAAATACCGTCAGCTACACGTGTCAAGACAGGGACAAGTGAATCTGATCTACGAAGGATTAAAAATGAATGTTGACTTACGTTACGACCTGATGGTAGCAGGAAAAGTGCTGGTGGAGTTGAAGTCGCAGGAAACTGTACCACCGGTGGCATATAAAATATTGAAGACTTATCTCAGGCTTACAAATATTTCAGTTGGGCTATTAATAAATTTTAATGTTGAGGTATTAAAGGACGGTATTAAGAGAATGGTAAATAATTACGTAGAAGAGTAATGGCATGCAGTAGTGCAGCGGAGGTTGAGGAAAAATAATAATGGCACGCTGAGAAGAAAGCCTCTGCGAACTCCGCCGCTCTGCGTGGGATAAAAATGTAGCAATACTGTGGATCGAAGAGGTAAGCGGAGGTTGAGGAAAAATAATAATGGCACGCTGAGGTGCAGAGGACGATGAGAAGAAAACCGCTGCGAACTCCGCCGCTCTGCGTGGGGAAAAAATGTAGCAATACTGTGGATCGAAGAGGTAAGCGGAGGTTGAGGAAAAATAATAATGGCACGCTGAGGTGCAGAGAACGATGAGAAGAAAACCGCTGCGAACTCAGCCGCTCTGCGTGGGGAAAAAATGTAGCAATACTGTGGATCGAAGAGGTAAGCGGAGGTTGAGGAAAAATAATAATGGCACGCTGAGGTGCAGAGGACGATGAGAAGA
>Ga0105048_10000754_pt1 | contig 50981 bp, 53 predicted proteins | sample MAT05_FD_78382 | JGI IMG/M metagenome (GOLD analysis project Ga0105048, IMG submission 78382) | Freshwater microbial communities from Lake Fryxell liftoff mats and glacier meltwater in Antarctica - MAT-05 | ecosystem: Environmental > Aquatic > Freshwater > Ice > Liftoff microbial mat | place...
CCCTCAGCACTGAGCACCGACTCACCAGTCACGGGGAGGCTGGCGGTCGGCGTGGCCGGGTGGCCGGCCCGAGGGTCTTCACCGGCGGCATGGAGTTGACGAGCCACATTGGCCCGATGGGCCCGCAGCGCTGTCCAAAGCGACGGGACCACCTGCACCGAGGATTCCGGCGACGAGAGACCATGCGCCGGAATTTCGAGCACGTTTCCCGCCGCGAGACGAGGCAGCATCTCCGTCGCGAGATGGGTACGCACGTCGTCCATCGGTAGCCGCGTGCCGTCGGAAAGCTGCTCTATGTAGCGGCCCGCGATAGCGTGCAATGCCGCCGAACCATGCGCGTCCGCGGCCTCGATCACCGCACCGAGGGCCAACGCCATCGACCGATCGCCATGCACGACGCGATCGACCAGAGCCATGGTCTCCTCGAGCGATGTCGGCGTGGGCGAGGCGGAATCGGTCATGACGGGCGGCGGGATATGGTGATGGCGGCGGAGAACAGCGGGGCGAGCATCGGAGCCGGAGGCGCCGGCAGCGGGACCGTCGGCGCGAGCGGGGGCTTCTTGGGTTGCGGCTTCTTCGCGGTGCTATCGGCAAGACTATCCGGTGCCGGTTCGAGATACAGACCCGATGCGGAGGAATCTACTCGAACATCCCGCACGGAGCCCGTATCGAATTGCACGAAGATGTGCTGGCCGCGCACGTAATTCAGTGCCGGAGGCGCCGTGGGCCCCTTCGGCGAGGCAATCTGGAAGAGAGAGCTGGCGTTCCCGAACGCCCGGATCTCCTTGATTCGCGTTTGCCTGGCTGTATCGCTCGGCGCCTGCGCGGTATCGAAATAGGCGAACAGACTATCGCCGCGCAGCATATCACGATCCGGCGATTTAATCCTGAGTGTGTCCGGCACGCCTTTCGCCACGGCACCGCCGATGGCTCGCACTTCGCGCGGTCGTTGGTCGATGAGCACAATGCGCATCGAGTCGGCTTCGACGTCTTGCTGCGGAGTCGTCGCCCGTGCGCGGCCGTTGCCGAACGCGTATGCCTCGTCGATCTTCTGCTCCTTCAGCCGAAGATCGATGCGTTCCGCGTTGATGACCAGATCCTTGTTCGTCGCCGTCGCAGTGTGCAACGCGAACACGCGATCGAGCTTCTTGTCCGTCGTGAACAGGTCGATCGTATCGCCGTTCAACGTGAATGCCTGCGACGTATCGGTGCTGCGGATGCGCGCTGCGCGCACCAGCCTCGCCAGCTGGGTTATCTTGTTGAACGCGAGCGAATCCGAACGCCCGACGATGTTCTCGCGTGTGATGATGACGTCGCCCCATCCCAGCAGGAGCGTGTCGCCGAGATCTTCGAATCGATCGGCGATCACGATCGTGGGCTCGCCCGGCCTCCCGGTGCTGTCCTTCTCGATGAGTCGGGCGGTCGGGCGGTTCGGAGCCACCATCTTCGCCACGGGACGCCCCTCCATCACACGGTCATACTGGATGTTCGGCCCGCTGAACGTGCTTCCCGTGACAAGCTGCGTGGCCACCACGCCGCCGTCGGCAAACAGGCGGCCTTCACGTGTCAGGTAAATGGCGTGCGCCGCCGTCACGCGCAACTTGTTGGGCTCTTCGTACACGACGTTGCCGTACAGATTCACGATGCCGGCCGACTCGAACTGCTCGGCGCTGTCGGCGCTGATCCGGTTGTTTTCGCCTTGGCACCGGCCGATAAAACCTCCGCCGATGAAGGTATTGGCCGTGCTGTCGGGCAGTCGCGAATAGAGGAGCCGGGTTTCCGGCGGACTGTCGGCGAAATCGAGCACACAGTTGCGGCTGGCCGGCGATGACGCGGTCTTCCTGGCGGGACGCTTCGCGGCCGTCGCAAGGCTGTCGCGCCGGGCGACTTCGAGCGCGAGGCTGTCACGCATCACTGCACTGTCCTTCTCTGCGGCCTTCGCCACCACCGACAGCGACTCCGCCCGCACCGAATCGGCACGGGCCGAGTCGGCCCGCACCGCTGCGGCACGCACGGAATCGGGACCGGCCCGGAGCGCACTGTCGGTCGGTGCCATGGTGGTGGCGGGCGCGGCGGACGTCGCCCCGCGGCTCGCGCCGCGGCAACCGGCAACGATCGCCAGCAGCGAGACGGTGCCGAGCACCGTGAAGGCGTGAGTTCGCGAGCGTCGAGGAGTCACGCGTTACTGGATCGGAATCTTAACGGGCGCGAGGCCCTTGCAGTTGCGGAGGCAACGAAACTTCGTGAGCTGCGGATCGGACTCGAACCCCAATCCGGTGAAGGTCCGGGACGGCTCATTCAGCACGAACGCACTGTCCGTGAAGATCTGGTTTCGCACCTGATCGTACACGAGCTGTGGCGACGTGAGTCGCTTGCCATCATCGCGGACGACGACGACGTCACCACGCGCGTCGAGACGAGAGAGTCGCGAGTTGTATGTGCCCGCCTTCGCGGTCAGTACGCCATCCTTCAGGCCCACCGACGTGTAGAACGTGACGTTCAGCCGGCGCAACTCCATCCGCGTGCCATCATCGTAGGTCAGCACCGTGTCCGCCAACAGCACGCCCTTCGATACGCCTTGATCGGTCAAGAAGATGCGACCCCCGAAGATGATCTGATCGGCAGAATCGGGGATGACGGTTTTCGTAGCCTTCGATTTGACTTGCGTCTTGCCCTTGGCCTTCGAGCAGGCTGCGGCCGTCAATATCAGCGATGCCGTACCGCACGCAACGAGAGAACGCCAAGTCATGCCGCGCCCGCGCGCATCAAGTCGTGTAAGTGCACGATCCCGACGAGATGCTCCTGATCATTCAGCACGGGCATCGCCATGATGCCGTGTGTCTCCATACGGTGCACAACAGCACTCCCCAGTTCATGATCGTGCGCCATCCGTGGCGTGGTGGTCATCACCGCGGCAACGGAAACGGACAGCACGTCCGCGTGGCGCTCCAACAGTCGCGTCAAATCCCCTGCGGTGACGACCCCCGACACGCGTCCGTGTTCCACCATCACGGCAATACCGCGCCGTTCGGCGAGCAGGACGATGGCCTCGCGCATCGTGGCGGAACGGTCGAGCACGGGCAGCTCCAACGTGACCATGACATCACTGACGCGCGTCAACAACCGACGGCCGAGCGATCCTCCGGGATGAAATCGGGCGAAATCCTCCGCCCGGAACCCCTTCTCTTCCATGACGGCCACGGCCAGCGCGTCGCCAAGCGCCATAGTGACCGTCGTACTCGTGGTCGGCGCGAGATCATGCGGACAGGCTTCTTCCCGTACGCCAAGATCGAGCGTGACGTCGGCATGCCGTGACAGGCGTGACGTGCCATCGGCCGTCATCGCGATCATGTGTACGCCCAACCGCGACAGCGCGTCGATGAGCGCGAGTAGCTCCTGACTCTCCCCACTCTTCGAAATGAGAATGGCGACGTCGTCCGCACCGACGATGCCGAGGTCACCGTGCACGCTCTCCACCGGGTGAAGGAACATCGCCGGCGTACCGGTCGACGTGAACGTGGCGGCCATCTTGCGGCCGACGAGGCCGGATTTCCCGACGCCGGCGATGATCACACGGCCACGACAGGCAGCCAGCAGCTGCACGGCGCGTACGAAGTCGTCGCCCAAGGTTCGTTCGACATCGGCCAGCGCCGCCGCCTCGAGCTGGAGCACGCGTTTCCCGCGCTCGACGATGAGTTCAGCCGTCATGCGCGTGCGTCCTCACGGGTGGTCTGATCGCCGGTCTCCCGTGCGGTTGCCGCGACGCTCCGACTGGCCACGTAGCGCTCTACGGCATCCGTCCATTCACCGCGGGCGCCCAGTAGCGCTTCGGCAAACTCGCGCACGGCGCCGTGCCCGCCGTGTGCCCGCAACTGCAAGTGCGCTGCACGACGCACTTCCGCCACCGCGTTCCCCACGGCCACGGGAAGTCCAACGCGGCGCAGCACCGAGAGATCGGGAAGATCGTCACCGACGAAGGCAACGTCATCGAGCGTGCAGTCGAAGGCGCCGGCGATCGTCGTAAGCGCCGTGAGTTTGCGTGCCTCTGGATCCTGCACGACGGCATCGACGCGAAGTTCTCGTGCCCGTTGCGCTACGCTCTCGGACACGCGGCCCGTGATGATCACCACTTTCAGACCGCAATCCCGGAGCAGCTGAATGCCCAGACCATCCTGAATGTCGTAGCGCTTCAACTCGAACGGGACATCGACCTCACCGGTCTTGGCCGCACCCAGATAGATCCCACCGTCGGTCAGTACTCCATCGACGTCGAGACCCACCACGCGGATACGTCGCGCGAGCGTCGGCTCGATGCGCGGCGCGTCGACCACGAGCGGAGGGAGGGCTTGATCCACGCCGGTCGCACTTGCGGTACTCACGAACGCACACGATCCCAAATGTCGACCACCCGTGCCATGAGATCCCCCAGCTGATCGAGCCGCACCATGTTCGGTCCGTCGCTTGGCGCGTGATCCGGATCGGGATGCGTTTCGATGAAGAGCCCCTGCGCGCCGGCCGCGATCGCGGCCAACGTGAGTGGCGGGATGAACTCGCGGGCGCCACCGCTCGTACCGCCAACGCCTTGACCCGGACGCTGTACGCTGTGTGTCGCGTCGAAGATGACGGGGACATCGCACGAGGCACGCATGCGCGCGAAGCTGCGCATATCCACCACGAGGTCGCCGTAGCCGAAGAAGGTGCCACGCTCTGTGACGGCCAGCGCTCCAGCCTCTACCGCCGCCAGCGCGGCACCGGCTTCCACCTTGCGTACTGCACCGCGCATACCGTCGGGGTGCATCCACTGCCCCTTCTTGACGTTCACCGCCTTCCCCGTCGCGCCGGCCGCCAACAGTAGGTCGGTTTGACGACAGAGAAAGGCCGGGATCTGCAGGACGTCCACGACTTCTGCCGCGATCGCGCATTGCGACGCCTCATGCACATCGGTAAGGATCGGTAATCCGGTCGCGGCGCGCACGCGCGCGAGGGCGGCGAGTCCGGCCTCGAGACCCGGTCCCCGCACCCCGTCGACGTTGGAACGGTTCGCCTTGTCGAAGCTGGCCTTGAAGATGATGCCGCCGGGGACGTGCTCGGCCAACCGCGCGAGCGCCTCCGCCACGCGCAAGTTGAGCGTGTCGTCCTCGAGCTGGCACGGGCCGGCAATGAGAAAGAGTCGATCCGCTGGAAACGGCGACGATGTCATGACTGCGCTTGATGAAGGCGTTCAGCGGCTGCCACGAAGCCGGCGAAGAGCGGATGCGGGCGCAGCGGACGCGACTGAAGTTCCGGGTGGAACTGACATCCGATGAAATACGGGTGATCGGGTAGCTCGACCATCTCCACCAGCGAGCCGTCGGGCGATAGTCCACTCAAACGCATGCCGTGTTCCATCAGTGTATCGCGATAGCGATTCGACACTTCGTAGCGATGGCGGTGGCGCTCGCTCACCTCCGGCTGTCCGTACACTTCGGCGGCCTTCGAGCCACGTTGCAGGCAGCACGGATACGTACCCAGGCGCATGGTGCCACCCATGTCGGTCACATCACGCTGCGAATCCATCAGCGAGATGACCGGATCGCTGCACTCGGGGGCGAACTCACTGGAGTGGCTGTCGTCGAGACCGAGCACGTTACGGGCGAACTCGATGATGGCAACCTGCATGCCAAGACAGATCCCGAAGAACGGAATCGACAACTCGCGCGCGGCGCGAATGGCCTCGACCATTCCCTCGACGCCACGGACGCCGAATCCGCCGGGCACGAGCAGTCCATGGTAGTTCGAGAGAATCTCCCGCGCCCGGTCCGACGACGTGAAGAGGTCACTCGAGGTCCACGCCAAATCGACACCGACATCGTTCGCGATACCGCCGTGAATGAGCGCTTCCTGCACGCTCTTGTAGCTGTCGATGTAGTCGGTGTACTTGCCGACGACACAGATCTTGACGCGCGTATGCGGCTTCGTGATGTGCTGCACCATCGTGCGCCAATTCGTGAGATCGGGCGTGGGGGCCGTGAGGCGCAGACGCTCCATCACGCGTTCGGCGAAGCCCTGCTGCTCGAACGACAGCGGGATCTCGTAGATCGTCGGTACATCCGGGCTCTCGATGACGGCGCCGAAGTCCACGTTGCAGAACAGTGCGATCTTTCGCTTCACGTCGTCCTGCAACGGCTTCTCACTACGGCAGATCAGGAAGTCGGGCTGGATACCGATCTCCATGAGCTCGCGCACGGAATGCTGCGTCGGCTTCGTCTTCACTTCACCGGCGGCCGCGATATACGGCACGAGGGTGAGGTGCACGAACAGCGCATTCTCCTTACCCACCTCACGGCGAAACTGGCGGATCGCTTCGAGGAACGGTAAGGATTCGATATCGCCGACGGTGCCGCCGACTTCCACGATCACCACATCGTTACCCGGTGCGATGCGCTTGACCGCCGCCTTGATCTCATCGGTGATGTGCGGAATCACCTGCACGGTGGAGCCCAGATATTCACCACGACGTTCCTTCGTGATCACGTTCGAGTAAATGCGTCCCGTCGTGATGTTGTTGGCCTGCGAGAGCGGCCGGTCGAGGAAGCGCTCGTAGTGCCCGAGGTCGAGGTCCGTCTCGGCACCGTCGTCCGTGACGAACACTTCGCCATGTTGGAAGGGCGACATCGTGCCCGGATCGACGTTCAGGTACGGATCGAGCTTCATCATCGTGACACGGAACCCGCGTTCCACCAGCAACCGTCCAAGGGACGCGGCGGCGATGCCCTTCCCCAGTGACGACACGACGCCACCGGTCACGAAGATGTACTTCGGCGTGGTCGTCTGGTTCGCATTCGTATTCTTGGTGGTCATCAGCGAGTTCTCGCGCAGGTGGGACAAGGAAACTGTCGCGTCAGGTGCGTCACGACAGTGTATTCGTATGCTTGGTATTCCAGCGCAGGTTCGCGCGGTCGAGATCGTCTTCCGTGTCGATGCCGCCTTCGGCGGCGGGCACGTCGGCCACACCGATCGCGAGACCGTGTGCCATCGGGCGTAGCTGCTCCAGGCGTTCGACGAGTTCCAGCGGATGCGGCGCCCAACCGACCCACGCCTGCAGCGCCGCGCGCGTATACGCGTACACCCCGACATGCTGGCGCGCCAACGCCTCCTGCGAGTCGGCATCGGCCGAATCGCGCAAAAACGGAATCGGTGCTCGCGAAAAATAGAGGGCACGGCCGTCATCGCCACGCACGACTTTCACCACATCCGGCCTGGGCAGCGCCGAGACCGAAATGGGGACGGCCGCTGTCCCGATAGGCGCCTGACCACCGGTCACGATCGCGACGGCGCCGGCCAGCGCTTCGTGCGACACAAATGGCTCATCGCCCTGGACGTTCAGGATGACCGCGAATTGGGCGAATTCCGGACGGGCGGCGACTTCCGCCACCCGGTCGGTACCACTCGGGTGATCATCGCGCGTGAGGACCACCGGAATGCCGCGGGATTCGCAGGCCGCGAGGACTTCCGAATGGTCGGTCGCGACGACGACATAGTCGGCAATGCCGAGCGAAACCACACGCTGATAGACTCGGACGATGAGCGGCTCGCCGGCGAGGAGGCGAAGCGGCTTGCGGGGAAGGCGGGTCGCGCCGAGGCGCGCCGGGATCACCGCGAGTACTGACATTCTTTAGTTGGACAGGGCGAGGTTGCAGCAAAATTCACGCCAGTTAAGATACGGAGTCTGGCGGCTGAAGGCAAACAGGCTGTCGTTTCACCCTTTCGCTCCCTGCATGCCGACGACCTGGTGGTGGATCGCGTTCAACGCAATGGTGCTCGCCCTGCTGGCGATCGACCTCGGCGTGTTCAACCGGAAGGCGCACGTGGTGTCGGTCCGTGAAGCATTGGGCTGGAGTGCGGTCTGGATTTCCCTCGCCATCGGCTTCGGGCTCTGGATCGGCTCGTCCATGGGGCGCCAGTCGATGCTCGAGTTTTATGCAGGCTACCTGGTCGAGCAGGCGCTGTCGGTGGACAACCTGTTCGTGTTCATCCTGATCTTCGGCTATTTCCGCATTCCGCCGGAGCTTCAGCACCGCGTGCTGTTCTGGGGCATCATTGGCGCGCTCTTCATGCGCGGCGCGATGATCGGCGCGGGTGCCGTGCTCATCGCACAGTTCCACTGGATCATCTACCTGTTCGGCGCCTTTCTCGTGTTCACCGGTGCCAAGATGGCGTTCGGCGGCGAGAGCAAGATCGAGCCCGAGTCGAATCCCGTAATCCGGCTAATTCGACGCTTCCTACCGATCACGACGAAGTTCCACGGCGAGCGCTTCTTCGTGCGCGAGACCATCGACGGCAAGGCGGCGAAGTTGGTCGCCACGCCGTTGTTCGTGGTGCTCGCACTCGTGGAAACCACCGACGTCGTCTTCGCCGTCGATTCGATTCCCGCGATCTTCGGTGTGACACGGAATCCGTTTCTCGTCTATACGTCGAATGTCTTCGCCATCCTCGGCCTGCGCTCGATGTACTTCCTGCTGGCCGGCGTGATCGGGAAGTTCCATCTGCTCAAGTACGGCTTGGCGCTGGTGCTCGCCTTCGTCGGCACGAAGATGCTCCTCTCGGAAATCTTTCCGCTCGGCATCGGCTTGTCATTGGGCGTCGTCGGGAGCCTGCTCGTTGGTAGCGTGCTGCTGTCGCTGGTGATCAAGCCGAAGGAACCTGCCGACACGGAGCGTGCCGACGCGGAACCAGCCAAAGCGGACGGCGGCGCCGCGGGCTAGACCGACGCGGCGCGGAAGGCGCGCGACAGCGCGAGGAAGTTCATCAGCAGGTCGCGCCCGTGCTCCGTGAGAATCGACTCCGGATGGAACTGCACACCCCACACGGGATGCGTGCGATGCTGCAGCGCGTGAATCTCGTTCGCGTCGTCGACGGCGACGGCCGTCACCTGCAGCTCGACCGGTAGCGTGGCGCGCTCGATGATCAGCGAGTGATAGCGCATGACACCGAAAGGCGACGGAACGCCCGCAAAGAGGCCGGTTCCGTCGTGGAGAAGCTGCGACATCTTGCCATGCATGACCCGATCAGCCCGCTTGATCACGCCGCCATACGCTTCGCCGATGGCCTGATGTCCAAGGCAGACCCCGAGCAACGGAATCTCGCCGCCGTAACGACGAATCACGTCGACTGAAATGCCCGCCTCACGCGGCGAGCAGGGCCCGGGCGATACGACGATGGCGTCCGGCGCCATATCCCCCACCTGCTCGACAGTCAGGGCGTCGTTCCGGTGGACCTCGAGCGTTTCGCCCAGTTCACCGAAATACTGTACGAGGTTGTACGTGAACGAATCGTAATTGTCGATGACGAGTAGCATGGACGTCGAGGTCAGGGACGCGGGTGGAACTGACGATGCACACTTCGAAGATACTCGCGATCCACGTGCGTGTAGATCTGCGTGGTGGCAATGTCGGCATGGCCAAGCATCTCCTGAACCGCACGCAGGTCGGCTCCCCCTTCCAACAGGTGAGTCGCGAAGGAATGCCGAAGCGTGTGTGGCGACACGGGCTTTTCGATGCCGGCCATGGTGACGTACTTCCGCAGGATCTTCCATGCCCCCATCCGCGTGAGCGGCTTCCCTTGTCCGTTCAGGAACAGGATCCCCTTCCCTTCTCCGCGCTCGAGAATGGGGCGCAACTCTCGGACGTACACTGCGACCGCGCCAATCGCCGAGCGCCCGATCGGAACGAGGCGCTCCTTGTTGCCCTTGCCGAGTACGCGCACGAGTCCCTCGTCGAGGAGCACGTCCTTCAGCGCGAGGCCAATCCACTCCGACACGCGCAGACCGGCGCCGTAGGCCAATTCCAGCATCGCGCGATCTCGGAAGGCGAGGCGTTCGTCGAGACTGGGCGCTGCCAGCAGCTTCAGCACATCGTCGACGCTGAGCACCTCCGGTAGCGTGCGAAATCGGGCGGGCGTGTCGAGTCGTTCGGTAGGATCGTGCGTCACCAATCCGTCGGCTAGCATGATGCGGAACCAGGTACGCAATGCCGAGATGTTCCGACGGATCGAGGTTCCGGCGAGGCCGAGATCTTTCAAGTGATACACGAACTCGCGGAGCGCGCCGGGCGTGATCTCCGTGGCCTTTACAATGCCGTGCTCGCGCATGAACACCGCACACCGAACGACATCGCGACGGTAGGCCTCGATGGTACGCGGTGACGCGCCCTCCTCGAGCCCGAGCGCGTCCTCGAACGCCAGCACGTGGAATCCACGCTGCAGGGCTTGCGCTTCTGCGTTAGAGGCTGGAACCGGTGCGGTCACCGCGTGTTCCTCTGCCGTCGCCACCAGATCACGACGACGGCAGCGAGGACGATAGCGACGGCCACCAGGCCGACGTTCCGTTGCTGTCCAGCGATCCGCTCCAGCAGGGCGTCGGCGTTGGCGCCCGCCCGAAACGCCAGCACGCAGATGAGGCCATACCACGCGCCGGAGGCCACCGACATGGCGATGAGCGCGCGAATGGCACCGATGCCCATCGCGCCCGCCAACGGAGGCACTGCCGCCCGCACTCCGGGGAGGAAACGGCTCACGACGACGGCAAACATCCCCCGCTTCTTGAAGCGCTCGGCGATCCTTTCCGTGGCGCCAACGGGAAACAGCGAGGGAAAGCGCTGCATGAGCCAAGGTAGACCGAAGCGATGCCCAAGTCCGTACATCATCATGGCACCGCCGATGTTGCCCAGCATCGTCGCGGCAAAGACGCCGATCGCGCTCCCATTGCCACGCGCTGCCACGAACGCGCCAAGCGCGATGACTGTATCCGCCGGCAGTGGCGGAAAGATGTTCTCGGCGAACGCGGCCAAGACGAGCGCACCGTACAGCAGCGGCTCCGGCAGCGACGAAAGCCAAGCGAGAATGTCGGTCATGCAGGCATGGGGCGCATGGGCAATGCCGCGCCCGCGCGGTGGCTCAGTGGCGCGGCAGGACGGTCGCGGTGGCCATGACCGCCAGCCCTTCCTCCCGGCCGATCCATCCCATCGACTCGTTGGTCTTACCCTTCACGAAGACATCGATGTCCGTGACGTCGAGAAGCTCCGCGAGGCGTGCCCGGATCGCCGCGCGGTGCGGCCCGATTTTGGGACGCTGGGTCACGACGGTGATATCGACGTTCCCCACGCGCCATCCGGCATGGTGCAGTCGCGCCACCGCTGCGGACAGCATGACCGTGGAATCCTTGCCCTCATTCACCGCATCCGTGTCGGGAAACATCTCGCCGATATCGCCGAGCGCCGCCGCTCCCAGCAATGCGTCCGTCACTGCATGGCAGATCGCATCACCATCCGAGTGACCGGCGCAGTGCATATCCGCCGGGATGTCGATACCGCCCAGTCGCATCGGACCGCCCTCGCCGAAACGATGCGAGTCGTATCCAATGCCGACGCGCAGCGGAAGCGCTGTGCTCACGCCGCCACCGTGGTGAGCGCCGTCGTGCCACCCGCGATCAGCGAATAGTCCTGTCGTCGCCGCGCAGACGTGAATCCGGCGTCGCGGATCAGGCGCTCGAGTTCTTCGACGGTCGTACGGTGCGTCGTGTTGGCGGCCGACACGACGTTCTCTTCGATCATCAACGATCCGAAATCGTTGCAGCCGTAGTTGAGCGCCATCTGCCCGACCTTCATACCCATCGTCACCCAGCTCGACTGCAGGTTCGGCACGTTGTCGAGCACGATGCGCGACATCGCCACAGTGCGCAAATACGTGACCGCATCGGTTTTCGGCATGTGCGACATGGACGGTGTATTCTCGGGTTGGAGCGGCCATGTGATGAACGCGGTGAAGCCACCGGTTCGCGCCTGCAGCTCACGTACACGCTGGAGATGCTCAATCCGCTCGGCCAGCGTTTCACCGATGCCGTACATCATCGTGACCGAGGTCTTCATGCCCTCGTTGTGCGCGAGTTCCATGATCTCGAGCCAGCGATCGGCGCCCGCCTTCTTGGGCGCCACGATATCACGCACACGCTGTACCAGGATCTCGCCGCCGCCGCCCGGGATCGAATCGAGACCGGCCGCTTTGAGCTCACGGATCACGTCGCGCGCCTCCATGCGGAAGCGCGTGGCGAAGAAGTCGACTTCGCTTGGCGAGAACCCGTGGATGTGAATCGGATGATGCTGCTTGATGTAGCGCATCAGGTCCAGATACCACTCGAACGGAATGTACGGGTTGTGCCCACCCTGGATCAGGATCTGCACGCCACCCAGCGCCTTCGTTTCCTCGATCTTGTCGCCGATCTGCTCGAAAGACAGGGTGTACCCTTCCCCGTGTTTCGGACGGCGATAGAAAGCGCAGAACCCGCAATCCGCGACACACACGTTCGTGTAGTTGATGTTGCGGTCGACGATGTACGTGACCACGCCGTCAGGGTGCCTCGCCTGTCGCACGCGATCGGCTTCCAAGCCGAGTTCGAGCAGCGGAGCGTTCGTATAGAAATCGAGGAGGTCACGCATGAATGTTTCTCTTGTTACCGGCAGCACACGGGAGATCGATCACGCGGCCGGCAAGAACGCGAGTGTGCCATCAGGCACGCGCCCTGCCAGAACGAGTCGACGAAAGAATTCGGTGAGCCCCGCGAGATGCGGGTATGACAGGCAGTAATCCAGTCCTGAAAAGTATTCGGCGCACACGCCTCGCGAGACGCCGGTGGCCAGTGCCGCCTGCGCCGACAATTGATCGAGGTGGGCCAATCCCCAGTCGCGCGAGGCGATCAGCGAGGCGTGTGCCGACAAGGCGGCGTGAACGGGAGCGCGACGCTGCGCGACCCAGACCGCGAACACGAACGGCAATCCGGTCCATGATTTCCAGGCTTGCCCCAGGTCCTCGCGATACGGATACCGATCGGCCCATACTCCTCCCCGATTCGCCTGGTCGAAGAGTTGGAGTGCGGCATCGCCGATCACCAGTCGAGCGTCGTGCGGTTCGTCGTCGAACCGTGCCACGTCGGCAAGTTCCGCGTCACCCAGCACGAACTCCGGTCGGCAACGCCACACGTGCACGAACAGCAGTTCGAGCAACGCCACCGACGTCATCGAGCTGCGGCTGACGATCACTTTCCGACCACCGAGTGCCGACGGATGGCACCTGCTGAAGAGCATGACGCTCCGCACGGGGCCGTCGCTGGTGATCCCGAGCTCCGGCAGCAGGAGATAGCGCTTCGCGTCGCGTGCGTACTCGACCGCCGACACCACACTCACATCGAGCGCGCCGTCGGACATCAGACGGTTCAGCACCGTCGGAATGCCCGTCACCAACGAACCGTCGAGCGAGACGACCCCACGATCGATCGCGCCATAGACGGGATAGCAGTTGATGTACGGGATACGCCCGATGCGCAGCATATCGTTCACCCCACCACGTCGGCGAGCGGCTCGATCGACGCGACGAGCTCACCGGTGTCGTCGGGCGCGAATTCCCGCAGGACCCGATAGAAAGAATCGCGCTCCGCCGGCACCTTCCCCGCACCGCGGATGAGTCCGAGCAGCTGCGGCAGCGTCATGCCCTGCGGTGTATGCGCGCCGACAGCGTGGTAGATCTTCTCGCGCACCACGGTGCCTTCGATGTCGTTCACGCCGAAATGCAGCGAAATCTGCGACACCGGTGTGGACACCATGATCCAGTGCGACTTGATGTGCTCGAAGTTGTCGAGAAACAATCGACCGACGGCAAGGTTCCGCAGATCGTCGAAGCCGGTCGTGGCCGTGCCCTCGCGTCCAAGCGTCTTCCCCAGTTCGTTGTCATCGGGGTGATACGCGAGCGGGATATAGGCGAGGAAGCCCCCCGTCTCGTCCTGCAATTCACGCAGCATGTCGAGATGCTGCATGCGATCCTCGATCGTTTCGACGTGGCCGTACAGCATGGTGCAGTTCGAGCGGATGCCAAGCGTGTGCGCCGTGCGATGCACGTCGATGTAGTCGGCGCCGCCGAGCTTCTTGTCGGCGATCACGTCACGCACGGCGGCGCTGAACGTTTCCGCGCCGCCGCCCGGCATCGTGTCGAGGCCCGCTTCACGAAGGGCGATCAGCACGTCTTCGCGGCTCATCTTCTCGATCCGCGCGATGTGCGCGATCTCGACGGCCGTGAGCGCCTTTATGTGCACCTGCGGATGCCGCGCCTTGAGCGCACGGAACATCGTCTGGTAGTACTCGAGACCCGCCTGCATATCGAGGCCACCGACGATGTGGAATTCGCGCGTGATCGTGCCGTCGGCGCGATCGGACTCCGCGAGCACCTGATCGATGGTGTAGCGATAGGCCCCTGCTTCCTTGGGCAGTCGCGCATACCCGCAGAACACGCACGTCGTGCGCAGCACGCAGACGTTGGTGGGGTTGATGTGCTGATTGGACGCGAACGTGACGCGGTCGCCGTGACGGGCACGGTTGGCCGCATCGGCCATGGCGCCCACGCCAAGCAGATCCGGCGAACGGAAGAGGGTTGCACCATCGGCGATGGACAGACGCTCACCGGCACGCAGCTTCTCCCCGATGGGGCGCAGCGCGGGATCGCGGAGTCGATCGAGATCGAACGGAATAGACTCTGGCATCAGGGCGTACTCGGGCAAGTGCGCGAACCATTCGCGCAGACCTTCACCTTGATTAACGCCCCGACGGGCCTAGACGTGCCACCGTCGGAGTGCGATCGAGACGTTGTGACCACCGAACCCTGAGCTGTTCGAAATCGCGACGTTCACCGCCCGGGCCCGCGGGGTGTTCGGCGTGTAGTCGAGCACGCACTCGGGATCGGGAGTCGTGTAGTTGATCGTGGGCGGAATCTTGCTGTCGCGCATTGCCAACGCACAGGCGATAAACTCAACCGAACCCGCCGCGCCGAGCATATGGCCGGTGGCCGACTTGGTCGAGCTGATCGACAACACGCGCGCGTGGTCGCCGAACACCGCCTCGATGGCCTTCGACTCGTTGGGATCGTTGAGTGGCGTGGACGTCCCGTGCGCGTTGATGTAATCGACGTCGGTGGGATTGAGGCCGCCGTCCTTGAGTGCGCCGCGCATGGCCCGCTGCAGCCCTTCGTGCGCTTCCGGCTGCCCCGTGAGGTGATACGCATCACCCGTGGCGCGGTAGCCGATGATCTCCCCGTAGATATGGGCACCGCGACGCCGCGCATGCTCCAGCTCTTCGAGCACGACGACACCGGATCCCTCGCCCATCACGAAGCCGTCCCGGTCCTTGTCGAACGGACGCGACGCGGTGGCTGGCGACTCATTGCGCGAGGAGAGGGCGCCCATGTTCGCGAAGCCGCCGATCGACATCGGCGTAACCGCTGCCTCGGCTCCGCCAGCGAACATCACATCGGCGTCGCCGTACTGAATAATACGGAACGCGTCGCCGATCGCATGTGCGCTGGACGCACACGCGGAAACAGTGGCATAGTTCGGCCCCTTCGCCTGGAGGCGCATGGAGACGATGCCGGCGGCAATGTCGCCGATGAACATCGGGATGAAGAACGGCGAAATCTTGCTCGGTCCGAGCGTGCGATAGACATCGTGCTGGTCTTCGAAGCTCCGAATACCGCCGATGCCACTGCCGATGATGACGCCCATCGTTTCCGGGTCGATGGCACCCGGAACGATGCCCGCATCGGCCGCCGCCTGCAGCGACGCCGCGACGGCGTACTGTGCGTAGACGTCGGCCCGCTTCGCTTCCTTGCGCTCCATGTACGCCAGCGGGTCGAACTGCTTGACCTCGCAGGCGAACCGCACGGAATACTTCGACGCATCGAACTTCGTGATGTCAGCGCCCCCGGAAACACCCGAGAGCAAGGACTGCCAGGTCGTCGCCACGTCGTTGCCGACCGGCGTAACGGCACCAAGCCCCGTAACGACGACCCGCCGCCGCATTAGCCCGCGACCTTCGCCTCGAGATAGGCCACGGCATCGCCGACCGTGCGGAGCTTCTCCGCATCCTCATCGGGGATGTCGATGTTGAACTCCTTCTCGAACTCCATGACCAGTTCGACGATGTCGAGCGAGTCCGCGCCGAGGTCTTCGATGAAGCTCGCCTCGGGCGTGAGCTTCTCGCGCTCCACACCGAGCTCCTTTTCGATGATATCCTTGATCTTCGACGCGTGATCCGACATAGGAACGATCCTCTGGGATGATGGAGTGGTTGAGAGTGGGGAACTTAGCCATGCACGGGCGTCGCTGGGAGGGCTTGACGGCAAGAACCGTAAAGTCCGCCCTTGGACGCCGGCTCACTACATGACCATACCGCCGTCCACCACGAATACCTGACCGGTCACATAACTGGTCAAGTCGGAAGCGAGCACGGCCACCATGCTCGCGATGTCCTCGGCGCTGCCCAGCCGCTCGAGCGGAATCCCCGCACTGAGCACTGCGCGGGCCTCTGTGGTCATGGCCGCCGTCATGTCCGTGTCGATGAAGCCGGGAGCCACGACGTTGGCCAAGATGTTCCGGGACGCGAGCTCCTTCGCGATCGACTTGGTCATGCCGATCAGGCCCGCCTTGCTCGCGGCGTAGTTCGCCTGCCCCTTGTTGCCGATCAGCCCCACCACACTGGCCACGTTGATGATGCGACCGTACCGGCGCTTCATCATGCCCCGTGACGCGGCACGACAGGTCGCGAAAGCCCCGCGCAAGTTCGCGTTGATCACCGCGTCCCAGTCGTCATCCTTGAGGCGCACGAGCAGGTTGTCGCGGGTCAGTCCGGCGTTATTGACCAGAATATCCAGCTGACCGAAATCCTTTTCGACGGCCTCGACGAGCGCGATGGCCTGCGCCGTCTCCGAGACGTCGGCAGCGTAGCCCCGCGTCTCGACGCCCGTCTGCGTGGCGATCTCCTGCGCGGCGGCATTCGCGCGCGCTTGGTCGCGCCCGGTCACAGCCACACGCGCACCAGCCGTCGCCAAGGTCCCGGCGATGGCGCGTCCGATACCGCGGGTGGAGCCGGTCACCAGCGCCACGCGACCCGTCAAGTCGATGCGAAGTCCGCTCATGAGGCAGTCGTAGAAGTCGAGGTCGTGAACATCAGACAGGGACGCCGGCGAGCGCGAGCAACTGCTCGACCTCAGCGACAGTCCCGCAGGACAGAGTCTTCACCGCCGGCGCCAGACGTCGCAACAGGCCAGTCAAGACGGCGCCACTGCCCATCTCGACGAACGTCGCATCGGGGTACTGTGCGACCAGCAGGCGGATAACGCGCGTCCACTGCACTGGCGCGGTGAGCTGCTGCACGAGCAGATCGCAGGCGAGGCTGGCCGACGTGACGGGCGTGGCATCCACGTTGGCCACCACGGGCACGCGCGGATCGCTCCACGCTTCGGCACGAAGCGCGGCGCTGAGCCCCGCCACCGCCGGTTCCATGAGCGGCGAGTGGAACGCGCCACTCACCGGCAGGGGGAGACTCCGCTTGGCTCCCGCGGCCTTGGCCAGCTCCATCGCACGCTCGACGCCAGCCACTTCACCCGAAATCACGACTTGCTGATCGCTGTTGTAGTTCGCCGGCACGACGAGGCCACACTCGGCCGTCGCCTGCGCGCAGATGTGATCGATGGACGTCGTGAGCACGCCAAGGATGGCCGCCATCGCGCCCGGATGGGCCATGCCCTGCTCGTACATCAAGGTGCCACGACGTCGCACGATACGGGCTGCCGCCGCGAGGTCGATCGCGCCGGCCACGTGGTAGGCCGAAAACTCACCGAGCGAGTGGCCGGCGGCGGCGCGCACGTTTGGACCGATCGCGCTCTGCACGACCGACCAGACCGCCGCGCTGTGCGCGAGCAACGCAGGCTGCGCGTTGAGCGTACGCGTCAGCTTATCTGACGGCCCTTCAAAGGCAAGCGTCGAGATCGATGCCCCAACGGCGTCGTCGACGGCGTGAAACACCTCGCGAGCGGCCGGAAAGGCCTCGAAGAGCTCCTTGCCCATGCCCACCTTCTGCGACCCCTGACCAGGCAGCAGCAGCACGTATTCCATGTCGTTCCGGAAGTCTGATGTGGAGTGGCTGTCGATCAGAAGCGAGCGACCAGCGATCCCCAGGTGAAGCCGGCGCCGAAGGCGACGAACAGCACGATCGATCCTTCCTTCACGCGCCCTTTCGCCATGGCGTCGTCGAGCGCGATGGGGATCGATGCCGCCGAGGTATTACCGAAGCGATCGACGTTGACGAAGACTTTGTCCATCGAGACGCCGGCATGCTTGGCCGTGGCCTCGATGATGCGCACGTTGGCTTGATGCGGAATGAGCAGATCGACGTCAGCAGCGGTGATCCGCGCGCTGTCCAGCGCGCGATCGGTAGCTTCCGCCATGGAGCGCACCGCATGCTTGAACACTTCGCGACCCGCCATGCGCACATAGTGGCGCTTCTGTTCGAAAACTTCTGGTGTGAACGGCTCCGCGCCGCCGCCCGCCGGACGCCACAACAGTTCGGCGAGCGCGCCATCCGAGCGCATGAAGGACGAGAGCACGCCCTTGGTGCTACCCCTCTCCTTGTTGCGGCGCAGCACGGTCGCACCGGCGCCGTCCGCGAACAGAATGCACGTATTGCGATCGGTCCAATCGACGATCGTGCTGAGCTTCTCCGCACCGATCACGAGCACCGTGTCGGCCGACCCACTGGCGATGAGCGACTCGCCCATGATCGCGCCGTACAACCACCCCGAGCAGGCGGCCGAAATGTCGAAGCCCGCGGCACGCGTGCATCCCAGGGCCGTCTGAATCTCCACCGCCGTCGCCGGCAGCAGGTGATCGGGTGTGGCGGTCCCGAGAATGATGACGTCGATCTCGCCCGGCTGCACGCCGGCGCGGGCCATGGCGATGCGCGATGCGTCGGCCGAGAGCGACGTCAGCGACTCGCCGTCCTTCGCGATATGCCGCTGCTTGATGCCGGTGCGATCGACGATCCACTCATCGTTTGTTTCGAGACCCATCGCGGTAATGTCCGCGTTGGTCATGATGTTCTTCGGCACGGCGTGACCCGTGCCAGCGATGTAGGCGATCGGACGCTTCATGCGGCGTTTCCGGACGTGGTTGGCATGGATTCCGCGAGCCGACGACCGATCTCGTCGGTCATGCCCGACTCGTACGCGCGGAGCGCCACCATGATGGCGTTCTCCATGGCGCGCGGCGAGCTCTTGCCGTGCGAAATGACGCTCACGCCCCGCACACCAAGGAGGGGTGCCCCACCGTGTTCATCGACATCGAGCTGCGTGAGCGAGCGTGCGATGGCGCGGGCGTCGAGCCCGGCGACCTTCGAGACCATCCCGATCAGCATGGGCCCGATGCTCTCATAGAACTTGAGCAGCACGTTCCCGGTGAAGCCATCACAGACGACCACGTCGATCACGCCGCGATCGCAGGCGCCGTTGGGAATATCGCGTCCCTCGACGTTGCCGAGGAAATTGAGTCCCGAGGCGAGCAGCCGCTGATGCGCGTCTTTCACCGCGGCGTTGCCCTTCTCCGCCTCTTCGCCAACGGAGAGGAGGCCGACCGCCGGATTGTCGCGTCCGAGCAGGGCATGGGCGTAGACGACACCGATGCGCGCGAACTGCACCAGCTCCTCCGGCGAACAGTCCATATTGGCGCCCGAATCGAGCACCAGGATGGGGTCATTCGCGGTCGGGAAGATGGTCCCGATGGCCGGTCGCGTGAGGCCCGCGTGCAATTTGAGGTGCACAAGCGAGGCGGCCATCTGCGCGCCGGTGTTACCAGCGGAGACGAACCCGTGGGCGTGTCCGTCGGCCACGCGCTTGATGCCGACGACCATGGAGCTGTTGGTCTTGCCCCTGATGGCGACCGTGGGCTTGTCGGTCATGCTAATCACTTCTGGCGCGTCGACGATCGACAGTCGATCACGGATGTGCGCCAGCGAAGCGAAGTCGCTGCGCAGCAGCGCGTCGAGTTCCGCCTCGATGACCGAGGTTTGTCCTACGAGTTCAATGTGATGCTGCGGGGGCAGCGCTCCAAGCGCTTGGAGAGCGCCGGCGATGGGGGCCCGGGGGGCAAGGTCACCCCCCATGGCATCCACGGCAATGCGCGCCAAGCTTACGCTTCCTGCGCAGTTACCCGCTGCTCACCCGCATAGAACCCGCACTCATTGCACACACGGTGCGGGCGCTTCATCGTGCCGCACTGCGGGCACGACTGAATGACGATGGCGGGCGCGACCTTATGGGTGTTGCGGGCGCGCTTCCGCCGCTTAGATGTGCGGCGCTTCGGTACGGCCATGGGACTCTGACCTGAACGTTCGAGACGAGAAGAACCGTTTAGGCGTCGGAACCACGCAGATCGCGCAGTCCGGCCCAACGGGGATCAGTTGAGGGAGCACATTGGCATGCTCCCGTGTTACGATCGGCACCACAGGTCGCGCAGAAGCCCTGACACTCCTCCCGGCACAACGCGAAGGCTGGAACGGCGAGCAACCATTCCTCACGCACAGCCAGACGGAGATCAAGCTCTCGCGCCCCAGCGGGGATCGGGAATCCGTCATGTTCGTCCGCGTCGTCGAGACCCGACTCGGCAAAGAGCATATGCACGTCTTCCGATACAGCAACCGTCACGTCGCACAGGCACCGCCTGCACTCCGCGACCGCCGCCCCTTCCAGCCGGCCGCTCAGATAAAAGCGACCGTGACCTGCAGCAGAGAGTCGACCAGTCACGTACACACCGGCACCAGCCGGGCGCGTGTCGTCCGCCTCCCATACCGGATCCGATGTGTCCAGCACTCCGTCCACACTCTCGGCACGGGCTTCCAGACTCCGGATGTCAAAGCACAGCATAGCCGTGTAACGTAGAACGGGAGCCCCTCAGACACAAGGGCTCCCGCTCCCTTTTTCGACCACGGTCGGTGCGTCCAAGTAACGCACCGACCGCGAGTTAGCAGATCCTGCCGCTCAGCTCGCGAGGACGTCCGTGCCGGCGAAGAAGAACGCTGCTTCGATCGCCGCATTCTCGTCGGAATCGGACGCGTGAATGGCGTTCTTTCCCTTCGACTCGGCGTAGAGCTTCCGCACCGTGCCCTCGGCCGCTTCGGCGGGGTCGGTGGCGCCGATGACGGTCCGCAGCGTCGCCACGGCGTCGTCGCGCTCGAGCACGAGCGGCATGCACGGGCCGCTCGTCATGAATTCGACGAGCTCGCCGAAGAACCCACGCTCGCGATGCACGCCATAGAACTCACCGGCCTGCGCAGTGGTGAGGTGCATGACGCGTGATGCCTTGACGGTGAAGCCCGACTTCTCGAGCAGCGCAATGATGAGACCGGCCTTGCCATTGGCGAAGGCGTCCGGCTTAACGATGGTAAGAGTGCGACGACCAGCCATGTGTAGAATCCGATCAATTTGCGGTTGAGCATCTGGAGTGCGTTCACACCCCCGGCGCGTGGAAGATAATGGCTGCGGAGATCTCGCCAAGCCTCACGCGCACGCCACCTCCCGACGAAAGCGGGGCGGATCACCGCGATCGTGATCCGCCCCGCCGGCCTGTCTGAGCAGCCGCTCGTTTACGCGAGGCGCGCCTTGATCAGGTCGACGAAGTCCACCGGACGTTGCGCGACGCCCATGCCGGCGGCCAGGAACGACTCGATCTTCTCGGCGGCCGTGCCTTCCGAGCCGGAGATGATCGCACCGGCGTGCCCCATGCGGCGGCCCGGCGGTGCGGTCTGACCGGCAATGAAGCCCACCACCGGCTTCTTCATGTGCGCCTTGATGAACGCCGCCGCTTCCTGCTCGTCGGTGCCGCCAATTTCGCCCATCATCGCGATGGCCTTCGTCTGCGGGTCCGCCTCGAAGGCCGCGAGGCAATCGATGAAGTTCGTGCCGTTGATCGGGTCACCGCCGATGCCGACACACGAGCTCTGGCCGATGCCGGCCTTCGTGAGCTGGTTGACGATCTCGTACGTGAGCGTGCCGGAACGGCTCACGACACCGACGTTCCCGGGCATGCAGATACGGCCCGGAATGATGCCGACCTTCGACTGGCCGGGCGTGATGAGCCCCGGGCAGTTCGGGCCAATCAGACGCGCGTCATGTTCCTTCACGTACGGGTACACCTTGGTCATGTCCAGCACGGGCACGCCTTCGGTGATGCAGACGATGAGCTTCACGCCCGCCGCCGCCGCTTCCATCATTGCATCGGCCGCGAACATCGGCGGCACGTAGATGACCGACGTGTTCGCGCCGGTGGCCTGCACGGCGTCGTACACGGTGTCAAAAATGGGTACGGTGCCTTCGAACCTCTGGCCGCCCTTCCCCGGCGTCACGCCGGCCACGACCTGCGTGCCGTACTCCATCATCTGCTTGGCATGGAACGAGCCGTCGCGGCCCGTGATGCCCTGCACGATCAGCTTGGTGCTGTGGTCGATGAAGATGCTCACGCGGCACCTCCCTTCGTCGCGAGTTCAACCGCGCGCTGCACCGCCGCATCCATGTCGTTCGACGCCGAGAAGCCGTTGTCCTGCAGGATCTTCACGGCGATCTCCTCGTTGGTGCCGGTGAGACGGATCACGATAGGCACCTTGAGCGGGTTCGCCCTGGTCGCCGTGACGATGCCATTGGCCACGTCATCGGTGCGCGTAATACCGCCGAAAATGTTGAACAGAATACATTTCACGTTCGGATCGGATGTGATGATACGTAACGCGTTCACGACCTTCTCCGGATTCGACGACCCACCGATGTCGAGGAAGTTGGCCGGATCGCCGCCGTAGTACTTCACGAGGTCCATCGTGGCCATGGCGAGGCCGGCACCGTTCACGACGCAACCCACGTTGCCATCGAGTTTGATGAAGGTGAGGTTCGCATTGCGCGCATCGACTTCGCTGGGCGCTTCCGACGACTCGTCGCGCAGCGCGGCGATGTCGGGGCGGCGATCGAGCTCGTTGTCGTCGATGACCATCTTGCCGTCGACCGCGATCAGTTCACCCGTCGGGGTGAGCACCAACGGATTGATTTCGGCGAGCGAACAGCCGGCATTCATGAACGCCGTGTACAGCTGCTGCATGATCTTCGCGGCCTGACGCGCGAGCTTCACATCTTTGAACAGGAAGAAGCCCATGCGCATGGCTTCGAACGACAGCAGTCCATACCGCGTGTCGACCGGATGATACAGGATCAGTTCCGGCGTCGTGGCCGCGACTTCTTCGATGTCGATGCCGCCCGCCGCACTCACCATGAACACCGGCTTCTTGGTCGCACGATCGACGATGATGCCGACGTACGCTTCGGAGCCGATATCAGCGGCGACGGTGACGAGCACCTTCTCCACGGTGAGATCCTTGATGGTCATACCGAGAATGGCGGTCGCCTTCTCCTTGGCCGCTTCAGGGGTCGGACAGAACTTCACGCCGCCCGCCTTGCCGCGTCCGCCAGCATGCACTTGCGCCTTCACCATGACGGCGGCGCCGTAGCGCTTGGCAATGGCTTCCGCCTGTTCCGGCGTCGTCGCGATTTCGCCGGGCGGGATCGGCACACCGGCCGCCCGCAACAGCTCTTTCGCCTGATACTCGTGTAGGTTCACGCGTTCTCCGAATCGAGGAATGTCATCGGTTCAATGCTGGATAGTCGTGCCCGACGACAGCAAACCGCCTGTCGTACACAGCGCGCCTGTACGTGTCCGGCACCGTGAACCGGCGATGCCGAACACGGCCGCGTTCATTGCGGCGGTCGTTCCAATACGCGGCCCAAACTATCGAACGCTGCACCGAACTTCGTCCACTCGCCACGCCGCAGGGCATCACGCATCGCGGCGTACCACCGTCGAGCCTCCTCCGACGACGGTCCCTCCACGATGGAGCCTGCCACGCGCGTCGACGGCATCGGGATATCGCCCATTCGTCCCAATGCTTCGACGAGCGTGGTCCCGACCCCCAATCGGACACCGTCCGACGCCGCGACGCGCGCGATCATGGTATTGCCTTCGCCGCGAAGCCAGAGCAGCGGCTGCACCAACAGCGGTCCGGTCGAGGTCATCAGGGTCGTGACACGTCCGGCGCGGACGCGCGCGTCGCGCCGCGAGCCGTCGGGCATCGTCCCCCGTGCGCTATCGAGAGCCGACTGCAGCCGCTCGGTCACCGTGCGCCAACGCGGTCGGGGTACGTTGGTCGAGTCCCACCATGTTTGGCGCGCAAGGCCACCGCTCACCGTCATGACCCCGCCGATCTGATCAGCGCCGTCCAAGAGCGGCACGCTCCAGGCCAGCAGACGCTCGCGGTCGCGTCCGATCCAATGCGGCGGCGGTGCGCCGCCGACCAACGCGCTGTCCGGCAATTGCCGAATGACCGACCCCTCGAGCAGCGAACCATACCGGGCGAACGTCTTGATCTGCGCGACGGCGCTTTCGTTCGCGGGTGGCAGCTGCGCCACGAGCTGCGACGGCAACTCGCCCGGTGCCGCGAACAGCGTGGGCAGCCGGGTCATCCACGTACGCGTCGGCGCATCGGGTCGCAGTGCTGCCACGAGCCGCACACGACCACTGGACGCCTCGACGACGGCGGTGGCGGCCAGCCGAAAGTAGCTGTAGACGCCAGACGCCAACTGCCAGTGCTGACTGAGCGGATAGCGATCGGACGCGCTGTACAACTGCAGCGTCCAATACAGGCGACCATCAAGCACCAGCGGCAGCACGTCGTTGCCCTGCACGAAGATCGGTGCGAGCCGTTCCACACGTTCCCGTACATCGCGGTGCGTGACCAGCAGCGGCTCGGCAGCCGTCGTGTCCGCGTCAAGCAGCGACAAGTCACGGAGTGCCCAAGCGTGGGCTATGCGCGCGCGCAGCGACGCGAGAGAGACGCCGAGCACGCCTCGGGCACGCTCGCCATCGATCAAGCGAACGCCGCGGAGCCCCGGGCCGACCAACGGCTCGTCGCCGGCAAGCTCGTCCGATGTCGCCGCAAACTCGATCTGGCTGTCACGTAATGCCGGCCGTGTGGCGTCGACGGCCGACAGGCGCCACCCGTCTGCACTTCCAATTGGCCGGCGAATGACGAGCGCGGTGGTTCGGTCGCCGAAGACGGTCCAGCCGATGGGCGACACGTCGATCAATGGCTGGCCGGACGGCGTCTCGTCGCGACTGTCGGGCACTGACGTGCGGGTGGCCGGCATCGCGGCCGCGAGCGTGCCTCGATCCCAGAGACTGAGGCGCGATGGTAACACGGCACGATCAAGGCGTGTGAGCGAGGCGGCGGCGCTGTCTCGATGCACGGTACGCAGGCCTTCGACATCGAAGGCGCGACGGCTGTACAGCGCACGGGAGGCCACGTAGTCGAGATCGCGTGTGGTTGGCTCGCCGAGGAGGTTCGTGCGGGCGAGAGCCACGGGAGCGGCATGCCGAAGTCCGAGCGCCGCGACGAGAATCACGGTGAGCGCGAGAAAGGCCGCTCGCAACTGCCCCACCCAGCCCGTTCGAAACACGACGAGTGCGGCGAGGGCACTGCCGAACGACAGCAGGTAGTCCATGCGCAGCGTAACGCGATGATCGACCTTGAGGAACAGGCCATCCGGCCCACTACCCTGTCGGAGCAGGTCGAACGCGTCGAGGCGATAGCTCCAGGCCAAGAGCAACAAGACGATCGCGCCCAGCACACTCAGGTGTCGGCGCACGTGCGTGGACGCGGCAACGCGACGGCCTTCCATGCGCAAACTGCGAGTGAGCGCGTACAGCACGACCACCAGCGCCGTCATCGACACCACGCTCACCAGCGACCAGAGATACAGCGTCTCCTCGACCGGCAGCCAGTACCGATAGAAACCGAGATCGCGACCGAGCACGCCTTCGATCTCTCCGAACGGCAACCCATGACGCAGCAGCGCGAGGTCCACCCAGTTGGTGAGCGGAATCGCGAGTACACCACCCGCCACGAGGGCCAGCACCACCGTGACGGCCAACAGCCGTTGTCCCGAAATCATCGCGATCAGTTCGAGATTGGCCACGCGCGAGGGCACCGCCACCGCCACGATCGTGCGGCGCACGGCATGAAGATTGGCGAAAGCGAACAGCGCGCCGAGTCCCCAGGCCCCACCTTGCAGGATCGCCGTGTCGATCACCTGCTCCCAGAAGAGCGCCGGCTGGCCCATCGCCGTAAACCACGCGTGATCGACCAGCAGCGCCGTCACCGCGCGCCCCACGAGGAGCAACACGGCAGCGATCGCCAGACCGAGAATCAGTCCGCCGCGCGTGCCCATCTCAGCGACCCGTTCGCGCGATCAGAGCGAAACGCCCTGGGTGTGCAACCAACTCTCCATGACCTCGCGAATCTCCGCCAGACGCTCGGCCGAACTCGCCTCGAAGCGGGCGACGATGACCGGTTGGGTGTTCGACGCGCGCAGCAGTCCCCATCCGTCTCCGAACAGCACACGCACGCCGTCCACGTCGATGACATCGTAGGTCGCCTTGAAGTGCTCGGACGCGCGGGCGACGATGGCGAACTTCGACGCTTCATCGGTATCGATGCGCAATTCCGGCGTGGATACGAAAGGCGGCACGTCGGCGAGCAATTCATCGATGCGCTTCCCGGAATCGGCAATGATGCGCAGCAGCCGCGCCGCGGCGTACAGGGCGTCGTCGTGCCCGTAGAAGCTTTCGGTGAAGAACATGTGCCCCGACATCTCGCCGGCGATCGGCGCGTGCATCTCCTTCATCTTGTCCTTGATGAGCGAATGCCCCGTCTTCCACATCACCGGTACGCCGCCCGCCTTTTCGATCCCGTCCGTCAGCGCCTGCGAGCACTTCACATCGAAGATGATCGGCTGACCGGCACCCGTGCGCGCCAGCACGTCGCGCGCGTACAGGATGAGAATATGGTCACCCCAGATGATCCGACCGTCGCGGTCCACCACGCCGATGCGATCGGCATCACCGTCGAACGCGATGCCGATTTCCGCGCCGCTCGCCTTCACGGCCGAGATGCAATCCTCGAGATTCTCGGGGACCGTGGGATCGGGGTGGTGATTGGGGAAAGTGCCATCGCTCTCGGTAAAGAGGCCGATGCCCTCGATCCCGAGCGCCGTCATCAACTGCGGGGCGACCAAAGCCGCCGCACCGTTTCCGCAGTCGTAGACGACCTTGAGCGTCGCGCCATCTGGACGGGTAATCCGTCCCACGCGCGCCGCGATGTCGCTGACGTAGCGATCGATGACGGGCACATGGCGCACAGTGCCGCTGCCGGACGGGAACACACCACCCACGATGAGGCGGTAGAGCACTTGGATCTCTTCACCATGCAGCGATCCCGTGCCGACACACATCTTGAACCCGTTGTACTCGGGCGGATTGTGCGATCCCGTGATCTGGATGCCGCCAACGACCGGCTCGTGATGCAGCGTCCAGTACAACAACGGCGTGGGGACGACGCCCACATCGACGACATCGACGCCGCACTCGGTGAGCCCACGCACGAGTGCGTCGCGCAGCGCGTCACCACTTGGGCGGTTGTCGCGACCGACGGCGACGGCGCCCGTGATGCCGTTCGCGTCGAGGTACGCGGCGTAGCCGCGTCCGAGGCCGTACGCCACTTCCTCGGTGAGGTCGGTGCCTACGATGCCGCGGACGTCGTACTGCCGGAAGATCGTCTGACTGATGGACATTATCGGAGATGAACGAAAGTCTGGATTGATGTGGGCCGACGCACGGCGTCGGCGTTCAACGAAGGAAGCTTGCAGCCCGTAGCCGCGGCGCGCCATTCGATGTCGGCGCTCCCGACGGCGCGGCGCTGCCGGGCAATGCACGACGGGCGAGCTCGATCATCGGCGTCGGATAGACGCCCAGCACCAGAAGCACCACGCACGTGACGGTGATGAGTGACTGCGCCATCGGAATCGTGGACGGCACCGGGTGGCCCACCGGGCGAGGGCGCATGAACATCGCCGAGATCACGGACAGGTAATACGCCGCCGAGACTGCACTGCTGAGTACGACGATTACCGCCAGGATCGTCTGCGGGGTGCTGGCTTGGAGCGCGGCCTGCAGCAGATACCATTTGGCGAAGAAGCCCATGCCCCCGACCAACGGCATGCCCATGAAGGCGAGCAGGAACACCGACATCGAGACCGCCAGCCACGGACGGACCAGCCACAGCCCCGCAATATCGTCAAGCGTGGGCGAACGGTCGCGCCCTCCATTGATCGTGATCAAGACGCCGAACGCGCCCATGGTGGCGAGCGTGTAGGACACGGCGTAGAACACCAGCGCCGTCGTGCCGGCGGTCGACGCGACCACGATAGAAACGAGCAGATAGCCCGCATGGGCGATGCTGGAGTAGGCCAGCAGACGCACCAAGTTCTTCTGCGACAGCGCCAGCACGTTGCCGGCAATCATGGTCGCCACGGCCAACCACCACATGGCCGAGTGCCAACGCGCGGCAGCCCCCGGCATGGCTTCGATCATGACGCGCGCGAATACCGCGAACGCGGCCGTCTTCACGCAGGCGGACATGAACGCCGTGATCGGCAACGGCGCGCCGTCGTACACGTCGGGTGTCCATAAATGGAACGGTGCCGCCGCCACCTTGAAGCCGAAGCCGACGAGCAGCAGACCGGTGCCGACGATGAACATCGGTCCGAGGGTCTGCTGCGCGGACACCCACTGCGCGATGTCGACCAAGCGCGTACTGCCCGTGGCACCGTAGATCAGGGCCATGCCGTACAGCAGGAACCCCGTCGACACCGAGCCGAGGAGGAAATACTTCACGGCCGCTTCCGCGCCGCGAGCGCTTCGGCGATTCACACCGGCCAGCACATAGATCGCGAGCGACATCAGTTCGATGCCGAGAAACACGAACATGAGATCACGCGCCGCCGCGAGCACCAGCATGCCGGTGGCGGCGAGCAGCATCAGCACCGGAACCTCAGGACTGAAGGCGGCACTGCGGTGATGTTCGGCGTCGAGCAAAATGAGCGAAAGCACCGTGCCGAGCAGAATCACAAGATCGATGCCCCACCGGAACCCGTCGCCGGCAATGCGTTGATCAGGCGTGCCGTTCACGCCGTCGCCCCACGCGATCATGACGACGAGACCGACGAGCAGACAGAGAACGATCCCAAAGCGGGTCATGGTGCTCGTCTTCTCGGCGCCTTCGGCGATCGTGGCGTCGTTGCTCTGCGGCCTCCAGACCGTCGCCAACAGCATCACCATCGCGCCGGCGGACAGCAGGAGTTCAGGAGCCAAGGCGCGGAAGAGCGCACCAGCCGAAATTGTAGCGCCCATCAGCGGACCACGGAGACGTTGGGGAGCGAGGTCGCAGCGTTCGGACCGAATCGCACCGACTCGATGATGTTCTGTGAGGCGCGCTCGATGCGCGTGAGCATCGGCTGCGGCGAAACACCGAGGTAGATGATGGCGATGGCGAACGCACCCATCACCACGCGCTCGCGCCCGGTGAAATCGGTGAGCAACCCATTCTGGGCAGTGTCGATCCGTTCGAACAGGATGCGCTGCAGGGCACGAAGTCCGTAGGCCGCCGCGAAGATCACACCGCTGGTCGCGATCACCGCGAGCACGGGGCGTTCAGCGTACGTGCCGATGAGCACAAGGAACTCCCCGACGAAACCGCTCGTACCGGGCAGGCCGATCGTGGAGAGCATCACGAGCGTCAGCATGACGCTGAACATCGGCACCACGCGGGCGATCCCGCCGAAGCCGGACATGTCGGTCGTGCCACGACGATCCTCGAGCATGCCGACCAGCAAGAAGAGCGCCGACGTGGAGATCCCGCTGTTCACGATAGAAATCACCGCCCCCTGCACCGCCTGCTGCGTCAGCGCGAAGCAGCCGAGCATGATAAATCCGAGGTGGCTGATGGAGCTGTACGAGACCATCCGCTTCATGTCGCGTTGTGACATAGCGAGCAGCGCGCCGTACACGATGGCGATCACAGACAACACCAGAATCGTGCTCCGCACCGTCGGCTCCATGGCGGCCGCCGGGAAGAGTGGGATGGCGAAGCGCAGCATGGCGTAAGCGCCCACCTTGATGCCGAGCGTAACGGCCGCGAACGTCGGCGCGGCGCCCTGCGCATCCGGGAGCCAGGTGTGGAACGGCACCAACGCCGACTTCACAGCGAATGCCAGGAAGAACGCACCGAACATCCAGAGCTGGGCGCGCGGCGTGAGCGCGACGTCCATCAGCTGATCGAGATGGAATGACGTGCCGCCTCCCAGCGTCCACAGCGCCACGATCGCCACCAGCATGAGCAGCGAGCCCACGAGCGTGAAGAGCACATAGCGCAGGGCGGCGCGCGACTGTCCAGCCACACCCCACACGCCGATGAGGAAGTACGTGGGAACCAGCATGAGCTCCCACGCCAAATAGAACGCCAGCAGGTCGAGCGTGACGAACACACCGATCAGTCCCGTGGTCAGCATCAGTGCGAGCGCGCCGAACGCCGGCGTTCGTACACGCACGTTGTTCCAGGAACCAAGTAACGCCAGCGGCAGCACCAAGGCCGTCATGACCACCATCGGGAGCGACAAGCCATCAACACCGAGACTGATCGTGGCGCCGATGTCGGGCAGCCACGGCACGTCGACGCGTGCCTGCCAGCCCGCGGCCGCTGGATCATAGACTGCCCACAGCGCGAGGCTGAGCAGCCCCTCGATGGACAGCGCGGCCAGCGTCAGCGTCCGGGCGTCGGGCCCTCCACTCGGCGCTTCCGTGCCGTCTTCGTCCCGCGATATGTCGCGCCCGCCGAAGCGGACGAGCAACGCCGCCGCCATCGGCCAGAGCAACATGGCCGGCAGGAGCCACTGCGCGGCGCCGATTGATAGAAGGAAATCGCGCATGGGTCAGCTCAGGGTGAGAGCGGCAAGAAGCGCGAGCGCACCGGCGGCCAGCAGCCACGCGTATTTGCCCACGTCTCCATCCTGGAGCTTGCTGCCCACGAGGGCTGCGGTTCGCGACAGCATCGACCCGCCCGCGCTGAACGCGCGATCGATGCCGGTTTCGACGCCGCGTGTCAGCACGATGTTCGCGAAGGCGGAGATGGGTCGCACGATGATCGCGTCCACCAGTCCATCCACGTGGTACGCGCGCGCGAGTACACTCTCATCCACCGGCGAATGCGCCTTGTCGGCGATAGGCTTCCGATATCGAAGGAGCGCAATCACGATACCGACCACGGCGACGGTGATGGCCACCGCCACCAATATCGTCTCCGTACGGTGATCGAGGTGCCCAGCTCCGGCCAGCCGAGACGCGCTGCTGCCCACAACGGGCTCGAGCCAATGCTCGAGCAGCCCGACCGGTCCGAGCGGGATGAGCGCCGGCAGGTTGAGCCAGCCGCCAACAACTGTCAGGGCGCCAAGTACCAGCACCGGCGCCGTCATAATTGTGGGCGCCTCGTGCAGCATTTCCTGTTCCGCCTCACCCGTACGGTTACTGCCGTAGAAGGCCAGCAGCAGCATCCGTGTCATGTAAATCGCCGTCAGCAGCGCGGTGAGTACACCGACGGCATACGCACCATACAACACGGTGCTCCCGGGAATACCGAGGAGCGACGCACTGGCCAGTGGGCTCCCGTGCGCGCGAGCGAAGACCGACGCAAGGATTTCGTCTTTCGAGAAGAAGCCCGCCAGCGGCGGAATGCCGGCGATCGCCAACGTGGCCAGAGTCATGGCCACCGCGGTGGCCGGCATGTACTTGGCCAGTCCACCCATGTTGCGAAGATCCTGCGGATCCTCGTCGCGATGCGTGTGGTGGTAGGCGTGGTGCATGGCGTGGATCACCGAGCCGGCGCCAAGAAACAGCAGTGCCTTGAAAAAGGCATGCGTGACGAGGTGAAATACACCGGCGGTATATGCGCCGCTGCCCACGCCCACGAACATGTAGCCCAGTTGCGACACCGTGGAGTAGGCCAGCACCTTCTTGATGTCCCATTGGCGCAGCGCAATCGTGGCAGCGAATAGCGCCGTGAGCGCGCCGACGGCCGTGATCACCAGCGATGCTTCGGGCGCACCCGAAAAGATCGGCGCGGCACGGGCCACGAGATACACGCCGGCGGTCACCATCGTCGCCGCATGGATCAGTGCCGACACGGGCGTCGGACCAGCCATGGCGTCGGGCAGCCAAATGTAGAGCGGCAACTGTGCGCTCTTGCCGGCACAGCCGATAAACAGGAAGAGCGCGATCGCGAGCACGACCGGCGTACCCGCCATGGCACCAAGCGCCGCGTGCGCGCCGATGAAGTCCAGCTTCTGCGTCGTGACCCAGATCAGAAACATGGCCACGAGAAACCCGAAGTCGCCCACGCGGTTCACCACGAACGCCTTCTTACCCGCCTCGGCATTGGCCTTGTCGCTGAACCAAAAACCGATGAGCAGATACGACGCCAGCCCAACGCCTTCCCAACCCACGAAGAGCACCGGGTAGCTCGCGCCAAGCACCAGCACCAGCATGAAGGCGACGAAGAGATTGAGATACGCGAAATAGCGGGCGTAGCTCGCATCGTCGCGCATGTACCCGATCGAAAACAGATGGATCAACGAACCCACGCCGGTGATCACGAGGACCATCAGAATGGAGAGCTGGTCGAGCTGCAGACTCCAGTCGATCACCAGATTACCGACCGGCATCCACTGACCGTAGCGCACGATGTGCAACGCCTGCTCCGGCGCGCGCTGCATATCGAGGAAGAGCGCAACGGCCACGCCGAACGCCGCCAGAATGACTCCCGGGCCGATCAGCGTCACCAGCGGATGACGCGCGGTCGTCGCGCCGTCACCTTCCGCCCGCTTCCCGAAGAAGGCGATCGACCCGTTGGCCAGAAAGCCAAGAATCGGCAACAGGATGAGCACGCCAAGCAACGTCGGGATCATCCGCGCAGCGTCCGGAGCGAGGACAGATCGACCGTCCCGAAATGCCGGTACACCGAGATCAGGATCGCCAGACCGACGGCCGCTTCCGCCGCCGCGATGGTCATCACCATGACCACGAACACGTGACCCGTCACGTTGTGCATCTTGGCGAGCGCCACAAAGCTGAGATTCACCGCGTTGAGCATCAGCTCCGCGCACATGAACAGAATGATGGCGTTGCGGCGCGTCAGTACGCCGACCACACCGATGACGAACAGAATCGCCGAGACGATGAGCGCTTCGGAGATCATAATCGCACCCGCTTCTTGGCCAGAAGCACGGCGCCGATGATCGCGACCAGCAGCACGAGACTGGTCAATTCGAACGCCACGAGGTAATCGGTGAACAGCGAAGCGGCGACGCCTTCGACGACATTGTCGATCTCGGGCGCCAGCGCAACGCGCGGAATCCTCTGACGCTGCACCACCAGCAGATTCGCCAGCAACGCGAGTCCGACGGCTCCAGCCCCGAGGCGCGAGCCGAGTGAACGGATATCCGAGATGCCGCTGCGTCCGAGATTGAGCAGCATGACCACGAACACGAACACGACCATGATCGCGCCCGCGTACACGAGCACCTGAATCACGCCGACGAACGGTGCATCGAGCATCACGTAGAGTCCGGCCAGCGCGAACATCACGTTGACCAGCCACAAGGCGGCCGGCACCGGATTCTTGCGCGTGACGAACAGCAACGCCGACGCGATAGCGAGGAGGGAGAACAGGTAGAACTGGAACTCGTAGAAGCCGTTCATTCGCCCTTCGGGTGCGCGGGATCCCAGAGTTCACTCACCGGATGGGTCTGTGCCATGAGGCGCTCGAGGTCGTAGACGAACGACGCGCGGTCGAACTCCGCGTTCTCGTAGTGTCGACCGAGGAAGATCGCCTCTTCCGGGCACACTTCCTGGCAGAAGCCGCAGAAGATGCAGCGGAATTCATCGATCTCGAACACGAGCGGATAGCGATTGCCCTGTTCGTCTTCACCAGGCGTGAGCTTGATGCAATTGGCCGGGCACACCGTCGGGCACAAGCCACAGGCCACGCACTTCGCCGTGCCGTCTTCCTTCGTCAGCATGCGATGCGTGCCGCGCCAGCGCGGCGACAGATCCCACTTCGTCTCCGGATACTGCATGGTGACCTTGTGGGGGTCCACCAAGTGCTTGAGCGTCGTGGCCATCCCCCTCAGCGTCGCCCGCACGTAACTCACGCGCTCGAGCGGCCGATGCATGACCTTCACACCGATGGCCATCAGTCGCCTCCCTCAGCGATCAACGTGGTCGAAACAGGTAACGCGGCACTCGCCGCTGACGGCAATGTCGTGCTCAACGCCGGGCGCAGCGCGACCAGCTGACGGCGCGACAGGTCCAATCCGCGGGCACGCAGGCGCTCGAGATCGGTGGGTCCGACACGCGCACTGGACGGACTGATCAACTTCCCCTTGTCCAGCCACGCGAGCAGCCCCGCAATGATCACGATGTTCATGCCGAGCAACGCCAGCGAGAACATCGGTCCGCGGGCAACGCCCAGCATATCGAGTCCGAGCGTGGCCGCGGCGATGAAGACGATATAGCCCAACGCGATCGGAAGCATCACGCTCCAGCCGAGCGACATGAGCTGATCGTAGCGAAAACGCGGCACCGTCCAACGTACCCACATGAAGACGAACAGGAAGAAGCCGGTCTTGATGGCGAACATGGCCATCGTGGCGAGCGTCTTGAGCACACTGTACGCGCCGACATTGTCCCACTGCGTGAACGGGATGTCCCAACCACCGAAGAACAGCGTCGCGGTCAGGCCGCTCACCGTCGCCATGTTCGCGTACTCGGCGATGAAGAACATCGAGAACTTCATGCCGCTGTACTCCGTATGGTATCCTGCCACCAACTCCGATTCCGCTTCCGGCAAGTCGAAGGGCAAGCGGTTCGTTTCGGCGAACGCCGCCACCAGAAACGTGAACCACGCGACCGTGAGCGACAGCACGTTCCATCCCATGTGCGACTGCTGCTGCACGATGGTGGTCAGCGAGACGTTACCGGCGAGCAAGATCACCGGAATCGTCGACATCCCCATGGCGATCTCGTACGAGATCATCTGCGCGCTCGAGCGGAGTCCGCCCAGCAGCGCATACTTGTTGTTCGATGACCAACCGGCGAGCACGATGCCGTACACGCCGAGCGACGAAATCGCGAGGGTGAAGAGGAATCCAACCGGCAGCGGCGCAACCGCCATGTCGATGAGCCCCCACGGCGTGGGCAGGGAGGCGGCGATGGGTAGCACCGCCCACGTGAGCATGGCCGGGATGAAGGCCAGCGCCGGCGCAATAAGAAAGAGCCAGCGATCGGCCTCCGCCGGATTGGTCTCTTCCTTCATGAAGTTCTTGATGCCGTCGGCGACCGGCTGCAGGATGCCGCCGGGACCTGCGCGGTTCGGCCCTCGCCGATCCTGAATCCACGCGGCGAGCTTCCGTTCGGCGAGCGTCAGGAAGGCCACGCCCAGCATGTACAGGCCGAACAAGACCAAGATCTTGATCGCGCTCGCCAGCACGAACGTCCCGATCGCGGTGGGCTGCTGCTGCGGGTCAGCCGCCGGGAACCAGCTGACGATATCGAGCCGTGGAGCGAAGAAAAAGCCGATCATACCGTCACCTCGACGGACCGGGCGGAAGCTCCCACGTCGACGACCGGCAACCCGCGGAGTCCCAGCGACTCGTAGTCCAGGCCGGCGTACGACGCATGCGTCGCGGCCAGCGCGGCGAAGACCTCAGACGGCAAATAGAACTGACCTTCACCACCCACGGCGACGAGCAGGTCGGCCAGCACGTACCACGTCGGTCGTGCGACGCCTGGCGCCGCCTTGGCCTGCAGGAATCGCTGCACACGACCACGCAGGTTGGTCAATGTGCCCTCTTCTTCGACGATATTCGTGATCGGCAGGACGACCGTCGCGCGCGCGGCGAGCGCGGCCGGCAACGCCGTACCAACGAACACGATCGACGACGCACGATCGAGATCGGCCGCGTCGACGCCTTCGAGCTGGTCACCGACGATGAGCAGCGCATCGCCATCGCGGAGGGCAGAACCGATGGACGCCGTTTCGGTGAACCCGAGCAGGCGCGCCGCCGTGGCGTTCGCCGCGCGCTCGCTTCGAAGCGCCAGATCCGGCGCACCCGGCAGCGGCGCCTCCGCGCCGCGCTCGAGGCGGAACACTCCAGCACCACCAATCGCGACGATCGTGCGCTCCAGCAGGAAGAACGCTTCGTTCGAGAGATTCGCCGAGGCCAACACGACCACGCGCCGGCCGGCGAGCGACCGCGCCGCGCTCGCGATCGCGTCGTCCCATTCGGCGATCGCGAGCGTACTCCCCTGTCGTACCAGCGGCTGGTCGGCGCGATCGCGACGATTGAACTCGCGATAGCCCTGCCGGCCCACTTCACACATGTAGTACTGATTGACCTGATCGTTGGCGCGGGGCTTGAATCGCACGACGACGTTGTCACGCGTTTCCGCTACGGCGTTGCAGCCTTGGCTACAACCCGTGCAGACGGTCGGTGCACGATCGAGTTCCCAGGCGCGCGCACGATTCAGGAAATCCTTCGAGAGTAACGCGCCCACCGGGCAAAGATCGACCACGTTGCCTGCCCACGGATTCGTGAGGTCGTGTCCCTCGGCCTTGCCGATGAACGCGCGATCACCACGCTCCGAAACGTTCAACACCGGTTCGTGCGCGACATCCGACATGAAGCGAACGCAGCGCGTGCACAGGATACAACGGTTCGGCACGTACAGCACATCACCGCCGAAGTCCTCGACGGGATTGAAGCGTTTCGGCTCGCGGTAGCGCGAGTCGGCGCGTCCTTCGGCGAACGTGTAGTCCTGCAATTCACACTCACCCGCCTGATCACAGATCGGGCAGTCGAGCGGATGATTGATCAGCAGGAACTCGAGAACGCCCTTGCGTGCCTCGAGCGCCTTTGGGGAGTGCACATGAACGACCTGGCCTTCCCCCACCGACGTGGCACACGCCGGCGCCAGTTTCGGGAACTTCTCGACTTCGACGAGGCACATGCGGCACACACCCGCTACCGGGAGTCCCGGGTGGTAGCAGTAGTGCGGAATGAGTACGCCGGCGGTCTTGGCCGCTTCCAGGATCGACATCCCCTCCGGTGCGGTGACCGGACGGCCTTCGATCGTGAGCGACACGGTCTTCACATCAGCCATCAGTTCCTCACGCGGCGGAGGCGCGGAACGCCCCCGGGACGGTGACCACCGACTTGTTCGCGGCGATCTTCGCCTCGAACTCATGTCGGAACTTCTTGAGACCGGACATCACCGGCGTCGCGCAGGAATCGCTCAACACGCAGATCGTCTTGCCGGTCATACCATCCGAAATGGCCACCAGCGTGTCGAGATCCTCGGCCGTGCCCTGTCCGTCGCGGATGCGTTCCATGATGCGCGTGATCCACGCCGTACCTTCGCGGCATTGCGTGCACTGGGCGCAGCTCTCGTGGGCATAGAAGCGCGTGAGGCGCGCGATCTGTCGCACCATGTCCTGCCGATCATCGAACACGATCACGCCGCCGGATCCGAGCATCGTGCCCGACGCGACGAAGCCTTCGTAGTCCATGAAGGCTCCTTCCGCCTCCTCTCGCGTGAGAATCGGTACGGACGAGCCGCCGGGAATCACGGCCTTGATCTCACGACCTTCGAGCGGACCACCGCACAGGTCATAGAGAAAATCCTTGAACGGAAATCCCAATGCGACTTCGTAGTTACCGGGACGACTGATGTTGCCACACACCGAGAAGAGTTTGGTGCCGATGCTCTTTGGATTGTCCGGACGACCGTATTGCCTGTACCACTCGGCGCCGTGCTTGATGATGTACGGAACGGCAGCCAGCGTTTCGACGTTGTTGATCGTCGTCGGCTTGCCGAACAGTCCGGCCACGGCCGGGAACGGCGGCTTGATGCGCGGATTGCCGCGGCGCCCCTCGAGCGAATTCATCAGCGCGGTCTCTTCGCCACAGATGTACGCTCCAGCACCGCGATGGACGTGAACATCGACGTGCTTACCGGAGCCCATCGCGTTTTCACCGAGAATGCCGGCAGCGTATGCCTCCTCCACGGCCTGGCACATGCGCGCGTACGGTTCGGTGAACTCGCCGCGAATGTAGATGTATGCCGTCTGCGCGTAGATGGTGTGCGCAGCCAGTGCGACGCCCTCCACGAGGCCGTGAGGCGTCCAGCGCATGATCTCGCGATCCTTGAACGTGCCGGGTTCCGACTCGTCGGCATTGCAGCAGAGGTAGTGCGTCTTGCCGTCAGGCTTCATGAACGACCACTTCATCCCTGTCGGAAAGCCGGCGCCGCCACGTCCGCGCAGGCCGGAATCCTTGACGACGAGCTGCAACTCCTGTGGATCGGTGTGCAGCGCTTTCTCCAGCGCCTCATATCCACCGCGTGCGCGCCACCCAGCGAGGGTACGCGCCGCGGGGTCGCCGAAGTACTTCGACAGAATCGGCGTCTCACGTGGATGCGACGGGTGCGGGTACCCCATTACTTCAGCTCCGACAGAATCCGCGGCACCGACTCCGGTGTCACCGATTCCACAAAATCGTTGTTGATCATGATCGGCGTGGCGAAACCGCAGGCGCCGAGGCACTCGACCTCGACCACGGTGAAACGGCCATCGGCACTGGTGAGACCGAGATCGCCGCACCCGGTGTGCTGGAGCAGCGACTTCACCACATCCTCGGCACCGCACACGTTGCAGGGCGTCGTGGTGCAGACCTGAATGAAGTGGCGACCTACCGGATGCTGGTGGTACATCGTGTAGAAGCTGACGACACCCTTGACGTACGCGGGCGTGATCTCGAGCGCCGCGGCGACTTCTTCGATGCCGCCTTCGCTCACCCAGCCGCGCGCGTCCTGCAACATCCACAAGGCCGGCAGCAGCGCCGCCTGCTTCGTGGGATAGCGAGACAGAATGCGATCGAGTTCGGCCCGGGTGTGGTCGACGAACACCGGCACATGCGGTGCATCGTCGTGCGTGCCGTGCGGCGGGGCGGCGACGAGCGCGCCACCACTGGCGGAGGGGCCATGACTCACCGGTCGATCTCTCCCATCACGATGTCGATGCTGGCGTTGATCACAATCACGTCGGACAGCGAATGTCCTTCCACCATCTTCGGAATCGCCGACAGGTTCACGAACGACGGTGGACGGATGCGCCAACGCACCGGCTTGGAGGTGCCGTCGCTGACCATGTAGTAGCCCTTCTCCCCCTTGGGGCTCTCCACCGGCACGTAGCATTCACCGGCCGGCGGACGCGGGCCTTCCATCACGAGCTTGAAGTGGTGGATCATCGACTCCATCTCGCTCGTCGCCTTGTGCTTGGGCGGCAGAATGAGACGAGGATCGTCGATATTCACCGGACCGTCGGGCAAGCGCTGCAAGGCCTGTTCGAGAATGCGAACGCTCTGTCGCATTTCTTCCACGCGCACCAGGAAGCGATCGTACACGTCGCCCGCCGTGCCGACCACCACGTCGAAGTCGTACGTCTCGTAGTCGAGATACGGAAAGTCCTTGCGCACATCGTAGGCCACGCCCGACGCACGAAGCATCGGGCCGGACAGTCCGGCATTCACGGCTTCCTCGGCACTCATCGCCCCAAGGCCAACGGTGCGGCCGGCCCAGATCGCGTTGGTCTCGAGCATGCGCACCGATTCTTCCAGCGTCTTCGGGAAGCCGCGGAGAAACGCGCGCAGTCCGTCGAGCCAGCCATCGGGAATGTCGGCCGCCATCCCACCGACGCGTGTCGCGGTGGTCGTGAGGCGCGCACCCACCCACCCTTCGAGCAGGTTGTACACGTTCTCACGTTCCTGATAGAGCCACAGGAACGGCGTGAACGCGCCCAGATCGACAGACGTGGTGCCCAGCCAGACCAAGTGCGAGATGATGCGCGACAGCTCCATGAGTATCACACGCGCACCTTGCAGCGGTCGGTCATCCCGACGCCGAACAGGCGTTCGGCTCCGAGAACGAACGCCACGTTGTTGCCCGGCGAATTGAGATAGTCCTCGCGATCGGTCCACGGGATGATCTGATTGTACTGGCGGTACTCGCCGATCTTCTCGAAGCCGCAATGCAGATAGCCGATGTGCGGAATGCAGCGCACCACCGTTTCGCCGTCGAGCTCGAGCACCAGACGCAATACACCATGCGTCGCCGGATGCTGCGGTCCGATGTTGATGAGCATGTGATCGGCGTGCATCTCGGGCTCCGGTACCAACACCGGCGAGTCGAGCGCGACTGCTCGGCCGCCCTGCGCCACAAGCGGGGCGCGCAACGGCATGCCCTGCGCGTCGAGCCCGCTCGTGCCGAGCGCGACTTCAATCGTACGCCGCGCGCTCATTCGCCCACCTTGTCGTCGACGTCGCTGACGTCATTGACGTCGGGACCGGCCGCTCGTTCGGCGAGTCGGCGCTTCATGTCTTCCGGTAACGAATCGAAGGCATCGGCGATGGAGAGCTCTTCCATCGAGTACCGCGCCTCGGGATCGGCCGCCAGCGCCTGCTTGAGCTGTTCCGCGCGGCTGAAACGGCCGCGCAACGGAAAGTCCTTCCGAAGCGGATAGCCCTCTTTGTACGTCTCCCACAGCAGCAGGCGCCGCAAATCGGGATGACCGTCGAACCGGATGCCGAACATGTCGTAACACTCGCGCTCGAGCCAATCCGCCCCGGTGTAAATGTCCATGATCGACGCGACGGACAGCACGGCACGCTTCGGCAGTTCGACCTTGAGTCGCAGAAAGCGGCGATGCGCGAGCGCGCGCAGATGCCACACGACTTCCATCGGTCGATCGGCATCGCGATACTCGACCGCGGTGACGTCGACGAGATAGTCATAGCGCTCGCTCGGTTCGTCGTGCAGCCAGCGCACAATGTCGTGCAGCGCGTCGTTCGTGACGAACACCGTGGTCTCGCCCCACGTGACCTCGGTGCGGACGACGGCCGTCCCGAACCGTGCGGCGAGCGCAGCGGCCGACGGGTTCACGGGGCCACCACGATGCGCGATGTTCGTGGGCGTGATCGGCGAGCCGTTCACGTCGGAGGCAATGGCCGACTGCAGCGCCATGGACGGCGCGGCACTGTCGGTTGTCGGCACGAGCGGCGCGGTCACGGCGCCGACCGCGTCTGATGCACCGAGTTGCCGAAGGGCTCCGAAAGTTCGTCGATGCGTGACGGCGGAATGTAGAGTTGGCTCTCGGTGTCGGGCACGATCTCGACGTGCCGCGTCGTGTCCCGCATCCGATCCTGCATGACCTTCTTCTGCAGCATCATAATGCCGTGAATGAGCGCTTCCGGTCGCGGCGGACATCCCGGGACGTACACGTCGACCGGAATGATCGTGTCGATGCCCTGCACCACGGCATAGTTGTCGAACATGCCACCGGTGGATGCGCACGCTCCCATCGAGATCACCCACTTCGGCTGCGGCATTTGTTGATAGATGCGCCGAATGACCGGAGCGAGCTTGAGCGGCACGCGTCCGGCGCACAGCAGCACGTCGGCCTGTCGCGGTGAATAGCTGAGGCGCTCCATGCCGAACCGTGCGAGATCGAAGCGACTCGCGGCGGTCGCCATGAATTCGATGGCGCAGCAGGCGGTCCCGAACGGCATCGGCCACAGCGAACCAGCACGCGACCAATTCACCAGGAAATCGAGGCGGGTGGTGACCCACCCGTCCTGCGCGCCGGGATCAACCTGCACGAGGCGGCTGTCGGCGGAGGCATTCAATCCCACGTCAACGCTCCCTTCTTCCAGACGTAGACGTAGCCGACGACAAGAATCGTCACGAAGACGAGCATTTCCCCAAGACCAAAGAACGACAGCTGTCCCACCGGACAGGCTCCGGCGACCATCGGGATGGCACAGGACAGCTGCCGATAGTAGACGCCCCATGGGATCATGAACACCGTTTCGATATCGAAGACGATGAAGAGCATCGCGACCAGATAGAACTTCACCGACACGCGGTCGCGCGCGTCACCGAGCGGGCTCATGCCCGACTCGTACGGCTGCGACTTCACGGCCGTGGGTTGCGATCGCACGGTGAGATGCGCGATGCCGAGAATCAGCACCGCGTTGATGATCACGAAGCCCAACAGCATCAAAACCGGCAGATAGTTTCGTAGCATCGGAGGCGCAAACGGAAGATCGCGCAGAGGCGCGTCCTGCCCTCGTGAAAGAATTCACAAAGCAGCATGGGGAAGGTACCAGAAGGACCGCCCGCACTCAACCGCACATCACATAGTCTGTCGCGCGAAGTAACCGACGAAGCCGTTTTCGCCGGCAAAGCGAGTCGTCCATATGTTCCCGAGGGCTTTCGACTATGTTTCCCGCCCATCGTGCACCACGGAGCGGACCGGCTGGTCCCATTCGGCACGGGTCACCTTCTTCCCTCCCGCCTCATGGGGCTCTGCTCTGACCGCTGGATCACGCGCATGGCGCGTGATCATGCCATGATCGAACCGTTCGAGGACCGCCAGGTTCGCGAGGGTGTCATTTCCTATGGGGTCAGCTCCTACGGATACGACATGCGCGTCGCCCGGGAGTTCAAGATCTTCACGAACGTGCTCAGCTCGATCGTCGATCCGAAGGCCTTCGATCCGAAGAGCTTCGTGGAATTCGAAGGCGATGTCTGCATCGTTCCGCCGAATTCCTTCGCGCTGGCTCGCAGCGTCGAGTACTTCCGGATTCCGCGCAACGTGCTCACACTCACGGTGGGCAAGAGCACGTACGCCCGGTGCGGCATCATCACCAACGTCACACCGTTCGAACCGGAATGGGAAGGCTACGTGACACTCGAGATCTCGAACACGACGCCGCTCCCGGCGAAGATCTACGCCAACGAAGGCATCGCGCAGGTGGTCTTCTTCACCGGGGACGAACCGCCCGAGGTGTCGTACGGCGACAAGAAGGGGAAGTATCAGGGACAGCGCGGCGTCACGTTGCCACGCATCTGACGACGGGCTGACGACGGCCTGACGACGGCGGGGCGGCAGCGAATCAGCTGCCGCCGTAGATGTAGCGGCAGCCACGGTCCTGCGCCTGTTGCAACGTCACGATCATCGCCGGCACGACCTCCACGCCGGGCAGCAGATTCGCCCTCGCGTCGTCTGAGAACGCCGTGCGTAACGCCGGGTCTCCCCGCTGCGCCTCGGGAAGAAAGCGCTGCCCCGCCGCACGTATCGAGTTGTTACACGCGAGAATGAGCACACCGCGGGAGATCAGCTGCGCCACGAGCGCGCTGTTCGCATTGCTCACCCCTGGCATTTGCAGCGTCTCACCGATCGGATACTTCCGCCAGATCGCATCGCTGAACGCCAGCCCGATGGCGCGGCCGTTCAACCCCACGACGACACTGCTCTCGGCGTCGGTGAGGCCGTACGCGCTCTTCTGCGTGTCGAGAAAGGTCTGCGCCCAGCGCAGGGCAATACCATCACTCGCCAGATGCGAGTGGAACACCACCCGATGCTTGCCCTTCAGGCGCGAGACCCATGGATCGTCGGCTGCAGTCGCCCCCGGCGCTGTCTGTTCCAGGGCGCTCGCCGTGCGTGGTGCGCCGAACCCCAAAGCCGCTCCGACGGTGACCAGGCGCGAAAAGAACCAGCGACGACCGATGGTGGAGGCGCTGTCGTGTGTCATGGTCGAGCTCAGCGGCGGGAAAGGAGTGAATCCGGCGACACGCGACGGGGCAACAACGGGCGATCGGGCGGCAATGGCTTCCCCGCCGCGGCCGCCGCGGTCGTCGCGTACGCGACATCGCCAGGAGGATCGCCCTTGGGCCAGTCCCGCTCTTTCCCGGGATGATCCTGACGCGGTTGCGACAACACGAACGCGGCGATGTCTGCCGCCACCTGAGGCGTGAGAACGCCCGCGCTATCGAATGGCATGTTGTGGCGTAGGAACGTGGCCAGCGTGAACTGCCGCGACATGCCCGCCCCGATTGCGTAGCTGTCGCGGCCCCACACCGCCGGCGCCACCGTCATACCCGCGCCGTTGGCCCCGTGACAGCGCGCGCACTGCCCCGCATACCCGCCTTCACCGCGCGCGGCCACGCCCACCAGTTTGACCGAATCGACCGGTGCCGGGCGAGGCAGCGCACGCAGCGTTTCGAGATACGCCAGCATGTCGCGCATGTCCTGGCCATCCTCGGGCAGCATACGACCCGCCAAACTGCGTGCAATGCATTCATTCACGCGGCGGGCCAATGTCTCTTCATAGCCCGGGCGCGCGCGATAGCGCGGATAGCGCGACGCCGTGCCCTGCCACGACATGGCGCTCGGGCGAGTGCCGTTGTCGAGATGACAGCTCGTGCACCGCAGGGCGTTTCCGCTGTTGGCGGGAAGCGAGTCGCGAAACGCCGTCATCAACGCGAGGCCGCGCACGGCGACTCCGGCGTGGGGGGCCGGCACGCGGTCGGTGCATGCCATCGCGAGCGGGACCGCGAGGCAGATGACGAGAGAACGGAGACCACTCAGTGCGCGCATGCCTGAACATACGACAAAAAACGAGGACGCGCTGCCGAAGCCACGCGCCCCCGTTCGGGCATTCCCCAGCACCCCAGCGCGTTAGTTGGCCGTAGCGGCCTTAGGCTCCTGCCGCTTGGCGGTCGCCACCAGGTAGTCCCGATTCATCTTCTTGATGACATCGATACTGATTTCCTTCGGGCAGGCCTCCTGACACTCACCGACCAGGGTGCAGTGACCGAAGCCCTCGATATCCATCTGCTCGACCATCGCCAGCGCCCGCGTGTCACGCTCCGGCTGGCCCTGCGGCAACATGCCGAGGTGCGTGATTTTGGCGCCCGTGAACAGCGAGGCCGACGCGTTCGGACACGCCGCCACACAGGCACCGCAGCCGATGCAGGTCGCGGCGTCCATCGCTTCTTCGACCGTATCCTTGCCGATCAGGATCGAGTTGGCGTCACGCGCTCCGCCGGTATTCACCGACACGTACCCGCCCGCCTGAATGATACGGTCGAACGAGCCACGATTGACCACGAGATCCTTGACGATCGGAAACGCTGACGCACGCCATGGCTCGACCGTGATGATGTCGCCGTCCTTGAACGCACGCATGTGGAGCTGACACGTGGCCGCACCCGTCCAGGGGCCGTGTGCCTGACCGTTGATCATCATGGAGCACGAGCCGCAGATGCCTTCGCGACAGTCGTGCGCAAACGCCACGGGCACCTTCCCTTCCGCGGTCAGCTGTTCGTTGAGCAGGTCGAACATCTCGAGGAAAGACATGTCCGCGCTGACACCGTCGAGCGTATACGTCTCGAGCTTGCCCGGAGCCTGCGAGGCCGGCTGACGCCAGACGTTCAGAGTGAGCTTCATTACTTGTAGCTCCGAGTGGAGAGGTGCACATTCTCGTACACCAACGGTTCCTTGTTGAGAATCGGGGCCTTGCCTTCGCCAGCGAACTCCCACGCGGCAACGTATGCAAAGTCATCGTCGTTGCGCTGCGCTTCGCCGGCGTCCTGATATTCGACGCGGAAGTGACCGCCGCACGACTCTTCGCGTTCGAGCGCATCGCGGCACATCAGTTCGCCGAGTTCGATGAAGTCCGCCACGCGCCCGGCGTTCTCGAGCGCCTGATTCAACGTGTCACCGCTGCCGGGCACGTTGAGATTGCTCCAGAACTCTTCCTTCAGCGCGGGGATCAGCTTCAGTGCCTCGGTGAGTCCTTCCTTCGTGCGCGCCATCCCGCAGTATTCCCAGATGATCTTGCCAAGCTCCTTGTGGAACGAGTCGACCGAACGCTTGCCCTTGATATCGAGCAACCGCTTGGTCTGCGTGCGCACCGACTCTTCCGCGGCGCGGAATTCGGCGTGCGTGTTGTCGACCTTGGCGAGCGTCGTGCCGGCGATGTAATCACCGATGGTGTACGGCAGCACGAAGTAGCCGTCGGCCAGTCCCTGCATGAGCGCCGATGCCCCGAGCCGATTTGCTCCATGATCGGAGAAGTTCGCTTCGCCGGCCACGTGCAGACCCGGGATGGTGCTCATCAGGTTGTAGTCCACCCACAAGCCGCCCATCGTGTAGTGCACGGCCGGGTAGATGCGCATCGGCTGCCCGTACGGATTCTCGTCCGTGATGCGTTGATACATGTCGAACAGGTTGCCGTATCGCTCGGCGATGGTGTTCTTGCCAAGGCGATTGATCGCGTCGGCGAAGTCGAGATACACGCCAAGACCGCCGGGGCCGACGCCGCGGCCGTCGTCGCAAGCTTCCTTCGCGGCGCGCGACGCGATGTCACGCGGTGCGAGGTTACCGAAGCTCGGATACTTGCGCTCGAGGAAATAATCGCGTTCCGACTCAGGAATCGCCGACGGCGCGCGATCGTCGTCGCGCTTGATGGGCACCCAGACGCGTCCGTCGTTGCGGAGCGACTCCGACATGAGCGTGAGCTTCGACTGATGGTCGCCGCTCACAGGAATGCAGGTTGGATGAATCTGCGTGTAGCACGGGTTCGCGAACGCCGCGCCCTTCTTGTACGCGCGCCATGTCGCGGTCGTATTCGACAGCATGGCGTTGGTGCTGAGGTAGAACACATTGCTGTAGCCGCCCGTGGCAAGCACGACCGCATCGGCCGCATGCGATGTGATCTTGCCGGTGAGCAAATTGCGCGTCACGATCCCGCGCGCGTATCCGTCCACGACCACGACATCGAGCATCTCCTCGAACGTGTGCATCTGCACGCCCTTGAGCGCGACCTGACGCTCGAGCGCCGAGTACGCGCCGAGCAGCAGCTGCTGTCCGGTCTGGCCACGCGCGTAGAATGTACGCGACACCTGCGCACCGCCGAACGAGCGGTTGGCCAGGAGTCCGCCGTACTCGCGGGCAAAGGGCACGCCCTGCGCGACACACTGGTCGATGATGTTCACCGACAGCTGCGCGAGACGGTACACGTTCGCTTCGCGGGCGCGGAAGTCGCCACCCTTGATCGTGTCGTAGAACAACCGACGGATGGAATCACCGTCATTCTGGTAATTCTTGGCAGCGTTGATGCCGCCTTGCGCGGCGATCGAGTGCGCTCGGCGCGGCGTATCGTGGTACACGAAGCAGGAGACTCGGTATCCCATCTCCGCCATCGTCGCCGCGGCGGACGCACCGGCGAGGCCCGCGCCAACGACGATCACGTTGTGCCGGCGCTTGTTGGCGGGATTCACCAGCTTCATCGAAAAGCGATGCTGATCCCACGTCTGCTCGAGGGGACCACTCGGAATCTTTGCGTTGAGGTCGAGCATGCTAATGGGTCTCCGCAGCAGGCGTGGCCAGCGCAGTGCCCGCCGTCGTTTCGGCGAGTGGTGGCGCCGGCGCAAATACTCCGAGCACGGCGGCAATCGGGATGCTCATGAAACCGGCGGCGACGATGATCGCCACGGCCAGTGCGATACGACGCTTGAGGGGGTGGGCCGACGGTCGCGCCACACCGAGCGTCCGCACCACGGCCCAACTGCCGTGGTACAGATGCAAGCCGAGGGCGGCCATTGCCAACAGGTACAATGCCGCCACCAACGGATTCGACAACGCGATACGCACGTTGTTGTATGGATCGAGATGCGCGTAATCCGGATGGATCACACCGACGGTGAGCTGCAGCAGATGGAGCACGATGAACACCAGCAGCAGTACGCCACCCCAGCGGACCGTGCGCGCCGCGAACGTGGTGACCTTCGGACGGCGCTGCGTGTACCCGTCCGGTCGTGCGGCGCGCGACAGCATCGTGAGCTGGTATGCAGCGACTGCGTGCAGCACGACGGCGGCGATCAGGCCGATACGCACGGCCCAGAGGAGCGGCATGCTGGTACGCAGCAGCAGCGCGTAGTGATACATGACCTCCTGCCCTTTGAACATGAGCAGATTGCCGGTCATGTGGCCGATGACGAACAGGATCCCGATGATCCCGGTCACCGCCATCACGATTTTCTTGCCGATCGTGCTTTGCCAGAAACGCGAGAGAACGTACATAACCGTTGGCAGAAGAAGAAACCGGCGCGCTCACCGTGGTGATCGCGCCGGTCCCGTCAGAATCAGAGGGAGATCACGGACATCGGCTCGCGCACGGCCTGAGCGGAGCGTTCGAGCGCGGCTCGCTCGTCGTCGGTCAGGTCGATTTCAAGGATCTTCTCGAGACCGTTGCGACCGAGCTTGCAGGGCACGCCGAGGAACAGGCCGGACAGACCGTACTCGCCTTCGAGCCACGCGGCACACGGCAGGATGCGCTTGCGATCGTGCACGATTGCCTCGACCATCTCGACCGCACCTGCCGACGGCGCATAGTACGCCGAGCCCGTCTTCAGGTACTTCACGATCTCGGCACCGCCGTCACGCGCGCGCTGCACGATCGCGTCGAGCTGCTCACGCGGCATGAGCTGTGTGACCGGGATGCCGCTGATCGTGGTGTACGAAATGAGCGGCACCATCGTGTCGCCATGTCCACCAAGCACCATCGCCTGAATGTCGCGCACCGACACGTCGAGCGCTTCGGCGATGAACGAGCGATAACGCGCCGTGTCGAGCACGCCGGCCATGCCGATCACACGCTCGCGCGGGAAGCCCGTCACCTGCTTCGCGACATAGCACATCACGTCGAGCGGGTTCGAGACCACGATCACGATCGCGTTCGGCGACGTGGCCTTGATCTGCTCAGACACCGACTTCACGATGCCCGCGTTCGTGTTGAGCAGGTCGTCGCGCGACATGCCCGGCTTGCGGGCGATACCAGCCGTGATGACGACGATGTCCGACCCGGCGGTTTCCTCATAGCCGTTCGTGCCGATGACGCGCGTGTCGAATCCTTCGACGGGCGCCGACTCCCACTGGTCGAGCGCCTTGCCCTGGGGGACGCCCTCGACGACGTCGACCATCACCACCGTGCGTCCAAGCGACTTCTCGGCAATGCGCTGCGCCGTGGTGGCGCCAACATTACCCGCGCCAACGACCGTGATCTTGTTGACCATAATGTGCCGGTTCTCCGAACGGGTATCCGAGCGAAGTGGAAAGATGCAAGAGAGCGACGTTCTAGCTAAATATCGATTAGATGGTTAGCTACGCATCGTCGCTGCGAAAGGACAGCTTTCGCAACATAGAGTGCTGCACCGACGCGAGCAACACAGACGGCCGTTGAGCGGTCAGCCGCCGACCTGACTGAGTGCCCGCAGACCGCCGACGCGCATCTGCAGCAATTCGTGCGCCTTCGGCTTCTCGGCCAGCGCCTGGACGAACAGCGGAGCCAGCGGCCTGCCGCTTCGGATCGCATCGCGAAGCAGGACTTCATGGTCTCCGAAGAGACAGGTACGCAGACGTCCATCAGCCGTGAGACGCACGCGGTTGCACCGCTCGCAGTAGGTGTGGGTCATGGGGGTGATCACGCCGACCGTCCCCGCCGCATTGGGATAACGATAGTAGACGGCGGGTCCGTTCCCGCGGGACGGGCCCGCGTCGGGCTCCAACGCATCGACCGCACGGATGCGCGACAGCACTTCGTCCGTCGGGACGACATGATCGAACGTGAGCTCGCGGAGCTCACCCACCGGCATGAGCTCGATGAATCTCACGTGCCACGGATTGTCCCGCGTGAGCGCGGCGAAGTCGGCGATCTCGTCGTCGTTGATCCCGCGCATGACCACCACGTTGATCTTGATCGGGCCGAGTCCCGCGGCCTGCGCGGCCCGTGCCGACGCGACGAGATCGAAATGCAGATCCCGGCGCGCAATCTTCACGACGCGTTCAGGACGCAGCGAATCGGCGCTGATATTCACGCGATCAAGGCCGGCATCGGCCAGTTCGGCGGCCATGGTCGGCAGCTTCACGCCATTCGTGGAGAGCGCGATATCCTCGACGCCAGGGATGTCGCGCAACATGCGCACCAGCGTCGCCAGTTGCGGCCGGATGGTCGGCTCACCGCCCGTAATACGAAGACGTCGGAGGCCCATCGGCGCGAGCTGCCGCACGACCTCGGCGATCTCCTCGTAGCGCAGGATCTCCGACTTCGGTAGCCATGGGAGGCCCTCCAGCGGCATGCAATACTGGCAACGAAAGTTGCACCGATCGGTCACCGAGATACGCAGGTACTCGATCTTGCGCCCGAACTGATCGTGCGATTCGCCAAGGACTGGGGCAAGGGGCGCGTTGGATGACGTCACGCCTGCACCTTCGTCGGATCGAGCCATTCGCGATCCCCGCTCAGGTAGTGCTCGCGCTTCCAGATCGGTACGCGTCGCTTGAGGGCTTCAATGACATCACGCGCACCGTCCATGGCCTGGGCACGGTGTGCATGCGCGGCTACGACGGCCACACTGGCTTCACCGATGTCGAGCGTGCCGACGCGATGCTCGACGACCAATCGCAAGCCGGCGATGCGGGCGCATGTCTCGTCCGCGATGGCCTGCAGTTCCGACTCGGCCATCGACTCGTAGGCTTCGTACTCCATGCCACTCACCGGTCGCCCGTCATTCATGTCGCGCACCGTGCCCAGAAACAACGACACCGCGCCAACGCCGGGAGCCTGAACCCGCGACAGTAGCGCACTCGCGTCGATGGGCGCGGTCACGATGGCCACGTGCAACACGATGCTCTCGGGCGCCGTCATCCGCCCGCCACCGGAGGAATCAGCGCGATCTCGTCGCCGACCTGCACGGCAGCATCCTCGCGCACCCAAGTGCGATTCAGCGCGACTAACGGTGCCGCCGGCAGTCGGTCACCGCCGGGCATCGATCGGATGACACGCACGAGATCGGCAACCTGACAGGGCGCGTCGAGAGGCACGTCGAGGCGCCGGGCGCCGAACACATCGGCGTAGGACGCAAAGAGAAGGACGGGAATGCTCATGTCACCTACAAGATAGCTGATACACGGTCGAATCGAACGACGACCGATTACCGACGTCCGATTACGCCTCGCTCAGCTCATCGGCGTCGTCATCCTCGAGCATGCTTTCATCAACGCCGGCCACCATCGCGCGCAGCTCCTTGCTCGGCTTGAACACGGGGACAGGACGCGCCGAGACCTCGACTGGCGAGCCGGTGCGCGGATTGCGCGCCATGCGCGTCTTGCGCTGCCGGATCTTGAACGTGCCGAAACCAC
>Ga0105048_10000755_pt1 | contig 50973 bp, 40 predicted proteins | sample MAT05_FD_78382 | JGI IMG/M metagenome (GOLD analysis project Ga0105048, IMG submission 78382) | Freshwater microbial communities from Lake Fryxell liftoff mats and glacier meltwater in Antarctica - MAT-05 | ecosystem: Environmental > Aquatic > Freshwater > Ice > Liftoff microbial mat | place...
CCTCCCCTCCGTGGCCCTTCCCCTCGCACGCGCCCGGGACCCAACCGAAGACGCCGCCTGACGCTCCTCCTTGACGTGCCGGGTCTCGGCGCTCGCGGCGGACGTGCGCGCGCGGGGCGCCACGTCACGCGAAAATCGACCAGGCCGACACCGTCTCCACGACCGCGAGGTGCCTCTGGGGCGCACGCGCGCCGGGTGCCCGGGGAAATGGCGCTTCGTTGTCCTATCCGCTTGTCCATCAGATCCGTCCGGATCTGCGCGCCCATATTCTCTTCAAAGAGCACGTTGTCGGGAAGGACCACGGCCGCGCGGCCTCCGGACTTGAGCGCCCTATAGATATGCTGCAAGAAAGCGAGCTGCTTATTCGACGCAGGAAACGTGAAGTCGTCCCGCGTGGGCAGTCCCCCGCCCTTCTTCGTCCCAAACGGCGGATTGGTCAACACCACATCCACCTCCCGATGCACCCTCTCCTGCCCCGTTGGCGAGAGCGTATCTCCCCGCACCAGGTTGGTCCTGATGTTGTGGAGCATAAGATTCATAAGGGCGAGCCGGTGAGCATCCTCGACCAGCTCGATCCCCTGAAACGCCTTGTCTTTCTGAAAGTCCTGCGCCTTCTCCGGCAGCTCGTGCAGCTCATCCGTCGCGGCCTTGATGAACGCATCCGCCGCAATCAAGAACCCCGCCGTGCCCGCCGCCGGATCCTGCACGACCTCCCCAGCCAAAGGCTTAATCAGGCGAACCATCGAATCGATCAGCGGCCTCGGCGTAAAATACTGCCCCGCTCCAGACTTCTTCTCGCTGGCGTTTCGCTCCAGCAAATCCTCGTACATATTTCCGAGCCCCTCTTCGCGGGCCGAATACCAGTCGAGCTTCTCGATCTCCGCAACCAACGTGCTGAGGTTCTTGGCCTGCTTGATCGACGTCCGCGAGTTGACGAAGATGGCCTGGACGCGGCCCGAGGCCGAGGTGCCGAGGTGCAAGAGGGTGGCGCGGTAGAAGGTGAGCTGGTCGATCCCCTCCTTGGCGGTGAGGTCGTCCCAGCGACGGCCCTTGGGGAGCTGGGCTTCGGTCTTGGTCTCCTTCGCCATCTTGAGGAAGAGGAGATACGTCAGCTCGGTGATGTACTCGTGGTAGGTGATGCCGTCGTCGCGGAGGACGTGGCACAGGTTCCAGAGTTTTTGAACAATCTCGCCGGTGCTCAGTAGGGGCGGCGGTCCTACGCGAGGGCGGCGCCGGGGTCCATGAGGGACGCGCCATCGAGGTCAGGCGCCCAAGTCGCCGCCCGCGCCCGTGCGGGGCTTCACTCGGGCGTCCGAGCGCGCCGCCGCGCCGTTGGAGGGCCTCGGTCAGCCGGCTGACCTCGCTCCCGCGCCCGTGCAGGAGCGAGGTCAGGCGTCCGAGTCGACCTCTGCACGACGGCGGAGGTCGACTCAGGCGCCCGAGTCGCCCCCCGCGAGGCCAAGAAAGCGCGCTCGGGCGCCTGACCCGCCGCCCGCGTGCCCGCGGGAGCGAACTTGGGCGCCCAAGTGCGCTCCCGCGGGCACGCGGCTGCGTGGTGACCGCTTTTCCTGATTTCAGCGGAGGAGCGGGCGCTGTAGCCTCCCCGGATGCCGCTAGAGCCGCCTGATCCGTTGCAAGTTTTGTCCGCTCTCCGTGAGCAATCGAGGCCGTTGTGCCTGCTGGTCGACGGCTTCCCCGCGGAGCGCGCGTACAAGGTGGCGCTGGACGGCGTAGAGGCTGCAATTGCCGCGCTTGAAGCGACGACGAAGGCCCCGACGCGGTGACTCGTTTGCTGGCGTTCGGGTATGTTCTTTCGAGCGTCGCCGTGGCGCTCGCGTGGGCCGTGGCGCGTCGCAACCGCGACCACCAACCCGTCGCGTGGTTGCTGACGTGCGGCCTCGCCACGGACCTCGCACGACGCCTGCTCCACCTCGCGATCCTCGGCCCCGCCCATGCGCTCTTTGACCCGGAACCGTTGACCGGGAGCGCCCGGATCGCGGGCCACCTCGACAGCGCAATCTTTCTCGCGTGGCCCGCGACGTTCGTCGCGGTCGCCGTGGTGGTGTTCAGGCGCCGCCGCCCTTGGGCCGTGGGCGCCATCTATGCGAGTACCGTCGGGTAGTGGGTCTTTTTGACCATTTTGACCCGCTGATTCAGGTCATTTGCAGAGCAAAAAGACCCACTACCAAAAGACCCACTACCCGTTCTTTGGCGCGCTGGTCGGACGCCCTCATCCTGTAGAGGATGATGACGAGCTCGGTTGTCGTGAACAGAGCGAGAATCAACCCGAAGGCGAAGTGCGTTTCCATAGATAACCCCCGTGTAGAACGATCAACACCGCATAAAGCGCGGTATACATCACTTGGGCGAGGTCCCACCGCGTGAACGGTCCGACGCGCCACGGCCCGATCAACGTCGCGCACTCCGCGGTGATGACGAAGAACACGACCCGATGTCGAAGCTCGGGCCATTCACGACTCCAGCCGTACAAGACGACGCAGCCGATCGCGACGCCAACGGCGGCCAGCTCCGCGCCGAGGTAGCAGCGACGCAAGAGCGCTCCTCGGGTCAGCGGGTAGAACCACGCGAGCCCAGCGACGGTACGGTAGTGGGTCTTTTTGCTCTGCAAATGACCTGAATCAGCGGGTCAAAATGGTCAAAAAGACCCACTACCAGAAATTCCACGGGCCGAGCCTACTCCCGTTCCGCGGCGCCGCGCGCCCCGTTCCAGAACCCCGACGGAAATGCTAGCTTCGCCGCATGGCCAGCCCCCTCCAGACGCCCCCGCCGGTCCCGCTCCCCACCGTCCCCACCGTGGAGGCCTGGCGCGCCATGACGCCGGCCGAGCGCGAGCGCGTGCAGGTGCAGATCAACGCCGCCCTGTCGGCGTCCGTCGACGTCATGAGCGAGGGCCAGCCCCACAAGAAGGCCAAGTCCAGGACGATTGACGCCCTCGGCCTCCACTTCCGGACCATCGGGCGCACCGTCTACCTCGCCGAAGAGCTGGCGGTCCTCTCCCCCGGCGAGAAGCCGTTCTCTCCCGACATTCTCGCCGTGCTCGACGTGGAGCCGGTTGAAGACGACGAGCGGCTGTCCTGGGTCGTCGCCGACGAAGGCAAGGGCCCTGATCTCGTCCTCGAAGTGCTCCATAAAGGGGATCGCACGAAGGACCTCGTCACCAACGTCGAGCGCTACGCGCGCCTCGGCATTTCCGAGTACTTCGTCTATGACCGGCTCCGCCAGCAGATCCACGGCTACCGCCTGATCGAGCCCGGCGCCGCCCGCTACCAGCGCATCGTGCCCCAGCTCGGGCATTTCCTCTCGGGCGTGCTCGGCCTCAACCTGGCGATCGTCGACAACAACCTGCGGTTCCTGGCCGGTGAAGCCCTGCTGCCTGTCTCGGCCGACCTGATCGGCCGCCTCCAGGGCATGATGGGGAACCTCGAGAGCAAGGCCGCCCAGGCGGAGGCCCAGGCCGCCCAGGCGGAGGCCCAGATCCTCGTGGATTTGCGGGAAGGGCTCCTGACCCTCCTCGACGTACGCGGGATCCCCTGCTCGGACGAGGATCGCGCCCGCGTCGAATCCTGCGAGGAGCCGTCGACGCTCCGGCGATGGCGGACGCGGGCGAAGACGGCGAGCCGCGCCCTCGACGTCTTCTCCGAGGAGCTGCCGCCCGCGTAGGTCGAGTCCCGCCGTCTCGCGGGGGCAGGGGCGCTGGGGGGCCCGTCGGCGAACCCGGCGCCCTCGGCCATTTCACCCCTTCCCAAGCCCAGAGCGCTTTGATATCGGTCGACTCACCTACAGAGGAGGGAACACCGTGAAGAACACCTACCAGACCTATCTCGCCGAGACGCCGGTCGAGACGTTCCGCGCCGACTTCATCCGTCGCGGCGCCATGTGCGCCGCCATCAGCAAGCGCTATCCCCAGCTCGCCGCCGTGGGCGCCGAGGCGGACGCCACCCTCGCGCAGATTGACACGCGCCGCGCCCTCCTCCAGCAAGCCGAGGACGACCAGATCCGCGCCCACGCCATCGAAGACGTGGAGAAGCTCGACGTCGTGGAGGTCTATACCGAGCTTCGACGCACGATGTCGGCCAAGAGGTACGATGTCCTGACCCTCTTGCCCGACGCCCCCTCCGCGCTCGGCAGCCTCGGCGCCAAGAACTTTGGCGCGCGGGTCAACCAGGCTGTCGCCAACCTCAAGGCCCTCCCGGACGGCGACCCGCTCAAGGTCACTCTCTTGCCCCAGCTCCAGGTCGAGCTGGCCGAGTTCCACCAGGCCGACCTCGCGGAAGACGCGACTCGGGCCAACCTCCAGAGCGGGCGCGTGGCCCTGCTCCTCTACAAGACCGAGCTCTCGCAGGCCCGCGAGGGGCAGCTCGGCGCGATCCAGAAGGTCCTCGCCGATCGCGAGAAGACGGCCCAGTTCACCATCCCCTGGCGCAAGCCCGCCAGGCCCGCGGAAGAGCCTGTCGTGGGCACCCCGGGGGCGATGACGACCCCGCCCACCCCCAAGGCCCCGTAACTCCTAAATCACCGACCGCGATCCTGAAACAACAGGGTGTAGCTCTCGCTCTGACGCTGGTTCCGCAGGTTCGGGAGCCGGGCGGATCGGCCACGGCCACGGGAGAGAGCCCGGAAATCTCGATCCGTGGCCGTGGCCGTGGCCGTGGCCGACTCTTCCCGTCTCCCGATCTCTGGATCCGGCCGAGGGGGGAAGCAAACCGCGTGGCGGGGTGGGTCACGGCCCACGCGAAATATCCCGGCGATGAAGGATTGATCCCCGTGATAGCGTGAGCGTTCACGCTCGGAGGTCCTATGCCCCGTTTGCGATCGCTTCTCACTCTTTGTACCGCAGCGCTCTTCTTCGCCGCTCCCGGCCGCGCGCTCGCGGCGGATCTGATCATGAACGGCGGCACCATGACTCTGGGCGGCACCCAGACGTACGGCATCGTCAACCTCACCAACGGGGCCAAGGTGCTGGTCACGCCGTTCAACGGCACCGACAAGATCAACACCGGCAACCTGGTGCTCAAGGCGACCATCTCCATCACCATCGACGCGACGAGCTCGATCGTGGCGAAGGGGACGGGCTACCAGGCGGCGCTCTGTCGCGACGGCGCCGGGCCCGCGGCGTTCCCGCTCTCGGGCGGGCGCGGCGGGTGCAGCGTCTACGACTCGGCCGGCGGCGGCGCGCACTTCGGCGGCGGCGGGCGCGGGACGAAGGACTGCTCCCTCGCGGGCTGCAACTTCCCCGCTGACTACGAAGAGAACTGCATGGGCGCGGTCAACGGGGGGAACACCGCCTGCGTGAGCACCGCGGACTGCCGCAACAACGACGCGCTCCCCACCGTGGCGGGGCTGCCCTTCTTCCACTCGATCTACGTGAGCGACTTCGGCGCGGCCGGCGGCGGTCAGGGCTGCCGCGACGGCTGGGACACGCTGTCCACCGGCGGCAACGGCGGCGGGCGCATCGTCCTCTTCGCCGCCAACGCGGGGCAGGCGGGCACGATGAACATCGCTGGCACCGTGTCGGCCAGGGGCAACCGCGGCTGCGGCTTCGGCAACGACTCGGCCGGCGGCGGCGCCGGCGGCACGGTGCTCCTTATCGGCGACACCGTCACCGTCACCGCGACCGCGGTGGTCGACGCGGCCGGCGGGCGCGGCGGCGACACGCAGAACAAGGCCGACCCCGAGTGCGTCGGGACGCAGCTGAGCGGCACCTGCGACGACTGCGGCGGCGGCGGCGGCGGCGGGATCATCAGCGTGCTCTCGCGCGTGGCGAGCATCGCCCCCGCGTCGAAGTTCGACGTCTCCGGCGCGCTCGGCGGCGTCTGCCCGATCTGCACCGGCGAGGCCGGCGGCGGCGCGGGCGAGCTCCAGATCGACGGCGCCTACGTGGGCGAGGTCTGCGACGGCTACGACAACGACTTCAACGGCACGGTCGACGACGGCCTCCTCCCCCTCAACTGCAACGGGGTCATGACGGCTTCGTGCATCAACGGCATACCCCAGCAGTGCCCGGCCCTGGTGCCGGCGTGCATCGCCTCGGTCACCGATACGCGGCCGCGCTTCGTCGTCATCCTCGATACGTCGGGCTCGATGCTCAACGACGTCTCCGGCAAGCCGACCTTCGGCGATGGATCAGTCGGGCACGTCGGCGTGGACACGAGCAGCGACGTCGACACCATCAACGGCAACAACTCGCGCCTCTTCATCGCCAAGAGCGCGCTCAACAACGTGCTCGCGGCCTTCCCCCAGGCCGACTACGCGCTCGCCCGTTATCACCAGGACGTCTCCACCAACCGGAGCTGCCAGGCGGCGAGCTGGTTCGAATGCCAGAAGCTCTGCTGCAGCTACGACAACCCGATCGGCAACATAGCGCCGGTCTACCCGGTCGCGCCCGGCTGCAACATGCAGGCGATCTACTCGGCGGGGTATCCGGCGGCGCTCAACGCCAACATCAACGTCGGCTGGCCCACCCAGGGGGACTGCATCAACTACGCAGGCTCCTGCGGGGCGCCCCGGCGCGGGGCCGACGTGGTCGTGGGCTTCAACAAGCCGCTCCAGCAGAGCCTGAAGTGGCTCGACGGCGTCGAGTCCAACTTCAAGCCGAGCGTGCTCCCCGGCGATCACTGCGACTACGCGGGCGGCGGGGACTGTGAGCTCCGCGCCACCGGGCCGACGCCGCTCGCGGCCTCGCTCGACGCGGCGGCCGACTACCTCAAGCCGATCATCCAGTGCGACGGCGCGGTGCCGTGCCGCAAGTACTCCGTCATCCTGCTGACCGACGGCGCCGAGAGCTGCCAGGGCAACCCGGTCACGGCGGCCACCGCGCTCCGGACCATCGTCCCCGCGACGGACGTGAAGACCTACGTGATCGGCTTCAGCACGCTGGCCTCGGAGGCGGCGCAGCTCAACGCCGTCGCCGCCGCCGGCGGGACGACGAGCGCGTTCGTGGCGACGGACTCCAACTCCATCTCCAACGCGTTCGCGACCATCATCGCCTCGTCCACCAACTACGAGAAGTGCAACGGCCTCGACGACGACTGCGATGGCCTGATCGACGAGGATTTCCCCGACAAGGGCACGGCCTGCGACAACGGCCTCAAGGGCATCTGCAGGGGCACCGGGGTGCGCATCTGCAACGCGACCCAGGACGGGACGACCTGTCAGATCACCGTGCCCGGCCTCGCGCCGAAGGCCGAGATCTGCAACGGGCTCGACGACAACTGCAACGGCCTGGTCGACGAGGGCGGCATCTGCCAGCTCTGCGTGCCGACGGTCGAGGTCTGCAACAACATCGACGACAACTGCGACGGGATGATCGACAACAACCCGGTCGATGTCGGCCAGCCGTGCGGCGTCGCCACGGGCGAGTGCTCGCCTGGCCTCACTGTCTGCACCGGCGGCGCCCTGACCTGCGCCGGCGCGATCGGCGCGCAGACCGAGACGTGCAACGGGCTCGATGACGACTGCAATGGTGTGGTCGATGGAATGACGGCGGCTTGCTACGCGGGCCCGGTGGGCACCTCGGGCGTGGGCGTCTGTCACCCCGGCAGCCAGCCTTGCACCGCGGTCGTCGGGAGCGGCGTGCCGGCGTTCGGCGTGTGCGTCGGGCAGATCGTGCCCTCGACCGAGCTCTGCGACGGGCTCGACAACGACTGCAACGGCGTCGTCGACGACAAGGTTCCGGACGGCTTCGGGCACATGACCGGCGACGCGTGCTGCCCCTCCGCGGGCAAGTGCGGCGTCGGGGTCTGCACCTTCGGCGCGTACGCGTGCGCGGGCTCGCAGGTGGTCTGCGACGGGGCGATCCTGCCCTCGCCGGAGCTCTGCGACGGGCTCGACAACGACTGCAACGGCTCCACTGACGACGTGCCCGGCAAGGGCATTAGCTGCGTCCTCCCCGGCGGCTGCCCCGGGGTGCTCGATTGCCAGATCGGCGTCGGCCTGGTGTGCACGGCCGCGGCGACGGGCGTCGAGGTCTGCGACGGGGTCGACAACGACTGCGACGGGAGCATCGACGAAGAGCCGGACGTGACCGTCAACGATCCCAAGCTCGGGGTGGTCTGCGACACGCCGAAGGCGCCCAACGACCAGGCGCCGTGCGCGCCGGGCAAGATGGTCTGCAAGAGCGGCAAGCCCACCTGCGACGGCTCGGTGACGCCCGCCCCCGAGGTCTGCGACGGCATCGACAACGACTGCGACGGGAACGTCGATCAGCCGAACCCGTGCCCCGGCGAGCTCGTGTGCAAGGACGGCATGTGCCTCAGCAAGTGCCAGGGCGGCGAGTTCCCCTGCCCCGGCGGGGAAGCGTGCCTGGGCGGCGTGTGCGTGCCCGCTTCGACCGACGGCGGCATGCCCACCGGCGCGAGCGCCGCGAGCGGCGCGAGCGGCGTGGGCGGCGGCGCGTCGGGCACAACGACGACGACGACGTCCGGCGGCGGCGGCGCGGGCGGCGACCAGAGCACGACGGCGACCTCGGTGACGACCGGCGGCGGCCTGACGACGAGCGGCGCAGGCGGCGCAGGCGGCGACCAGAGCGTCTTCGGCCTCGCCACCGGCGGCGGTGGGTGCGCGTGCGATGTGGCCGGCGCGAGCGGGTCCCCGGGGCGGCTCGGGCTGCTCGTGGCGATCGGTCTGGCGCTCGGGGCGCGACGACGGCGGCGCGCGCCGCGCGTGGCGGGAGGTGCGCAGTGAAGGGCGCGTTCGGGTTCCTCGCCGCGATCGTCGTCGCGGCGGCGCCGGTCCTGACCGGCTGCACCACCGACGCGTTCTGCTGGACCTGCGGGCAGGGCCAGCCCGACGACGCCGGCCCTGACGCGGTCACGACCTCGAGCGTGACGAGCGGCGGGGGCGGCGAAGGTGGGAACATCTTCACCGGGAGCAGCACCGGCAGCATGACGAGCGGCACGGGCGGAGGCGGAGGCGGCAGCTGCGAGGCCAACACCCAGACCGACGCGAAGAACTGCGGCGCGTGCGGCAACGTCTGCGAGCTGCTCGGCGCGTTCCCCAAGTGCGCGGCGGGCCAGTGCACGATCGACAAGTGCGCCTCGGGGCACGTCGATCACAACGGCATCACCTCCGACGGCTGCGAGTACGCGTGCTCGGTCACCAACGAGGGCGTCGAGATCTGCGACAGCCTCGACAACGACTGCAACAACATCGTCGACGACGGCTTCGACCTCACGAGCGATCCGGCCAACTGCGGGAGCTGCGGGACGGTGTGCGGCCTCTTCAACGCCAGCGCCAAGTGCACGCCGGTGATGGGCTTCCCCACCTGCGTGGTCGACACCTGCGACCCGGGCTCGGCCAACCTCGACAAGCTCGCGCAGAACGGGTGCGAGTACGTCTGCCCGGTGTTCCCGATCGTCGCCGAGGTCTGCAATGACAAGGACGACAACTGCGACGGGGTGATCAACGAGGGCAACCCCGGCGGCGGCCTGCCCTGTCAAACGAACTGCCCCGGCGGCGTCTGCGTCGGTGAGTGCGGAGCCGGGACGACGCTGTGCGCCGGCTCGGTGCTGATCTGCGTGGCCGGCCCCGGCCCGATGCTCGAGATCTGCGACGGGAAGGACAACGACTGCGACGGCACGGTCGACAACGGCTTTAACCTTCAGGCCGATCCGCTCAACTGCGGCACGTGCGGGAAGGTCTGCATGGCCAACAACGCGATCGGGGGCTGCGCGGCCGGGCAATGCGTGATCGCCGCCTGCACGCCTGGCCACGCCAACCTCGACGGCGTCGCGACCAACGGCTGTGAGTACACCTGCCCGGTGACGCCGCCGACGCTGGAGAGCTGCAACGGCCTCGACGACGACTGCAACGGCGTGGTCGACGACACGGCGAAGATCGCCTCGCAGAAGCCCGCGAAGGCGCTCTGCTACCCGACCGTGGGGACGCCGTGCGCCGGGGCGGATTTCCAGTGCCTCGGCGCGGCCGGGTGGAAGTGCAACTACGGCCCCACCGTGGAGGTCGACGCCGGCGGCAAGCTCGCGATCGTGGAGACGAAGTGCGACGGCGTTGACGGCAACTGCAACGGGCAGGTCGACGAGGCGTTCTCGGATCTGGGAACGGCCTGCGACAACGGCCTCTTCGGCGCCTGCCGCGACGTCGGTCAGCGCGTCTGCGACCCCGCCGATATCACCGCGACGAAGTGCGATCTCTCGGCGCTCCCCAACCCGAACGCGGCCTCGATGTCGGCCGAGGTCTGCAACGGGATCGACGACAACTGCAACGGGCTCGTCGATGACGGGATCGTCGACGACATGGTGACGGTGGCGGGCACGCCGTCGTTCCTGATCGATCGCTACGAGGCCTCGCGCCCCGACGCGAACGCGACGTCCCCCGGCCTGAACGAGGCCCAACGCTGCGTGGTGGCGAACCGGATCCCGTGGACGTTCACGACCCAGACGGAGGCGGCGGCGGCCTGCGCGGTGACGGGCGCGCGCCTCTGCACGAGCGCCGAGATGCAGTCGGCGTGCGCGGGCGCGACGATGCTCGCGTACCCCTACGGGGCGACCTACATGCCGCTCACCTGCAACGGGCTCGACTTCGACGGCGTCGCCGGCGGGTCGGACAACGATGTGCTGATCGCGACGGGCTCGGCGGCGATGGCCGGCTGCGCGACGGCGCTCGGCATCCGCGATCTTTCCGGCAACGCGTCGGAGTGGACGAGCACCGTGACCGGCAACACCGGCCCTCCGCAGAACCAGCCGATCTACGTGACCAAGGGCGGCTCCTACAAGTCGCCAGCCCTGGGTCTGACCTGCCAGTTCGACCTGAGCCGGTTCGCCGCCAACGCGATCCTGCCGGAGCTCGGCTTTCGCTGCTGCAAATGAAGCGCGGCTACTCGTCGTCCTGGCGCGCGAGCTCGTGCGCCAGGGCGGAGAGGGCGGCGTAGTCGAAGGGCTTGTCGAGGAAGCGGTTGCGCACCGTGCTCATGAACTCGTTGGCCTTGGGGGTGAAGGCGCCGCCGGTGAGGAACACCATCCGCCTCGCCTGATCCGGCGCGACGCGGTGGAGCTCGGCGTGGAGATCCATCCCGCTCATGCCCGGCATCATCAGGTCGGAGAAGATCACGTCGAAGCGCTCGCCGTTGACGATCCGCTCGGCGGCGACGGCGGCGTTCGTCAGCGTGGTGACGTCGTGCTCTTCGCTGAGGAGGCGGCCGAGGATGGCGCAGAGCCGCGGCTCGTCGTCGACGATGAGCACGCGGCTGCGGCGAGCGGCCACCGTCGGCTCTTCGGGGGCGCTCGTGGGCGCCGGCGGGACCGCGTCGCTGCGATCGGCGCTCTCGGGGAGCTCGGGGAAGCTCATGCGGAACACGGTCCCCTTGCCCACGATGCTCTCGACCGAGAGCGTGCCGTCGAGCCGCTCCACCAGGCTCTTGCAGATCGAGAGCCCGAGGCCCGTGCCCTTGCTCAGCGGCTTGGTGGTGAAGAACGGCTCGAAGATGTGGGCGAGGAGATCCGGCGCGATGCCCTCGCCGGTGTCGCTGACCTCGATGCTCACGCGACCGCCGCGCTCGTGGCGCGTGGTGAGGCGAATCTCGTTGGCCTCGGGGTGCCCCTCGGGGATCGACTGCGCGGCGTTGACGATCAAGTTGAGGAAGACCTGGCCGAGGCGCGCCTCGTTGGCGAGGCCCCGAGGTACGCCGCCGTAGTCCTTGACCAGCCGGGCGCGGTGATGAACCTCGCTGCTGACGATGTTGGCCGAGGAGTCGAGCACGCGCTCGATGTCGACCGGGCCAATCCCGTCGTCGGCGGGGCGAGAGAAGGTGCGGAGATCACGCACGATGCTGCGGATCCGGAGCAGCCCTTCGTGCGAGTCCGCGAGCGCGAGCGCGAGCGGCGTGCCCGCGGCCGCGAGCCCGTGGCCGCTTCCATTTTCGTTGAGCAGGCTGGAGACGAGCTCAAGGTTGGCGATCGCGTACGAGAGGGGATTGTTGATCTCGTGCGCGACGCTGGCGGCGATCGTCCCGAGCGAGGTGAGCCGGTCGGTCTCGATAAGGCGGGCCTGGAGCGACTCCCGCTCGCGCGCGAGGAGCAGGCGATCGAGGGCCGCGAGCAGGGCGTTCACGTCGACCGGCTTGGCGAGGTACACGTCGGCGGCGATGGCCGCGGCCTTCGCCGTGCGATCCGCGCTCACCGCGATCACCGGGATCGACGCCAGCGCCGGGTCCGCCTTCTGCGCGACACGAAATTGCCAGCCGTCCATCACTGGCATCATCAGGTCGAGGATGATGGCGTCCGGGCGCGCGCCGCGGCGGAGCAGATCCAGCGCTTGCTGGCCGTCATTGGCGCTGATCACCTCGTAGCCGTCGTACCGAAGCACCGCCTCGAAGACCTCGCGAATGTCGCTCTCGTCGTCGACGACGAGAACGCTGCGGCTCGCGCGCCCCCCCGGCTTTCCCCCATCTCTCATCGCCCGAACATAAGCGCCCTACGGTGTAACGTTCCAGCGCGGCGCGTTTTCTGGGCCGCAAATGGGAGGTAATTCGGGGCATAGAGTGAGCGCACCCACTCCATGCTCCCTTCCAGCGTCTTCCGCAGAAGCTGACCTCGTCAGGCGGTCGGGGCCCCGAGATCCTTCTTCGCTGCGGCCAGGATTTCCTGGGCGTAGGAGACGATCGCCGAGTGATCTTCGCCCTCGACCATGACGCGGAGCTTGGGCTCGGTGCCGCTCCAGCGGACGAGGATCCGGCCGCGATCGCCCAGCACCTTCTCGATCTTGTCGACCGTCAAGCGCATGACCTTCATCGCGTCGAGGGGCATGCGCGAGACGAAGGTCGCGTTCTCCAGCACCTGCGGGACGCGCTGCATGGCCTGCGAGGCGAGCTCGGAGAGCGGCTTGCCTTCTTCGAGCATGATCGCCAGCACCTGGAGCGCGGCGACGATCCCGTCCCCCGTCGTGGCGTGCTCGAGGAAGATCAGGTGCCCCGACTGCTCGCCGCCGAACGAGTAGCCGCCGGCGCGCATGGCCTCGACGACGTAGCGGTCGCCGACGTTGGTGCGGAGGACGTTGCCGTTGTGCGCCTGCATCGCCCGCTCGAGGCCGAGGTTGGACATCACCGTCGTGACGAGGGTGTTCTTGGGCAGGCGGCCAAGGCGGAGCATGCGCAGCGCGCAGAGGGCCATGATCACGTCGCCGTCGACGATCTGTCCCTTCTCGTCGACCATGATCACGCGGTCGGCGTCGCCGTCGAGCGCGATGCCGATCACCGCGCCGCGGCGGAGGACCTCTTCGGCCATGAGCTCGGGGTGGAGCGCGCCGGAGTTGAGGTTGATGTTCTTCCCGTTGGGCTTGATTCCCAGGGCGTGGACGTCGGCGCCGAGCTCGCTGAAGACGGCGGGCGCGACGACGTACGCGGCGCCGTGGCCGGCGTCGACGACGATCTTCAGCCCGTCGAGGGAGAGGCGCGAAGGGAAGGTGTTCTTGCAGAAGACGACGTAGCGCCCGCGCGAGTCCTCGATCTTGACGGCGCGGCCGATCGCGGCGCCGGTGACGCGGGCCTCGTCGAGCTCGTGGCTGCCGAGGAGGCGCTCGATCTCTTGCTCTTCGGCGTCGGGGAGCTTGAAGCCGTCAGGGCCGAAGATCTTGATCCCGTTGTCTTGATACGGGTTGTGGCTGGCGCTGATCACCACGCCGGCGTCGGCGCGCATGCTCTGGGTGAGGTTGGCGACGGCCGGCGTGGGCACCGGGCCGCAGAGCATGACGCTGCCGCCCATCGCGCAGATGCCGGAGGCGAGCGCGGTCTCGAACATGTAGCCGGAGAGGCGCGTGTCCTTGCCGATGACGACGCGGACCTGCCGGTTCTTCCCGCGCCCGGCGACGAAGGTGATGGCGCGCCCGAGGCGAAGCGCCATCTCCGGCGTCATCGGGGCTTCGTTGGCGACGCCGCGGACGCCGTCAGTGCCGAAGAGCCTGCGCGGTTCGCTCACGGGGGTCTCTGCCTGGTTTTCTTTTTTGGATTGCTTCGCCACGGTGCCTCGCCATCTGCGAATTTGGGGGGCCGAGTATGCACCGGCCCGCAACAAGATCCTTCGAGATTTCGTCAGCGGATCTCAGCGCCCGCCGTGAAGTCCGCGCCATGGACGATCCCTCGCGCCGAACGCGGCATCGTCCGTGCCAGGAGAGGTGGCGCTCAGCCCCGCGTCTTCGCCTTCGCCGTGGCCTTCGGCTTCGCCGCAGACGTCGCTTTTGTGGCGGGCTTCAGCGGGGGCGCGGGCGCGGCATTGAGCGGCTTCAAGGAGGCGGAGAGCTTCTTCGGCGCGACGGCGCGGTAGCTCTCGTCAAGCCACTCGCTCACCATGTCGAAAGGGAGGTCGTCGCCCGGGCCGAGCTTGACGCTGACCCAGCCGCTCTTGCCCAGGCCGTAGCCGGCAGGCGTGATGAACGGGAGCGAGAGCGCGAGGTCGCCCGAGCCCGGCAGCTTGAGGCCAAAGCCCGGCTGCTCGTCCTCTGCGCGACCAAGGAAGACGAAGATCTTGCCCTTGACCTTGATCACGCTCTCTCCCCACGGAAAGTCCTCGTGCGCTCCGGGGTAGGTGAGGGCGAGCGTGCGCAGAGCAGCGCGGATCGGCGGGGCTTCGATCTTGGTCGGCATGATGGGGCGGCAGGGTAGCGCACGTGCGGTGGGCGGCGCAGCAGGCGCCGCGGCCTCTGCCAGCGTTCTTCCCCCAGCGCAGGCGTGCGGAGGACGCAGTCCGATATGCCTACGAGAGGATCATCCTGGTTCCTTGGCGAGCACCGGCTCGTCAGGAGGCCAGGGAAGGACTTGCTCTAGCGTCTGCCCTTCGTCCAACCCAGGGCCCTCGTTCCAATCGTAGCTGCTCCACCCTCCGACGACCACGAGCAGCGAGCGCGCCGCCTGGACGACTTCGTCGGGGAGCGTGAGTGGCGACCAGGATTCTAGAATCGTCCTCATCTGCCCCATCATCTCGACGCGCTGGGCTTCCGGGTAGGCTCCTGTCCCATGCCCGCTCATCCCCTTCCGCGCGTAGGGGAGCGCTTCGTCGAGCAGCTTCACCAGGAACGCGGGCGAAGGCACCCGCGTGAGCGCGTCAAACATTTGCGGTCGAGCGAGCACCTGGAGCCAGAGCCCGAGGTGAGTCGTCGCCGCGATTTCCTTCCAGAGCCATTCGGGCAGGTCCGGCAGCATCGTGGCACCTTATTTCCCGATGCAGAAGGGACCACGGAGACCCCAGGCGATCTGGAGGATGAAGGCGCCCTCCACGACCTCCTTGCCCTTCCTGCAGGCGTAAGAGCACCAGCCTTGGCTGGCGAGATTCGAGATGAAATCCGGACAGTAGCCAGGGCACTTTCCCCTGGCGCAGTCGATGACGATACAGACCGCTCCAGGCGAGCCGGGACACTTGGTGGTGGCCGGACAGTTGTTGGGCGGCTCGATGCACTCGAACTTCGAATAAACGGCGGTGGGCGGGAAGAGCACCAGATCGGCGAGCTGGGCCCAGGCCTCGGCTTCGAGGATCGCGGCTGGTGCGGCAGCATCAATCAGGGAGGAGAGCGTCGCCTCGTCGAGGGTGCTTGGATCGGGCACTTGCGCCGCGACGAGGTTGCTCGTCACCACGGCGGCGTACGCGTTCTTCGCATCAATCCGCTGGAGCACCGCCAGATCTACATTCTGGAGCGCGTCAATCGCCTCCTGCTCCTCGGGCGTCGGCGTCCAGGCGGCTGCGGCTCCACCCGCGCCGCCCGCGCCTGTGGCCCCGCCCGTCGGATCGGTCGGCCCATCCGCCGCTGTTCCATGACCGATCTTGATCTCACAGGCGGGCGCCGCTGCCTCGAGCGCCTGCGCGCCGGAGACGTTGAGGCCGGAGCGGCGAATGGCCTCGACGTTGATGTAGTAGAAATGGTGACGATACCAGGCGTCAACATCGATGTCGGCCGCTTCCACCCGGGCATGCAGCGCCTTGAGCGCGGAGGAGGCGAGAACCTGGCCACTGACGCCCTGTTCGAGGGCCGTAACCACGGGCTCAATCTCGGCGATGTAAGCATCCAGGACCGGCTCGGGCGGTCCGGCGCTCTGCCAGGCCTGGAGGAAGATCACGACGTTCCGACCGGCCGGGCCATGTCAGGGCGGGGTAACTGGGCAAGGGTAGCCAAGATCTTATCCTTTCAGCGTGGACGTGGAGCGCGAGGGCTAGCACACATCTCAATGCAGGAATGAAATTTCCAGGTCCAAAGCGGTCGAAATCACTCGTTGGGAGCGACCAGAGGAGGCCCGGCGACGAGGATTTTGTCCTCGGACCAGGCGGAGAACAAAATCCTCGCGGGAACATGAGGCGACCGGCCGGGCCGAGGACATAATTCTGGTGAGAACAGAGGCGCCGGGCCGGACAGAGCGGAGGATCCTCGCGAGAACAGAGGCGTCGGACCGGGCCGAGGACATAATTCTCGCGACACCCGAGGCGCCGGGTCGGACCGAGCGGAGGATCCGCGCGAGAACAGAGGCGTCGGACCGGGCCGAGGACATAATTCTCGCGACACCCGAGGCGCCGGGTCGGACCGAGCGGAGGATCCTCGCGAGAATAGAGGCGTGGGAACGAGCCGAGCGGAGGATCCCCGCGAGAACAGCGGCGCTGGTCCCGATTCGAGAGCCAGATCCTTGCGGAGCTCCTGCGGAAGAAGCGCTCGCGGGCGCGGAGGCGCCGGGGATCTGGGGCGGCGGGCCATGCTGGATCGGCCGGGACCAAGAGCCACGTTGCGTCGAAGCAAGCCAGAGAGCGCGCCGCGGAGCTCGCCGAGAGGATGCCGCTCGTCCACTTTCCCGCGAACGCCAACTTTGCCCACTGGTCGACGTGGTCGGGCAACTGCCTCAAAGCAAGGTCGAACGGGGCGAACCCGCGACGCCTGGACGGTTTGGGGACCTGCGCGACCGGCACGTCTTCGTATATGCCGGCCCTTGTTGCTACTATCATGACGGCTGCATCGGAGATGCCGTGATCTACTTCGCGCCCAGCGCGGAAGAAGGCCGGAAGGGGGGCGCTACCCCCCTTTGATTCAGGCTCCCTCGAGGATTCGCCCGCTCAGTTGCAACCTTTTCGCGCCAAGAAGGCGAACGAGGACGACCGCTGGAGCTTCTTCTCGAAGCATCAGGTGGAGCTTACGGACTGGCGTGAGAGCTTTGCGGACTGGCTCGCGTTCGCGTACGACGACCCTGATGGCTACCTGGACAGCGGATCTGATCGCCACGCAGCGGGCGAGCCCGAGCGCACCAGGCCGGCCTCCTTGTTGAGCCACAACGGTACGCGGGGCAGGGCCAAATACGGCGCCGACGAGTGCGGCGATCGGCGCGCCTGGACCTGGGAAATACGGATCGAAGCGACGTTACCGTTCGAGAAGATCGCGCTCCTGCACGGAGGACGCGACCGGTCTCGGCGTCGATCTGGATCGATCTTCCCGTCGTGGTGCAGCGCCAGCCAGAGCGTGCCCTCGGCCCACGTGAGCCCCGCCAGTCCCTCCGCGGCGGGGGCGGGGATCGTCGCCACCACGTGCCCCGTCGCGAAGTCGATCTTGCGGATGCCGTCCTTCGCGAGCTGGAAGAGGTAACGCCCGTCGAACGCGGTTCCGGCGTCCGATCGCACCGCCACCGCGCGCCCCGCCTCGCCGCTCTCCGGATCGAACGACCGGATGCGCTCGCCGTCGGCGAACCATACGTCCTTGCCGAGGGAGGTGATGAACTGCGCCATCGATCCGCGGCGGTGACAGCGGCCAGAGCGGGGCGCTCCGGCACGATGGACGCCCCCGCCCCCTTTCTCGAGCGGGTGCTTGGCGAGCAGACGTAGCTCATGCTGGTGTACCCGGAGCGCGAGCTCGTGCCGCCGGCGGCGCGCGTGTTCCTCGATGCGGTCACCACCGAGGCCGAGTCCGGGTGGGGCGATCCCGTTCAGGCCCGCCCGCGCTGAGCGGGGACCGTTCGCCCTGGAGCGTTTGGTGCTAATGAGCATAGGACTCATGTCTTATTCTTATCTCTTTCTTCGGTTCGCGCAGCTCGCCTTGATGCGCCCAGAGACGAGGCGCATAAGCGCCCTGTTGCCAGTGCGCACCGGACTTATATCTTAAGTCTTACCTTGTCCTCCTTGCTCGCCTTGCAAGCCAATATGTGAGACACGGATCCCCAAGGTTGCCAGTGCGCGCCGGACTTATATCTTAAAATTTGCCCGCGCGAGCTCGGGCGCCTCCGGCCCGTCGGAGAAGTCGCTCGCCCGCTCGACGCGGCTAACGCGTATGCCCCCGTGCGCGTGCGCGCTCCGATTCCTATACTCCTCCTCCACATGGAGATCATGAAAGAGGAACGAGAAATCGCGCCCAAGCACGCGCCGTAAGAATGGTTTCTCGCCCGCCCCGAGTCTCGACGTCAACACCGCAGTGGAGCGAAGACAAACGCAAACGGTGGTCCGCCGAAATTGAAACGTTCCGCATGTTGAATGCGGCGGTCGAGGCGCACCGGCCGGCGGAGGCCACGAGACTGTCGCAGAGGCCGGCTACCGCGCGGCCGTACGCGCCGGCAGGCCCGGGACGGGTGCGGGGCCAGGCGGGCGGAATTCAGCGACGGCGGAGGGAGCGCCGGGCCTTGATCAGCTCCGCGAGACCTTCGTTTTGCTGCTCGGGCGGGTCCGGCGCGGGGCGGGCGTCGCGAGCAGCTCCTTGACGCTCGAAGCTGTGCCGGCGGCGTGTAGCCACACGTCGAGCTGCGCGGTGTGGGTGCAGGCCACCATCTGCTTGCGCTGCGACGCTGTGACGACCAAGCCGCGCCCTTCAAGCACGGCGAGCAAGGCCCTGGCCAGGCCCTCGAGGTTGCCCTCGATTTTGCCCTGCGTCTTGACCTTCTGCTCCCAGCGCTCGTAGACCCGCTCCAGGTTCATCGCCAGCTCCTGTTCCTCTTCGCTCCGCTTGGACGGTTGCGGCAGGCTCTGCCGCCAGGCCACCAGGAGCCGCAAGGTAGCATCCCCGAGCGGTTCCTGGTGGCTGATCTCCCCGACCTGCTGCACGGCACGGGCCTGCACCTTGCCGCGGCCGAACAGCCTCAGCCAGAGGGTGGCCTCGGTGTCGGGCAGCTCGTGGACGACCACGATCACGGTGCTCTACATCTTCGCCAGCGTGTACAGGCCCCGCGCGCTCCCAGGCAGCGGCGTGGTGCTGGCTGCGGCGGCGAAGTCGGCGGACAGGGTCGGTGTGATCACGCAGAGCGCGGTGCCGTCAATGGTGGACAGCGGGAGCTTGGCCCGTCGGGCCGCCCGCGCGTCCCGCGCTTCCAGGTCGACGGCCTTGAGCACGCAGCTCTTGAGCTCAGGCACGGTGAGCGGGTTGCGGAAGGGCTCGAAGAGCACGCGGCCATGGGCCAGCTCGCCCAGTGTTCCGAGCTTACGTCGGTAGGCCGCGCGTTTGCGGCGCTCCGTGAAGAGCACGTCGCCGCGCCGGCTCTCGCCTGCGATGCGCGCGTCGAGGACCACGTCGCCAAGCTCCTTGAGCCAGAGCGAAAGCGCCCTCTTTGACCATTCGTCATGGCGCGTGCGCACGTCCGGCGAGGTCTTCACGGGCCCACTCTGCTCCGAGCTCGGGCTTCGGCGCAACCGCATTTCGACGAGCGGATATCCGGTGCCGCATTAGCTGTCTCAAGGTCACGTCTTGAGTCTTGCCTTGTTCGCGCGGCGCGCCTCCTTCTCTCCTCCTCCACATGGAGATCATGAAAGAGGAACGAGAGATCGCGCACGCGCACGCGCACGAAAGAAGCGCACGAAGACGGGAGACGGGAGACGGAAGAGGAGGGACGGGAGAGGGCTTTACAGCGCAATCATCGGGTCGGCGTCGATGCCGAGCAAATGCGCCCGCACTTCGCCCACGAGGTAGATCGATCCCGTCACGAGGATCGTATCGCCAGGTGAGCTCGCGGTGATCGCGCGATCGATCGCCACGCTCGGATCCGCGACCGCTTCGCCCGGCGCGAGCGCGCGCAGCTCTTCCAGCGCCGCGGGCGCGCGGCCCTTGGGTTCGGTGTAGTACCGACGCGCGCAGAGCGGGGCGAGGGGGCCGAGCATCTCGGGCCAGCGCTTGTCGGCGAGGGCGCCGAAGACGAGGGCGCGGTGCGCGGGATCGCCGCTCGGGTTCTCGGCGGCGATGAGCTCGGCCAGCGCGAGGGCGCCGTCGGGGTTGTGGGCGCCGTCGAGGATCACGGTGACCTGGGGAGCGTCGAGGTGGAGGCGCTCGTAGCGCCCCGGCCAGCGCGCCGTGGTGAGGCCCGCGAAGGTCGCGCCGAGAGGATCGAGGAGGAGGTGGTGCTGGGCGAGGCAGCGGGCGAGGCCGAGGGCGACGGCGGCGTTGTCGGCCTGGTGGCGGCCGCGGAGCGCGGGGGTGCCGTGGAAGCGAGAGGTGTCGTCGGGGCCGTGGAGATCGAGGATGCCGTTGTCCCAGCGGGCGCGGATCACGCCGGGGGTCCAGGCGCCGTCGCGCTGGACGCGGTAGATCGGGCCGGCGCCGATGCGCTCGGCGACCTCGGTGATCGCGCGGTCTGCTTCGGGGGCGAGCGGGCCGAGGACGATGGGGGACGAGGGCTTGAAGATGCCCGCTTTTTCTCGGGCGATCAGGTCGAGGGTGTCGCCGAGGATCGCGGTGTGCTCGAGCGCGATCGAGGTCACCGCGGTGGCGAGCGGGGCGCGGATCACGTTGGTCGCGTCGAGGCGGCCGCCGAGGCCGACTTCGATGACGGCGAGCTGGACGCGCGCTTCGCGGAAGGCGTGGAAGGCGGCGAGGGTGATGCTTTCGAAGAAGGTGAGATCGGGGGGGCAGTGGTCGAGCACGGCGGCGAGCGAGCGCTCGAAGCTGACGTCGTCGATGGGCTCGCCGCCGACGCGGATGCGCTCGGCGAAGCGGCAGAGGTGCGGGGAGGTGAAGAGGCCGGTGCGGAGGCCGGCGGCGCGGGCAATCGCCTCGATCATCGCCGAGGTGCTGCCCTTGCCGTTGGATCCGGCGATGTGGATCGTGCGCAGGCCGAGGTGGGGATCGCCGAGCGCGGCGAGGGCGTGCTCGACGCGATCGAGGCCGAGCTTCATCCCCCGCGGCACGCGCGCCTGGAGGGCGTTGAGCTTCGCGACGAGGGGCGATGCGTTCATCGGCGGAGGCGGGCGCTGCTGAGGTGGCTGAGGAGGGAGGCGATCTTGGCCTTCATTTCCAGGCGCGGGACGATGGCGTCGATCATCCCGTGGTCGAGGAGGAACTCGGAGCGCTGGAAGCCGGGCGGCAAGGTCTGGCGGATCGTGTTCTCGATGACGCGCGCGCCGGCGAAGCCGATCTGCGCTTTGGGCTCGGCGATGACCACGTCGCCCAGGAAGGCGAAGCTCGCCGCGACGCCGCCCGTCGTGGGGTGAAGGAGGACGGAGATGAACGGGAGGCGCGCCTTGCGAAAGCGCTCGAGCGCGGAGACGCTCTTGGCCATCTGCATCAGCGAGAGGATGCCCTCCTGCATGCGCGCGCCGCCCGAGGCCTGAAGGAGCACGACGGGGAGCTCTTCTTCCACCGCGCGCTCGAAGAGGCGGGTGACCTTCTCGCCGACGACCGAGCCCATGCTGCCGCCCATGAAGGCGAAGACGAAGGCGCCGTACGCGACCGTGCGGCCCTCCATCCGGCCGCGGCCGATGTCGATCGCCTCGGAGGATTTCGTCTTCTTCTGCGAGGCGGCGACGCGCTCTTTGTAGGTGCGGCCGTCGGTGAACCGGAGCGGATCGCTCGGCAGGAGGTGGGCGTCCCACGGATCGAGCGCCTCGTCGAGGAGGAGCCGCTGCCAGCGCTGGGCCTCGAGCTTGTGGTGATGGCCGCAGAGCCCGCACACCTCGAACATGGCCGCGAGCTCGTCGGCCGTGAGCGTCTGGCCGCAGCCGTCGCAGAGGCGAAAGACGTCGGCGCCGAGCGAGCGCTTCTCGCTCGCGTCGGTGATGGGGAGGGTCTTTTCAGGCCAGGCCATGGCTACGCGGCCGGGAAGCTCATCTCGAAGACGTCCGAGGGGATGAGGAGCTGCGGCTCGGTCTTCTCCTGGATCTCGCGCGCGGAGATGCCGGGCGCGAGCTCGCGCAGGATGAGGCCCTCCGCGGTGACGTCGATGACCGCGAGGTCGGTGATGATCCGGTGGACCACGCCGCGCCCGGTGAGCGGGAGCGCGCACTGGTTGAGGATCTTGGGGTCACCCTTCTTCGAGGCGTGATCCATGATCACGACGACGCGCTTGGCCGCGGCGACGAGGTCCATCGCGCCGCCCATGCCCTTGACCATCTTGCCGGGGATCATCCAGTTGGCGAGGTCGCCCTTCTCGGAGACCTCCATCGCGCCGAGGATGGCGAGGTCGATGTGGCCGCCGCGGATCTGCCCGAACGAGTCGGCGCTGGAGAAGATCGCCGAGCCGGGGAGCATCGTCACGGTCTCCTTGCCGGCGTTGATCAGGTCCGCGTCTTCCTTGCCGGCGACGGGGTACGGGCCGATGCCGAGCAGGCCGTTCTCGCTCTGGAGCACGACCTCGATCCCCGCGGGGATGTAGTTGGCGACCAGCGTGGGCATGCCGATGCCAAGGTTGACGTAGAAGCCGTCCCGAAGCTCCTGGGCGGCGCGCTGGGCGATCTGCTCTCGTGTGAGTCCCATGCTCAGGCCTTCGCTTTCTGTACCGTTAGTCGCTCGATCCGCTTCTCGTAGCTCGCGCCCTGGAAGATGCGCTGTACGAACACGCCCGGGGTGTGGACGTGGTCGGGATCGAGGGCGCCGACCTCGACGATCTCTTCGACCTCGGCGATGGTGACCTTCGCGGCGGTGGCCATCATCGGGTTGAAGTTCATCGCCGTGTGGCGGTAGACGAGGTTGCCGAAGCGGTCGCCCTTCCAGGCCTTGATGATCGCGAAGTCGCCGCGGATCGCCGGCTCGAGGACGTAGTCGCGGCCGTCAAAGCTGCGGACCTCTTTCTTGTCCGAGTGCTTCTTGACGCTGCCACCTTCGTTGTAGAGGACGGGCATGCCGCCGTCGCTCACCGCGGTGTGGACGCCGGTGGGCGTGTAGAACGCGGGGATGCCCGCGCCGCCGGCGCGGAGGCGCTCGGCCAGCGTGCCTTGAGGCGTGAGCTCGACCTCGAGCTCGCCGGTGAGGTACTGGCGCTCGAACTCTTTGTTCTCGCCGACGTAGGAGGAGATCATCTTCTGGATCTGCTTGTTACGCAGCAGGATCCCGAGGCCGAAGTCGTCGACGCCGCAGTTGTTGGAGACGACGATGAGGCCCTTGGTGCCCAGCTCGCGCAGGGCGAGGATCGCGTTCTCCGGGATGCCGCAGAGGCCGAAGCCGCCCGCGAGCAGGGTGGCGCCGTCGGGGATGTCGCGCACGGCGTCGAGCGCGCTCTTGAAGACCTTGTCCATACGCTTTGGAGAGCTAGCGCAACTGCGCCGGGCTGTGAACTGACATGGTCGTTCCTGCGCGGTGACGCGCCGCTTGTTGGCCCACCGCGGCGGGACGCTGTATCCGCTTGGTCGTGTCTACGCCGGACCGTTTCGTTGTTGCCGCCCTGGCGCTCGTGGCCCTCACCAGCGTTGCCTCGAGCGCGCTCGCCGCGCCGCACGGCCACCATGGGAGAGCCCGGCCGGGCCGACGGGCCGCGCTGGAGACCGCGTCGACGCGGGCGCCGCGCGAGTCCACCGTGCCGCTGGCGAAGGTCGACAAGCCGGCCTCACGCGTCGAGAAGGCCGACTCGGTCGGGAGCCCTAACGAAGGGCACCTCGAAGGCGGCGTGCACCTCGACATGACACGCCCGTACTTTCGCGTCGTGCCCATGTACACGTCGGGCGACGTGCGCTGGGGCCTGCCGACGATGATCAGCATGATCGACCGGGCGGCGCGCACGGTGAACAAGCGCTACCCGGGATCGGTGCTCGACGTCGGCGACATCTCGCAGAAGGGCGGCGGCGACGTGTCGCGGCACCACTCGCACGAGTCGGGGCGCGACGCTGATCTCGGCTTCTACGCGGTCGACGCCAAGGGCAAGCAGCTCCATCACCATGGCCTGATCAAGTTCGACGCCTCGCTGGAGTCGCCGACGGTGCCGGGCGCGCGCTTCGATCTTCCGCGCAACTGGCTGCTGGTCGAGCAGATGCTCACCGATCCCGCGGCGCGGGTGAGCCACCTCTTCATCGCCGAGCCGCTGCGGCAGAAGCTCCTCGGCTACGCGCGCGCCCGCGGCGTGTCGCGCGCGCTGCTCGATCGCGCCCAGGTCGCGCTGATGCAGCCGACGCAGTCGCTGCCGCACGACGATCACTTCCATGTGCGGATCTCCTGCCCCGCGACGATGCGCGGGAGCTGCGTCGAGCTCGCCAAGAATCTGCCGCGCGGGAAGAACCGGGTGGCTCGCCACGGCCACGATCCGCTGCACACGCCGAGCAAGGGCGGGGTGGCTCACGGGTCCGCGGCAGGGCACACGAAGGGCGGCGTGGGCGCCAAGCACCCGCCCGCCGCAGCAGGGATGGCGTCCACGGATCCGTTCGCCGACGTGAACACGGGCGCTGACGACGGCGAGGCCGACGCCGACGGGGCCGAGGTGAAGGACCTCGTCGACGAGACGGGGACCCTTCTGATCACGGACTAGAACGCGCCGCGCACTTCGAAGCCTGGGCCGGTCGGGACGAAGGTCACGCTGGAGGTCGCCGGCGCAGGCGCCTTCTTCGGCGATGTGACGAGCAAGAGGATGCCCGCGGCGCCGAGGCCCGCGAGGCCGACGCCCAGCGTGATCGCCGACAGGGTCGAGTACATCTGGCCGCGGGCGATCACGTCGTCGACGCCGTTGGTGTGCGTGCAGCCGGTGTAGTTGACCGGATCTTTGCACTCGGTCGCCGCGGTGGAGAGCGTGTCCGCGCGCAGGCCAAAGAAGATGCCCGAGCAGATCAGCGAGGCGGCGCCGAGGCCGCCGGCGATCAACACCGGCGCGAGCGATCGCGGGGGCGGAGGCGGCAGTCGCGGAGGCGGGGTGTCCTTCAGCGCGGCGGCGACCTCGACGTCGTTCACCTGGATTTCGAGGCTCTGCGCCGCCCGCTCCTGGAGCTTGAGGTCTTTGTGGAACGTGGCCTTGCCCGCGGCGCTCTGGACCTCGACGGTGTGGGCGCCCGGATCGATCGGCATGGAGACGCCGAGCATCGAGGCCGAGACGGGGTTGCCGTCGAGGAGGATCCTGGAGGTGCGCACCTTGCCCGTGACCACGAGGTGCAGCGTGGGCACGCGCACGTGCAAGGCGGAGGCGCGTTTGGGCGCGTTCTCGGCGACCTCAGTCGCGGTGGAGCCGGCGCGCTTGGCCTCGGCGGCGGCGAGCTCGAAGCCGTTGATCGCCTCGACGAGGTGGCCGAGGTTCTCCTCGCAGAGCGCGATGTGGAAGCGCACCTGGGGCGTCATCTTCACGCCGGCGACCTTCTTGAACTTCTCGATCGCGCGCTCGTAGGATTTCTGCTTCTCGAGCTCTTTGCCCTCGTTGAAGAGCTGCCGTGCCGCGGCGAGCTCCTCGGGCGTGGGCTGCGCGAACAAGCGCGTCGGTGCCGCGAGGACGGCGCCGAGCACGAGCGCGCTCGCCACCGTCCGGCGCCACGCCGCGGTTCTCCCGGAGATTCCCATCGCGGCCCACGATACCGGAATTGCCCCTCGTGCGGACCTCTGCAACGAGCCTCAGGCTCCGCCGGGGCCCGGAAAAGCGAGGCGGGAATGACGACGATTCCGCGTGCCAGCAGCTCGAAAAAAGCACGCCGCTCGTCGCGCTCCCGTCCACGACGCGGGGCGGCGAAAAGGCCACACTTTACTAAAGGCGCGCTTCAGTGCACCGTTGCGGTAACCCATGCGTGCTGCCACCTCGCCCTTCGCCGCTGAACTCGCATGCACGGACAGCGACAGGCCGGACTCGACACGGTCCCTGGCAGACGATCTCGACGACCCTGACGACGAGGCCACAGTGCGCGCCTGGGCAGACGACGTCGCCGAGCGCGTGGTGGCTCTCTGGGTCGGCCGCGAAGAGGTGACCTCGATCCCGAGCACGCTGCGCGAGGCCGGCGAGCGCAGCCGCAAACGCCGGGCTTAGCAAGCCGCCCCGGCTCGCGGGAATCCAGAGCGAGGCTGTCCCCACAACGCAGAACCGGGCTCGCGGGAACCCTGAGTAGAGCTCTGCGAGCCCGGATCCGAGGTCTGCGGAGCCCCGTGAAGGGCTCGCCGCTACCTCCCGAAGCGATGCCAGCCACCCTGCCCGCCTGGGGCGAGGACTTTCGTCCCCAGCCCAGCGGGCGCGGTGTCCGTCACAGCCTGGTCTTGACTTCTTCGATCTCGAACGCCTCGATGATGTCGTTCGGCTTGATGTCGCTGTGGTCCGCGAGCGAGATACCGCACTCGAAGCCCTCGGGGACTTCCTTGGCGTCGTCCTTGAAGCGGCGCAGGCCGGAGATCTTACCCGCCCACACCACGACGTTGTCGCGGATGAGGCGAGCCTCGCCGGTGCGGCGAATCAGGCCGCTCTGGACCATGCAGCCGGCGACGATGCCGTACTTGGTGATGTTGAAGACCTGGCGGACTTCGGCCTTGCCGAGAGCCTTTTCGATCTTCGTCGCGGGCAGCAAGCCCTCCATCGCCGAGCGGATGTCGTCGATGGCGTTGTAGATGATGTTGTAGAGGCGAATCTCGATCTCCTCGCTCTCGGCGAGGGCGGCGGATTTGCCTGCGGGGCGGACGTTGAAGCCGACGATGACGGCCTTCGACGCCACGGCCAGGTTCACGTCGCCCTCGGTGATGGCACCGACCGCCGCGTGGACGATCGTGACCTTGACCTTGGGCGTGGTGAGCTTGGAGAGCGACTGGACCACGGCCTCGACCGAGCCCTGCACGTCACCCTTGATGATCAGCTTCAGCTCGAGCTGATCGGCCTCGGAGAGGCGGGTGGTGAGGGCCTCGAGCGACATGCGCGAGTCCTGCGGGATGAGCGGCTTGGCCTTCTTGCGCCGCGTATCGGCGATCTCTTCGGCCGTCTTGGCGTCCTTGACGGCGTGGACGGGGTCGCCCGCGCTCGGCACTTCGTTGAGGCCGAGCACCTCGACCGGAGTGGCCGGGCCAGCCTCGGTCACAGTGCGGCCAAGCTCGTCCGTCATCGCGCGGACCTTGCCCCAGGAGCCGCCAACGACGATGTTGTCGCCGGCTCGCAGGGTACCGTCGAGCACGAGGACGCGCGCCACCGGGCCGCGACCACGATCGAGGAGGGCCTCGATCACGGTGCCGCTCGCGCGCTTCATCGGGTTCGCCTTGAGCTCGAGCACCTCGGCCTGGAGGAGCACCTTCTCGAGGAGAGCGTCGATGCCTTCGCCCGTCTTCGCAGAGACGTGGGCGAACATGGTGTCGCCGCCCCACTCGTCGGACTGGAGCCCGAACGAGGCGAGGTCGCGCATGATCTTTTCGGGATCAGCGCCCGGCTTGTCCATCTTGTTCACCGCGACGACGATCGGCACCTTCGCCGCCTTGGCGTGGGCGATCGCTTCTTTCGTCTGCGGCATCACGCCGTCGTCGGCGGCGACGACGAGGATGACGATGTCCGTCGCCGAAGCGCCGCGGGCGCGCATGGCGGTGAAGGCCTCGTGGCCCGGGGTGTCGAGGAAGGCGACAGTCCCGCGAGCCGTCTCGACGCGGTAGGCGCCGATGTGCTGCGTGATGCCGCCGGCCTCACCCGAGGCGACCGTCGCCTTGCGGATGCGGTCGAGGAGCGACGTCTTGCCGTGATCGACGTGACCCATGACGGTCACGATCGGCGGACGCGTGACCGACTCGGTGTCGGTCTCGACGTCCATTTCCATGGCGAGGTTGATCGCGTCCGTCTCGCTGACGGCGACGTCTTCGACGCTCCAGCCGAACTCACCCGCGAGGATCTTCGCTGTGTCGGCGTCGAGGGTCGAGTTGATGTTCACGCCCGTCATGCCGAGCGACAGGAGCCGCATGAGCACGTCGGTCGACTTCAGGCTCATCTTCCCAGCGAGCTGCTGGAGAGTGACCTGATCCTCGATCTTGATGACCTTCTTGTGGGAGGCCATCTCCTGCGTGGAGACCATCGTGGACTTGCGTCCACCCATCGGACCGCCGAAGCCGGGTCGGCCGCGGAAGTTGTTCTGACCGGGCCGACCGCCGCCGCGGAAGTTGTTCTGGCCGGGGCGACCAGGCGGGCCGTAGTTGCCCGGAGCGCCGGGGCGCGCGGGCGCGGCGTTGGAGCGCGGATCGTAAACGGTACGACGCGCCGGGGGCGGACCGACACGAGGCGCGGGCATCGGCACGCCGGGGCGGCCGCTCCACGTCTCGATGCCAGTCTTGGGCGGGGACGTCGGACGGCGCGGGGCGCCGGGGGGCGGAGTCGTCAATGTGCCGGGCTTCTCCGACGCAGCCTGCGCTGATGAGGGCGGGTGGGTGTTGCCCCGCACCGGGGAGCCGGGTGTGGGACGCAGCGGGGCACGCACCGGGGGAGCGGCAGGAGGCGGCGTCGGCTCGGCGGCGCGCGGTCGCACCTCAGCTTCGACCACCGGCGCTGTCGCGACGGGCAGCACCGCAACCGGCGCGGGAGCCGGCTCGATCGCCGGAGGCGGAATCACTGGGCGCGCTTCGACGACCGGCGCCGAAGCCGGCACAGGCTCGAACATCTCCATCGGCGGCGGCGCGATCGCCGGACGGCTCGGCGCCGTGTGAACGACCTGATCGGCTTGAACCGCAGCCGCAGCCGGACGGCTCGGCTTGCTGGGCGGCACGACCACGACCGGCGGCGGCGCAGCGACCTGCGTGATCGTCACGACCGGCTCCGTCACCTTCGCGCTGACCGCCACTGCGGGAGCAGCGACAGCAGGCGCGGAAGGAGCAGGAGCGGGCGCCGCGATCACCGGCTCGCGCGTTCGCGAAGGCGCGCCCCGAACCCCGGTTGACGACGGAGGAGCGGGCATCCGCACTCGTGTCGTCGCCGAAGGCTCGGCGGGCTCGGCCCCGCGACCTGAAGCTGGAGAGCGCGGTGCCGCTCGAACGGCCGCAGGCTCGGGCCCCGTGGACGACGGGCGAGCGACCGGGATCCCCGATGAGGACTCCGCTGCTTCCGGTCGCGCACGACGCTTCACCACGGTCGGTCGAATGCGTTCCTCAATCACCTCGGGGGACTTTTGTCGCTCCAGATGGCGCTTGAGACGCTCGACAATCTCGGGCTCCACGGCGCTCATGTGATTGCGCACGTCGCCGACCCCCATGGACTGGAAGAGCCCAACCAGGGTCTTCTGATCCATGTTGAGCTGCTTGGCTACCTCGTAGACCCGAACCTTACTCATGCACCTCTGCTCCAAAAATTCGACGAACTGGTCAGCCGGGGCGGCGACCTCGCGTGAAGGTTGCCCGCCCACGTTCCCCTCGATTCCCAGGACGCGAGGGAGATCCCTGCGTTCCGGGCGAAGAGCCCATGGTCACGGTGCTGGGACGGAGTTTTCCGCCGTCCGGGGCCGGAGCGCAAGCGCTCGCAGTAGAAGAGTCGTTCGGCCGGGCCTGGTCGCTCACGGCGACGGCTTCCCGGGGAGACTCTGCAGAAGATCGCGATCTGGAACCGGAGGCGCCACGCTTCGAGGCGGATTTCGACGCCATCTGCGTCGGCGCGCCGGTCACCGCGTCAGCGATGTAGATCGCCTCCTGGAGGGCGGCGGCGATCGTTCGGGAAGAGATGGCGATCACGCCGACCCCGACCCGCTGAGCCTCGGCGCGAGCCGGCCCATGAACCAGCGCGGCCACCTGAGCCTTGGTGCCCCAGGCAACGCCGCGCCCCTCGGTGACGGCCTCGCGAACTTCGTTCAGGCCCGCCGCCGCCGCCGCGTCGCGAGCGACGAGGATCAGGTGCGCGTCTCCACGACCCCAGGCGCTGCGGACCGCGTCGGCTCCGATCGCCAGCCGATGGGCACGCTTCGCCGAGAGGAGCAGCCCTTCGATGCGCCGGTCGGTCGATCGCTTGATCGCCTCGGCCAGCGCCGCGCGGGTGAGCAGGACGAGCTCGCCCGCCTCGGTGGCCAGGGTGTTGACCCGCGCTTTAGCCGAGCGCGCGATCCCGCGATCCACAGCCTTTTGCAAGCAATCCGGGCGCGGATGCACGTGGGCGCCACGTCCGAAACCACCGCCGCGCGCGTCGACCGCGACCTCGCCCTCGGGGCTGATGATCAAGCGGACGAGCACGTGGTTTCCGGTCGTGTCGACGCGCTCACCGCAGCCCACGCACGAGCGCACTCGACCGTGCACGTCCTCCCGATCTTCCGATCGGGTGGCCGCGACGGGCTCGCTCTCGTGGTGGATTACAGCTGCGCTCATTCGTTCTCCTCGCGCTCGGCCTCAGGCCTGACGCGCCGCCTCGACTTGACGGCTGCGCACGTCCGCGCGGGCCGCGTCGAGCACCTTCTGCTCGCTATCGACGAAGTCGCGGGCGCCTTGCTTGATGGCGCGGGCCTTCTTGATCCCGAGGCCGGTGCGGATCGCCAGGCGATCTTCGTCCTCGCGGAGCAAGTCTTCCACGGACTTGTAGCCGGCCTCTTCGAGCAGGACGATCGTCCGCTCGCCGACGCCGCGCACGAAGAGGAGGCGCTCGCGATCGGTGAGGGGCTCCGTGCGCGAAGCCGCGCTGCGGATGCGCTCCTGGCGGAGGCGCTCCATCGTCGTGTCGGACTGCGCCTTGATGCGCTCGGCCGCCTCGGTACCGCCGAGGCCGGGGATGGCCGCGAGCTCTTCGATCGAGGCCTCGCTGACCTCTTCGAGGGCGCGGAACCCGAGCCGGTACATCGACTTGGCGATGACCTCGGTGACGAGATCCATCTGCTGGAGGGCGGCGATCGCCTCCTCCTCCATCTGCTTGAACTTGGTCTCGCTGATGATGTCGAGCTTCCACTCGGTCAGCTGGGCGGCGAGGCGCACGTTCTGCCCCTTGCGGCCGATCGCCAGGCTGAGCTTCTCGTCGGGGACGACGAGCTCCATCCGCCCGTCGGCCTCGTCGACGATCACCTTGTGGACCTCGGCGGGCTGGATCGCGGCGATGACGTAGCGCGCCGGATCGCGATCGAACGGCACGATGTCGATCTTCTCGCCGCGGAGCTCTTGCACCACGGCCTGGACGCGCGAGCCCTTCATGCCGACGCAGGCGCCCACCGGATCGACGTCTGCGTCCCGCGACGTGACGGCGATCTTGGAGCGCGCGCCCGACTCGCGGGCGACGGCGACGATGCGAACGATGCCCTCGTAAATCTCGGGGACCTCGGCCTCGAAGAGCTTCTCGACGAGACGCGGATCCGAGCGCGAGAGGATGACCTGCGGGCCGCGGGCCTCGCGATCGATGTCCTTCACGTAGGCAACGATGCGGTCGCCGGGGCGGTACGTCTCGCGCGGCGTCTGCTCGCGGAAGGGGAGCACGCCCTCGGTCTTGCCGATGTCGACGATGATGTTGTTGCCCTTCTCGAAGCGGCGAACAATCCCGCGAATCAGCTCGCCCTTGCGATCTTTGTACTCGTTGAAGATCAGATCGCGCTCGGCGTCGCGGACGCGCTGGAGGAGGACCTGCTTGGCGGTCTGCGCGGCGATGCGGCCGAACGTGGTGCGGCCCTGCTTGAGCTTGAGGATGTCGCCGAACTCTTTGTCCTGCTCGCGGGCCTTCTCGGCGTCTTCAGGGCGCCAGAAGACCTGGAAGCCGAGCTCCTCGCCCAGCGTGGCGTCGAGCTTGTGCTTCTCCACGTTGGCGAGGCTGATCTCGCGCTCGGGCTCGGTCACCGACTCGACCACGGTCATGTACTGAAACAGGTCGACCTGGCCGGAGTCTTCGTTGAAGCGGGCCTCGAGCTCACGGGTGGGACCGAAGACGCTCTGCGCTGCCTTGAGGATCGATGCTTCGATCGTCTCGACGAGGATCTTCTTGTCGATCCCCTTCTCTTTCGCGACCTGCTCGAGGATGCTGCCGAGGCTCGTGTCGGCGCTCGGCATCGCTGCCATCGTTGCCATGACTGCCTATATCTCCTGCTCTTGACTATCGCTTCGCGGACTGGCTCTTGCGCGGGCCGGGCTTCTTTTTGGCCTGGGGCACGAGCTCGAAGACGAGCTGCGCCTCGACCATATCCGCCAGGGGCGCCTCGATGCGCTTGCCGTCCACGAGCACTGCGATGATCTCTGGTTTTGACGCGTCGAGCTGCCCTCGGAGGAGGCGCTGACCGTCTGCTGCTGGCTTGGACAGCTTTACTTTTACTGTCATCCCCGAAAAGCGGGCGAAATCCGCCGCGGTACGGAGCGGACGATCGAGGCCTGGGGAGCTGACTTCGAGGTGGTAGTTGTGAGGAATGATGTCCTCAGCTTCGGGAGCGTCGAGTACGGCCGAGGCGTCCTTGGAGACCTCCGAACAATCTTCCAGCGTCACTCCGCCGGCCAGGTTCGTCGCCGTTCCGCCTTCACGTTCGATGGTGATTCGAAGCGTCCAACCCGTTCGCTCCGTTACCCACTCTAGATCGACCAGACGGACGCCGTGCTTGTCAAAGACAGGCTCCAGGGCCACGCGTGCGCGCCCCAGGTCGACTCCGGCTTTGATCTGCTGCTCCGCTTGGGTCATGAGAAAAAAAAGAGCCGATTCCCTAACTGGGAATCCGGCTCTGCGGATCCGCCTAGTTGTCGCCGGCACCATAGACGAATCCCGAGCCCTGTGCAAGAGGGTCGAGATCGGCCGGGCCCCGCTCTGGAACAGACGAAATAGCTCGCCTTTCTGGAGTACGGAAGCGCGGTCTGCACCGCGAATAGCGCATGGGCGGCGACGGCATAACCCGCGTCGCTCATGTGGAGCGGTGTCGTTACCACACCGCGAAGTACGTGCCTAGCTCCGGGAGCACGGCGGGGTCGAGAATTCTCTGCGCTCGGGGGGATCTCGCGTGGATTCAGGCATTCCAGGACGATTGGTGCGCTCGGGGAGGAGGCAAAATGCCTCGCCGACGATCATCAGTAGAACGTGGTCTCGCCGATGGCCCGCCCGAGCGTGCTCGAGCGCCAGGACAGGAGCGGCTCGAGCAGCGCCTTGGCCAGCGCGGACGTGGCCGGCTCTTCGACCTCGACCAGGGCTGTCACTTTCAACGCGTAGTTGCGCAGCGCGGAGGCGAAGCGCTCGAGAGCGGGGCGCAAGCTCGACACCGGGAGGCCCGGCGCCGCTTGCATGGGCAGGCCGAGGAGCGAGCCGTAGACGCCGTGCGACTCCGCGAGCGCCTCGATGAAGGGCTGGCCGCCGAGCGCGCGGAGTCGATCGCCGAGCCTGGGCTCGTCGATGAGGTGAAGGCGGAGCTCGGACTGGCCCCACTCGAGCTCGTACGGGAGGAGGATGAACGAGAGGCCGTCCGGGTAGAGCTCCGCCAGGAGCGCCTGAGCTTCGATGGATTGCGGCCGCGACGCCGGCAGCTTGGAGAAGCCGGTGAGCCAGTCGAAGAGGGCGTTCCAGCAGCTGTCGAGGGCGGCGTCGGCGACGGCGAGCGCGCTCGGGTGCGCGCTGCCGATCGCCTCGATGCGCGCGGCGGCGGCGAGGCGGAGGGCGGCGAGCTCTTCGGCCAGGGCGTCGCGGGCGCGGAGGACGGAGCGCGGCAGCTCGCGCTCCGCGGCGACCGCGAGGAGGAGCTCGCCCACCGCGACCGCGCCGGCCGCGTCGAAGCGGGGGAGCTGGATCAAGTCTTCCGCGAGGAAGGCGGCGCTTTCGGAGGGGCGGGACATCATCGCGGACCTCGCGGCTCAGGCAAGGTTGGGCAGAGCGACGACGTCGACGTGCAGGACCTCTTCGAACGCGCCGATCTCTTTCATGCAGGAGTCGCTCGGGCGGCCCGAGACGCGGAGCTTCGAGCAGCTAGCGTGGGCGCCCTCGAAGACCGTGTTGGAGATCTCCTCGATGTTGATCCCGTGGCGCTTGAGGACGCTCAGCGTGTTGGCGAGGACGCCGACCTTGTCGAGCATGCGGACGACGATGACGAAGCGGGCCGGCGACGTCGCGCAGATGTTGACCACGTTGGGGATCGACTCTTCGGTGAGAAAGCAGCGGATGATCCGCGCTGTTTCCCGGGCGATCGCGCGCTGCGCCTGCTCGGTCGAGGCGCCGATGTGGGGCGTGCCGTAGACGATGCCGCGCTGGAGGATCGGCACGTCGAAGGCCTCGGTGCCGCCGGCCGGCTCGGTCGGGAACACGTCGAGGCCGACGCGCAGGCCCTTCTTCGGGATCAGCTCTTCGAGGGCCTCGTAGTCGAGCACCTCGGATCGCGCGGCGTTGATCACGATCGCGCCGTCGGGGAGCGCTTCGAGGACCTTGCGGCTGATGATGCCCCGGGTCTGCGGCTTGAGCGAAAGGTGGACGGTGAAGATGTCCGATTTCGACGCCAGCTCTTCGAGCGAGCGGGCGTGGGAGACATCCATCTTCGCGGCGCGGTTGGCCGAGAGCGAGCGCGACCAGGCCCAGGGCTCAAGGCCGAAGCCACGCGATCGGGCCAGCACCTCGAGCCCGATCGCGCCGAGGCCGGCGATGCCGATGCGCTGGCCGAAGAGGCCGCGCGCCGCGGAGTACTGCGACTTTTCCCAGCGGCCGGCGCGGAGGTCGAGCGTGGCGTCGACGATGCGGCGATCGAGCGCAAGCATCAGCCCGAAGGTGAGCTCGGCGACGGCGGCGCCGTTCTTCCCGGGGCAGTTGGCGACGTAGACGCCGCGGGCGCTGGCCGCGACGACGTCGATGGTGTTCACCCCGGCGCCGGCGCGCACGATCAGGTTGAGCTGCTTGCCAGCATCAATGGCTTTCGCCGTGACTTCAGTCGAGCGGACGACCAGGATCCCCACGCCTTCGAGGGCGTCCGGGAGCGTGTCCTTGGTGAGCTCGGGCCGGGAGACGATTTCGATGCCGAGGACGCGGAGTTCCTCAAGCGCCTGGATGTCTATTTTGTCAGCGAGCAGGAGGCGCATCGTTGGGAGGACGCTACCAGAAAAGCGCGCGGTCGCCGCGTGTCTTCTGGCCGGGCTCGCGGCGTGCAATTCGGACCACCATGTCTCGGCCTGGGGGGCCGTGAAATCACCGCCGCTCGGGGCATTCATGGAGAGGCCGGACCTCGACGCGCAGCTGGAGCGGGTGGACACCGAAGCGGCGGCGCACCGGCTGAAGTTGACGAGCGAGATCCCCGTCAAGCTCCCGCACGGCGGGGGGCCGGCGCGGATCCGCGGCTACGCGGGCACGGACTCGCTCGGCCGCGCGATCCACGCGATCCGCGTGGCGAGCGCGCGGGCGGTGGTGATGGCCGTGGGCCCGCTCGACGCGCACGATACGGCGCGCGATACGGCGACCGAGCTCGTCCCCGCGTTGCTGGTGGAAGCGGGAGACCGCGGCGGCGCGGCGTTCCAGTCCGGCACGGATTTGACAGGCGACGGCGGCATCTCGGTGGTGGCGCGGAGCGAGACAGGGCGCCTCGCGATCTGGTGGGTGACGCCGCTCGGCGCCGCGCCGTACCCGATCACGATCCAGGCGCCGCCGACGCACGGGCTCGACGCCGACGGCGACGGGCGCGTCGATCTCGCCGGCGAGCTGCCGATCGATCACGGCGACGCGATCGCCCCGCGGCTCGGCGACGTGGCGATGTTCAACGGCGTCGGGTTCTCGAATCGCACCGAGGGCGCGCTCGCTTTCCACGCGAGGTTCGCCGAGCCCACGACGCCGTCGAAGGACGACGCGCGCCCGAGCGACGAGCTCCGTCTTCGCCTCGCCCTGGAGCGCGCGTGGCACGCGGTGCTCGCTGGCAAATCGAAGGACGATGCGCTGAAGGAGCTCGCGCGTGAGGCCGCCCCCGCGCGCCTCCGCGCCTCGTTCGAGCGGTGGCAGAGCGTGATCAGTTCGCTGCCGGCAGCGCCGGCATCGGGAACGCCTGGCGGAACGTGACCACGATGTCCCCGGGGAAGCCGCCCGTCGGGACCACGCCGCGCGTGAGCGGGAAGCCCCAGTCGGCGCGCATCACGATCCGGTCGAGCTGCGGGAAGAGGATGCGTACGCCGAAGCCCGCGCTCTGTTTGATCCGCATCTTGTCGAAGCCGTCGGCCGCGTCGCCCGCGTCGAAGAACAGCGCGCCGCCGAGCTGACAGCCGAGGATCTGCGCCGCGCGGGAGCGGTACTCGAGCGTCGCGGCGACGACATCCTTGCCGATGAAGGCGCCCGTGGGGTAGCCGCGCGGCCTGCTGTCGCCGCCGAGGGAGCTCTTGGCGTTGAGGTAGTTCGTGTAGCGGTTGAGCGCGCGCGCGTCGAAGTGCAGGCGCCCCACCGGCGTGCGCGGGGTGGTGAAGCGGACGCCCACGTCGATCGATCCGTCGGGCACGCCGCTCGTCGTCAGCTCGTTGGTGAGCTCGACGTAGCCGCGCGCGAGGCCGTCCCCGAGCGGGACGGTGTACGCCGCCGCCGCGTACACGCCGAGGAAGCTCCGCGAGGATCCAAGGCCGGCCGCGACCGGCGAGAGCTTGAGGTACGCGTCGTGGCCGGCGATGAAGTCTTCCTGGAGGCCGAGCGTGTTGAAGTCGAGGACGGTGACGAAGCGGTTGGCGTAGCTGCGGACCTGAAGATACGGCCCGACCTGCGTGTCGCTGACCGGTAGGGCCGTGCCGAGAAAATCCGCGCGGGCGCTGGCCGCGAAGCTCTCGAGATCTCGCGGACGGAAGGCGCGCCGGCTGGCGCTGACGCCGATGGTGACGTCGTTCTTGATCGCCAGGCCGAAGGAGCGCGTCACCTCGTAGCGCCCGCTCAGCGTATCGCTCCGGTAAACGTAGGGGATCTTGTCGTCGTCCGGCGTCGAGGGCGCGTCGAAGGTGCGCAGCTTGCTCCCGACGAAGCGACGCACGACCTCCTGCCGCCACTTCACCTCGCTGCCCCAAGCCCAGGTCGCCCTCGTCGAGTAGAGCGGTTGCCCGTACAAAAGCTTGCCGTAGGAGCCCTCGGAGCTACCCGTCGCGCGATTGATGATCACACCGGCGGCGATGCTCCCCTGGATGCGGCTCCCCGCGAGGCGCGGGACGGTGTAGCTGCCGCCGAACGAAAGCGTGTCCTGCCGGAGTTCGAACCGGGCAGAGAGGGACTGGTGCGTCCCGAAGAAATTCTCTTCGCTCGGCTCGACGAGTAAATACTCGATTTTGCCGCCCGAAACGCGGAAGTCCGAGTTGAGTCGGAGGCTCCAGATGTCCTTGGTGATGACGACGAGCCGCACGCGATCCGGCGCGCTGCCCTCGATCGGCGCCGCGAGCACCAGCGAGAGCTGGCGCGTGCCGCGGAGGTTGCGCGCGGTCTCGGCGACGAGGGTCCGATCGTAGCGTCGCCCCTTGGATTGCAGGACTTCGCGCTCGATCACATACGGCTTCGAGGTGACGTGGAACCAGTTGACGAAGCCGCGAACAAACTCCGGGATGAAGTCACGCTTCTCGAAGACCTCGAGGGGGACGATCTCGATGCTCTCGACGATCTTCCCTTCGGGGCTCGGATCGAGCTTCCCCTTCAAGCGCGCGAGCGCGGCGTCGAGCGAGCTCTGCTCGTAGCCGGAGAGGCGCGCCGGGGACGGCAGCGCGACGGCTTCGTCGGCGCGCGCAGGCGCGACGGCGATCATCAGCGCGACAGCGAGCGAGGCCGAGATCGCCAGCCGCATCGGGCTACCCCCTGAAGTTAAAGCGAGTCGTTGGCCGCGTACGTCGCGAGGACGTTCACCTTGTAGCGCGCGTACTGGTGCGAGATCGTGGACCAGTCCGGCGTGGGCATCGCCTTCTTGATGCAACGAAGGAGCTGCTGGGCCTTGGCGCGCTTCAAACTGCTCGATTTGCCGGCGAAGAGGTTGAGCTTCTTCTGCCGGAAATCGGTCTCCATCACGAAGCTCACGGTGAATGAAGCTTTCGATGCCGGCGCGCAGGCGACGTTGTCGCGGAGCGTTTTCGCCAGGCTATCCTCGAAGAACGTGACGTGATCGCAGCGCTCCGGCGGCGTCTTTCCAGGGCCGGGGTTCTCGCAGCGGATCGTCGTCGGCGTCCCGACCGTGATGCCGCCCGCGGGGCCGGCGTCGAAGGAGACGATCATGTTCCCTGTCCCCGTCTCGTTCGCGCCTGCGTCCACCACGGCCGCGTCGGCGCTGGGGATCGACTCGGGCCGCGGCCTCCGCCACAGGTAGAGCGGAACGGCGACGAGGATCAGCCCCGCGACGAGGGCGATGATGATTTGCAAACGCACCGGCCGCTCCCCCCCTCCGCGACCGAGGTAACGGTACGGCGAGGGCTGCGAAGGCGGGCTGGAGGGAAAAGGAGGCCGAATCATCAGACGGCGCGAGGGCGTCACGGCACGACTACCCCATCCGCTCGCGATCCCCAACAAGAAAGGAGCGAGCGACGAGAACAGAAAGCGCTCAGTCGACGAGCGTGCGCGCCGGGCGCCCGGTCTCGCCCTTCACCAGTGTCGCGCCGAGCTCCAGCGTGTCGGGCAGGAGGCCTTGAACCTGGGAGACGATCTGCTCGACGACATGCCGCGCTTCTTCAATCGTCGGACCGACGATCGACACGGCGAACTTGAGCGGCCCAGTGCGCCCCGCGACCACGGGCGTGAGGCTGAGGAGGAGCATCTCGGTGAGCTCGACGACACGCTGTGCGGCGCGGCGGAGCGCGAGCATCTCCAGGATCGTGGGGCGCTCGCTGACCTGGCGGTTCGGACCGCGCAGCTCGTACCGAGCGACCTCCATCGGGGCCTCGGCCCAGTCGCCGAAGAGACCGTCTTCATCGATCGCCTTGAGCAGGTGCTCGCGCCCGAGCAGGCCGGTGAGGCCGTCGCGCTTGATCAGGTACTGGCGCGCGCGCTTGTGCTGGATCGACTCAGGGCCGAAGCTCACGAGCTTGAGGCGGCACTCGCCGACCTGGGCCTCGCCGCCATGGAGGAGGGCGAGCTGCGTCTTCCGCTCGTAGTTGTGGTCGGCGTAGCTGCCGTTGGTGCTGCCGAGGTCCTCGATCAGCCAGGAGCCGGACTGCCAGCGGAGGACTGCGTGCGTACCGGAGACGGTGGCCTCGGGCATCACCAGATCTTGATCGCCGCGGCGGCCGACAGAGAGGAGCGGCTTGTCGAGCGGGAGGAGCTGGCCGACGATCTCCGGGGCGTTGGTCGCGTAGGTGACGAGGAGGCCTTGCGCGCCGGGGTTGAACGTCGTCACCACCGCGCGGCCCGGCGGTGGCCCTGGATCGAGCCGCTCGCGCGGGAGCTGGATCGGGCTCGTCGTGAGCTGCGTCGGGTTGAAGAAGCGCATGTGCCGCGCTTGCGGGCGCATCTGCGCATCTTCGTTCAGGCCGCGGAAGATCTGGCGCACCTCGTCGATCGAGAGACCGGCGGGGACGTCGAACATGATCTGCTGCCGCATCGTCTTCGCCCGCGGCTTGTAGCCGGGCTCGGGCACGCGACACGTCCACATTTCCCAGAGCGTGAGGGCCATGGCGTAGACGTCATCGTCAGCGCTGGCGCCGCCGTTGCGGAGGCGGTCCGGGGACATGTAGTTGGGCGTGCCGCCGTCGGGCGGAGCGCCGGGCCGGCGCGCCGAGGCGCGGGCGCGCTCCTGGGCGAAGCCGAAGTCGAGGATCACAGCGCGCCCCTCGCTCACCATGACGTTGCCCGGCTTCAAATCCCCGTGGACGAGGCCCTGGGCGTGGATGGCGGCGAGGCCGGCGCAGACCTCCGAAGCGATCTTGCGGAACTCGTCCGCCGTGTAGCCGCCCTGGGCCTTCTTCTTGCGGATGTGGGTGTGCAGCGTTTGCCCGGGGATCTGCTCCATCACCAGGATGGGGCCCCAGGAGCTGGGCGCGAGGTCGTGGACGCGGCAGACGTTCGGGTGGCTGACCGACCGGGCGAGCAGCAGCTCTTGCCGCAGCGCTTCGTCGTCGCCGGGCATGCGCGACTCTTCGCGTACGACCTTGAGCGCCACGGTTTGTTGCGTGGACCGGTCGAACGCCAGGAAGACCTCGCCCATGCCACCTTTGCCGAGGCTCTGACGAATGTCGTAACGATCGTTGACGACCGTTCCGGTGGCGATTGGCGGGGGAGGGCTGGCTTTAGGTGTCACGTCGCGCGTGCGGCTAGCGTTTTCACGCGTCTTCTCGAAGCACCGCCGCCCCGTGGCAGTCGGCCCGACGAGTCGAGCGAGTTCGGGGCCAAGCGTCGTCCATCTGCACGGAGAGCGCAACGAGTCTTGCAGAGGATCGAAGATTCAATGGCCCGGGCCCGCACTTCTCGGTGTCACGGGACAGGATCGATGCGCCCCCTGCAGAGTGCTTGACGGCGTGGGTGCGATCGACCTAAGCGCGCGGCGGGTTCAAGACCGCACGCCCTGCGGGATCGGGCCCGTTGACTCGACGCAGTCGACGCGATCGCTCTGGCCGAACTCGAGGCCATGCGCCCGCGTCGGACAACAGGGAAGCCGGTTCGAAGCCGGCGCGGCCCCCGCCACTGTACCCGGGGACGAAGGCGGAAATCACCACTGGATCGAGCCCGGCGCGCGAGCGTCGAGGGAGGTCCGGGAAGGTCCGCCGGAGGATGATCCGGGAGCCAGGAGACCTGCTGCGTCGAGACCGTCCGCGACCTCCGGGGTGGAGGGAGGTGACGGCTGCGCGACGCGTCCGTCTTGCTGCCTTTTCATCTTCATCATCCATCCCTTCGAGGTCGCTCCCTGGCGGAGCGCCGGCTCCGCCTCGAATCGAGAGGCGCGGGCGAGCGCCTCGATGGAGACGACGACGATGTTGCAGATCAAGAGAAACAGAGCGCGCGCTCTCGCGGCGATGATGATGACGGGGCTCGGGAGCGCGGCCGTGACCGCGGCGGGCTGCGGTGGAGATCCGATCTCTCCGTCGCCGACGACGTCCAGCGTGACGACCGGCGTGGACCCGAGCACCACGAGCGGAACGAGCAGCTCCGGTGGAGCAGGCGGAGCAGGCGGCTCGAGCGAGCTCACCGTCTCGAGCACGGATGGCTCAGGCGGATCCACCGCCGCCTCGAGCACGAGCGGCAGCGGCGGCTCGGGCGGCAGCGCGCCGACGTGCCTCGACGCCGCCGCGTTCGCTGACGTGCTCACGCTGCAAGACCCCGCGCTCTGCGTGATCGCGCGCTACAACGCCGCGGAGCCGCTCGGTTACTCGCCGCCGTCCTGGGGCGCGCACGGCGGCCCGCTCACGCTGCGCGTGGCCATGGACAACACGTTCGATCTGGTGCGCTGGAAGGCGCCCGCGGGCGCGATGGGCGCGCTCACGAAGCAGGAAGCGCACGTCAACGCGATGGTCCCGATGAGCGGGTTCCTCAGCGGGCAGGCCGTTGACGTTCCCGTCTTCGGCTGGACCGCGCTCTCCTGGACGGGCGTGTCTCCCAACCTCGCGGGCGAGCTCCTCCTCATCAAAGGCGCCGCGGTCGACAAGCGCTACCCGACCTACGGCGCCTACGCCAACGCGGGCATCCCGGCGGCGAACAGCCAGGGTCGCGTCCTTCTCACGGGCCTCTCGCCGGTCGGCGACGCCAAGGAAGGATCCAACGGGCTCTACGCGGCCGACTCGTGTGGGACGGCCGCGCAGCCCTCGCTTCTCCCCGGCGGGGACGTGACGTGCAAGGCGCCGATCACCGTCGCCGCGTGGGGCAACGCGTCGGGCCCGGTCACGGTCGATCACGACGGGAACGCCTTCGCGGTGATGTCGAGCTTCGACGGTACCCAGGAGGCGCGCGGCTTCGACGCGGCCTCGATCGCGCGCGGCGCGGCGCCGGCCAGCGGCGTGACGCTCTTCAAAATCCCGGGCTTTGGATCGAACGTCGCCGCCGTCGCCCCGAAGGCCGCAGCGCCGGGCTTCGTGGCCTACCAGCCGATCAGCCCGACGACGTTCCTCCCCGAGGACATGATCGAGCAGCCGTACACCGTGACGAGCGGGAAGCTCGCGGCGGTGGGCGCCCCGAAGCCGCTGCTCAAGTCCGCCGTGGCCAACGCGCTCATCTACGTGATCGTCGACGATCAGGATCGCCTCTGGGCCGGCGTCGACACGGGCACCGGTGCGACGTACGTCGTCCTGGCGCGCACTCCCTGATCCAGCGCTCCCCGCGCCGATAATTCACCGCATCCGCGGTTGGCGACGCTTTCCTTCACCGAGGCACGTGGCATGCACGTAGCCTCGCGTGGTGGAGAGATCATGACCGGGCTGGAGCCCAGGGCGGATCAGGCCGTGCGCGACGCGGTGGATGCCTTCATCGAAGGCCGTCTCAGCCCGGGGTATTCGGGCGAGACGGTGTTCGAAACGAAGAACAGCCGCTACCGACTCATGGACGGCATCCTCTTTTCGGCGCCCGACGCTTCGCTCATCGGCGCCGAGCTCGTCGGGTGGCTGACCGAAACCGAGAACCGCAGCACGGTGGGGTCGACCTGGCAGGCGACCTCCCGCGCCGTGCTCGTCGATCGCAAGCGGGGGCGGCACATCATCGTCACCTCGAGCACCCGCATGCTCCACCTCGAAGAGGATCCCTCTCCCTCTGGATCAAGCCAGGACCAGGCTGGATCATCGGCCCATCCTCCCGCACTGCTGGAGGAGAGCGTCGCCGCGGCGGCCCCTCCCCTCCCGTCGACGCCGCCCTTGCCGCGCGTGCACGCGCCGCCTCGACCGATGCAGCCGCGCATCCCGCAAGCGACCGCGCCGAAGCCGATCTCGCGACCGCTGCCCTCGCGGCCGCTGCCCTACCCCGCCGCGCCCCCGCGCCGCGTTTCGCCTGCACCGCGTCCGACCGCCGCCGCAACGCGCATGGGTCCGCTCCCGCCGCCTGGACGCCTGCCGCTTCCCCCGCCGATCTCGCCGCCGCACCGGCCCACCGCTGCGCTCGACGAAGCCATCGAGCCCCTCGATTGCACTGACGAAACCGACGCGACGGAGCCCAACGGCGCGCCGTTCCTCCTCGCGCGCCCGGCCACAAACGCGGTGCCGCCGACGCCGCCGAGCCAACCGATTCCGCTCGGGCGCGCGAGGCAACGCGGGGCGCTGCTGCGCTGACTAGCGCGTCGCGTCAGTGCGCCGCTTTCGTATGCGGCGTGGCATCGCGACCCATCGTAATTGACAGCCGGAATGCGCGCGGGCGACAATTTTGATAGATGCTGCAAGAAGGGCGATACTCGCTCCTTCACCATCGTCCCCTCAACAGCCCCAAGCGAAGTTGCCATGCCTGAAAGCCGTCCAGAGGGTGCCGTCGGCGCCCGCCCAGAGCAGGCCGGCCCGGGAAGCAGGGGCGAAGCCGATCCGCTGATCGGGCGCGTCGTCAACGGGCGATTCAAGATCCTCTCCGTCATCGCTCGCGGCGGCATGGGCAAGGTCTACAAGGCCGAGCAAGCCCCCCTGGGCCGCATCTGCGCGCTCAAAGTGCTGAGCCCGAAATACGAGGGCGATCGCGATCCCGAGTTCCACAAACGCTTCTTCCTCGAAGCGTCCACGGCCGCGAAGCTCACCCACCCGAACACGGTGACGATCTTCGACTACGGGCAGGATGGCGACGACCTCTACTTCATCGCGATGGAGTTCATCGAGGGGCGCACACTGCACCGCGTGCTCCGCGACGAGGGACCGTTCGTCGAGGTCCGCGTCGCCCACATCGCCGGGCAGATTTGCCGCTCGCTCCGCGAGGCCCACGGCCACGGCGTCGTCCACCGTGATCTCAAGCCTGGCAACATCCTGCTCACCGACCGCGGCGACGAGCAGGACAACGTCAAGGTCCTCGATTTCGGCCTGGTGAAAGACGTCTCCGGCGAGGCCGAGGATTTGACCCAGGCCGGGCTCTTCATGGGCTCGCCCAAGTACATGGCCCCGGAGCAGATCCTCGGGGGCGAGATCACCGCGCGCACCGACATCTATTCGCTCGGCGTGATGATGTACGAAATGCTCACGGGCCGCGTGCCGTTCGACCGCGGCGCGAGCGTGGGGACGCTGATGGCGCACGTGAACGACGTGCCACCGCCGATGCGGCAGGTGAACGCCAAGCTCTCGCTGTCGAAGATGATGGACGGCATCGTCGCCCGCTGCCTCGAGAAGGACGCCAACAAGCGCTTCGCCTCGATGAAGGACCTCCTCAACGCGCTCAAGCGCGTCGGCACGGAGGACGGCTCGATGCTGACCGACACCCACGAGAGCTTGCCGATGGCGCGCCTCGATCTGCTCGGCGCCTCCTCGTACCGCCCCGGTGCAGACTCAGGCCCGCAGACGACCTCGATCAGCCTGGCCCCGGGAGACCCTCGCAACGCGTCGCAGATCACCGACTCGATGCTCCAGCCCGCGCCTGCGCCGCCGCTCGACACCGACGCGATGGCGAAGATGCGGCCGAAGGGTCGCCCTTACGTCTGGTTCCTCGCCGCCTCCGTCGCCGCGGGCATCGCCGTGACCGTGGTGGCGACGTCGAAGCCGCACCCCGGCGACGCCCCGACGTTGCCGGTCACCCCCGCCGGCACCGGCGCCCCCAACACCGCGCAAGATCCAACGACGGCCACCGCCTCGCCCACGACCACGGCGGACGCCGCAGGCAGCGCGCGCACCGTGAAGGTCGAGAGCGATCCCCCGGGCGCCAGCGTCACCGAAGGCACCACCGAGCTCTGCACGGCCACGCCCTGCGACGTGGTGTGGAAGGGCGACACCGCCAAGGGCGAGCACAAGCTCCAGCTCAACAAGAAGGGCTTCAAGACCTCGAAGCTCACCGTCGCCACGACGGACACCAAGGTCGCGACCAAGCTCGACGTCGCCGCCGCGGCCTACGTCGGACCGCGCACGCCCGTTCCGCCTCCGGACGGCACCGGCAAGCGCAAGCCCAACCCCTACGGCGACTGAGAGCGACGCTCCCGCCGTCGTCTCGCCTTTCTCCGTCGTCTCGCGTCTTCGTCTTCCGTCTTCGTCTTCCGTGCGCGTCGTCGTGCGCGTGCGCGCTCCCAATCCTGCCGGAAAGCGCGCACGCGCACGCGCACGACAGACGCGCACGGAGACGGGAGACGGGAGAACGGGAGACGGAAGACGCGAGATCATGGACACGTGGCGCCGCATGTTCTGTTGCCCTTGGCGCCCGTCCCTGATTGCATGGCCAATGGACGCGGGGATTTTTGCCGGGCTCCGCGTCCCCCGGCACTCTGGAACCGCCTAGACGGGATCCACCCTGGAATCCCCACGGGATGAAGAAGCGCGCATGACCTTCGCCCACCGCCCCCGCTCCGCCCACGACCTCGAGCCCCGCCCCGCTTCGCCTCGCCCCAGACGACGAACGACCGCGCTGGTCGCGTCCGCGCTGGCGCTCGCTGCGGTGCTCGGCTCGACCAGCGCGCTCGCCGACACCCGGACCGAGGCGCGTCGTCACTTCAAGACGGGCATGGATCTCGTCGACAAGAAGAAGTTCGTCGAAGGGATCAAGGAGCTCGAGAAGGCGTACGAGATCCTTCCGCACCCCAACGTCGCCTTCAACATCGCCCAGGCGCAGGCCGAGGCCGGCAACCTCGATTACGCGGTCCGCGCGTACCGCACCTACCTGCAGAGCGATCCTCCCGACCGCGTCGACGTCGCGAAGATCATGGCGGAGCTCGAAGAGAAGCTCGCCGCGCAGAAGGCGGCCGCCGCTGGAACGGCGCCGAGTCCGACCGATCCAGGCAAGACCGGGCCGACCGAGCCGACCGATCCGGGGAAGACCGGGCCGGTCGATCCGGGCAAGACGGGGCCCGTTGATCCGGGCAAGACGGGGCCGACCGATCCGGGCAAGACCGGGCCCGTCGATCCGGGCAAGACCGGGCCCACCGAGCCTGGCAAGACGCTCACGGAGCCGGGGAAAACAGCCCCCAGCGACACCACCGCCGCCGGGGCGCGCGATCGCGCCGACACCTCGCGCATCGTCGGCCAGGCGCGCACCGAGGACATCTACCAAGAGACCGTCGTCACGGCGTCGCGCAACGCGCAGAGCCCGCTCGACTCGCCGAACTCCACGTCGATCATCACCAAGCAGGACATCAAGCTCTCGGGCATCCTCCGCATCCCCGAGCTGCTCCGTCGCGTCGCCGGCATGGACGTCATGCAAATCACGGGCGGCGACTCCAACGTCTCGATGCGCGGCTTCAACAGCCGCCTCGCCAACAAGCTCCTCGTCCTCGTCGACGGGCGCTCGGTCTACAACGACATCCTCGGCTCCACCTTCTGGGAGGCGCTCTCGATCGACGTCGATCAGATCGAGCGCATCGAGGTCGTGCGCGGCCCCGGGTCGGCCCTCTACGGCGCCAACGCCTTCACCGGCGTCGTCAACATCATCACGATCGCTCCCGGCGAAGGGAAGACGGGGCTGCGCGTCGGCTACGGCGACCACTCCGAAGCGTACGGCTCGGGCTGGGCCTCGGGGCGCGACGGGGACTTCTCGTACCGCGCCTCCGCCGGCTACACCCGCCACCCACGCTGGACACGCGAGATCGGCAACGGGCGCATCGACGCCCAGATCGGCGACTTCGATCAGAACCTCGGCGCCGAGAACATCCGCATCGACATCCGCACCGCCCAGCGCATCAACAAGGACACCGAGATCGCCGTCGGCGGCGGCTTCTCCCGCGTCGCGCTCGACGTCTACGGCATCGGCCCGATCAACGACTACACGGTCAAGGGCGACACCTCCGACGTCACCATCGATTTCAAGAGCAAGCACATCAACGCGCGCACCTACTTCACGCGCTTCGCGGTCCGCGCCGGCTACGACTACGCGTACCTCGGTCACACGCTCTTGCCCGCGACGCCGACGCAGAACTCGCTCGTCGGCGAGGTCGAGTACGTCACCGACTTCAAGCTGCCCGAGGCGCTCAAGCACGACATCCACGTCGGCCTCAGCTACCGGCTCAAGAACGTGGCGTGGGAGTACCTCCAGGACGACCTGCCCAACGAGCAGCACGGCGCGCTCTACCTCCAGGACTCGATCTCGGTCGGCAAAAAGTTCACCTTCGTCGCCTCCGGCCGCCTCGACTACGTCCCGTACCTCACCCGCGTCATCCCTTCGCCGCGCGCGTCGGTGATCATCAAGCCCACCGATCGCCAGGCCATCCGCGTCTCCGGCTCCACCGCGTTCCGGACGCCGAGCTTCCTCGAGTCGTACCTCGATCTGCCGCTCCAGCTCACGCTCCCCGGCGTCCAGCTCGTCTCGTCCTCGCGGCGCGAAGACGACCCCCTCTCGAAGACGCAGCCCGAGCAGATCACCACGGTCGAGGGCAGCTACCTCAACCAGCAGAACGAGTACTTCGAGTTCGAGCTCACGGCCTACTACAACCGCGTCACCAACCTCGTCGCGCTTGCCCCCAACCGCAACGTCTCGCTCTCGGGCAAGGCCGCCGGCCTCGGCGGGCTCGATCCCGCGACGGGCCTCTACACGGTCTCGCACGGCGGCTGGGTCAATCAGTGCGACATCCACCACGTCGGCGGCGGCGAGATCGGCGGCCGCGTCTACCCGGTGGAAGGCCTCGACATCTTCGCCAACTACGCGCTCAACCTCTCGACGCAGCAGCTCCCCGAGGGCTGCACCACGCCGGAGGACAAGCGCACCAGCGCGCACAAGCTCAACGTCGGCGTGCAGGTCCGCACCAAGGCCGGCATCAACGGCGAGATCTCGTTCCACTACCAGTCCGCGCAGGTGTGGGGCGAGCAGGTCGCGACCGCGACCGGCATCGTCGATCAGCAGTTCCCGCTCGCCGCGTACACGCTCCTCAACGCGCGCCTCGGCTACCGCTTCTTCCACGATCGCGCCGAGGTCTCCGGCACGGTGTTCAACGCCCTCGCCGGCGTCGGCACCGACGACGGCGAGGCCCCGCAGCAGCACCCGTTCGGCAACCGCATCGACCGCCGCTTCATGGGCTTCTTCTCGTACTCGCTGTGAACGTCATGGACTACCGCATGAACGCCACCTTCGAAAAGACCCCGCGGCGCAGCGTCGCGCGCCGGACCACGCTCGTCCTCGCAGCGCTCGCGGCCAGCTCCGCCTCGTGCGGCGATCCCGACGTCTTCTTGCCGGGCAACCAGGCCGGCGGCCCGGCCGGCGTGCTCGATGGAACCGTGACCTACGCAGGCCCCCTGCCCTGCACTCAGGCCCAGCACATCGTCGGCGCGGCCGTCCTGCTCGTGTTCGACACGCGCCTGCTCCCGCCGCCCGAAGGCCTCGGGACGACGGCGACGAGCCTCGGCGTCGTGGCCGGCGACAAGCTCTTCGCCGGCGTGCGCGGCCGCCTCACGTTCAAGCCTGACGGCTCACGCTGGTGCCCCGCCGCCACCGCGGAGCCGATCACCGTGAGCGCGACCTGGGCCGTGAGCCCGCTCTCCGGCGGCGTCTTCCAGGTCCGCGCCTTCTACGATCTCGACGGCGACTTCGACCCCGGGTTCAAGATCGCCAACCTGCCGAGCAAGGGCGACATCGGCGGCGGCGCCATCGACAACGCCGCCGCCGTGCTCCTCGGCGCCGCGCCCGTCTACCGCGAGATCGCGCTCGGCTCCGACGACGGCGCGGGCAAGCGCGTCATCCCTCCCGAGGGCTCGCGCGTCGGCGGCGTCACCGTCACCCTCGGCCTCCCGCTCCCGCTCGAGCGCCCCGTCTTCTACGCGAAAGAGATCCTCGACGAGACGCCGACGAAGAACACCAACCCGCTCGACGTGAAGCTGCCGTCCGACTTCCAGCTCGAGATGTTCAGCTCCCTCGATCCGGCGGCCACCGAGGCCTCGTTCATCCGCTTCAAGCTCGCCGCCGGCGTCCCCGCAGCGGAGGTCGACATCGCCGCCGTCGCGCCCTTCGACCTCCCCGTCAAGGGCGCGACGCCGCCGACGATCTTCTACGCCCGGCAAGACGCCAACGGCGACGGGATGATCAACGCGCTCGATCACATCCCCGACTCCGAGCAAATCCCCTCGCTCTACCCGATCTCGATCTTCGCCAAGCTCGCCGAAGGCGACTTGCTCAACAACCAGGCGAGCCCCGCCGTGGTGATCCAGGGACTGACCCTCTACAAGTCGCTCACCGAGACTGCCTTCGCCAAGGCCGACCTCGCCGCCGCCGAGCCCGAAGCGATCGTCGCCGTGCGCCCCGCCGCGCTCTGCATCGATCCTATCGACGCGAGCAAGCCTGCAGTGCTGGTGATCTCGCACGACACCGACAAGGCGATGAACAAGATCATCGCCGACGAAGCCGCGCTGGCCGCCGCGGTCGGCCTCCAGTTCCACCGCAAGGTCTCTATCGCCTATGGCTGCCTCCCCGAAGGCCGCTATGCGATCAACCTCATCTATCCTACCGGCCAGGCGTGGACATCGCCCAACGAGGCCGGCGTCTGCGCGAAGAGCGAGCCACAAACGGCCGATGGCAAAGGCTGCGCCGAGGGCGGGCCCGACGAGCCGCACCGAGCGCGGCTGGCGTCGCAGACGGCGGCGTTGACGATCACCAAGCCGACGGATCCGGCGTATTGCGTGAAGAACCCGACGCCGAAGATCTGCTTCGCGGCGGCGAAGTAACGAAGGAGAGAAGGCGGACTACTTGGGCCCCGGCCCGCCTTCCTTGTCGTGGTCCCACTGAAACGCGATCGTCGAACAATCTCCGGTGAAGACCTGGGTCTTCCCGTCAGCGTCCTTCGGCGTCGCGGTGTCGACGGTGGACTCGAATCCTGCCCTCGACTCCGCGAAGCCGAGCACTTCGCACATCTCTTGATCGCCAAAGCCCCAGCCGACCGACTGTGAGCGTGGGTTCTCGAACTCGCAGCCGAAGCGGAAGCCCAGGGCGCCCTTCATGTCGATCGGGGGATCGTAGGCGCGCCCGCGGGCTTCGCCGTTGAAGCCCGCGACGTCGAGGATCGAGGTGCCATCGCTGGGCCCGCCGAGAGTGTCGATGAAGAAGCGCGTCGCCAGCGCGTGGGTGTGGGGGAGCGCGTAATAGATCTTCATCCCGAACGGCGCGCCCACGGCGCCGGGGAATTTCTCGCTGACATTGCACTCGCCCACGAAGCGCGAGACCGCGTGAGGAGGGATGTTGAGGCCATCGTACGAGAGGTGGAACGGCGTGAGCTTGATCTTCACGTCCGCTGCCGGAAGGCCGTAGATGGACAATCGGGCGTGGCCCTTCACCGGCGTGTCACTGACGTTGAGCAGGTGAATGTCGCTGATGATCCGCGAGTAGGGCGGGATCCGCACCGCGGCGCCGTTGGGGAACTTCTGGACCTCTTTCGCGGCCTGGGTCGACTGGGCGTAAAGAACGCCCCCGGCGAGGGCGCCGGTGAGCTGGGAGTAGTTCCGATCCTTGCAGTTCCAGACGCCGTCCGGGCCAGGGAACACGTTATCGGGGACGAAGATCCAGTTGGAATGGTGAGAGGCCACATCCTGGACGAGCTCCACGGCGTTGAACCAGATCTCCTCTGGGTTGTTGAGGGTCCAGCTCTGGCACTTGTTCAGCACCTCTTCGCCGACCGCGACGCTGAGCTCGGTGAAGTCGTGGGTGTACGCTTGACCTTCAATCGGGGCGCACGCGCCGCTCGAGGCCGCGAACTTGCCCTCCGGGCAGGCCGCGCAGTGGGGTCCGCTCGAATCGTTGACACAGGCCTTCTGGGTGACGAGGCACTCCGAGACCATCGCGGCGCAGGGATCGACCGGCGTCGGCGTCGTCTCTTCCCCTCCGCCGCACGCGGCGAGGAGCAGCGGCGCGGCGAGCGCGATGGAGGAGAGAGCACGGCGCGAGGTCGGCGGGGTGGAGCGCATGCCGCTCAACGTATCCGATCGCGGAGACGCTGGCTGCTCGGACTCGTGTTTCGCCGTTATGCGGTGATGAGACCACCGAGCTCTGCCGAACAGCACCCCCGCCTTACGAAGTTCCCTTCGGGGACTCGCGTCGGCGCTGTATCGATCGAAAGAAATGTCGACGCTAGTCCG
>Ga0105048_10000756_pt1 | contig 50967 bp, 29 predicted proteins | sample MAT05_FD_78382 | JGI IMG/M metagenome (GOLD analysis project Ga0105048, IMG submission 78382) | Freshwater microbial communities from Lake Fryxell liftoff mats and glacier meltwater in Antarctica - MAT-05 | ecosystem: Environmental > Aquatic > Freshwater > Ice > Liftoff microbial mat | place...
AATGGACCGAAAAGAGCCGGATTTTAACGCAGAGACGCAGAGACGCAGGGACGCAGGGACGCAAAAAAAGAAATCCGATTTTTTGCGCCTTTGCGTCTCCGCGCCTTTGCGTTGAAATCTGGGTATTTCAACCTGTTCGGTGCTCTAGCCTCGGAGCGCTCGCGACGCCCGTTCAACAACCTTTCAGTTCGGCGCGGCTTCGCCGGTGATTGCGGTCCAGAACATCGCCCGGATCTGGTTGTGACCAATCTTGTTGGGGTGGATGCAGTCCGTGTGGAACCAGTTCGTGGCCGGGGTGACGACGCCGTGACCCGTGAACGTCTTATGGAGAGGCTCGACCAGGCTGACGCCGTACTTCGGGACCTCGTCGTTGGCGACGGCGTTCCAGTTCGTGAAGTAGCCGTCGGACGGCTGCTTCGGGACCTGGTTGAGCGGGAACGGACAGCTCTTGAAATCCCCCACGCCGTCGGTGGGATCGTAGATATCCGCCTGGAAGACGTGGACCTCGACGCCGGCGCCGAAGCGACCAGGCTTGGTGAGCTCGGTGAGGGCTGCCTTGATATTGGCGCGGAAGGCGTCGCGATCCGGCTGATCGTTGCCATTGAGGATGTTGATGATGTGCGACTGCATGTCATTGCCGCCGATGGTGATCGTCACGGCGACGGGACCCGGCAAGGTCGCCGGGAGCTTCTGGACCTGTCCCAGAACATCCTTCGACACGGCGCCGCCCTTCGAGGTGGAGACGACCATGAGGTCTTGACCGTACCTGGTCTTGAGATCCTTCCCCTGCCACTGGGGGTAGGCCGCGTTGTCGTTGGTCGCGAGGATGTTGTAGAAGAAGGGGCCCACTCCGCCCTTGTCCGAGATCGAGTCGCCGAGGATAACGTAGCTCTTGTATTCGGGGCTCACGGGGGTGGTGCCGCCGGTGCCGGACGTGCTGCTGGTGGTGCCGCCCGAGGTGCCGCTGGTCGCGCCGCCGCCCGCGCCGCCGCCGCCGGAGGTGCCACTGCTACCGCCGCTGCCGCCGCCGCCGGTGGTCGCGCCCGAGGTCGCGCCCGTGGCAGAGCCGCTGGTCGTACCCGACGTCGCTGAGGGGGAGTCCGAGCCGCCGCAGGCGGCCAGGGAGAGAGCAAAGGCGAAGATTGAAGAGCCGAAGAGCAGTCGTCGCATGGGAGCCTCCTGGAAGGGAGGGTAAGCCGAGCGCCTGCTCCGTTGCGGCGTCAATCGAGATCGCGATCAATCCCCCGCTCCGACCAGCTTCTTCGACCAGACGATGACGTCTTTCCGCTCTCCCTTCAGCATTACATGCTGTGCCAGCACGCCGGAGCGACGGAAGCCGGCGCCGAGGAACACCGCAGCTTGAGTCACGTCGTCGGCGACCGCGAGGGTGAAGGTGCTGACCGCGCCCTCGTCCTTCAGCCGCGCTTCGAGCGCGCGGACCGCCGAGGTCGCCGCGAGCCTCTCGGGCTCCGTCCGTGGGCCGATGAGCAGCTCGAAGAACGAGTTGCCAAAGCACGCCTGCGTCTCCACCGAGGCGGTGACGGTGTAGCCGCCGCGGGTGGAGAGGGTGAAGACGCGGCGCTCCACGTCGCGGCTGAAGGGCTCGAAGCCGGTGAGGGCGCGGCCGGATCGCTGCGCCGTGGAGAGGGCTTTGCGGGCCCAGGCCTCGCTCGCGGGCGCGAGCTTCACCGCGGGGAACATCGCCTCCGACGTGGACTTGAGCAGGCGGCGGGCCCTGGCGATCGTGCGCTCGGCCAGCGCCGCGGCGGGCGAGGCCGCGCGCGCCTCGCCGCCCTCGTCCTCGTCGTCGTCCATCGACGCGTGCGGGGCGCGCACGGGGCCGATCTGCGAGACGACGGCCCCGAGGATCCAGGCGTCGCTCCGCTTGTAGAAGCTCGGGATCGAGCCCTCGCGGGTGAAGCCGAGGCGCGTCCACGTCGCCACCTCGTCGCGCTCGACGAGGGTGAAGACCTTCTCCACGCCCTCGCGCTTGGCGGCGGCGACGACGAAGCTGCGCTTGGCGAGGGTGGGCCCGGCGCGAAAATCGATGATGCGCAGAGTGCTGTGCCTCCGGTTGACGAGGAGGCAGAGCGCCACCGTGTCGTTGTGGAACAGGAGCTCGTCAACGCCGCTGTTCGGCGTATTCGTCCAGGTCTTGGCCGCCATAACCCACCTCGCGCCGAGATGCCCTTGGCTTGCGTCACTGCAAGGACGTCGCCTGGGCTATTGCAATTGTGCAATGCTCGTACCAGACGGAAAAGATTTCGTCAACAAGGATTCTGGACAGAAATCGCGCGGGAGCCCGGAGAGCCTATTTCAAGCTCGCCACGACCCGGCGGACCTCTTCGGAGGCGACGCCCAGCGCGAGGAGGGAGGGCTCGAGCTTCGAGCGCTGGAGCGAGATCCGGGTCGGCATGCCACCGGAGATGTCGAAGAGCGTGAGGAAGTTCACCCCGCTCTCGAAGCCGGCGGCGAAGGTGACGTTGTCGCCATCGATCACGATCGAGATCCTGGCGCGCTCCTGGCCGATCAGGAGCAGGAGGGTCTTGTCGTAGCGGCCGTCGCGGATCGAGGCGTCGACGAGGACGATGCCGGGATCGAGCCGCTCGTAGCGCGCGGCGAGGCGGCGCGTCTCGGCCTCGAGGGCGTTGAGCTCGGCGCCGGCGTCGTCGATCGGCTCCCACAGCGATCGATCGGAGAGGCCCTGGGAGAGGTGGCGGACGATGAGGCCGAAGAGGGCCTGATCGCGCGGCCGGGCGCGGAGGGCGCGGTCGAGGCGCACCGCGATCGGGCCCGGCGTGCCGAGGCGCGTGTCGATGGCGCGCGCGTCGTCGTCGCAGCCGGGGTAGGGCTCGACGCCGCCGCGGATCCACTTCGCGCCGCTGGCGAGGCCGTCGAAATCCACGTGGCAGACGATGGTGTCGACCTGCCCCGCGCGGGCGACGAGCTCGGGCGTCACCAGCTCGGGGCAGGCGCCGTGCTCGGCCTTGGTGGTGAGGGTGAAGCGCGGATCGCCGGCGTAGCGGGCGTGATGAACGCTGTCGTGATGATCGACCCAGGCGACGAGGCGGCGGCCGAGGCCGTCGAGGAACGGGAGCGTCGTCTTCTCGAAGCTGAAGCCGCCGGCCTCCGAGGCGAAGGCGATGTCGAGGACCACGACGTTGCCGCGGAGCTCACGCGGCTTGGGGAGCTTGCGGGGGGAGGCGAAGGCGAGATCGAAATCGGACGACGACATGAGTTGGGGGAGCCTCGGTCCATCCTTTCTTCTCCGGCAAGGGAGGCCCGGCCCGGGTAGGATGGAAGCGATGGCACTACTAGCACGAGGGGCTCGGGGAGCTGTGGCGGCGGTGGGGCTGGGCGCGCTGTGTGGGCCGGGAACGCAGCCTTTTCTGGAACGGGAAGCGCAAGCGGAGGAGACGAGACCAGCCGCCCCTGCTGTCGTGGTGGCCGCGGTGGCCGCGGTGCCCGCGGTGACCGGCGTGACCGGGCCCGGCTGCCTGCTGACGGGGAGCACGCCGGTGGGGAAGGGGCTGCAAATCTTCGACGCGCCGAGCGGCGGGCGGGTGATCGGGAGCTTCTCGGGGACGTTCGTCGGGCTGCGCCTCAGCGACTTTCCTGCCGATCCCGCGACAGGGCGAGCGCGGGTTAGCACCACGCTGGGATCGGGCGCGCTGCGCCTCGACGGGTGGGCTTCGCCGACGACGATCCCCGTGTACACGGCGCGCGATCTCTCGGTCATGGGCGGCCACGTCTGGATCTCGATCGCCCAGAAAATCAAGCTCGTCCAGGCCGCGGCGGGGTCGCTCACGGGGGAGGTGACGATCCTCGGGAGCAACGGGCAGACGACGCGGGCCTCGGCGCCGTGCGACGCGTTCACGCTCACGCGCCCGACGCCGACGGCGATGGAGATCCCGGGCAACGGGCGCGGCTACATGATGAAGGGCGCGTCGATCGATCTCTTCGACGACGCCAACGGGAGCGCGGTGTTCGCGCTGAAGATGAGCGAAGGGGGCGGGCAGCTCTTCTGGAGCACCGAGTCGCGCGCGGGCTTCGTCCACGTGAAGTCGCGATCGGATTTGACGATCGACGCCTGGGCCCGTCAGCGCGATCTCGAGCCGCTGAAGAAGGGCGAGATGATGGACCAGTTCATCCCGCCCACCACCGCGATCCAGGGCGCGCAGCTCGCGCTCGATCCCCTGCCGCGCGTGGTCAGGGCCACGAAGGAGATCCCGATCCGAGCGCGGCGCGATGCCAAGGAGGCGCCGATCGGCGCGGTCGAGCCGGGCGCCGAGATCTACGTGCTGGAGACGATCACCGGCTGGTCGAACATCTTGCCGAAGAGCCTCGCGCTCACGCCGGCTGACGACGGCGGGTTCTGGATCCCGTCGAGCGAAGTCCCGTAGCGGCGCGGCGCTTCCTGGGCGATCGTGCCGCTCCATGAAGCGCTCTCGCTCGCTCGCCGCCCTCGTCGTCGCCTTCGCGCCGCTCCTCGCGCCCGCCGTCGCTTCGGCCACGCCCACGGGGTTGATCGTCGCCGCGGGGCATGGTCAGCAGGCGATCGCGGCGACGCCTGACGCCGTCGGCGTACGCGTGAACGTGTGCGCGTCCGGCCCGTGCAGCGCTGACGGCGGCGCGGTGATCGCGGCGCCCGACGAGGTCAAGGCGTCGCTCGCCGGTGCGCAGATCTCGCCGATCGAGCTCGCGGGCGGGAAGCGGATCCTGCGGGTTGATGTGCCGATCCTCGGCGCCCTGGGCGATCCGACGTGGGTGCTGCTCGTGGCCGCGCCGCCTGCGGGCAACGCCTCGACGCCGGTGGTGATCTGGAGCGGGATCACCGGCGCGAAGAAGGGCGAGCTCGGCGAGGAGCGCAGCGCTTTCATCCTTGATGAGCCGAGCGTGAAGGGCGGCCGGCGCGTCCTCGTGGGCGAGCGTCGCGACGACGTGACGCTGTGCGGGCGGCCCACGCTCGTGGCCGCGAAGGAGATCGATCCTGCGACCTTCGAGCTCACGCGCGCGGCCTCGGTGCAGAACCTCAGCGTGAGCGAGCGGGCGCTGGCCGTGAAGGTCGACGCGGCCCGCGTCCCCGAGGGCGAGGCGCCTGTGAGCGGCGTGCGGCTGCTCCGCGCGACCTCGGCGTCGAGCGCGATCGAGAAGAAGTTCGGCACCCTCACCGACGGCAACGCCGAGACGATCTGGTCGGAAAATAAAGCTGGATCCGGCGAGGGCGAGTTCGTCACGATGAGCGCTGCCGACGAGGTCGGCGTCGTGTCGTTCACGATCACGGTGCGCCCCAAAGCCGACGTCGAGGGCGGCGCGGCGCCGCGCACGTTCTTCCTGGCGACGTCGGATCGTCTCTTCGAAGTGAAGATGCCCGAGGACGCGTGGAAGCAGCCGCCGGGCACGCGCTACACCGTGAAGCTGCCGGCGGAGCTGCACGCGGGGTGCGTCGCGGTGGTGCTCGGCGCCGCGTTCTCGGCCGCGCCCGCGGGCGATCCAACGTTGAAGCTGCCCCGGGTGACGCTGGCCGAGGTGGAGGCCGTGACGACCTTCGGGGCCGCCGCGCCGGAGGCGCTCGTGGGCGCTCTCGCGGGCGGCGGCCCGCGGGCGCGCGCGGCCGCGGCGCTGCTCTCGCGCGGCGGCCCGGCGGCGAGCCAGGCGGCGATCGCCGGGTACGACAAGCTCGACGACGCAGGCAAGCAGCTCGCCGCGGGGGTCGTCGACGCGGCGCCGTGCAGCGAGCAGGCGCCGTTCTTCGCGGCGCGGTTCGCCGCGCTCTCCGTGATGGTCAACGCCCAGAAAGACCGCCCCCGCGCGGCGCCCGGGGAGATCGATCCGGAGCTCGCCCACGCGCGCGATCGCCTGCGCCGCTGCGGTCGCGCCGCCGCGGGCGCGCTCGGCAAGCTCATCACTGAAGGCACGCCGGGGACGAGCCGGCTCGCCGCGCAGGAGCTCGCGCTGATCGCCCCTGCAGAGTCGGTTCCGCTGATCCTCTCCGCCCTGGCGAAGGCCGACGACGCCGGTCGTCGCGAGCTGCGCGCGGCGCTCTCCCGGGCGGCGGCGGCGCCGCGATCCTGGCCGGCGATCGCCGAGGAGATCACGCCGGCCAGGCTCGGCGCGCGGCCTGCGAATGTGCAGATCGATCTGCTGCGCGCGGTGGGGCCGAGCTTGGAGCAAGTCGAGGGCGCGGCCTCGGCGTTCGCCTCGATCGCGACGCCGGAGGCGCCGATGCGGACGCGCTTCTTGTTGCTCTCACCCGCGGCCGCGCTCGCCCGCGGCGGGGACGCCCGCGCCTCTGCGTTCTTGAGCGCCACGCTGCGCAAGGACGCCGATCCGCACCTGCGCGCCCGCGCGGCCGCGGTCACCGGGACGGTCCCGGCGCTGCGCCCCGAGCTCACGCTCGCCGTCGACGATCCCGAGGTGCGCGTGCGCGAGGCGGCGATCAACGCGCTCGGCGACGCTGCAGGCGCGACGTCGTCGCCGGGGCTCGACGCGGCCTTGATCCGGCGCCTCGCGTCGGACGACTGGACGATCGTCCGCGCCGCCGCCGCGAGGACGATCGGCGCGCTCCCCGCGAGCCCGCCGCTCGACGCGGCCCTGGCCGCCGCGCTCGCCGACCTCTACCCCGAGGTGCGCGGCGGGGCGATCGACGCGCTCGGCGAGCACAAGGCCCTCGCCTACGCTGAGCCGCTCCGCAAGCGAGCGATGATCGCCGAAGAGAGCCTCGATCTCCGCGCGCGATCGGTCCTCGCGCTCGCGGAGATGTGCGACAAAGGCTCGCTCGATCTGTGGACGAAGCTCGCCGAGAACGCCGTGAAGCCGCACGACGAGCGAGATCGCCGGCTCGGCGGCGCCGCGGTGACGGCGCTCGCGCTCTACCATCCAGCCGATCTCGCGCAGCGGCTCGCGCCCTTGCTGGCGAAGGACGCGCCGCCCGGCCTCAACGAGATGGCGAAGACGGCGCTGCGCGCTGGAAAAGGGTGCCAGTGAGCGGCGTGGGCGTCTCCACGTCGGGAGTGGGAAAGGGAACCTTCTTGTAAAGGAAGAGGGTTGGCGAGCCCTTGTTGGGCGACGCGCTCACATCAGAAGTGCTTGCCGAGGCAGGCTCGGATCTCTGCACCGCTCGGCGCGTGCCCGCCCAGATGGGGATCGTGAAAGGAGGGCGAGCAGGCCGGCGTCACCTGCGCCGACTTCTTTCGCCTCCGTCGAGGCGGTGCCGCTGCGCTTCGACGCCCTGGTGAACGCCGGTAACATCGCGGCGATGTGGTAACTCGCAAGCGCCGCAGTTGCCACCTCCGGCGCCCAGGGCCCGCGTTTCTCGGGGATCTCGGGGGTTTTTTGACCTGGCCCGCCTCGTGCCGAGGAGAGGCTCCGGAGGCACTTCAATGGCAACTTATCGATCGCTCGGCATTCTCTTCTCGTCCCTCGTGGTTACCAGCCTGGTCGGCTGTGGAACGAATGTGGGCGGCGCTGACTCGGGGGAGGCGCCCGCGGCGACGCCCAAGCCCACGCCGACGACGCCCGCGCCCGGGACCACGCCCACCACCGCGGGGCTTCGGTACCCCGGGCATGGCTTCATCGTTCACGAGTGGGGTACCAATACTGTTGTTGTGGGCTCTGACGGCTCGCTCCAGCGCGGGTTGCATCACGAGGAGGAGGATCTGCCCGGCTTCGTCTATGACCGCATCAAGGCGGGGACGGCGCTGGGGTATCCGACGGTCGTCACCTCGAAGGTGGAGACGCCGGTCACGTACTTTTACTCCGACACGCCTCGCAAGGTGGATGTCGCCGTCGACTTCCCCGCGGGGGTGTTGACGCAGTGGTATCCGGGGGTGAAAGCGTTCAGTCCGCCGCTCCTGATGCACTGGACTGGAGGGGAGCACGTGGTTGATCCGGTGCTCGATACCACGGTTCAGTTCGAGTTCCCCGATTGCAAAGAGCAGTATTCGCACGCGGCGCTCGGGCGGCTCGACTGGGGGCAGGTCGAGGTGTTGCCGCGCGCGGCGAAGGTCGCGCTGCCGGTCGCGCCGCTCGCCGAGTCGACGTGGTCGTTCGCGCGCGAGGTTGGCGCCAATCCGCTGCGGGTGAGCGCGGTGGCGGGCACGGAGGGCGCGGCGGAGGACGAGCAGTTTCTCTTCTATCGCGGTCTTGGGAACCTCGATTTCCCGCTGCAGGTCGGGGCGGTCCCCGGAGGGAAGGTCTCTGTTTCGAATCCGAGCAAGATCGCCATGGGGCGGCTGTTCGTGATCAATGTTGGGAAGGGGAAGGGGGCCTTCACCGTGAAGGAAGAGGGCGTGTCAGGAGGGGAGTCGGTCGAGCCGGCGATACCCTCGCTCGACGGCGCGGCCTCGACGGCGGTCCACGTGGAAGCGCTCGCGGCGAAGGTGACCGAGGCGCTCGACGCGACTGGGCTTTATCATGATGAGGCGCTGGCGATGGTGAGCACCTGGAAGCGCCAGTGGTTCGGTACGCCCGGGGTGCGGGTGCTTTATCTGATGCCGCAGACGTGGACGGACGCGGCGCTCCCGTTGACGATCACGCCGCCGCCGGAGGAGATGCTGCGGGTGATGATGATCCGCGTCGAGGTGATCACCCCCGAGCTCGAGCAGATCGACGCTGCGATGGCGAAGCTGCTCTCGCAGCCGCTGACCGAGGGCGTGGCGCGCGCGCACTTCGAGGCGCTCGGGCGCTTCGCTGAGCCTCGCCTGCGTCGGGCGCTGGCGGTCGTCGGGGATCCGGCGCTGGGGCAGGCGTATCTGGCGTCGGTCACCAGCGCTGAGACGCGCGCCGGCATCGGGGAGTAACAAGGGTAATGCGATCTCCCCGCGCCGAGGCGGCCCCGGCCGCGTTCGAACATCCACGCTATGCGCCGGGCGCGGAGCTCGGCCGCGGGGCGCAGGGGGTGGTGGTGCGCGTCGTCGATCGCGAGGCGCCGGCGCGGGCGCTGGTGGCCAAGGTCTGGCGGGGCGAGGCGTTCCGCGCCGAGGCGCTCCTCGGCGAGTACGCGCTGCTGTCGCGGGCGCGGATCCCCGGGCTTACGCGGGCCCACGATCTCGCGCGCTGTACGCGCAGCGGGGCGGTGTTCCTGGTCGAGGATTTCATCGACGGGCCCGAGGCCGCGGCCTGGGTCGACGCGGCCGCGCCGGGCGCGCGGGCGGGGCGGCTGTTGGCGATCCTCACCGGCGTGGCGGCGACGCTGGCGCAGCTCCACGACGCCGGGTTTTCTCACGGGGATCTCAAGCCCGCGCACGTGCGCGTCGTCGGGGAGGGCGCGCCTTCGCGGCCGGTGCTGCTCGATCTCGGCGCGGCGGTGGGGCGGGCGCGCGATCCGCTCGCGGCGACGGCGTTCACGCCGGCCTTTGCGGCGCCCGAGGTGCGGGCGGGCGGGGCGTCGTCGGCCCTCGCGGATCTCTACGGCCTCGGCGCGCTGACGTGGGCCATCGCCGCGGGGAGGCCGCCCGCCGCCGCGGGGAACACCGCGAAGCGGCTGCGCGAGCTGGCGCCGTGGCTGCCGCCCAGCGCTGCGGATCTGATCCAGTCTCTCGTGGCCGAGCACCCGCGCGATCGTCCTCGCGATGCGCGCTCAGCGCTGCTGCGGGCCGGCGAAGCGCACCGGGCGACGGGGGTCCCGGTGGGGCAGCCGCCCGCGCCGATCGGGCGGGATCGCGAGCTCGCGGCGCTGCTCGCGCCCACGGAGGCGGCGGTTCGTTACGTGGTCGGTCCGAGCGGCGTCGGCAAGAGCCACCTCGTGCGCGAGCTGCTCACGCGCGCGCTGCTGGAGGGGCGAGCGGCGCGCCTGCTGCGGCTGCCGGGCGAGGCCGCGTCGATCCTGGCGCGGCTCACGGCGTTCCTGCGCGATCGGGATCTCGCGCTGCCGTTTGCGGAAGCGGGGAGCGGGCCGCTGCTCCTCGTGCTCGACGATCTCCACCTCGCTCCGGCCGAGCTCGCCGCCGCCGTCGACGCGTACCGCTGCCGCGGGCTCACGCGAGGCGTCACCGTCGTCGCCACGATGCCGCGCGCGCCCGATGGAGCCGAGGCGATCACCCTGGGCCCGCTCGAGGAGGCTGGCTTCGACGCGCTCTGCCGCGCCCTGGCGATCGAGGATCCAGCGCGGATCGCCGAGGCGCGCGCCGCGAGCGGGCAGGTGCCCGGGTGGATCGTCGCCGCGGCGGCCGGCGTGCCGCTGACGCGCGACGCGGTGCTCGATCGGGTGCGAGGGCTCTCGGCGGAGGCGACGACGCTCCTCGGCGCGATCGCGCAGGCGGGGGGCGAGGCGGGCTCGGGGTTCTGCGCGCGGATCGTCGGTGAAGCCTGGGAATCACGGCTCGCCGAGCTGCTCACGGCGGCGCTGATCGCGCGCCGCGCCGCGCCCTGGGCCTTGCGCTACGGGCTCGTCGCGCCCGCGCTGGCGCGCTCGCTCGCGGCGGCGCTGGCTCCGTTCGCGCTCGCGGATCGCGTCGCCGACGCGCTGCTCGTCGATCCGGTGGCCTCGGCGGGCGCGCTCCTGGCCGCGGCGGGCGCGGAGGTCCCCCCCACGCGCCGGGAAGAGCTGCTCGCGCGCGCGGCGGAGCAAGCCCGCGTCGAGGAGTCGCGATCGCTGGAGATCGAGGCGCTGTTCGCGCTGCTCGCCGAGCCGCGCGCCCGCACTGGGGAGCGGCTGCGTCGCCTCGAGCGCCTCGCGCGCGACGGGGGTACGGCGGCGATGCACCCGCAGGTCCTGGGCTGGCTCGGCGAGGCCGCCGCGGTGGATCGCACGCTGCTGCCGCTCGCGCTCCGCCGTCGCGCTGAGCAGCGCGCGCGCGAAGGGGACATCGAGGGCGCGCGGCGGCTCGCGGCCGAGGCGATCACCGCGGCGTCCGAGGCGCGCGATCCCGCGGCGGAGGCGCTGGCCCTGGCGACGACGGGGCTGGTCGCGCTCTACCGCGCCGAGTGGAGCGAGGCCGCCCAGGCGATCGGCGAGGCGCGGGCGCGGCTGGCGGCGCTCGCGGATCTGCCGCGCGATCCCGAGGAGGTGGCGCGCGTCGATCACAACCTCGGGGTGATCGCCCTCTACCGGGGCCGCACCGAGGAGGCGACGCTCTGCTTCGAGCGATCGCTGGCGGTGAAGCGCGGCCTCGGGGATCGCGCCGGCGTGCGCTCGTGCTTGCTCAACCTCGGGCTCGCCCTGGCGAAGACCAGGCGCTTCGAGGAGGCCGATCGCGCCCTCGAAGAGTCGGAGAAGCTCGCGCGATCTCTGGGGCAGCTCGCGGGGCGCGGGTGGTGCTTCGCCGCGCGCGCCGACGTGGCGGTCCGTCGCAAGGACGCGGTCGCGGCGGCCGGCTGGATCGCCGAGGCCGAGGTGCTCGCCGAGGCGCTCCCCGCGGCGATTCGAGGCGATCTGGTGATCCTGCGGGCCGAGGTCGCGCTCCTCGAAGGCGCGGGCGCCCGCGCGCTCGCGGCGCTGGCGACGCTCGATCCGGCGCTGCGGCTCGCCAACGCGCTGATCGACGCGCGCGCCTCCTCGATCGCGGCGGGGGCCCACCTCGCGACGCTGCCCGTGGACGTACGACGCGCGGCGCGGCTCGCCGTCGCGGCGCTGCGCCGGGCCCGCGCAGCAGGGCTCCCCGACGCCGAAGCCGAGGCCCTCGCCGCGCTCCGAGCGGCCCGCGCGCGGCGCGCCGTTCGCTATGCTCCGCCGATGAACCCCGATGATGCGCGATCGCTCCCCGGCGCCGACGAGCCGCTCTGGGCGTGGCTCGGTGAGCTCGCGGCCGGCGCCTCCCCCGGCGGCGCGGCGATCGCGCTGGCCCGCCTCCTCGGCGCGGCGCACGGCGCCGAGCGGTGCTTCATCGCCGCGCTCGCCGAGGACGGAGCGATCGCCGAAGCCTGGGGCGCCGACCTCGACGGCCTGCCTCTCGCCGAGGCGGGCGCTCGCCTCGACGTGGATCTCGTGCGCCTCGCGGTGGGCAGCGCGGAGCCGGTCTACCTGCGCGACGTGGCGACGCGCGGCGGTCGCGGCGCGCGCCTCGCCGTCGCCTCGCGCGAGCCCGCGGGCGGCGGTCGCCGCGCCCTGGTGATGCTGGAGCATCGCTTTTCCCCCGGCGCGTTCGATCGGATCGGCGCCGCCGAGGCCGCGCGCTGGATCACGCTCGCCGCGCTGTTGCTCCGCCTCGGCGAGCCCGCGCCCGACGACGTCGAGGCCCCGCCCGCCGCCGCGATCACCGGGCCGCGCCGGGTTCAGCGCGCGCCGACGCCCGAGGCGCACGGCCTCACCACCGCGTTCCCGGCCATCGATCCCGAGCGCGTTTTCCCGGGGATCCTCGGCCGCGGCCCGGCGATGACCCGGGCCCTCGCGCGCCTCTCCGCCGCCGTCGACAGCGAGCTGCCGGTCCTCGTCCTCGGCGAGACCGGCTCCGGCAAAGAGCTCTTCGCCCGCGCCCTCCACGAGCTCGGGCGCCGCGCCGCGCGGCCCTTCGTCGCCCTCAACTGCGGCGCTGTGCCCGACGCGCTCTTCGAGGCCGAGCTCTTCGGCCACGCGCGCGGCTCGTTCACCGGGGCCGAGCGCGCGCGCCCCGGCCTCGTCGCCCGCGCCGAAAAAGGCACGCTCTTCCTCGACGAGATCGGCGAGCTCCCGCTGCTCCGCCAGGCCGCGCTCCTCCGCGCCCTCGAGTCGCGCCGCTACCGCCCGGTGGGCAGCGACGAAGAGATCCCCTTCGACGTGCGGATCGTCGCCGCGACCAACCGCGATCTCGAGGCGGCCGTCGTCGAGCGCACCTTCCGGCAGGATCTGCTCTACCGGCTCAACGCCGTCTCGATCCACGTCCCGCCGCTCCGCGAGCGCGCCGACGATCTCCCCGAGCTCTGCCGCGTCTTCCTCGATCGCGCCGAGTCCTCGGCCGAGCTCTCGCCCGAGGTGCTGGCGGCGCTCGCCGCTTACGAGTGGCCCGGCAACGTGCGCGAGCTCGAGCATTTGATGCAGCGCCTGGCGAGCCTGAAAATCAAGGCGATTTCGATCGATCACCTGCCCCGCCCGCTCCGCGTGCGGAGCACCGCGCCGAAGCCGCGGGCGGCGGCGGCGCCCGGCGGCGAGCGCGCCGACGTCGAGCGCGCCATGGCCGAGAGCGGTGGAAACATCAGCCGGGCCGCGGTGATCCTCGGCCTCACCCGGCACGGCTTGAAGAAGCGCATGGTCCGACTCGGCCTGCGCGCGGAGAAAATCCCATGAGAAAATATCCTGCTTCCTTGCTGCTCCCTGCGCTCTTCTGCCTCGCCGGCTGCGGCGACGGTGGAGCGAAGCCAACGCCGACGCCGACGCCGACCTCGATGCCGACCTCGATGCCGACCTCGATGCCGACCTCGATGCCGACAGCGTGCGCGAGCGACGCGATCGGCGGCCTCGACGTCGCCGCGAGCGACTTCTACGGCGGCATGCCCTACGCGCTCGGCTACCTGCCGTACGCGATCGACGGCTGCCGCCTCGTGTACCTCGCGCCCGGCTTCGGCGGGGTGGGCGGCGGCGCGCTCCGGCTCCGCGATCTCGCGACCGGGAAAGAGCAGACGATCGCCGAGGCCTCCGAGGCGCCGCGTCGCCCTTCGATCGCCGGTGATTTGATCACCTGGGAGGCCACCGTGGGCGGCGCGACCGGGGTCCGCGTCAAGAGCCTCCCCGGCGCCGCCGTCACGATCCAGGGCGCCTTCGATCACGCCGGCGAGCCGCGCGCGGCGGCTGACGCGATCGTCTTCACCGCCTGGCTCGGCCCGGACGACACGTCGGACACCGACATCTACCTCTACCGCCCCGCCTCGCAGGAGCTCGCCGCGGTGAGCACGACGCCGAAGCAACAGCGCTTCCCCGACATCTCGTCGACGCACCTCGCCTGGACTGATTTCGGCGACGACGCGGACGGCTTCTACATGGACCAGCACAGCGTCAGCGCCGAGGCCGACGTGGTCCTCTTCGATCGGGCCACGAGCACCGCGACGAAGCGCCTGATCGCGGGCAAGCAGGCCTTTCCGATCCTCGGCGCCAAGGGCAAGGTCGCGTACCTCGACTGGGCCGGCGTCCAGCCCGAGCCCAAGCTCTCCGGGTACGTGCTGCGGATCGGCGATCTCGAGGCGCCGGTCGCGAACGACGCCACCGTCGCCAAGATCTCCACCCCGGTGCGCTACGTGCGCCCGGTCGCCCGCGGCGAGCTGCTCGAGTGGGTGGAGGGCTCATCGCTGCTCCGCCAGCGCGCCGATCTCGCGACGTCGGCCGAGGCGCTGCCCGGGCTCGACGGCATGGATCTCGTGGGGCCCACGGCGTCGGACGCGCTGACGCTGATCGGCGTGCGCAAGGACGGCGCCCCAGTGCAGCTCCGGGCGTTCGCGAGATAGGCTATCTGGGGGGAAGAGAGCCCCTCTCCCGGCGGATACGCGGGAGAGGGGTTTGGAGGGCGAGCCGCGGCGAGCGAGCTCGCAGCGCGCTCAGGGGTTGCGGATGGTGATGGCCAGTCGGTAATCGAACTGGTTCCCGGTCTGCGCCACGGCGCTGAACGACTTCACCTGCACGTAATAGGTCCCCGAGAGCAGGTTGTGCGCGAAGCTGTCGCGCGGCGTCGCCCCCGTGCCGTCGATGCACGAGCAGTAGCCGCGACCGTCGTCGCCGTCGTTGCCGAGGTTCGTGCCGTTGGCGCCGAAGAGCGTGAGCGAGCTGTCGACATCGAGCAGCTCGCACGTCTCCGCGTTGCCTTCGATGGTCTCGGCCCGGATCGACTGACCCGCCGTGATGCCGGTGATCGCGAACCAGTCGAGGTCGGTCACCACTTGATGGCCGCCGAGCACGAACGTCTCGCGCCCCGTCAGCGTGTTCGACGTCGCTTGTGTATCGTTGGGCTCCGTCTCGCTCCCCTTGTTGGACGAGAACGTCACCTGCATGAGGTACGTGCCCACGGCGGTGGCCGACGCCTGGATGTAGTACGTGCCCGCCGCCAGGTTCACGGTGAGGGCGGCGCACCCGGAGATGCCGCTCGCCGCGATGTCCGGCAAGTCCGTCTTCAGCTGCACGAACGCGCTGCTGAAGAGCCTCAGCGTGCTCGTCGGCATCGAGATGCAGTCGACGCCGCTCGCGTCGAGGATCTCGAAGCGGATCGTCGACTGCGTCGCGACGACCAGCTTCGTGATGTCCTTGTCGGTCGAGGCCAAGAAGGTGCCCGTGAGGCTGACGAGGCCCGGGGCCCCGGTGAGCAGGAGCGCCGGGACGTTGACCGCGTTGGTGTCGGCGGCCGCGGCGGTGTCGTTGGGCTCGACCTCGGCGGTCGTCTCCCATGAGCAGGTCGCGCTGCAGCCGTCGCCGCCGACGGTGTTGCCGTCATCGCACTGCTCGCCCGTCTGCTTGATGCCGTTGCCGCAGGCTACGATGAGCGTGCAGTCGACCGCGCAGCCCGCGCCGCCGTCGCACTGCTCGGAGCCCTCCTTGACGCCGTTGCCGCAGAGCGCGGTCGTCGTCACTTGCAGGCCGTAGTTGAAGGTCACCGAGGCGCTCACGGCGAAGACCTTGAGGTTGTAGTCGCCCGGGGCCAGGTGCCGGACCGTGGTCAAGACCGTCGGGTCGATCCTCGAGCACAACCCGACGCCGCCGTCGTTCTGCAAGGCGCTCTGCGTGGTCGCGCAGTCGGCTTTGTAGAGCTGGATCTGGGTGTCGATCGTGGCGCAGGCGCCCAGACCGCTCCCGTCGAACGTCTCGAACTTGACGTCGGCGAAGCTGGGCACCGTGAACCGGAACCAGTCCTGATCCGCGGCGGGGGTGATGGCCCCGCTGAAGAACTTGAACGCGCCGGACGCGGCGATCGGGGTGGGCCCGTTCGCCATGGCGCAGGTGTTGTTCGCCTCGACCTCCGCGGTCGTCTCGAGCTGGCAGGTCGACGAGCAGCCGTCGCCGTTCGCCGTGTTGCCGTCGTCGCAGCCCTCGCCGAGCGACTTGAGGCCGTCGCCGCAGAGCGGGGTGATCGTGCAGTCGTTCTGGCAGCCGTCCCCGTTGATGGCGTTGCCGTCGTCGCACTGCTCGGTACCCTGCTTCACGTTGTTGCCGCAGAGGGCGACGGTCGTCACCTGCAGCGTGTAGCTGAAGCTGGCGCCGAACGAGATGACCTGGAGGTTGTAGTCGCCCGGGGCCAGGTGCTGCACCGAGGTCTGGACCGAGGGATCGAGCTTCGAGCAGTTGCCGATGCCGCCCTGGTCTTGCGGACCCGTCGGCGAGGTCACGCAGTCGGCCTTGTAGAGCTGGATCTGGGTGTCGATCGCGGCGCAGGTGCCCGGGCCGTTCGCGTCGAACGTCTCGAACCTGACGTCCGCGTAGTTCGGCACCGTGAACCGGAACCAGTCCTGATCCGAGCCGGGAGTGATGGTCCCGGTCAGCATGGTGTACGAGCCCGCTACAGGGATCGTGTACGGCCCGTTCGCCATGGCGCAGGTGTTGTTCGCCTCGACCTCCGGGATGAGCGTCTCGAACTGGCAGGTCGCGCTGCAGCCGTCGCCGTTCGCGGTGTTGCCGTCGTCGCACTGCTCGCCCGGCTGCTTGATGCTGTTGCCGCAGACCGGGGTGACCGTGCAGTTGCTCTCGCAGCCGTCACCGTTGGTCAGGTTGCCGTCGTCGCAGACCTCGTAGCCCTCCTTCACGTTGTTGCCGCACACGGCGGTGAGCGTGACGCGGAGGGTGTAGTTGATGAGGTCGTTGTTCTGGTAGTCGTTGATGTGGATGTAGTACACGCCGGCCTGGAGCTGACGCATCGCAGGGACGGTCGCCGGATCGAGCAGCGAGCAGGCGTTGGGGCCCGTGTCGTCGTCGGACGTGATCACCGTGATGCCGTCGCTGGCGTAGAGCGTCTCCAGCGTGTCGATCGTCGCGCAGTTGAGCGGGCCGGTGGAGTCGAAGGTCTCGATCTTCACGTCCGAGGCCGTGGGGAGCGTGAGCTTCCAGTAGTCGATGTCGCCGATCGGGCTCGTCTTGCCCTTGTGGACGCTGCCGGTCACGACGACGTTGGCGCTGGCGTCCGCCTGCGCCTTGTTGTTGTTGGGCTCGCGCTCGCAGAGCGCCTCGATCTGGCAGGTCGATGAGCAGCAGTCGCCGTTCACCGTGTTGCTGTCATCGCAGGTCTCGATCCCGGTCTTGAGCCCGTCGCCGCAGGTCGCGGTGCAGACGCTGGGCGAGCCCACGCAGGTGTAGCCCGTCTCGGTCGCGCAGACCGCGGAGCAGCCGTCGCTGGACGTCGTGTTGCCGTCGTCGCAGATCTCGGCGCCGGCCTTGACGCCGTCGCCGCAGGTCGTCGTGCAGACGCTGGGTATGCCCACGCAGGTGAACCCGCTCTGCACCGCGCAGGTCGCGGAGCAGCCGTCGGTGTTGACGGTGTTGCCGTCGTCGCAGGTCTCGCCGCCGACGATGACGCCGTCGCCGCAGATCGTCGCGCAGATGCTGGGCGTCGTGCCCACGCACGTGAAGCCCGCTTGCACGGTGCAGGCCGCGGTGCAGCCGTCGCCGTTGGCGGTGTTGCCGTCATCGCACAGCTCACTGGCGGCCTTGACGCCGTCGCCGCAGGTCGTGGTGCAAGCGCTGGGCGAGCCTGTGCAGGTGTAGCCCGCCTCGGTGTTGCAGGCCGCGGAGCAGCCGTCGCCGCCGGTGAGGTTGCCGTCGTCGCATTGCTCCGTGCCGGCCTTGACGCCGTCGCCGCAGCCCGCCGAGCAGACGCTGGGCTGACCGATGCAGGTGTAGCCGCTCTCGACCCCGCAGGTCGCGTTGCAGCCGTCGCCGTTGCTGGTGTTGGCGTCGTCGCAGCCCTCGGTGCCGACCTTGATCCCGTCGCCGCAGGTGGCGCTGCAGACCGACGGCGAAGCCGCGTTGCAGGTGAAGCCCGTCTCGGTCGTGCAGGTCGCCGAGCAGCCGTCGTTGGTCGCCGTGTTGCCGTCGTCGCAGGCCTCGGCGCCGAGCTTGAGGCCGTCACCGCAGATCGTGGTGCAGGCGCTGGGCGTGCCGGTGCAGGTGTAGCCGCTCTGCACGGTGCAGGTCGCGGAGCAGCCGTCGTTGGCCGTGGTGTTGCCGTCGTCGCACTGCTCGGCGCCGACCTTGAGGCCGTCGCCGCAGATCGCGGTGCAGGTGGTGGGCGCCGTGCCGACGCAGGTGTAGCCCGCCTGCACGGTGCACGTGGACGAGCAGCCGTCGGTGTTGACGGTGTTGCCGTCGTCGCAGGCCTCGGCGCCGGCCTTGACGCCGTCGCCGCAGGCCGTCGTGCAGACGCTGGGCGCGCCGGTGCAGGTGTAGCCCGCCTGCACGGTGCACGTGGACGAGCAGCCGTCGGTGTTGACGGTGTTGCCGTCGTCGCAGGCCTCGGCGCCGGCCTTGATGCCGTCGCCGCAGACCGTGGTGCAGACGCTGGGCGAGCCGACACAGACGTAGCCTGTCTGCACGGTGCAGGTCGCGGAGCAGCCGTCGTTGGCCGTGGTGTTGCCGTCGTCGCAGGCCTCGGCGCCGATCTTGATGCCGTCGCCGCAGGTCGGCGCGCAGACGTTGGGCGTGGCCGTGGTGCAGGTGTAGCCGGCCTGCACGGTGCAGGTCGCCGAGCAGCCGTCGCCGGCCGTGGTGTTGCCGTCGTCGCAGGTCTCGAGGCCGGCCCTCTTGCCGTCACCGCAGGTCGTCACGCAGACGCTGGGCGAGCCGGTGCAGGTGTAGCCCGTCTGCACGGTGCAGGTCGTCGAGCACCCGTCGTTGTTGAAGATGTTGCCGTCATCGCAGGTCTCGGTGCCGCTGATGATGCCGTCGCCGCAGACCGCCGCCTTGCAGACGTTGCCCTGGCAGACGCCGGTGGTGCAGTCCGCGGGGACGCCGCAGACCTTGCCCACCACGCAGGTGCCGCAGGTGCCGCCGCCGCAGTCGACGTCGGTCTCGGCGCCGTTCTTGACCGCGTCGGTGCACGACGGGTTCTGGCAGATGCCGCCCGTGCACTTCAGGCTCGTGCAGTCGGAGGCCACGAGGCAGGCCTTCAGGGGAACGCAGGGCAGGCAGCTCGCGCCGCCGCAGTCGACGTCGGTCTCGGCGCCGTTCTTGACCGAGTCCCCGCAGGTCGGCGCCTTGCAAACGCCGCCGGTGCAGACGCCGCTCGCGCAGTCCGCGCCCGCTGCGCAGACCTTGCCGGTGATGCACTTGATGCAGGTCGGCCCGCCGCAGTCGACGTCGGTCTCGGCCGCGTTCTTGGCGCCGTCGGTGCACGTCGGGAGGCAGGTGCTCCCGGAGCACGAGCCGCCGATACAGTCACCGTTCGCGGCGCAGGTCTTGCCGGCCTGGCAGCCGAGGCAGGTGCCGCCGCCGCAGTCGATGTCGGTCTCGACGCCGTTCTTGATCACGTCGTTGCACGCGGGCGCCTTGCAGACGCCGCCGGTGCAGACGCCGCTCGCGCAGTCCGTGCCGGCTCCGCAGAGCTTGCCGGTGACGCACGTGTTGCAGGTCGGCCCGCCGCAGTCGACGTCGGTCTCGGCCCCGTTCTTCACGGTGTCGAGGCAGTCCGCGGTGACGCACTTGTTGGTCTGGCAGATCAGGCTGACGCAGTCGGCGCCGACGAGGCACTCGACGCACACGCTGTTGCCGTCGCAGAACTTCCCGCCGGCGCCGTTCTCGCACGCCGTGCCGGAGGCCGACGCCATGTTGGTCGGCGCGCCCGCGGCGCAGAGATCGTCGGTGCAGGGGTTACCGTCATCGAACGGGTCGCCGGCGTTGATCGTCGTCGTGGCCCCGACCCCGTCGCACACGGCCGTCTTGCAGTCGCCCACGGTTTGCAGCGCCAGAGGCGTGTCCTTGGCGATGAAGTCGACGCCGCAGACGCCGACCGTGCAGGTCCGCTTCTGGCACTCGCTGTCAACGCCTGGACACATCGTGGCGTCCTGGCAACCGCCCATCCCGCCGGTGCCGCCGTTGCCGCCGTTGCCGCCCGTGCCGGTGGCCGCGCCGCCTTGGCCGCCCGCGCCGCCGGTGCCCGTCGCCGCGCCGCCTTGACCGCCTGCGCCGCCGGTGCCGGACACCGAGCTCGTCACCGAGGCTGTGGTGCCTCCCAGGCCGCCGTGGCCCCCACTTCCCTCCGGGATCTTGCTCCGGTCGACGGTGCTGAGCAGCTCGCAGCCGCCGGTGCTCGCGGCGGAAACGCCGATCAGCATCAGCACCGCCACGGGTGCCATCAGCTTTTTGAACAAGGATCTATTCAGGCGGTCGTGGGACACACGAGACCTCGATTCCATCCAGCAAGCGCTGGGTGTTGGGAAGACAACAGCACACGGACCGCCCGCCCGGACGGCAGAAAACGGTCGTGGACGATCCTCCCAGGCAATCGAAATACGCGTCCACCGTCAAGGGCGGAGGATGGAATCAGCGCTGCGCCTGACCTCTGCAGCCGGCAGCGCGGCGACGCGAGGAACCATTTCGAGGAACTACGCCTCGAAATCAGTGGAATTTGCTGTGGGGGAAGAGTCGCCCCTCCCGCGGGGAGGGGCGAAAGGGGGGTCGCTAATCAGCGCACGGTCACGGCGAGGCGATAGTCGAACAGCCCCTGCGTGCCGGTCGCGAGCGTGGAGTCCTTCACCTGCAGATAGTACGTGCCGGCCGCGAGGTTGTGCGCGCCGGTGTCCACCGGCGTCGCGCCGGTGCCGTCGATCAGCGAGCAGTACCCGCGGCCACTGTCTTCGTTCGTCACCAGCGAGGTCGCGGCGGCGTTGAACAGCGTGAGGTAGCTGTCGAGGTCGAGGCTCTCGCAGGTCTCGGCGTTGCCCTCGACGACCTCGGCCCGGATCGAGCCGCCGCCCACCGGCACGGTGATCGCGTAGAAATCGAGGTCGCCCAGGGCCTGGTGACCCCCGGCGATGAACACGTCGTTGCCCGGCAGCGCCGTCGCCGTCGTTGTCGCGTTGTTCGGCTCGACCTCGCTGCCGCTGTTGGACTCGTACCTGGTCTGGAGCAGGTACTTGGTGATCGTCCCCGTCGCGGCGCTCTCGGCCTGGATGTAGTACGTGCCCACCGGGAGGTACGCGACGATCGCCGAGCAGTTCTTGATGCCGGTCGTCGTGTCCGTGTAGAGCGCCGTCCCGGTGCTGCTGAGCAGCGTCAGCTTCGTCGCGATGGTCAGGCAATCCAGGCCGACAGTATCGAACGTCTCGAAGCGCACGACGCCCGCGGTGGCGACCGTCACCTTGAACACGTCCTTGTCGCCGGTCTGCCCGATCGAGGCGAGCATCTGGCTGTTCCCGGTGATCACCGTCGGCACCGCGTCGAGCGCGCGCGCGTCGGCCAGCGCCAGGGTGTTGTTGGGCTCCACCTCGTTCGGGCCGCCCTCGAACTTGCAGGTGCTGTCGCAGCCGTCCCCGTTGGCAGCGTTGCCGTCGTCGCAGATCTCCAGGGCGCTGACGACGCTGTTGCCGCAGACCGGGAGCAGCGTGCAGTCCGCCGCGCAGAGCGGCCCGCCGTCGCACTGCTCGGGGCTCTCGGTGATGTTGTTGCCGCAGATCGCCAGCACGAGGTTCGCCTGCAGGGTGTAGGCGAACTGCGCGGTGGCGCCGTAGGCCTTAAGCTCGATGAAGTACTTGCCTTCGGTGAGGCCCGTCTTGGTGATCGAGGAGCAGCGGTTGGCCGCGCCGTTGATGTCGTCGTTCGTCGCGAGCGACACCGCCGCGCCGTCGAACAGCGTCATGAAGGTGTCGATGTTCGCCGACGCGCAGGTGATGCCGAGGAAGTTGTCGAGCACGGTCACCGTCAGCGCCCCCACGGCCCCCGCCGGGACGTTGAACACGAAGTAGTCCTTGTCGGCCGCCGGGTTGATGAAGCCGTTGATCTTGTTGCTGACCGCGAGCGCCGCGAAGTTGTTCGCGGTGGTGGTCGCGCCGTTCGCCTCGATCTCGCAGCCCGCCTCGATCTGACAGGTGGACGAGCAGCAGTCGCCGTTCGCCAGGTTGTTGTCGTCGCAGGTCTCGGCGCCGGCCTTGACGCCGTCGCCGCAGGCCGTCGCGCAGACGCTGGGCGAGCCGGTGCAGGTGTAGCCGCTCTGCACGGTGCAGGTAGCGGAGCAGCCGTCGCCGGCCGTGGTGTTGCCGTCGTCGCAGCCCTCGGTGGCGGCCTTGATGCCGTTACCGCAGATCGCCGTACAGACGCTCGGGGCCGTCCCCGTGCAGGTGTAGCCCGCGTTGACCGCGCAGGCCGTGCAGCCGTCGTTGGGGATCCCGTTGCCGTCGTCGCAGGCCTCGGCGCCGGCCTTGAGGCCGTCGCCGCAGGTCGTCGTGCACACGCTCGGCGCGCCCCCGCAGGTGAAGCCGATCTCGATCGCGCAGGCCGAAGAGCAGCCGTCGCCGGTCGTGATGTTGCTGTCGTCGCACTGCTCCACGCCGACCTTGAGGCCGTCGCCGCAGATCGCCGGGCAGACGCTCGGCGTGCCCGAGCAAATGAAGCCGGGCTCGACCGCGCAGGTCGAAGAGCAGCCGTCGTTGCTGAAGGGGTTCCCGTCGTCGCAGACCTCGGTGCCGTTCTTCACGCCGTCGCCGCAGACCTCCGCGGCGCAGTGGCCGCCGGTGCAGACGCTGCTCACGCAGTCGAGCGCGACGCCGCAGATCTTCCCGGTCGCGCACTTCGTCGAGCACATCCCGCCGCAGTCGACGTCGGTCTCCGGGCCGTTCTTGACGCCGTCATTGCAGATCGCGCCCTGGCAGACGTTGCCGGTGCAGACGCCGGTCGCGCAGTCCGTCGACTTGCTGCACATCTGGGTCGGGCCGCAGGGCCCGCAGATCCCGCCGCAGTCCATGTCGGACTCGGTCCCGTTCTTCACGCCGTCGGTGCAGCTCGGCGCCTTGCAGACGCCGCCGAAGCAGACGCTGCTCTTGCAGTCCCCGTCGACGGCGCAGGTCTTGGTGTCCGCGCACTTGGTGCAGCCCGGACCGCCGCAGTCGACGTCGGTCTCGTTGCTGTTCTTCACCTTGTCGGTGCAGGTCGGCAGGCAGGTCGTGCCGGAGCAGGAGCCGCCGAGGCAGTCCTTGTCCAGCTTGCAGCCGAGGTCCGGGCCGCAGGGCGTGCAGGTCTCGCCGCCGCAGTCGACGTCGGTCTCGGCGCCGTTCTTCGCGGTGTCGGTGCAGGTCGCCGCCGCGCACGCGCCGGCCGTGCAGATCGTGTTGAGGCAGTCCGTGCCCTTGGCGCAGACCTTTCCGTCCGCGCAGGGGTTGCAGTCGATCCCGCCGCAGTCGAGGTCGGTCTCGGCGCCGTTCTTCACCGTGTCGAGGCACGTGGCCGGGACGCATTTGTGGGCGCTGCACACGCCGACGCTGCAGTCTTTGTTTTCGACGCACTCCACGCACTTGTTCGCGCCGTCGCAGACCTTGCCGTCTTCGCTCGCGCAGGTCGCGCCGGAGGCCTTCGGGGTGTTCGTCGGAGCGCCGGCCGTGCACACGTCGTTGGTGCAGTCGTTGCTGTCGTCGAGGACGTCGGCATCGTCGTTCTGAGTCGTCGTCGCGCCCATGCCGTCGCAGACGCTGGCCTGGCAATCGCCGGCTTTTTGCGTCGACGTCGCCTTGCCGGCGGCAGCGTTGGTGAAGCCGCAGACCCCCGCGGTGCAGATGCGCGTCCGGCAGTCGGTGTCGGTGCCCGGGCACTGGGCCGCCTCAGCGCAGCTACCGGTGTTTCCACCTGCTCCGCCGGCGCCCCCCTCGCCGCCTGCGCCGGTCGTCGAGCTCGAGCTCGTGTCGCTCGAGCAGCCCGCGGACGACACCGTCGCGGCTCCAATCAACGCCAGCGCCCCCAGGGGCGCGGCGAGCTTCTTCAGCATGGCCAAGGTAAACAGGCGGTGTCTCGACACGACGACCTCATCTCCCGGCATGGGTAGCGCCGGGACAATCCGAATGAAAAACATGATCGCCTCGGGCAGGTGCCACCCTGCTTTCGATGCGATGGAACTTGGATCTGTCCAAGGAACAGAAACCACGCCCTTCTGTCAAGCCGCACGGCGCGCCGTTTCCCAGCCATGGCGCCCATTGCGCACCGCTCGTGCCCATTGCGCATCTAATGGGCACCCCTTTCGACCACCCCGAGCGGCCCGGTCAGGCGGGCCACAGCGATCCCTCGAGCGGCCCGTCCCTGTCTCCGGATCCGGGGCGTTTCGTGGTAAGCAGGGCCCCGGAGGATCGATCCGATCATGGCGGCGACGAGCGAAAAGGGACCGAGCGGGAAAGCAACCTCAGCCGAAGAAGCAGGCGCCTCGAACTTCATCCGCGATCTCGTGCAGGCGGACCGGAAGTCCGGCAAATACGGCGGGCGCGTCGTCACCCGCTTTCCGCCCGAGCCCAACGGCTATCTCCACATCGGCCACGTCAAAGCGATCTGCCTGAACTTCGGCCTCGCCCTCGAGTTCCAGGGTGCCTGTCACCTCCGCTTCGACGACACCAACCCCACGACCGAAGACATCGAGTATGTCGAGTCGATCCAGCGGGACGTGCGCTGGCTCGGCTTCGACTGGCAAGACAAGCTCTTCTACGCCTCGGACTACTACGAGAAGCTCCACGACTTCGCGGTGGAGCTGATCAAGCGCGGCAAGGCCTACGTCTGCTCGCTCTCCGAAGAAGAGATCCGCGCCTACCGCGGCAGCATCAGCGAGCCGGGCACCCTCAGCCCGCACGCCGCGCGCACGATTGAAGAGAACCTCGATCTCCTCGCGCGGATGCGCAAAGGCGAGTTCCCCGACAGCGCCCACGTCGTCCGCGCCCGGATCGACATGGCCAGCGCCAACATGAAGATGCGCGATCCCCTGATCTACCGCATCCGCCACGCCGAGCATTACCGCACCGGGAAGGCCTGGTGCATCTACCCGCTCTACGACTTCGCTCATTGCCTGTCGGACTGGCTCGAGGGCATCACCCACTCGATCTGCACCCTGGAGTTCGAGAACAACCGCGAGCTCTACGACTGGTTCCTCCTCGCCCTCGACCTGCCCAATCGCCCCGAGCAGACCGAGTTTGCCCGGCTCGTCCTCGCCTACACGATGATGAGCAAGCGCAAGCTCCTCCAGCTCGTGGAGGAGAAGCTCGTCAATGGCTGGGACGACCCGCGCATGCCCACCATCGCCGGCCTCCGCCGCCGCGGCGTCACCCCCGAGGCCCTCCGCGCCTTCTGCGAGCGCATCGGCGTCTCCAAGAACAACAGCATCGTCGAGGTCGCCCTCTTCGAGCACGTCTTGCGCGAGGACTTGAACCTCCGCGCTCCCCGCGTCCTCGCCGTCCTCCGCCCCCTCCGCGTGGTGATCGAGACCTGGCCCGAAGGCCACGTCGAAGAGACGGACGCCCCCTACTGGCCAGCCGACGTCGCCAAAGAGGGCTCGCGCAAGATCCAGATGAGCCGGGTCCTCTACATCGATCGCGAAGACTTCCTCGAGGACCCGCCCAAAGACTACTTCCGCCTCGCCCCGGGCAAAGAGGTCCGCCTCCGCCACGGCTACGTCATCCGCTGTGAGCGCGTGATCAAGGACGCCACGACCGGCGAGATCACCGAGATCATCTGCTCTCACGATCCCGCCTCCCACGGCGAAGGCGCCGGCCGCAAGGTCAAAGGCACCCTCCACTGGGTCTCCGCCGCGCACGCGATCGAGGCCGAAGTCCGCCTCTACGACCGCCTCTTCACCGTCGAGCTCCCGGGCACGGGCAGCGCCGAGCTCGCGGAAGAGCTCAACCCGGCCTCCCTCGTCACCGTGCGCGCCCAGATCGAGCCAAGCCTGGCCTCCGCCAGCGCCGGTGATCTCTTCCAGTTCGAGCGCACCGGCTTCTTCTGCGCCGACCTCGACTCGAAGCCGGGCGCCCTCGTCTTCAACCGCACCGTCGCGCTCAAAGACAGTTGGACGAAGAGCGCCAAGGCCCCTTCTCCCGAGAAGCCCGAGAAGCCCTTGCCCGCTCCCGAGGCCGCGGCGCCCGCCAGAGCCCCGAAGGCCGAGCCGGCCGAGCTCTCCCCCGAGGCCGCTCGCCTGCAAAGCACCCACGGAATCCCGGCCGAAGACGCCCGGATCCTCGCGGGCGACGCTACCGTGGCTGCCTTCTTCGAAGCGGCGGTGTCGGCGCACCCGAACCCGAAGAGCCTGGCCAAGTGGATCGTCAATGACGTGCTCCGCGCGACCAAAGGCGGATCCGTGAAGTCTCTCTCTTTTGACGCACCGGCCCTCGCCGAGCTCGTGGCCCTCGTCGACGCCGGCACGATCACCGGCAAAATCGCCAAGGAAGTCTTCGAACAGATGCTCGCCGGCAAGGGCCGCCCCGCCGCGATCATCGCGTCGCAGGGCCTCACCCCCATCGCCGACACAGGCACCCTCGATCCCGTGGTGGACGCCGTCCTCGCCGAGAACGAAGGCGCCGTCGCCCGCTACAAAGCAGGTAACCTCAACCTGCTCGGCGCCTTCGTCGGCATGGTGATGAAGAAGACTGGCGGCAAGGCCAACCCCAAGCTGCTCAACGAGCTGTTGAAGAAGAAGCTCGACGCCTGAGCCCACCCCGCCCGCGCCCGGGGACGAGCCTCCCGGGCGCGTGCTACCTTGCCGAGATGGATCGACTGACGGGCACGACGGTCGACGCGCGTATGGACGCCGTTCTTGCCCGCGCGGGGGCGTTTTTCATGGGTAAATCACCAGTTCACCAGGCCGCAGAAGAGATCGCCCGGCGGCTCGAAGCCGCGGGGATTGATTACGCCGTCGCGGGCGCGCTCAGCCTCGGCTACCACGGCTTCGAGCGGACGACCGAGGACGTGGACGTCCTCATCACCCCCGAAGGTCTGGAGCGCTTCAAGGCAGCGTGGCTCGGACGCGGCTACGTGAACGTGAGAGCGGGCGGCAAGCCCGTGCGCGATACGGTCAACAACGTACGAATCGACTTCTTGCTCGCAGGTGAGTTCCCCGGCGACGGCAAGCCCAAGCCGGTCGTGCTCCCGATCCCCAGGGAAGCCGCGGAGAGCGGAGAGCGATTCCGCGTCGTCACGCTCCCGAAGCTCATCGAGCTCAAGCTCGCTTCGGGAATGTCAGCCCCCCATCGCGCGAGGGATCTCGTCGATGTCCAGGATTTGATTCATCGGGCCAAGCTGCCGAAGGATCTCGTGGAGCAGCTCAATCCGTATGTGCAGGAGAAGTTCGCGGAGCTCTGGGCGCTCGCGCAGGTGCCGGACGAAGATTACTGACCCTCGGTGCCCGCCGGTCACCTCGCTCCCCTGCCGGCAGGCCCTCCGAGGCCGCCAACTACCTCGAACCCCCTGCCGGCAGGCCCTCCGAGGCTACCCACGGCCTCGAACCCCTGCCGGCGGGCGATTTTCATGGCCGAGACCATGCCGATCGCCTGTCGCCAGGCCCTTGCCGTGGTCGAGGCTCTGCCGACCGCCTGCGGGGGCCAGTTCGCGTGCCGGACGACCCTGCTGATCCGGCGGCGAGGTGGGGACGAGCGCATCCCAGGTCGTGAAGAGCTTCTGCAAGCTCGGCAGGTGGCTCGTGGTCGAGCAGCGCTCCCGCAGCGCGTCCAGGTAAGGCTTCTCGAGCACGACGTGCGACCCGGCGATCGGCAAGTGCGCGTGTCCGGCGGGGATGCAGCCCGTCCCGAAGAAGCTCGGCGGCGGCTCGTACTGCATCGACACGACCGAGGTCACCTACGCTCAGTACAAGCTGTTCTACAGCGCCAACCCTTCCACTCTGGCGCTCCCCGCGGGGTGCCCCGGGGCTGGCACCTATGCTCCGAGCGGCAGCTGGCCGGCAGGGCCGACCACACCCGAGCAGCAGCAGCCTGTCTCGCACGTCGACTGGTGCGACGCCGTCGCCTATTGCCTCTATTGGGGCAAGCACCTCTGCGGGAAGGTCGACAGCGCCGCGAACGATCCGATCGACTCCGCCGACGCGTCGAAGAGCGAATGGTACAACGCCTGCTCCGCGCAGGGCGCCTCCGCGTATCCCTACGGGAGCACCTACGACAGGACCAAGTGTAACGGCGTCGACAGGCTCGATGCGACGAAGCTCGCAGGCACCTGCGGGGGAGGCTCCTGCGGCGACAAGGTCGGGTACGATCTCAACAATGTGGCCTCGTTGATCTGCCAGGGCGGCGTGCCGAGCGTCTGGGGGATGAGCGGTAACCTCGCCGAGTGGGAAAACTCGTGTGACAACGCGACCCCGCCCAACTGCCTGGTACGCGGCGGCTCGCGCTGCGACACAGACTCCTCGCTCGCGTGCAACGCCGCGGTGAGCCAGGCGCGGACCTACAAGGGCTGCGACGTCGGCTTCCGCTGCTGTTTCTAGGCTCGGACGGCTCCGGGGCGGGGGTCCTTCGACCTCGGCCCCTCGGCGGCGCGCTCAGCCGGCAGTATCGTAGTTGAGGTTCGGCCCGAGCCACCGCTCGACCTCCCCGACGGTCATGCCCTTGCGCGTGTGGTACTCGATCACCTGATCACGATCGATCTTCCCGAGGCCGAAATACCTCGCCTGGGGGTGAGCGAAATAGAGCCCGCTCACGCTCGACCCCGGCCACATCGCGAAGGACTCGGTGAGCAGCATGCCGGTGTTCTTCTCGACGTCGAGCAGCTTCCAGAGCGGGCCCTTCTCGGTGTGATCCGGGCAGGCGGGATAGCCGGCCGCGGGCCGGATGCCGCGATACTTCTCGTCGATGAGCTCGCTCTTGCTCAAGCCCTCGTCGCGCCCGAAGCCCCACTCGCGGCGCACCCGCTCGTGCAGGCACTCGGCGAAGGCCTCGGCCAAGCGGTCGGCGATCGCCTCGGCCATGATGGCATTGTAATCGTCGTTCTGGGCCCGGTACTTCCCGGTCAGCTCCTTGAGGCCAATCCCGGTGGTCACGGCGAAGCACCCGAGATGATCGCGCAACCCCGTCTCCTTCGGCGCGATGAAGTCGCCGAGCGAGCGGTTCGGCTCGCCCTTGGCCATGGCAGTTTGCTGGCGCAGGAAGTGAAAATGATCGAGCACCGTTGTGCGGCCCTCGTCGGCGTAGAGCTCGACGTCGTCGCCCACCGCGCTCGCTCCGAAGAGGCCATAGACGCCGCGAGCCGTGAGCAGCTTCCCGGCGATGATCTCGTCCAGGAGCACGTTGGCTTCGGCGAAGATCTGGCGCGCTTGCTCGCCGTATTTCTCGTGCTTGAGGATCGCCGGGTAGACGCCCCGCAGCTCCCAGGTGTGGAAGAGCGGTGTCCAGTCGATGTACTCGCGCAGGATGGCGAGCGGGAAATCCTCGAGCACCCGCACGCCGGTGAGCTCGGGTACGGCGATGTCCTCGGCGCGCCATTCAATCGGCGTCCGATTCGCCCGCGCCGCCGCGAGCGAGACGAGCTTGTGCTTCGGCTGCGCGTGGTGCCGACGGAGCTTCTCGTAGTCGACGCGATGCTGCTCCACGAAGGCAGGCTTGCCCTCCTCGCTCAAGAGGCTCGTGGTCACCGGCACAGCGCGGCTGGCGTCGAGCACGTGAACGACAGGCTGGCTGTAGTGCGGCGCGATCTTCACGGCCGTGTGCGCTCGGCTGGTCGTCGCGCCGCCGATCAGGAGCGGCAGCTTGAACCCCTGCCGCTCCATCTCGCGGGCGACATGAACCATCTCGTCGAGCGAAGGCGTGATGAGCCCGCTCAACCCGATCAGATCGGCCTTCTCCTGCTTCGCGCGCTCGAGGATCTTCTCGCACGGGACCATGACGCCCATGTCGATCACCTCGTAATTGTTGCAGGCGAGCACCACCCCGACGATGTTCTTGCCGATGTCGTGGACATCGCCCTTCACGGTCGCGAGGACGATCTTTCCCTGCGTCCTCACGACCTGCCCGGCGGCGGCCATCGCCGCTTTCTCGGCCTCCATGAACGGGGTCAGGTAGGCGACGGCCTTCTTCATCACCCGCGCCGACTTCACGACCTGCGGTAAGAACATCTTGCCGGCCCCGAAGAGGTCCCCGACGACGCTCATGCCGTCCATCAGCGGGCCTTCGATCACCGAGAGTGGGCGGCCGAGCTTGGCGCGCGCCTCCTCGGTGTCGGCGTCGATGTGCATGTCGATGCCCTTGACCAGCGCGTGCGACAGCCGCTCTTCGACAGAGCCTCTGCGCCACTCTTCTTCCTTCTTGGCGGTCTCTGCAGTGCCGGTGCCGGCGGCCTTCAGTCGCTCGCCGAAATCGACCAGGCGCTCCGTGCTGTCGGGGCGGCGATTGAGCAGCACGTCCTCGACCAGCTCCCGCAGCTCCGGCTTGATCTCTTCGTAGACCTCGAGCATCCCTGCGTTGACGATGCCCATGTCCATCCCGGCCTGGATGGCGTGGAACAGGAAGGCCGAGTGCATGGCCTCGCGAACGTGGTTGTTCCCGCGGAAGCTGAAGGACACGTTCGAGACCCCGCCGCTGACCTTGGCGTGCGGCAAGCTCGCCTTGATCCAGCGCGTGGCGTTCATGAAATCGACCGCGTAGTTGTTGTGCTCCTCGATGCCGGTGGCGACGGTGAGGATGTTCGGATCGAAGATGATGTCTTCGGGGGGGAGCCCGACCTCGTCGACGAGGATCCGATACGCCCGCTCGCAGATCCGGATCTTGTCGTCGTAGGTCGCGGCCTGTCCCTTCTCGTCGAAGGCCATGACCACGACCGCCGCGCCGTACTTCAGGACGGTCTTGGCGTTCTTCCGGAACGTCTCCTCGCCTTCCTTCAGCGAGATCGAGTTGACGATGCCCTTGCCTTGCAGGCACTTGAGGCCAGCCTCGATGACCTCCCATTTGGACGAGTCCACCATGAAGGGCACCTTGGCGACCTCGGGCTCGCTGGCGAGGAGCAGCAGGAAGCGCGTCATCGCGCGGACGCCGTCGATCATGCCCTCGTCCATGCAGATGTCGATGACGTTGGCGCCGTTCTCGACCTGCTGGCGCGCCACGCTCACCGCCTCTTCGTAGCTCCCCTCCTTGACGAGCTTGGCGAACCGCGGTGAGCCGGCGACGTTGGTGCGCTCGCCGATCATCATGTAAACGCCGGGCTGCTGCGTGAAGGGCTGCGATCCCGAGAGGCGCAGGGGCCGCGCCGCGAAGTCGGGGGCAAAGGGCCCCACGACGGCCGCGCTGACGTCGTCTTTCACGGGGAGCGGGCGAGGAGGCCGGCCCTCGAGCGCCTTGGCGATGGCCGCGATGTGCTCGGGCGTGTTGCCACAGCAGCCGCCGGCGATGTTGAGCAGCCCCGCCTGGGCGAACTCGCCGAGGTAACGGGCCATGTCGGCCGGCTCCAGATCGAAGCCCGTGACGGAGAGCGGATTGGGCAGGCCGGCGTTGGGATAGCAGGAGATCGCCGCGCTCGATCGCTCCGAGAGCTCCGAGAGGAACGGATACATCAGGTCGGGGCCGAGCGAGCAGTTGAGCCCGATCGAGATCGGCTTCACGTGCTCCACCGCGCTCCAGAACGCGGAGATCGTCTGCGCCGAGATCATCGTCTCTCCGCCGCGCCCGACCGCGGCCGAGATCATCACCGGCAGCTCTTTGCCGTCCTCGTCGAAGACCTCGCGAATGGCGACGAGCGCGGCCTTGGCGTTGAGCGAATCGAAGATGGTCTCGACCATGAGCAGATCCGAGCCACCGGCGATCAGGGCCCGGATTTGGAGGATGTAGGCCGCCTTGACCTGATCGAACGTCACCACGCGGAAGCCGGCGTCATCGGCGTCCGGCGAGCTCGAAAGCGACACGGTGAGCGGCCCGATCGCGCCCGCGACGAAGCGCCGACGACCATCCGTGTTCGCCACCCGATCCGCCCATTCGCGGCACTGCCGCGCCGACTGCTCGTTGATCTCCCAGGCGAGATCGTTGAGGAACGGATCGTCGATGATCTTCTGGTAAAAAGCCGCGTCTTTGCGCCCGCCGTGCTCGCGCGGATCGTCGACGAAGAACTCGCTCTGGGTGATGCTCGTCGCCCCGAAGGTGTTGGTCTCGATGATGTCCGCCCCGGCCTCGAGGAAGCGCCGGTGGATGTCGCAGATCATCTTTGGCTGCGTGAGCGAGAAGAGGTCGCCGTTGTTGAGCAGATCCTTCTTCGCGTCGACGAACCGCGTGCCGCGGATGTCTTGCTCGCTCATCCCGTAGGTGCGGATGGTCGTCCCCATCGCGCCGTCGATGATGGCGATACGGCTCTGGAGCAGCTTCTCGAGCGGATGAAGGTCGCGCATGGGCTTCCACTCAAAGGCAGGCTCAGCCTGCCTTTGCTTTCTTGGTCGGGGGGGCCGGCCGGGGTTTGTCTGCGATGGCCAGGACCACTTGAAAGTGGGGTTTCTTCGTCTCGCGACAGGCGACCTCGCAGACGGCGACGTCGAGCCCGGCGTGGGAGAGCAAGCTGCGGATCGCGCGGGGAGAGAAGCCGGGGTGGCGTTCGCCATAGGCCACGGTGATCTCCTGCTGCCGGTGCTCGTCGAGCGAGAGGAGGACGAGCCGCCCGCCCGGCCGAAGCACGCGAGCGCACTCCTCGAGAGCCCGCTTCGGGCGCTCGGCGTAGGTCAGCGTGTGAAAGACGACGACCGAGTCGAAGGAGGCCGCGGCGAACGGCAGATCATGAACGTCGGCGACTCGAGCACAGGCGTGGGCATGGGGGGTGAGCCGCTCTCGCGCGGCCTCGATCATCCGCTCGCTGACATCGATGCAGGTGAGCGAGCGGCAGTGGGGAGCGAGCGTGGTGGCCGCCGCCCCGTCGCCTGATCCGATGTCGAGCACGTCGCCGAGCCGGAGTAGGGCGGCGAAGCCGAGCGCGAGCGACTGCCAGGTGCGGCCCGGCGAATAGTGCCGCTCCATCTCGCCGGCAAACGACTCCGGGAGGCCCCCGCGCCGCTCGGCGTCGAGCTCGCGAAGGCGCCGTTGGTCGCCCTCCAGCGTGGGATCGGCCGAGCTCGTCGCCTCGTCGAGGACGACCTTCGCGGTCCCGGGCAAGGTGTCGAGGGCGAGCGCGTAGAAGGCTTGCTGCCCTTCGCGCCGGTCCCGGACGAACCCCGCCTCGCGGAGCCGCCCGAGGTGCGTCGAGACCCTGGACTGCGAAATCCCCGTCACGCGGACCAGATCCGTCACCCGGAGCTCGCGCTCGCGCAGCAACGCGCAGAGCCGGATCCGGCTCTCGTCGCCGAGGAGGTTGAGCGTTTCGACGCAGCGGGTGAGGTCCATAATCTTGGTATCGCGATGTCCGGATGGACGATGCTCCGTCCAGCCGAGGCTGTCAAGCGAACCGTGCCGGCATCGCCGGCCCTCGTTCCCTCGCTCACCGCGGCCACCCGTCCGCGCCGCCGCTGCGCACGTCTCGCGAGCGGGGCACGCGCCCCGGCTCACCCCCCGACGCTGACGCCCCGCGCCTGGAGCACGTCCTTCACCGCGATCCGCACCGGGCCGCTGAGCTGCTTCATCTGGTCTCGCGCCAGATCCACGAAGCGGAGCCCGCGCGCCTTCTTCAGGGCGTCCAGCGCCGCGGCGCGCTCCTCGGCCCCGTCGTGCTGGATCACCCCGAGCATCATCTCTGCTGCTTCCAGAGTGTCAATCTTCGACAGTGCTCGGAGGGCTGATCGGCGCACCTCGGTGCTCTGCGACTCCCGGTAAATGCGCGCCAGCGGATCGAAGGCGTGCGGGAACCGAAGCTCTTCCAGCGCCTTGGCGGCCTCGCTGACGATCGTTGGATCGCCGCCGACCAGCGCCTCGCGCAGCGTGATGAACGTGCGCTTGTAGAGGAAGCGAGACAGCGCCTGCACCACCGCCGCGCGCACCGTGGCCTCGGGGCGACGGAACATGTGCTCCAGCGGAGAGAGGATCGTGTAGAGCTCGACCTGCGCGAGCTGCTTGGCCAGGTTGGTATACGCGTCCGCCCCCGGCCCGCGCTGCCCGGGCTGCGGCGGCGCCTCCACCGCGAGGGCGCTCAAGCGCGCCAGCATCGCGCGGCGCCGCGTGACCTCCGACCACTGGCCTGGATCCAGTACGATGTCTCCGCAGGCCTGGCTGGCGCTCCCGCCTTGCTCCCACTCCACCAGATCGACGTGCCACACCTCGGGAAAGCCCACCTCGTGCCGCAGGTGAGCGGGTAACGGCGAAGCGTCGATGGCCAGATCCTGAGCGTCGTTGTAGCGCCCGCGAGCGCGGGTGTAGTGCTTGGTGCGTGACGCCTCGAGCGGGAGCCCGGACAGCGATCCATACACGGTGCCGACCTGCCGGTACTGCCCCGCTTCGCCGAGCGCGATCACCGCGGCGAGGAGCGCGTTCTCGGCGATCTCCGGCGGGGATTTCCGCTTCTGCGAGGCGATGGCCACCTCTTGCCACAGCCGGGCCTGGGTCAGCGTCGCGAAGCCGGCCACCGCCGCGAGGCCCTCTTTGCGGGCATAGGCGCTCATCTCGCGCGCCAGCGTCGCCGCCGCGGAGACCTCGCCCTGCTTCTCGGCGGCGAGCACGGCCTCTTCGTAGGACTGGAGCGCATAATAGCGGAGGTGATCCTCCCGCAGGATGCGGATCACGTTCACGTAGCCCTCGAGCACGTGCTCGAACTCGCCGCTCTCGCGGCCCACGGCGATCAACACCTGATAGCAGTCGAAGGCGCGCTCGCGCTGTCCCACGGTCTCGTAACGGTCAGCGGCCTCTTCGAGCAGGTGAACTGCGGCGACCACCGCCTCGCGCGCCGCCCCGGTGTCGCCGGTGCGAAGCGAGGTGCGGGCCAGGTTGAACCGGGCCAGGCCCGCCGCGTAGAGGTCCAGTCCCGAGGCGCTGAGGATCTGCGAGAGGCGCGACCAGAGCGCGCGCGCCCGGTGGAAATCGCCCCCGCGCTCCCGCGCTATCGCCGCCTGGGCCACCAGGCCGGCGGCCTCGTACTCGTCGGCTGCCTTGGCGTAGGTCCCGTTGGCCCGGTCCCGATCGGTCGCGCGATCGGCCCACGCGAGCAGCGTGCGCGCGCGATCGATCGCCGGGACCTGCTGCATCAGCGCCCGCTGCGTGCGCTCGCCGCCCGAGTACCAGTCGAGCGTCAGCGCCGAGCGGTGGTCGCCCAGGCGGGCGTAGACGTCGCGGAGCTCGTTCGTGGCGCCGACGTAGTCTTCTTCCCGGGCGACAGTGTGCTGGAGGGCGCTCTGGAGCGCGCTGACGGCCCGCGGGTAATCTCCGCGACCGAGCGCGGCGCTGGCCTCTTGACGAAGCTCGTGGACGGGGCGGTTGCTCATCTTGGATCTCGAGCTGGCACGGGCGGCCACGGTAGCAGGTCCGCGCGGTCTTGTTCACGCTCCTTTCTTCAGCGTTTACCGGGGAGAGAGATGACCGAGCCTCCGGGCGTCACCATCACCCCGAGCCTGGAAACGAGGATGTTGCCGTCGTTGCTCGTCGTCAACGCGACGCTGTCGCCCGCCCGGCCGGGCACCGGGCCGACGATGAGCGGCCTGGGCCACAGCGCCTTCCCCTGGGCGTCGAAGCGGGCCGCGAGCAGGTGTGAGAGCGGCGCTCCCGCCTTCGCCGCGCCGGCGTGACCGGCCTGAAAGAGCGTCACTCCATGCCCCGAGTCGATCGCGATCGCCACCGGCGCGTCGGCGCGCGACGTCCACGGGAGCTCCACGCCGTCTTCTCCGTTGAAGGCCAGGTTCCCCTGGTCGCTGAGGAGCTGGATCCGCGCCGATCCTGCGGTGGCGGCGGCGACGACGAAGCCCTTCCCAGGCCAGTGCAGCCCCGAGAGCGCCGCGCACGAATCGGCGTGAAGGAGCGGGAAATCGACGAGGATGCTCCCGCGAGCGTCCCAGTGGCGAGCCGCGATGATCTTGGTCGGCCCATCGTACCAGGTGAGCACGATATCCCCCTTCGCCGTCGGCATGAGGACCATCTCGGTGACGCCGGGGACGATCCCCGCCAGAGGTCGCTCCTTGATCCAGAGCGATTGGCCTGCCGCGTCGAGGACCAGGATGAAGGGGTCGCGATCTTTGCCGCTCTTCTGGAAGAGCAGCGCTCGCCCGCCGTCGGCCACGGGCGCGGCTTGAACGGTGAGAGGGAAGGGGAGTGGTTTGCCGAAATGCTCGATCAGCACGGGCTCGTGTGCGACGAGGGCTTTGTCTTCAGCGAGCCTCCGCAGCGTCGTCCTCCGCGCCTCGGCCGCCGGGATGGGCGGCCCGGGATCGTCGATCGGCGCCCGCTCCGGCTCTTCTACGCGAGGAGCGGGCGCGTCCACCGGCTCGGGCGCGCTCGGGGCCGGCGCCGCGAATGACGCGCTCGCCGACGGGGCGCCCTTGTTCGCGGCGTCGCCCGCGCGCGAGCAGGCGCAGGCTCCGCTCGCGAGCCCGACCAGCAGCGGTGCCCAGAGGAGGAGGCGTACAACCCTGCTTGGTGATCGTGAAATCAATAGTCCTCCGGCAGCCCCAGCGCGAGGCACGAGACCGTATTGGGGGCGTCGGGCGCCGAGGTCAACGCCGAGATCGCCTGTCCCCCCGACTTCTTCACGCCCTCCTCGGCGTCCCACGCGGCCTTGGCCCCGGGCCGGAGCGAGTGAGTCCCGCTCTGGAAGAAGCCGATGATGTGCGTGTGCCCGGCGACGCGGCACCCGAGGCGGAGGGCGAGCGCCTCGGCGAACTGTTGCCCGGTGCTGTGCCCGAAGGCGCTGCAACAGCGCAGCCAGAAGAGCGACTCGGGCCCTTCGAGGGCGCCTTTGAAGGCGTCGAGCGGCGCCTCGAGCGCGTGGCCTCGGCGGAGCGCGTCGCTGTCGAGCGCCGTCGCGCCGATGGCCATCGATCCCCAGCCGCCGTGGCCCCAGACCTGGAGCGAGCCAATCGGCCGCCCGCGATCGGCCGCGATCGTCGCGGCCCACGCCAGCGCCTCGGGCCAGCTCGTGGCGCCGAGGGACGCGTCCGCCGCCCAGGCGAGGCGATGAAGGAGCGTCCCCGCCCGCCAGATCGGCGAGAGCCCGGGTGATCCCATCGCGCGTCCATCCGGCGACGCGGCGCGCGCGTGCCGCCGCTCCCGCGCGGCGCGGGGCGTATCCGTCGCGTCGAAGACCACGAGCCGTAGAGGACGAGGCGTCATCGGGGCCGAGCCTAGCAGCCTTTCTGCTCGGCCGCCCAGCTCGGGTGGGCCTACTGGGGCTCGCTCTTCTTTGCGGCCTTCTTCGCCGGGATCACGAAGTGGTCAATCACCCTGGGATCGAGCTTGGGCGCCTTGCTCGTCGGCTCATAGCGACCGCACCTGTCTTTGCCTGGCTTCCACTCCCAGCTGGTGTCGCCGGGCACCTTCTCCAGGCCGAACGCCCAGACCGCGAGCCCGCGCTCGTCGAGGCGCATCCGGAGGAAGTTCTTGTAACCCTCGATCTTGAGCGAGGAGAAGGCCTCGTTGCCGTGGCGCCGGAAGATGCACACCGAGATGACGAGGTAGATGCCCATGATCGTCGCGCCGATGAAATAACCCCCGGTGAACGTCATCGCCGCGCCGACGAAGCGCTGGACGACCAGGCCCATCGCCTCTCGCACGAGCAAGTACGTCGTCACCGCGGAGATGCAGAGCGCCGCGGCGAGGTGGACGGCGCCGTGGAGCAGGCCCGCGAGCCACTTGTACGCCGGTTTGTGGGTGTCGGTGAAGACCACGAAAGCCAGCAGGATACCCACCACCCAGACCAGGCCCGACGGCGCCCGGGACACGCCCTCGATCCCCGACCAGAGCATCCGGGGGATGGACTCGCGCAGGGTGCCTGTGTTGAGCACGGTCGTCGGCATCACCCAGGAGAGGACCGTATAGATGGCGCCAGTCGCGATCCCGAACCAGGGGTTCTTGAAGACGAAGGCCAGGTTCCACACGCCGAGCCGGCGGGACACCGCGCGCGTGGGATACTCGGTCTCCTTGTTGAGCGCATAGGTGCCGATGTGCTCCCGCCTGCCCACCTTGATCTCGTCGACATCGTGGGTGTGGGTGGGGTGGAGGAAGGCGCCGCCGCCTCCGGCGGTGACGAGGTGGACGTCCCCCTTTTTCCCGTCCGCGCCGACGAGGGTGTGGCGGCGGTAATGGTGCAAATCCCCCGCGAGCTGGAGCACGATAGTCGCACCCTTTTCCTCCCGAAGGCGCGTCTCGAGGACGCTGAGGTTGCTCCGGGCATCGTAGATGTTGCCGTAGATCCAGTCGGGCTCGGCGGTGCAGAGGATTATCTGATCGCCCGGCTGGATCGGGAGCTTGAGAAAATACTCGATCTGCGGATTGTCGACGTCCGACTCCAGCTGGATGTCGACCCCGAGGAGCCAGTAGCCGTGCGCGAGCCGGAGGGCGAAGTAGCTCCGCTGCTGCGGCGTCTTCCACGCGCCGATCCGGCGGCCATGACAGAAGAGGTTCATGAAGGCGCCGAGCCCGTCGTACCAATCGTGGTTGCCGGGGACGGCGTAGAGATCGAGCGGATCGGTGGTGTCGTCCTCGTCGAGCGCCGCCGTGTAGGGGCAGACCAGGCGCTCCTGGTAAGCCACGTGGCTCGGCGTCGGGTAGACCTCGTCGCCGCCCATGATCAGCACGCGTCCGCGGTGGAGCGGCTCCTCGTTGGGACCGTCGCCGGCCGGCAGCGACTCCTGGGCGAGCACGCGCGCGACCGAGTACGTCGAGTTGAAGCCGTCGCCGACATCCGACACGTAGTCGATCCAGATCGCGTCGTGCTCGGCGTAATCGTGGGGGAGCGGCGCCGGCTCGTGCAGGGCTTCGATCAGCCGGTAGTCGGCCCGCTGGCCGAACAGCGACGAGAGCGTGGTCTCGAAGGCGGTGCGCGCGAGCTGCCTCGGATCGTACCAGCCGACCATGTTGCTGCGGATCCGATCCTCGCTCCGCTCCGGCCGCATCGCCATGGATTTACCCGCTCCTCTTCGTGATGTTTCCGTGCTTCTTCGGCCTTACGAACAGCGCCAGGAGCTTCTTTCCCAGCGTGGGTTGCGCTCGCAGCGAGAGTAGCAGAGCCGCGAGCGGCGCGGTGTTGGCTTCGATCGGGTTCTCGGGCGAGTCCTCGCCGTCGACGCCGAACGATGGCTCGCGCGTGTAGGGGGCGAAGGTGCCAAAGAGGCGATCGAAGACCAGGAGCACGCCGCCAAAGTTCTTGTCGATGTAGACCGCGTCGGCGCCGTGGTGGACGCGATGGAACACCGGAGCGTTGAAGAAGCGGCCGGGGCCGAGCGTGAAGCGGGTGCGCGCGTGGAGCATGAAGAGCAGCGCGCCGTGGAGGGTCACCACCGCTGCGTACTGGGTCGCGCTCACGCCCGCGAGGGCCAGGGTCGCGTGGAAGACCAGCGTCGAGATCGAGGCCAGCACGCCGACGCGGAACGAGACCGAGAGGTTGTAGTCCCGCGACTGGTGATGAACGGAGTGAATGGCCCAGAGCAGAGGCGCCGCGTGCTCGGCCCGGTGCTGCACGTAATAAACGAAGTCGAGCAAGAAGAACGCGACGACGAAGCTGACGGGCGCGCTCTCCGGGAGCTTGTAGGGCACGAGCGCCGCGACGCCCGCGAAGGCTGCGATCAGCGTGCCGCGGAGGAGGAGCTGCGTGCCCAGGAACAGGAGCCCGACGCTGGCATTGGAGAGCGTTTGCCGGATGCTCCCGGTGCCGCGGAGCCAGGCGCGGACGTCACGCGAGGCGAGGAGCACGGCCAGGAGAGGAACGAGGAGGTAGGCAGCGAGGACGGCGACGTGCGGCACGGTTCGCTAAGCTTAGCCTCGACGTCGCGCGTCCTACCAGGCTTCGAAGGCCCGAGTCCCGACGACCCGCGCCGGCCGCGTCCGGCTCGAGCGAGACCGCTCATTTGCCCGGGAGGCCGCGGACCTGCAAGATTGCAGGCTGGCCTCCCCGATGTCTCTGCTCCCCCACGCCTCCGAGGTCGCTCCTCGACCCCTGGATCCGAGCGACTCGGCGCCGCCGCTTTCGGCCGAGAGAGCGCGGGCGCCGCGGAAAAGTCGCGTCGCCGCAGGGGGGCTGTTCGCGCTGATGATGGGCGCGGCGGCGGCGCTCACGGCGCGCTCGATTTCGCCTCCACGAGCGCCGCGCGCGGCGAGCGTCGCCCTCGCCGCGATCACCGCGAAAGAAGCCGCGGCGCCGATCACGCTCATGGTCAACGAGGACGATCTCGATCCCCCGACGCTCGAGGCGCAGCGCCTCCGCCTCTTCGATCTGCTGCCCCGCGAGCTCGGGGTGAGCGCCGAGCAACTGCGACGAATCGAGGCGATCTTTGCCGCCTCGCCGGTGCTCGGCCAGGGCAACCCGGCGATCTCACGGCACCCGATGTCGCGCTCCGAGTGCCGTCGGATCCGGAGAGAGGCCGGCGTTACGCGGATCCTCGCGCCCGCGTGCGGGGCGCCGGGGATGGTCCCGCTCTTCGATCCCGACGCGGGAGAGACCGCGAGCGACGCCAAGGTGTGCATCGATCAGCTCGAGTTCCCCAACATCCCTTGCGAGTACCCGGTGGTGCAGGTGCGGGCGCGCGAGGCCTCGCAGCTCTGCCGGGCGATCGGTAAACGCCTCTGCGACGCCCACGAGTGGGAGGGCGCCTGCGCGGGCGCGCTCCACCCGGCGTCCGCGGAGTACGAATGGGCCCGCCCGCGGGTCGAGGCGAGCTGGTACCACAACTACGTTCGGCAAAAGATCTGGGCCTACGGGCCCGAGAAGGACAGCGCCCTCTGCGCCGTCGGGAGCACCATCACCCCCGGCTGCCCGGGGGGCGGGTGGAACAAGTGCGGCTCGAACACCTACCCTTCGGGCGCGTTCCCGGCCTGTCAAAGCCGCTTTGGCGTCTTCGATCAGCACGGGAACGCGGCGGAGCACATGAACCTTCCGATCGTGCCGGGGGATCAGGCCGAGCGCGGGGACGGGGGCTTCACCGAGATGAAAGGGAGCTGGTTCGCGTTCTCGTCAGCCCCGGCCCACCCGGACGACTGTCACTGGCGCGAGCCGGGCTGGCACGAGACGCGCGTGCAGAACGAGGCGAGCCACCTCAATTACCACCTCGGGTTTCGTTGCTGCGGCGAAGCGCAGGCGCTGACGCGCTGAGCTCGGGAGAGCCTGAGAGGACCTCGGAGGCCAGGTCCCGCCCGGCCTCCTCGATCGTCACCCGGGCGCGCCCTCAATAGGGCATCTCATCCATCTGCTCGCGGGGAGGTCCGACCCTCCGCGCGCTCGCCGCGATCCGGACCTCGGAGCCCGGAAGCTCGCTGTGATCGAGGGTGTCGTCGAGCACCTCGCTGGGGGGCCCGAGATCCGAGTCAGCCGACTCCCGGCGGCGCCCGACGAGGTGGATATCCTTGGCATGGATCTCGGTCTTGTAGCGCTTCGCGCCGTCTTTCTCGAAGGTCGAGGTGCGCAGGCCGCCCTCGACCAGCACGGCGCTGCCCTTGATCAGCACCTTCGAGAGGCCCTGGGCGCGGGCGCCCCAGACCACGACGTTGTGCCAGTCGGTGCGCGACTGCGGCTCCTTGTTGCGGTCCACGAACGTCTCGCTGGTGGCGAGGCGAAAGTTCAGCACGGCGGTGCCGGTCGCGGTGAAGCGAAGCTCCGGGTTCGCGCCGAGGTTGCCGAGGAGGAGGACCTTGTTCATTCCGTCGCTCATTGTCATGCTCCGTATCTTGATGATCTGGTATGGTTACAGTCGTCTCGGGTCGTGAGGGAGAGGCGGCGGGGCCGGGGTGCGGGCCCCGCCGCGAGGGGAGGCTCAGGAGTCCATCGCCATCTCGCGCGGGAGCTCCTTGCGCTGGGCCGCGCGGTGCTCGGGCGCCGCGATGTCGATGGCGGTGCGGATCGCCTGGGCCAGGTTCGGCTTGGTGAGGATCGCCTCGCGGGCGCGCTCGCGGCCCTGGCCGAGGTGCTCGCCTCCGAAGGAGAGGTGAGCGCCGCTCTTCTCGATGACGCCGAGCATGACGCCGTAATCGAGGAGATCCGAGGCGGAGTCGACGCCGGTGCCCCAGCGGATGTCAAACTCGGCCTCTCGAAAGGGCGGAGCCATCTTGTTCTTGACGACCTTGACCCGCGTGCGCGAGCCGACCAGCGTGTCGCTGACCTTGAGCGGGCCGATCCGGCGCACGTCGATCCGGACGCTGGCGTAGAACTTGAGCGCGTTGCCGCCCGTCGTCGTCTCGGGGTTGCCGAAGACGACGCCGATCTTCTGGCGGAGCTGGTTGATGAAGATAAGAGTAGTCTCCGTCTTGTGCGTTACGGCGGTGAGCTTGCGCAGCGCCTGGCTCATCAAGCGCGCTTGCAAGCCCATGTGGGCGTCGCCCATCTCGCCTTCGATCTCGGCCTTGGGCGTCAGGGCAGCGACCGAGTCGACCACCACGATGTCCACGGCGCCGGAGCGGGTGAGCATCTCGACGATCTCCAGCGCCTGCTCGCCGCTGTCGGGCTGCGAGACGAGGAGCTTGTCGACGTCGACCCCGAGCGAACGAGCGTAGTTGGCGTCGAAGGCGTGCTCGGCGTCGATGAAGGCGGCGATGCCGCCGGCGCGCTGGGCTTCGCGCATGGCGTGGAGGGTGAGCGTGGTCTTGCCGCTCGACTCCGGGCCGTAGATCTCGATGATACGGCCGCGGGGATAGCCGCCGACGCCGAGGGCGTCGTCGATCGCGAGGGAGCCCGAGGAGATGACGCGGACGTCGCCGATCTCTTCGTCACCGAGGGACATGATGGCGCCTTTTCCGAACTGCTTCTCGATCGAGCCAACGACGTTCTTGAGGGCGTGGAGCTTGTCGGCGACGGTGGTGATGATGTTCATGATGGTCTCTCCAGTTCAGCGATGAGTACGCGCCGCTCCGGCGGCGCGCGAATGCAGGGGTTCGCGGGCAAGGCGCTGCCCGCACGGCCTCCGGGGCGGCCGTGAGCTTTGGGTCTCGAGGGGCTTTGCAGCCCGCTGTCCGCTTACGGCTCGCGGTCGAGCAGGCGAAGGTGGATCGCCTCGGCGACGTGCGGTGAGCGCACGGCGGTCTGGCCTTCGAGATCCGCGATGGTACGGGCGACTCGGAGGACCTTGCCATAGGCCCGCGCCGAGAGGCCGAGTCGCTCCATGGCGGAGGCCAGCAGGTTGGCTCCCGCGGCGTCAGGGGCGCCGACGCGCTCCAGATCGCGCGGCGAGAGCGCGGCGTTGTTGGTGGCCGTGACCTCGCCGCGCGAGCGCTCGATCTGCACGGCGCGGGCGGCGATGGTCCGGGCGCGTACGGCGTCGGAGGGCTCGCCGCGCTGGTGGCCCTGGAGGTGGGCGACGTCGACCGGCGGGAGGACGATGTGGAGATCGAGGCGGTCGAGCAGAGGCCCGCTGAGGCGAGCGCGGTACTGGCGGACGCGATCGAGAGAGCAGGTGCAGCGGCGCGAGCGCTCCCCGGCGTACCCGCACGGACAGGGGTTGACGGCGGCGACGACGAGCGGGCGCGCCGGGAACGTGGCGCGGACGCGGGCGCGGCAGATGGTGATCTGGCCGTCTTCGAGCGGCTGCCGCAGCGACTCGAGCACGTTGCGGCGGAACTCGAGCAGCTCGTCGAGGAACAGGCAACCATGGTGAGCGAGGGAGACCTCGCCGGGGCGCACCGGATCCCCGCCGCCGACGAGCCCCGCGGCGCTGACGGTGTGGTGTGGAGAGCGGAAAGGCCGCGCCGTGACGAGGCCGCGCCCCTCGGCGAGCAGGCCCGCGACGGAGTGGACGGCGGTGAGCTCCAGCGCTTCATCGATGGAGAGCGGCGGGAGGATGGTGGGCAGTCGGCGAGCGAGCATGGTCTTCCCCGACCCTGGTGGGCCAATCATCAAGAGGTTGTGGGCGCCCGCGGCGGCGATCTCCAGGGCGCGGCGGGCCCCGTGCTGGCCGCGGACGTCGGCGAGATCTTGCTGCTGCGGCGTGAGATCCGGTGAAAAAGGGGGCAGCGTCTCGGGGATCTCGAGCGGCACGCCGTCGCGAAAGTGATTGACCAGCTCGGAGAGGTGGCGGATGAGGCGAACCGTGATGCCAGGCACGCTGGCCGCCTCACGCGCGTTGGCCGCAGGCACGATGGCCCGCGCGATCCGACGCGCGACGGCGCCGCGGAGCGAGGGGAGCACGCCGCGGACCGGGCGGATCGCGCCGGTGAGCGAGAGCTCGCCGAGGAGGGCTGTGCCTTCGAGCTCCTCCGCCGGGATCTTGCCGAGCGCCGCGAGGGTGGCCGCGGCGATGGCGACATCGAACGACCCGCCGCTCTTCTTCAGATCAGCCGGAGCGAGATTGACGATGATGACGTATTCGTTGATATCGACGTCGACCTGCTGGAGCGCGGCGCGGACGCGGACGCGGCTCTCGCGGACGCTGGCCTCGGGCAAGCCGACGAGCTGGAAGCTGGGGATCCCTCGGCTGGAGTCGACCTCGACGCGGATTGGAAACGCGTCGAGCCCGAGGAGCGCGAAGGTGATCGCAGTGGCTTGCATGCCGACCCTCTTAGCGAGGGTCGTGCCGCGGGTTTGCGCCCGGAATCGTTGGGGATTTTGAGGGAGGAGGGGTGACGGCCGCTGTTCGAGGGTGGCGGCCGTCAGGAGGGCAGAAAGCTCGCTTTCGCCGGGGGCACGACTCCGTGCCTCACCGCGCGACGGCGTGGATCACTTCCCGAGGCGGTACGTGCTGTACTGGGAGTCCATCCGGGCGTCCTGGCCCGCGGAGAACTCGTTCATGCAGGAGTCGTCGGTGTAGTCCATGAAGTTCTTGATGGGATCGAGGCCGGTGGCGGAGCAGGTGTCGCGCCCCGTGGGGCAGCCGAAGGCCGCCGTGCTCTCTGCCGGCGTGTCGCTCACCGAGTCACCCGTCGCGGTGCAGGCGCCCTGGAAGGTGTGATAAAGGCCCATCCAGTGGCCGACCTCGTGGGTCGCCGTGTCGCCCAGGTTGTACGGGGCGGCCGATCCGTTGGGGAACGAGGAGAAGAGCACGACGACGCCGTCCTCTTTCGGACGGGCGGTGTAGTCGCTCGGGAACGTCGCCTGGCCGAGGAGGCCGCCGCCGGGGTTGCAGGTATAGAGGTTGAGGTCGGCGGCGGTGCCCTGGTGCAGGCCAACCCGCATCGCCTTCTGGGTGGCGGCTCTGTCGCACTTGGCGTACCAGGTCGCGTTGGTCGTGCGGTCGGTGGCAGTCAGGGTGAAAGACCAGCCGGTGGACGCGTAGGCGGCGTTGAGCACGTTGATCTGCGCGGTGATGTCCGCGTCGCTGAGGTTGCCGCTGGTGGCGGCCGTGCCGTTGTTGACCACGTGGACGTAGACCTTGATCACGCCGCCCGTCACCGGCACCGCGGAGGCCGGCTCGAGCGCCTTCATCTTCGCCACGTGGGCGTTGACGCCCTTGATCTCGTCTTCGGTCGGCGAGTACGAGCCGCAGTGCGTGAACGTGGCCGAGCTGCTCTCGAGGCCGGGGGTGGGAGCGGCGTTGTCGTCGTCATCCCCGGTGTCATCGGCCACAGCGACCGTCGGGTCCTGCTCCTCGTCCCCGACGAAGCAGCCGGCGACGGCGACGGCTGTACCGAGGATCACCGCCGACGGGAAGACGAAACGAGCGAACGCGCGGCCGAAGGAACGGGTCGTCTCGAGAGGAAGCAGGGCCATGAGAGATCTCCTTTGGTGTCGATCGCACCGACTGACACTGCTCACATTATCCAGGAACTTGAAAAAAATTGAAATAGGGATCTTGTCGTGTCTAGAGGCACAATTATCCGACTCGGGTGGAAAGGATCAATGCCCTTCCACCGCGGCGGTGAATCTGTGCTGAGGATGAAAGAGGGGATTGATTCAGCTCGGGTGGGGCGCGTGGGCTCCCGAGCGGGGTGACGGGCACCGGCATGGATGGCCGGGCCCGTCGATGTGAGCGAGAGCCCGATAGGGGCTCAGCGTGCTTCAGGGCACGACGAACACGGTGCCGGTCATCCCGCTGCCCACGTGGAAGGTGCAGTAGTACGGGAACGTGCCAGCCGCCGCCATGGTGAAGGGGACCGTGGTGCCGGAGTTGGTGAGCGTCATGAACGGCCCGCTGCTCGCGGGCGTCCCGACTCCACCCGTCGCCACTCCGCCCTGGAGCGGATGGCCACTGAAGCTCCCGTTGAACGTGACCACCGTGCCCGCGCTGACCTTGATGCACTTCGGCGCGTAGGTGAAGTTGCCGTTCGCGAAGGTCACCATCGTGCCCGCGCTGCCGGTCAGGTCGGTCGCGGTGGAGAAGTCACAGCCGTTGATCAGCGAGCACACGTTGGTGGTGCAGGTGCCGCTCGAGCAGTCGTTGGCGACCGTGCAGCCCTTGGTGAGCGCGCACGTGGGGCAGGTGCCGCCGCCGCAGTCGAGGTCCGTCTCGATGCCATTCTTGACGCCGTCCGTGCAGCTCGGCGCCGCGCAGACGTTGCCCGCGCCGCAGACGCCGCTCGTGCAGTCCGATCCGACGACGCACGCTACGCACGTGCCCGCCCCGCTGCAGACCGTGCCGCCCGTCGTGCAGGTGGCGCCGGCCGCGCTGTTCGGGTTCGAGGGGACGCCGGCCATGCACACGTTGTCCGTGCACTGGTTCGCGTCCACCGGGACATCGAGGTTCTTGGCGACGGACATGGTGGCTCCGGCGCCGTTGCACTGGACTTCCTGGCAGTCACCGGCGGACTGCGCCGTGGTCGCGGTGCCAGGCGCCGTGTTGGCGACTCCGCAGATGTTGAGCATGCACGTGCGGGCGTGGCAGTCGGTGTCCGTACCGGCGCAGTTCGCCGCCGTGTTGCACGCGACGCAGGCGCTGTTGCCGTTGCACACGGTGCCGCCCACCGTGCAGGTCGTGCCGAGGGCCGTCGGCGGGTTCGAGGGGACGCCGGCCGTGCAGATGTTGCTCGTGCACTCATTGGCGTCCACCGGGAGGTCGGTGTTGTCGGTCGCGGGGACGATGGTCCCGCTGCCGTTGCACTGGTTCTTCTTGCAGTCACCGACGGTCTGCGCGGTCGTCATCGTGCCCGCCGCTGTGAAGTTGAAGCCACAGGCGTTCGCGACGCAGGTCTTGGTCTGGCACTCGTTGTTCGTGCCGGGGCAGTCGCTCGGGGCGGTGCAGCCGCAGGAGCCGGTGGCGTTGCAGACCTGGGCCGTGCCGCAGGCGGTGCCGGCCGCAGCCGGGGTGTGAGAGACGACGCCCGCGGTGCAAACGTCGTTGGTGCAGGGGTTGCTGTCATTGGGCAAGTCGGTGTCGTCATTGCCAATGACGATGGTGCCAGTGCCGCTGCACGTGCTCTTCTTGCAATCACCCGCGGTCTGCGCCGTGGTCGCCGTACCGGCGGCCACGGAGGTAAACCCGCAGGTACCCGCGGCGCTGCAGACGGCGACCTGACACTCATTGGCGGCGGCCGGGCAGGTCGCGGCGGTGAGGCAGGTGACGCAGGTGCCCGCGCCGTTGCAGACAGTGCCGCCGGCCGCGCAGACGCCGCCGGCCGTGGTGTTCGGGTTCGAGGGCACGTTCCCGGTGCAGATGTTGTCGGTGCACGGATTGGCGTCGACGGGGAGATCGGTGGCGAGGACGGCGGCCATCACCGCGCCGGTGCCATCGCACTGGTTTTGCTTGCAGTCGCCTGCGGTCTGGGCCGTGGTCACCGTCCCGGCGGCGGTGAAGGCCGTCCCGCAGACGCCGGTGGGGGAGCAGGTCTGGGTCTGGCACTCGTCGTTCGCGCCGGGGCAATCGGTCGCGGTGACGCAGCCGACGCAGGCGCCCTTGCCGTCGCACTTGAGGGCCCCGCCGCACGCCGTACCCGCCGCGCTGTTGGGGTTCGACGGCACGCCTGCGGTGCAGACGTCGTTGGTGCAGGCCTTTTTGTCGTCGGGCACGTCGGTGTCGAGGTTGACGTCGACCATCGCGCCGGCCCCGTCGCACTGCTTCGCTTTGCAGTCGCCCACGGTGGGCGTGCCGACCAGGGTGCCGGCGGCCACGGGTGAGGTGCCACATTTGCCGCTGTCACAGATGGGGGTGACGCACTCGCTGGGCGCGGCCGGGCAGTCGACCGGATCCTTGCACTCGGGGGCGCTGCCGCCGGTGCCGCCCGATGATGACGATGACACCGACGACGACGTGGAGCCGCCCGAGCCGTCGATCAGGCTGCGGTCCACGGTGGAGATCAGCTCGCAGCCAAAGGCGCCGCCCATCAGCGCCGCGCACATGCCCACCATGGCCGTGCCGGCCAACCCTCTTCCAAACCCGGTCATAGTTCCTGCTCCTTGCTCAGCGCCCTGGCCTGGTGCCCACTGGCACGCCCGCGACAGACGCGTGCTCGCTCTCCTCACCACAATCGGGCGCCGGGGGCAAGTCATGCGCGGTGACGGCTCCTTGATTGAGCCCGCTTTATCGCCGCCCGAGACCACTTTGCGTCAGGCCAGTGACGCTCCTGTCGGCAGCCCCGCCATGGTCGCTCTGGAGCGCCGCCGTGGCCGAGGGGCAGGTGTTACCCTTCGCGCCGTGAGCTCCCTCGTGGCACCGCCGGTGCTCCTCTCCGACGCGCCGCTGCCCTGCGACCTCGCCGATGCTTCTCGCTTCGTCGCCGCGGACGCGAGCCCGGCCTTCGCGCGCCGGCAGCTCCGCTCGAGGCGGCGCCTCCATCTGCTGATCACGTTTTACCGGAGCGCGGGGTGCCGCATGGCGAACGTGCACCTCCTCGCCGCGCACGCGATCACGCTGGGTCGGTTCTGCGGCGTCTCCGCCACGTTCGACGCCATCGGCGACGAGCTCATGCCCGTGGACGACGATGGAGCGCCGAGCACCGCGGCGTGGGCGGCCTACGCCGAGGCCGCCGCCGCCGGGCGACCCGTCGATGTTCGCGACGAGCTCTGGCTCACCGCCCACGTCGAGGACGCCGAGCGGCTGCGGGAAAAGGGGCTCGACGCCGCGTTCGCCGTCGAGGCCGAGCTCCACCTCGACGAGCCGATCTGGGCGCTCCTGCGCCAGCACATGGATGTCACCGTGGGCGCGCGGCTCGTCGACCGCTCGGCGCTCGTGGGCCTCGTCGCGCCCGAGACCGTCCTCGCCGACGGCCTCAGCGCCGCTGTCCGCCGCCTCGTCCGCACCGGCTGGCAGCTGATCGCGCGCTACGTGGGCGAGGCCGCGCGCGCGCTGATCACGCCGGCCCGCGCGCCCGCGCGCGGCCTCGCGAGCTACCGGCGCGCGGCGCTGGGCCTCGCGTTCTATTTCATCACCGCCTGGGGCGCGGCGCGCGTGGTCCGTCGCGGCCTGCGCCAGCGCCAGCGCGGCCGCGACGGCGTCGGCGACACCTGGCCTCTCCTCGACGAGGTCCTCGGCGCGCAGGCCGGCGAGGTCCACCCGATGATCCGCGACTTCTACGCCAACCCGGCGCGCTTCTCGGTCAAGGCCGCGCTCGAGCTCCACACGCTCCCCGCGCGCCTCTGGTCACGCGTCGCGACGCTGCTCGTCGGACAGGGCCTCTACGAGGCCGACGCGGGCGAGGTCGACGCGCGCTTCCGCGTCTTCCGCCGCGCTGACGGCTCGATGCACTTCGTCCGCGAGCTCTACTGCCGCGGCGCCCTGCGCGTCTTCGACTCCGACTTCGTCGTCCGTGAGGCCACGCTCTACGAGGTCTTCGTGGACATGGGCATCTCGGTGGAGATGCGCGTCACCCCGCTGCCCGGCGGCGCCCTCTCCATCCGCGGCGTCAACGTCTATCGGCGCGGCCTGCGCTTACCGCAGGCCTGGCTCAAGGTCGAGTTCCTGAGCCGCGTCGAGGTTTTGAGCGATGGTGCGGAGGAGCTGCACATCGACGGTCACCTGTTGATGGAGCCGGAGGGGGCGGTGGGGCGATTTCTGGCGTACAAGGTGCTCCGGCGGCCGAAGGAGCTGGGGTGCATTCATTACCGCGCTCGGCGGGCGTGAGCGGCGAGGAGGCCGGCACGGAACCGTTTCCACACGATACCGATGGCCTCGGTCTTCGCCTGCTTGCGGTACTCACCAATGCAGGTCTTGAGAGTAGGATCTATGGGTGCGGGCTTCAGGGCGACCGGCATCATCGGCGCGCGCCCTCCTGCTTTGCGGCCTTCTCGTTGGCCAAACGGATTCGCTCCTCGTCCTCGCGCCAGGCGTCCACTCCTGAATAGGTTGGCGTTGCAGGCGCGATCCGCTCGTACTCGGCTTCGAGCGCTCGGAGCTTCTTGCGCTCCGCGGGGGTGGCCTTCTTCGCCCGCGCGCGCCCGCGGAGCCGCTCGATCTCGGCCGCCATCTCGTCGGCGAGAACATCTCTTGTGGAGGTAAGGCCGAAGTTCGGACCGGTGAGGTTCTGATCGGCCGTGAGGCCGAACGTCCCTTCCCCGGTGATGACGTCGACGACCTCCCCTTTGCCCTTGCCTTCTTTTCTGCGCACGAGCCGTATAACCAGGCCTTCGGTCTCGGAGACGCGCGTCGCGATGAGAGGGCTGTGCGTGGTCACGATGAACTGCATGTCCGGGAAGCGCTCGTGGAGCCAGGCGCCGATCGTTCGCTGCCATGAAGGATGCTGATGCGCGTCGATCTCGTCGATGAGCACGACGCCTTCGGCGGTGACCACCCAGCGATCTCCCTTTTTCTCGAGGACGCTCTCGATGTCGAAGGCGTACTCGACGTGGCGGAGGACATCGAGCGTGAGCGCGAGGACCGAGCGGTAGCCGTCGGAGAGATCTCCAAACGGGATCTTCGCGCTGAAAGGCGTCTTGAAGAACACCCCTTCGGGCGTGATCTCGTCGAGCGCGACGTCACCGTGGAGCAGGCTCGTGTTGATAATCTGCACGATCGCATCGAGCCGGCGCTGGGCAGCACCCTTCTTGTCGAGTGAGGCGTAATGATGAAGCTTCAGATGTCGGGACATGGAGCTCGAGGTTCATGATGCCCGCTCCCTCCCGACGCTCCTGGAGCACCGAACGGGTTGAATTGCCCAGATTTCAGCGCAAAGGCGCGGAGACGCAAAGGCGCAAAAAATCGGATTTCTTTTTTGCGTCCCTGCGCCTCTGGTGCGTCAGGCAAAGCCTGACTTGGCTTGTCAACTGAAAGGTGTTGACCATGTGAATTGTCCGTACGACATGTAGGCGACAGG
>Ga0105048_10000762_pt1 | contig 50823 bp, 41 predicted proteins | sample MAT05_FD_78382 | JGI IMG/M metagenome (GOLD analysis project Ga0105048, IMG submission 78382) | Freshwater microbial communities from Lake Fryxell liftoff mats and glacier meltwater in Antarctica - MAT-05 | ecosystem: Environmental > Aquatic > Freshwater > Ice > Liftoff microbial mat | place...
ACGACTATCTGCCGGAAAACGCGTCGCGAATGTCTTGGAGGGCATCATTTACTTCCGTGCGCACCTACATTGGTACCATACTGATTTTCCGCAGAGACGCGATTCCATGTCCCGACATCTGACTCGTAGCGATCCATGCAGAAGCGCTCTTTGCGGCGCTTGCCGATGCACTCGGAGGGCTCCTTGTACTTGAGGCAACGCTCGCTCACGGTGCTCGGCGCGGTGTCCTCGCCGGAGGCGCGCTTGGACTTCTTCTTGGCCTCGTCGTGCTTGAACTCCTCGTGCTCCGCCAGGCAAACCTGGTTGACGGCAGTGCAGTAGTCGCCGTCGACGAGGAGCATGTCGGGCGAGCAGCCTTCGGAGGTGCCTCGCCGCGCGGGCGCGGCGTCCTCGGCGGCGTCGGCGGCAGCGTCGGCCGCGGCGGCGTCCGCGAGCTCGGCCGCGGCGTCGACGGCTTCGGCGGCGGCGTCGCGCGCGCTCAGGCTCGCGTCGGGCGCCGAGGCGTCCGGCGATGGGGACGATGTTCCACAAGAGGCCACGGCGAGGACGGCGAGACCCAGGGCGACGAAGAAGCGGCGGCGGCGCGCGGCGCGGGCGCGAGCGCAATGAGCAGTGGGCATGTCAACGACCAGGAGCGGGGATGATCGGGAGCGGGACCCGGGCGCCGTTGCGCTCCACCTCGACAGTGACGACGCGGCCGGCCTCGAGATCACCGAGGGCGTACATGTAATCGTGGAGGTTGGTGATCGCGTGGGGGCCGACCTTGACGATCACGTCGCCGGCCTTCATCCCGCCGCGCTCGGCGGGCGCGTCGGGCCGCACGCCGCTGAGGCGCACGCCTTTGCCGCTGAAGGCGTAGTCGGGGATGGTGCCGAGAGAGACCTTGAAGCCGCCGCTCATCCCGCGGTGGGGATCGGCGGGCGCGTCCACGAACACCAGCCGATCGGGCCGCTCGGCGACAGCGAGGGCGAGGCAAGCGGCGAAGGTGGTGATGCGCTCTTCGCCGGGGGCGTTGATCTTGTCGGCGGTGTCGGTGGGCTGGTGGTAGTCGTCGTGGGCGCCGGTGAAGAGGAAGGCCACCGGGATGCGCGCCGCCGTGAACGAGGCGTGATCGCTGGCGCCGAAGCCCTCCGCGCCGAGGGCGAGGTCGAGCCCGAGGCCCACGTCAGCGCCGCGGGTGAGCTCGGGCCAGGCGGCGGCGGTGCCGATACCGTCGACGAGCAGGCGATCGTCGCGGAGGCGACCGACCATGTCGGCGTTGATCATCGCCGTGACCGCGGCGAGCGGGACCGTCGGGTGATCGATCCAGTAGCGCGAACCGATGGTCCCGATCTCCTCGGCGCCGAACGCGAGGAAGAGGATGTTGCGCGCTGGTGCGACGGGCAGCGCGTGAAGGCGGCGCGCGGACTCGAGCAGCAGCGCCGTCCCCGAGGCGTTGTCATCGGCGCCGGGGTGGACGGCGCGCACGCCCGGGCTTCGCGAAAACGAGCCGCCGTGGCCGAGGTGATCGTAGTGGGCGCCGACCACCACGTACTCGTCGGCGTGCTTCGAGCCGGGGCGCGCGCGGAGGATCGCGGCGACGTTCCAGGTGCTGGCCTCGACCGGATCGATGCGGGTGGTGAGGGCGATCTCGATCGGCAGCGGCTTCGCCGGGCGCGCCTTCGCGGGATTCCAGGTGGGCTTACCGACGAGATCGAGGCCTGGAAACAAGGCGTTGACGCCGGTCGCTGTCGTCACCACGCCAGGGACGCCCATGCTGCTCGCGTCAGTCGAGGCGTCGGGGAGCGCGCCCCGCGTCACGATCACGACGCCCGCGGCGTGGTGCTCGCGCGCGGTGCGGAGCTTGTAACGGACGGCTCCGAAGTCGCGGAGCGGGTTCGCCGGAGCCCTGTCGGAGGCGACGCTCGTGGCGGCCGGCGTGGGCACGCCGTCGAGGATCACCGCGATTTTCCCGGCGAGATCGATCCCCGCGTAGTCGTCCCAGCCCACGGCCGGCGCGCTCACGCCGTGGCCGACGAACACCGCCGCGCCGCGGACCGTGCCCGTCGCGCTGCCGTCGGCGACGCGGGCGAACGCGGGCGCGACGAGCTGCGCTTTGCCGCGCGATGGGCCGATGGAGAGCTCGGGCGGCTTCGCGTCGGCGCCGACGCGCGCGGAGAGCTCCTGGGTGAAGCTCACGCCGTCAGCGCTGCCCGCGGGCGCGAGGCCGAGCTCGGTGAAGCGCTTGACGATGTAGTCGCGGGCGAGGCGCGCGCCCTCTTCGCCGGTGCCGCGCCCCGCGAGCGCGGGCGAGGCGAGGTAGGTCACGTCGGCCGTGATCCGCGCTGCGGCAGCGGGATCCGTGGCGATCGTCAGCGGCGCCGGAGCGACGGGCAGCGCCGAGGCCGCCGTCTCGGGAGGGAGCGGAGGAGGCGGCCCGAGCGGCGCGGCGGGCGGGCCGCAGGCGGTGATCAACGCGAGGGCGGAGAGCAGGCGAAGAGGGGTGCGCACGACGGCGCGGGTGTACTACGAGACCGCGCCTCCGGCGAGACCGGGCGAGGCCGGGCGAGGCCGCGCGATCAGCCGGGACGCAGAGCGGGCGACGTTTCCGCGACGAGCCAGGCGCGGTACGCCGGGTTCCCTTCGCCCGCGACGGTCGGCAGCGCGAGCACCTCGGGCACGGCGTACGGGTGCGCGGCGAGGAGCGCGGCCGTCAGCGCTGGAACGAGATCCGCGGTGGTCTTGATCAGCAGCGTCGACTCGAGATCCCGCTGGATCGCGCCCTCCCACCAGTAGAGGCTCACCACGCCGGGGACGATGTTGACGCACGCGGCGAGGCGAGGCGCGAGCACGGCGCGGGCGATCGCCTCGGCGCGATCAGGTGGAGCGTTGCAGAGCACGAGGCGGAGCGCGGGCTCCGCCGGGGCAGCGGAGGGAGCGCTCATCCTCTCACCACGGGTGCGTCTTCTGCGCGGCGCGGACCAGCTCGAGCGAGCGGCGACCCACGTACTCTTCGACGTCGGCGGGGGCGATGTGGCGGTCCTTCGCGAAGTCGAACTCGCGCGGCTTGCTGTCCCCGAAGGTGATCTTGATGATGGCGCCCTCGCGCAGGAGCTCGAGGGCGAGGCTGAGCTCGTGGAGGGTGACCTTGACGCTGTCGGCGGTCTCGACGAGCTCGGCCGGCTGGCCCTTCCCGCGGAGGTGCTCGCAGGTAAAGCGGATCCCTTCGATGCCGAGGGCGATCGCCGCCTCGGCGGTGGCCAGCGCCTCCTCGACCCGCTTCTTGTGGCGCGCCTGCTCTTCAGCGTCGCGCTCGGCCTTGGTCTTGACCACCTCGATCAGCTCATCGCGCCAGCTCGCCATGGACCCGCTCTCCCTCTCCAATGTGGGCGCGAGGTATCTTCTAAAATGCCGCTCGCGTCCAGTACCGGAGGGCAGGATCGCCCCCGTTGCGCGCGGAACGCGCGTTCCATAGCATGACGTTTGGCCGCGTTTTCAGGGCGCTCCGGGGAGCAACGAGCATGAACGAAGAGCGAGCGTCGACGGCACCGCCCGAGGTGGAAACGACCGAAGAGGAAACGATCCCGATCGACGACGTGTCCGGGGAGATGCTGGTCGATCTGATCCTGGCCGAGCACCAGGCCCAGGCCGCGCCCGAGCCGCCCGAGCCGGCGCGGATCGACGGGATCGCGATCGCCCGCCTCACCGCGATCGGCGCCGGGGGCGAGCCCTGGATCGCGCTCCCCTGGTCGCGCGAGCCCATCGCCGCGCGCTCCATGGCCGCGCTCGGTGACGGCGACCTCGAGCGCGACGTCGCCGTGCTCTTCGAGGGCGGCGATCCCCGACGCCCCGTGGTGATGGGACGGATGCACGCCTCCCCGCCCGCCGCGGCGCGCGCCGCGAATGAGGCGCCCGCCCCCATCCCGACGCCCACAGCGGAGGCCGACGGAGAGCGCCTGGTCTTCGCCGCGGACAAAGAGATCGTGCTCCGCTGCGGCAAGTCGAGCATCACGCTGACCCGCGCCGGAAAGATCCTGATCCGCGGCGAGTACGTGCTCACGCGCTCGTCGGGAGTGAACCGGATCCAGGGCGGCTCGGTTCAGATCAACTGAAGTGCTGAGGAGCTGAAGAGGCAGGAGAGAAAGGGCGCCGGTCTTCACGGCGCCCTGCGTTTCGTCACTGCTTGATCGGGATCGTCTTGCCGTTGTCGGGCTTGCCCTCGACGGTCTTCTCAGCGGCGTAGACCTTGGGGTTCATCACCTCGTGGAAGGCCTTCTTCGCCATCTCCCCGACCTCGCCCGGCTCGTGGCGGAGGGCCATGAGCACGCCCTTCTCCTTCATGAAGTTGAGCGTGTCGATCGCCCCTTCTTCGCCGCCGCGTCGCCGCTCTTCGCCGCCATGTAGAGGCGGTAGCGGAGCACCACGCGCGTCTCCGAGTGCGGGCCGTTGTCGAACTTGAGGTTGTCGAACTGCGCCTGCAGCTTCTGGCGCGCCCAGTCCTGCGGGGTGTCGTTGACCTTCACGTGGGTGATCGCCGTCGCGTTCGCGACCCAGCGGGAGAGGTTGCCGCGCTTGAAGTCCTCGTCCGACCAGTAGCCGAAGGCGTTGAAGTAGTGGTCCTTGAGGTCGTCGAGCGAGCCCTTGTCGAAGTCGGCGTACATCGCCACGGTGCGCGCCGCGATCTCCTGCGTGCCGCCCATGATCAGCGCCAGGGCCGCGGCGTTGCGGAGCTCGACGTCCTTCATCTTCTCGTAGAGCTTGGCCTCGCTCGCGCCGTCGAAGCCGCTGACGCCGATGGCCCGCGCGATCGCCATCCGCACGTGCATCTCGACGTCGTTGGTGAGCAGATCGACCAGCGCAGGGACGGCGGTGGGTACCGGCTTCAGCGCCAGGGTCGAGGCGTAGCAGGCGCCGATCACCGCCTTGGCCGGCTCTTTCTTGGCGGCGAACTCCTTCGCCTTCTTCGCGACCTCGGCCATCGTCTTTTCGTCGGCGCACCAGGCGAGCGCCTCGCACGCCGCCTGACGGGCCTCTTCGTGCCAGGTCTCGTCCTCGATCAGCTCCATCAGCGGCTTGACCGCGCGGGCGTCGCCCCACTGCGCGAGCCCGTTCGAGGCGCCCAGCGCCACGGCGCGGAGGGCCATGCCCATCATCGCCACGCCGGCGCCGTTGAGGCCGTTCTGGGTGATGTCGAGCTTCTTGTCCTTCTTGCGCTTGAGCTGCTCTAGCAGCTTGGGGAAGGAGGGCTCGTCCTTCATCCACCCGATGTAGCGGAGCGCGCTCTGCGCCGTCTCGAACTCGCTCGGGAAGGGCGGCTGCTGCCCCTCTTTCGGGAGCGGCGCCTTCGGGAAGGCCCAGTCGCGCAGGTCGTTGCGCGCCTTGTCCGAGTTGATCGCCGCGAGGAAGCGCAGGCCGTTGGCGTGCGGCTGCGGGTGATCCTTGATCCAGAAGAGCGTCGAGTCTTCCGCGGCGGCCTTGAGCTCGGCTGTGGCCTCGGGGTGCATCACCGCGAGGTCGCTGAGCATGCGGGCGCCGACGACGCGCGGGAGGTCGGTGCGCGAGAGGTTCCCGCCCTCGTCGGCCTGCCAGAACTTCGCGAGCGTGTAGAGCTTGGTCGGGTCGGCGATCATCCGCTCGCCCAGGTATTTACCGCCGCGCACGTCGCCGACCTCGGCGAGCCGGGTGCCGACCTCGTAGCGCCAGTGCGAGAGGGGCTTGGCCCGCTCGACCCACTTCACGAGCGCGTCGCCCGAGCGCGGATCGCCGAGATCGCGGAGCATCTCCATGATCTGCTTGGTCTGGAACCACTGCGTCTCTTCCGGCGCGTCGATCTTGATGCTGTCGAGCGCGAGCACCAGGCCCTCGCCGCCGATGCCGTCGCGGAGGGCCTCGAGGAACTTCTGGCGGCTGTCCTTATCGGCGTTCTTGAGCGCCTCGAGCAGCGGACCGCGCGCGCTCTCGTCGGCGATCTTCCCGAGCCCGTTGGCGGCCTCGCGGCCGACCTCGGGATCCTTGTCCTTGACGAGCTTGACCAGCACGCTGGTCCACTTCGGCGCGGCGTTGCGCGAGATCACCGTGGCCACGAGCTGCCGCACCGAGGCGCTCGGATCGTCGGCGAGCTCGGCCAGCTTCTCCATCGGCACGAGGCTCGACAGGGCCTCGGGATCGAAGGCGCTGCCGCCGCCGAGGCGCTCCACCTTGGTGAGGAAGCCGGCGCGGTACGCATCCATCGCCTGCGGGAAGACCGCGGGCTCCCGCAGCATCACCAGCGACCAGACGATCTGGGGCCGATCGCTCTCGTCGGCCGTCTTCAGGGCCTCGAGCAGCGGCGCCTTGCCGGCGTCGGCCCGGGGCGTCCCGTAGTACGCGAGCACCTGCGCCGCGACCCCGCGCACGCGATGATCGGGCTGCGCCAGCGCCGCCGCCGCGAGCGGGATCCCCCGCGGATCCTCGACCCAGGCGAGCTGCTGGAGGGCCTCTTGCTGGAGGGCGAACTCCGCCGTCTGCGTCCCCCACTTCCGCCAGAGCGGGAGCTGGTCCTTCACCGGCAGGACGAAGATGTTCTTCTTCTCCTTCGAGATCTGCTCGACCGTCATCTTCTCTTTGTCGGCAAGGAAGCCGAGATAGATGGCGGTGCCGAGCCCGCCCGCGAGGAGCAAGGCGACCAGGATCGCGACGGGGCTGAAGCGGCCGCGCTTGAAGTTGCCGTCGTCGGCATAGCCCCCACCACCGCCGGCGGGCGGGGCCGCGGGCAGGTCGCCGTCATCGGGGGGGAACTTCGCGAACAGGACGCTGGGAGGAGGCGCCTTGGGGCCGGGTTTGCGGGGAGTCTCGTGGCGATCGAGCATGATTCCTCGTGGCAACGCGATGGTCGGGCCGGCGGCGCTCTCGCCCCGGGACGCGGGCGCAGACCATACAGGAGCAGGAATGGGGCGTGGGCCCAAAGATTTGCTATGAAAGCCGGATCCCATGGCAGTCCCCGAGTTCTACTCCGGCAAGATCCTCTACCCGGCCATCGCCATACTGCTCGGCCTGAGCGGCCTCTTCGGCCTGGCGATCCTCCCGCGCCTCGCCTCGGCCTCCGGCGGGATGATAGGCGGCGCGGCGCCGACGTTCACGCTCCCGATCGCCGCCAACGCCAAGGGCCCGAGCGCGAACGAGCAGCTAAACCTCGCCGACCTCAAGGGCCACCCGGTGATCCTGGACTTCTGGGCGACCTGGTGCGGCCCCTGCGCGATCGAGGCCCCAGTGCTCGACCGCCTCGCCCGCCGCTACGAGAGCCGCGGCCTCGTCGTCCTCGGGGTCAACGCCTCCGACCCCGCGCCGGCCATGGCGCAGTACGCCTCGAAGAAGGGGCTGAGCTATCCCATGCTCATCGACGCGCAGAACCAGGTCTTCGAGAGCTACGGCGTCGAGAAGATGCCGAGCCTGGTGATCATCGACAAGCAGGGCAACGTGATGAGCTACCTCGTCGGCGTCGTGGACGAGGCATCCCTGAACGAGATCGTCGCCGCCGCGCTCTAATTCGCAGCCGGCACGACCAGCGGGAGGGGCGCAACAGGCGCTGTCGGCGCAACAGGCGCAACAGGCGCCCGCTCATTCAACCACGTCACGATATCCCCGAGCACCTTCGCCTTCTCGGGCTCGTGAAGCAGATCGTGATAGAGCCCCTCGTAAATAATCAGCGTCTTGTCGCTCGATCGCGCCCGCACCTTCAGCTGCCGGCTCCCCGCGGGATCCGTCACCTTGTCGGCCCCGCCGTGGAGGATCAACAGCGGCGCGCCCACCTCGGCCATCGAGTCCTGGATCCGCTCGATCCCCCGGAGCACCGCGGCCGCCGTCCGCGCAGGGGCGGAGTCCTGGAAGATCAAAGGGTCCTTCTTGCCCTCCTCCACCACCGCGGGATCGCGGGAGAACTGCTCGAGATCCAGGTCCAGCACCGGCAGCTCGGGCCAGACGGTGGCGAGCACCTTGGTCGTGGCGATCAGCGTGCCGGAGACGCTCTTCCCCGGCTTCAGGGAGGCTCCGCTCAGCACCAGGCCGCGGAGATCGGGATTCTTGGCGATCGTGAACAGAGTGGCAATCTCCCCGCCCATGCTGTGGCCGAAGAGGAAGAGCGGCCGGTTGGGCTCGCGCGCCCGGACCCGCTCGACGAAAATCGCCAGATCGGCGACGTAATCGCCGACGTCGTCCACGTAGACGCGGGCCCCCGCCGAGCGCCCGTGGCCGCGCAGATCGAAGGCGTGGACGGCGTACCCCTCCTCCACCAGCTTCAGCGCCGTCGCGGCGTAGCGATCGCTGTGATCCTTGAGCCCGTGGACGAGGATCACCGCCGCCCTGGGGCGGGCCTTGGGGCGCCACGACTGCGTGTAGAGCTGGATGCCGCCGAAGCCCACGAAGGCCGACTGCTCCCAGGCCACGCTCGCGGGAGGCTGCGCGCCGCTGAGGTTCATCCGCACCTGGTAGGCGTCGGGGAAGGCGCAGCCGGCGCCGAAGAGGAGCAGGGTCGCGACGAGGAGCAAGCTCGCCCCGCGGGCGAGGGCGGCGAAGAAGAAGCAGCGCATGGGGGTCGCGGAGGACAACAGGCGCGGGGCCACCCTGTCAATCTTCACGGGGACGGATCGCGAAGATTCGTCGCCCGAATCACGGCTTCGCGGCGGCGCAGCAGCGGAAGCCCTGCTCGTAGCCGTAGTCCTCCTCCTTGTGGAACGTCACTGTCGGCCGGCAGCGGCTCCGCACCGGGCCCCACCAGCCCCCCTTGAGCCCGCTGCGGTTCGGCCGCTTCTTGCCGGGCAAATCCACCCACTCGTTGGCGTTGCCGTTGAGATCGATCACGCCTGCCCAGGAGACGCAGGTGTTGACCTCCCCGATCTTCTTCCGCTGATCGAGCCGCGCCATCTCGGCCTTGCAGCGCTCGTCGGCCAGGCACTCTTCGTAGTGGAGCATGGTGTGGGAGTGATCGGGGTAGCGATACTCCTTGTCCATGTTGCAGACCTTGTCATTGCGGTCGTAGCCGTTGACGTAGGGCAGCATCGAAGGCCCCTCACAGGCGAAGTTGAACTCGTCCTCGGTGCAGAGCCGCTTGCCCTGCGCAGCGCACATCTCCCCGGCCTGGACCCAGGAGGTCAGCACCCGCGGCAGCTCCCCCACCTTGTTGGGAAACTCGAAGCGATCCATGCAGAACGAGAGCTTCTTGCGCTGCTTCGAGACGCAGTGAGAAGGCTTGGTGTACCGGAGGCAGCGCTCGCTGACAGTGCGATTACCGCGGTTCAGGTACTCCGGATGCCACTCGGCGCAGTCCTGCGTGAGCGCAGGACAGTAGTCCCCCTCGACGCGCACCATCCCGTCTTCGCACCCCTGCGTGCTCCCGGGCAGCGGCTCGGGCGCCACCTCCGCCGGAGCCGCCGAGGCGCTCGCAGCGACCGGGACCACCGCGGCTGGAGGCGCGCTCACGACCGCCGCGGGCGCGTCCGAAGAAGGCTTCGGATCGCGGCAAGAAGCGAGCGATCCCGCGAGGATCAACGAAGCGAAGGCGGCGGCGAGAGGAAGGCGACGAAGCGACACACGCGACGTTTAGCAGACCTTTACGCCCAACCGAATCGTGACCGTCAGGCGATGAGGGTGGAGGGCGGCAGCTGGCTGCCCGGCTTCGTGGGCGGGTTGCGGGCGAGCAGCGCCTCGAACGGGGCTTCCAGCTCTTCGAGGGTCTCGCGGTCCGGGCCGTTCGGGGTGTTGGCGATGAACCAGGCGATGTGGTCGTGGACCCCGTTGAAGGCCGAGGTGCAGGCCGCGAGGGCGTCGCGCTGCTGGACGGAGGGCGGGCCGGCGCGCTTGACGCCGCCCTTGCGGCCGAGGCCGACGGCGAGGGCTTCGGTCGCCTTCTCGATGTCGTGGAGCAGGTCGTCGACCTTGAGCTTCTTGATGTCCGCGGCGATCGGCGCTTCCTTGGCGAGCTCGAGCTGCTTGAGGCCGAAGTCGACCTCGGCGTCGAGCTCGTAGCCCGTTTGCGCGGTGCCTTTGCCCTTGAGGAGCTGGCGGCGGAGGCGGTTGGCTGCGGCGCGGACGTCGGCGTCCGTGTCGTCGGCGCGCTCGGCGAGGCGGAAGTTGAGGCGGCGCTCCGAGGAGTCCCAGCCGGCGTCGAGGACGTCGAGCTTGCCAGAGCCGAGGGCCAGCTTGAGCGCGTTGATGACCAGCGAGATCCGGAGCTTCCACAGCACCGGGTGGGGGGCCTCGAGCGCGGAGGCGTCGAGCTTCTTCCCTTCCCCTTCGTACTTGGCGATCGACACGCTCTTCCAGGCGCCCTGGCCAAGATCGTGGGCGAACGCGACGAACGCTTTATCAGTAACGTAGCTGTACCCGTACCCGGACATGAACCCTCCTCCTAGCCTGTACCAACGCTAACATTCTCGCGAGAGCGACGTCCAGAGCAATCTCGGCCATGGATTTCGTTTTCCCGCGGATTGCCAGGGTCCGTGGGCCGAATAACATGCAGTGACGGGACCCCCGGCCAGCCGCCCACGCCGCGCGCCGGTCTCGCGGCAAGCCGCAAGGGGCCACGCGCGGCCTCCCGGGGAAGAACAAGCACCAAACGAGGCCCTTGCGAGTGGCCGCAAGGGCGACGCGTGGGCCTCGCGGGTGGCCGCGAGGGGTCCGGGAGGGCCTTCCGGTGCGATCAAGCACCAAGGGAGGCCCTTGCGGGGTGCCGCGAGGCCGCGCGGCGGGCTCGCGGTGAGATTCAACACCAAACGGCCCCCTCCCCGCTCAGAAGCAGCAGGCGGCAGGATGAGCGATGTTGCAGGACGCGCCGGCGATGCCGCCTTCGGGGCTGACCGTGTAGCCGGTGGTCGAGGCGGTGGACGTCCAGTTCACGCAGCTGTTGTTGGCATAGCGGCCAAAGAGCGGCGACATGCCGTACACCGAGCCGGAGCCGTTGAGGTCGGTGGTGAGGTCGAGCCACGCGCCGGAGGCGGGGATAGGCGCCCTCGACTCGGTCATCAGGTACTCACCTGCATAGCAAAGGTGCGCGCCGGTGAAGGCCGCAGCGCAGATCCCGTGCGCGACGTTCCGACCCCCGATGTTGCCCATGAAGCTCGCGGAGGTGAAGCCGGCAAACCCGTAGTTCTCATCGTTGTCGCCGCCCGCGCCCGGAGCCCCGGCGGACCCGGCGGACCTTCGGGACCTTCGGGACCCTGGGCTCCAGCGTCGCCCTGCGGGCCCTGGGCTCCGGCGTCGCCGGGGGCGCCCGCGTCGCCCTGGGGGCCCGCGGGGCCTTCGGGGCCGGCGGGGCCGGGCGTGCCGCTGGACGTGCTGGTGTCCGCGGTGCCGCAGCCGAGAGACGTGGTGCCGAGCGCGAGCGCGAGGAGACCAGGCAAGAGCAAGCGAGAGGAGGCGATCATCGCGGCACCGTATCGGGCCGGCCCGAGCGCTGCTATCCAAATCTTCGCGGCGACGCTACCTCACTTCGTCGAGCACGAAAGGAGGGGATACTCGGCGTCCGGATCAGCGTACGAGTCGTCGTGCGTGAGCAGCTTCCCGAGCAGGCCGGGGCTGTAGAACCGGTCCTCGCAGAAGTCGAAGGGCAGGCTGACCGAGCCGACCCGGCAGAGGGGCAGCGCGTGGGCGGCGCAGGCGTCGGGGCCGACGAAGTCGATGTGGCCGTCGGCGGCGAGCACATAGCCACCCTCCTTCCCTTCGAGCGTGCGCAGGGTGGCGAGGCGGGTGGAGTCCTGAGCGCGGAGGAGCGAGAGCAGGCCAGCCATCGTGGTGGAGACCCGGAAGCCGCGATCGGGAGAGAGGGTGTCGGCCTTGAGCCGACCGACGTACTCCTGGTAGACGCCGCGGGCGAAGGTCTTGGCCCCGGGGTTCCACATCCGCACCACGCGGTCGGGGCCGGAGGCCGCGATCTGCTTCCCGTCCGGCGAGAAGGCCGCGAGCACCACCCGATCGGCGATCTCCTTCAGCGTTTGCAGGGGCGTGGCCGTGCCCTTGTCGGTGTCCCAGACCCGCACTGTCGTGTCCCACGAGCCCGAGGCGAGCTGCTTGCCATCGGGCGAGAAGGACAGTGACGTCACCCATTGCGTGTGACCTTTGAAGGTCTCCAGCGGCTTGCCCGAGATCGGGTCCCAGGTGCGAACGGTGTTGTCCCACGAGCCGGAGGCGAGCTGGAGGCCCTTGGGGGCGAAGGCCACCGTCGTGACACGATCGGAGTGATCGTTGATCATCTTCGTCGAGGTGAACTTGGGCAGGACGTCGACCGTCTTCACGTTGGCGTCCCAGATCCGCACCGTCTTGTCCCACGAGCCCGAGGCGAAGAGCTTGTTGTCGGGCGAGAACGCGACCGAGGTGACGTAGAGCGTGTGGTCGTCGAGGACGCGGAGGATCTGGCCCTGGGCGAGATCCCAGATCCGCACGGTGTTGTCCGCCGATCCCGAGGCGAGGCGCTTGCTGTCGAGCGAGAAGGCGACGGTGTTGACGTCGTTGGTGTGCTCGGTGAAGACCTTCAAGATCACGTTCTTGGTCAGGTCCCAGATCCGGACCGTGGAGTCCTTGGCGCCGGACGCGAGCATCTTCCCGTTGGGTGAGAAGGCCACGCTGGTGACCTCGCCGGTGTGCTCCTTGAAGGTCTGCAAGAGCGCGCCGGTGGCCGCGTCCCAGATCCGGACGCCGCGATCGTCGGAGCCGGTGACGACCAGGGTTCCATCGGCGGAGAAGGCGACGGCGCGCGGCTTCCCGAGGTCGACCAGGCGCACGCGCTCGCGGAAATCCACCGTCGAGATGAGCGAGACGCCCTCGCCGTGGGCTACCGCGAGGCGGAAGCCTCCCTGTGCCCAGGCCACCGAGATCACCGACCCGCTGAAGCCGTTGGGCACGTCGATGTCGAGCGTCTTCCCCGAAGCTTTCTCGAGCTCGACGATGGCGCGATCGAAGAGGCGCTGGGCCTCGACGATGTCCCCGAGCTTCTTCGCGGCCATGCCCGCGCCGCCGAGCGCGAGGAAGCTCGGCCACTCGTCCTGCGATTTGCGGAAGCTCACGAGGGCCTTCTTGGCGTCGCCCGCGGCCTCGGCGATCTCGCCCTCGCGCAGGAGCTTCTTCGCCTCGGCCTTCGACTTGTCGACCTTGGCTTTGTTGGGCTCGGCGAGGCGGCGCTCTTGTCGCTCGACCAGCTCGCGCGCGGCGGCGATGGCGTGCTTGGCGGTGTCGGGCGCGCGGGGCGAGGTCTCGATCAGGCTCGCGAGGGCCTTGGCCTCGGTGGTGCGGCCGAGCTCGGCGAGGATGGCGACGTGGGCCGCCCAGCTCTCCGGCGCGGTGTCGATGCAGAGCGAGTCGGCCTTCTCGATGGCCTTCGAGGCGCGCTCGAGGCGCCCCATCTCGCGGAGGTGCGTGACCTTGCCGCGGAGCACGTCGGCGACGTCGCACGGGTTCTTCGCGGCGACCGCTGCCGCTGCCGCGCGCGGAGGCGGCCCGGACGAGCACCCGAGGAGCGCGAGGAGGGCGAGGCCGGCGAGAGGCGGCGCACGGGGCGGGAGGCGCATAGGGGCGCCGATACTGAAGGCGGATGCCCGCGCTTTCAATGCTCTTCATCAACGCGGCCGCTCGCCCCGGACCGCGCGCCGTTCACCGGCCGTCAAGCGTCGACTCGAACTTGGTCCAGTAGGAGGTGCCAGGGATGCCGCCGACCACCTCGACGATCGCCATCGTGCGGGTGTCGATGATGATGTTGGCCGGGTAAACCTGGGCCACGAAGAGCGCGTCGAGCTGACGGCCCGGATCCATCATCACCGGGTAATCGACGTCGAAGCTGTTCGCCCAGTTCAGGAGATCTTGCTGGACGGCGGCGTGGCCCGGCGACGGCCCGTCGTTGAGCTGGGTGAGGAACTCGCCGCCGCGCGGCTTGTAGAGCAAGTGCTTGGCAGGGAGCACCGTCTTCGACTCTTTCTTGCAGGCGCTGCACCACGAGGCCGAGACGCTGATCGAGAGCGCCTTGGGCTTGGGCGCGCCGCTCCCGTAGTACGAGCCGACGGGGAAGAGCCGATCATCCTCGCCGGGAGTAGCCGGCGCATAGCTCGGATCGTCGACGTGCGGGTTGTAGAAGTCCGCGAGCACGATGGTCTGCGTCGCACCGTTCTGCAGGCTCGCGTTCTGAAACCCCACGAACTGAAACTGCGCGATGATCGACCCTTTGGTCGTGCCATAAGGCCCGGTTGGGTAGGTCGTGGGCGCGTAGACGAGCGCATGGTGCCCGCCCCGCGTCGAGGCGCCGTCATAGCTGTCGTCACAGCCGAAGACCCCCGTCGCGAGGACGAGGGCGAGAACCCGGAGGATCATCTCATTTTGCATATGGCACCATCCAAGCTGGCCACGGGCGCACAGCGCGCCGGAGGCAACAGGTGCCCTCGAGCTCGCGCTGGCCTCTGGCTCTGTCCGATGACGACGCCCAAGATCCGATCGCGGCCGCCCGCGAAGCGCCCGCGACGCTCGCTTCAGCCCGGTCGGCGGCGCGCGAGGTAGAAGAAATCCCGATCCGAAGGCTTGATCACGTAGCCCTTGCTCGGGTGCTTGATCTTCGGCACCAGCGTCTCCGTGACCTCGGGCGCCTCGCCCGGCTTCGCTCGGCCGTAGAGAAGAAACCGGGTGTAGGACCAGTTGATGTCGAGCTCGGCGGCGTCGACCGCGCCCGCCGCGCGCATGGCCGCGGCGAGGCCCCGGGCCGTGATCCACTCCCCGAGTCCGTAGAAGAGCGTCTTTCCGCTCGCGTCGAGGCCGAGGGTAGAGCGCCTGATCGTGAGCTCGCCCGTCTCCGAGGAGCCCCAGCGCTTGGTCTTGGGATCGCTCTCGAGCAGCGGACTTATCGTCCCTTGTTCGAGGAGGCAGGGCGGCGTCTGTCGAAAGGCGGAGAGCGAGGCCGCCGCGGGGGCGAGGACAGTCCAGGTGCGGATCTGGAGGGAGCCATCGTTGACGAAGGCGACCGTGCAGGCCTCGTCCTTGGGCGGGAGGAAGGTGTCGGCCCCGACGCGCGCGCCCCAGCCGCCGTGCTTGGCCATGAAGCCGCCGTTGAAGACAGCGAGGAGATCCGGGTGATCAGCCGCAGGGATAACGCCGGGGCGGTGCTCCTTGACGACGCCCGTCGACTTCGGCTCCTCGGTACCGGCGACGAAGTGGAGATCGACGCGGCGGAGATCGATCGCCACGATCGCGGCGTACATGAAGCGATCGTTGGGATCGGGGTGCACCGTCGTGCGGGCGAGCAGCGGCGGCTTTCCAGCGGCGTCGGCGACCAGCGCGGTCCAGGCGCCGTCGCCGGGCTTCGCGGTCTTGGCCTCCGGCGCAACGAAGCTGGGCGGCGGGAACGCGGGGCCAAGATCGGGCGGCGCGGGCACGGGCACGGGCGAGGGTACGGGAACAGGCGCGGCGCTCGGCGGCGGCGATGATGTAGCGCTTGCGAGGAGCGGCGGAGGCGGCGGAAGAGGCGCGGGAGGAGGCGCGGACGGCGTGCCGCTGCACGCAATGAAGATCGGCAACGCGAGGGCGAGGAGGCCGCGGCGCATCGCTACCGGCGCACCGGGAAGCGCTCGGCGAAGTAGCCGTGCCAGCGCGCCGGGGGATCGTGGAAGACGTCGCCCGCGAGCATCGAGGTGATCATCCGACGCATCGTGAGGCGCTGGTCCGGCGCGAAGAGAAGGTCGCGGAGCTCGCCCCGGTAGAACGACTGTACGGCGCCGAGGAAGAGATCGGCGGCGGCGCGGAGGCCGGCGGCGTAGGAGGCGAAGCGCGCAGCGCTGACGTCGTTCGCGGTCAGCGCTTCGTCGATCACCGCGGCGGCGCGCACGGCCCCGCCCATGGCGAGGTGCGCGCCCGTGGAGAAGAGCGGATCGAGGAAGCCGGCGGCGTCGCCGAGGACGAGCCAGCCGTCCCCCGCGAGCTTCTCGACGCGGAAGCTGTAGTCGGCGGCGGCGCGCACCGGCGCGATCCGCGGGGCGCCCGCGGTGAGCTTGCTCATCCACGGCGAGGCGGCGACGGCGTCGTCGAAGATCTGCGCGAGGCGCGCGTCGGTCGCGGCGGATCGATCGCCGTACTCGCGCGGCGCGGGGCCGAGGCGCTCGCCGAAGACGTCGCGCGCGTCGCGCACGCGGGCCCCGACGACGGCGGAGGAGAGGACGAAGCCAACGCTGGAGGTCCCGTCGAGGAAGGGGATGAACCAGGCCCAGCCCGGGGTGCTCCCGTCGTCGTTCTTGCCAGCGAGGATCGTGAGCTCGATCTGGCCGACGTCGATCCCCTCGTTGCGGTGGCCGCCTTGGAGGTTGGTGAAGAGCGCCGTCTTGTCGAGGCCGGGGATGCGTTGTCGCCCGGTCGCCTGCGCGAGGAGCGCGTCGCGGCCGGAGGCGTCGATGACGACGCGCGCGCCGATCCGCCGCGTCATGCCGTCGGTGTCGGTGGCCTCGACGCCGACGATGGTCGTGCCGTCGAAGACCGGGCGATCGACGCGCCAGCCTTCGCGGACCTCGGCGCCGAGCGCGCCGGCGCGGCGGAGGAGGAGCTCGTCGAAGTCGGCGCGCGTGACCTGCCATGCGAAGGGGATCGCCGGCGGGAAGGCGTCCGAGAAGCCGTAGCGCGCTGTCGCAGCGGGGGACTCGAGGCTGGCCTCGTCGTCGAGGAAGCGCGCGGAGTATTTGCGGATGAAGCGGCGATCCATCTCGTCGCTGAGGCCGAGCGCGGCGAGCACCGGGGCGCTCGACGGGAGCAGCGACTCGCCGATGTGAAAGCGCGGGAAGCGCTGCCGCTCGAGCACCACCACGCGCCGCCAGCGCTGCGCCAGGAGCGACGCTACCGTGGCGCCGCCGGGGCCGCCGCCCACGATGACGACGTCGAAATGTTCCTGCCACGGCGAGTCGGTAGAGGCGCTCATGCTCGGGATCGGATAGTCGTTCCCCGATCCGCGCGCCAGAGCGGCGAGGGCGCACCCGAGCGGCCACGAGCCGGTTCATGCACGCGGTGCATGGACGTCATACCAACGTTTCATTGGTGGATCCGCCGCGGAGCGAGCAGATTCAGCCCTCGTTCAGCCGAGCTGGAGAGAGCAGGATTCGCCTCGCCGACGGCCGCGCGCTCCTTCACTTCCGCAGCGAGATGACACGTCCATGCACGCTACGAAACACCTCGGGTTCACCTTCGCCCTCACCATCGCCGTCGCTGCTTGCGGAGGCAGCGAGACCACCACCTCGTCGACCAGCACCGGCAGCGGCGGATCGACGGGGGCGAGCGCCAGCGCCAGCACCGGCTCCTCCACCGGCGGCGCGGGCGGCGGCGTCACCGCGCCCGAGCTGACGGTCCAGAGCTACGCGTCGGACGTCGCGGGCCCCGCGGTCGACTCGCACCTCATCGTCGGGACCAAGGAGGCGGTGCTCGTCGACGGTCAGCTCTTCAAGGCCGACGCCCTCAAGGTGATCGATCTCGTCAAGGCCTCGGGCAAGACGCTGACGACGGTGTTCCTCACCCACGCGCACCCCGATCACTACCTCGGGCTCGAGACGATCCGCCTGGCGTTCCCGCAGGCGAAGATCGTGACGACCGCGGCGGTGCTCACCGAGTTCAAGGCCAAGGCGCCGGGCACGTTCGCGTACCTGAAGGGCATGCTCACCACCCAGATCGCCGACGCGCTGGCGATGCCGGAGGCGCTCACGGGCAAGACGATCACCCTCGACGGGCAGGAGATCGCGGTGATCGAGGCGCCGCACGCCGGCGAGAGCGAGAGCGCCGCGGCGCTGGTGTTGCCGGGCAAGAAGGCGCTGATCGCGGGGGATCTCGTCTACCACGACATCCACCTCGTCCTCGCCGAGTGTGAGTGGCAGGGGTGGCTCGACAACCTCACCTCGCTCAAGGCGATGGGCTTCGAGACGATCTACCCCGGGCACGGCGGCAAGACCGACATGGCCGTGCTCGACGCTGACGCCGAGTACATCAAGGCGGTGATCCCGATCATGGATGGCGCGGCGACCGCGGATGCGGCGAAGACGGCAATCAAGCAAAAGTACGCAAAGTACGGGAGCGATTATCTGCTCGGCTTCAGCGTCGACACCTACTTCACGGCCTGCAAGAAGGCCCCTTAGCTCTGGCGGAGGCGGAGATCCCCCGTACACTCGGCGGCCGTGACCCTCGCCGAGCCGACCCTCCCCGGACGCATCCATCTCCGCCGCTTCGCCGGCCCTTCGGCCTACGTCGGTCGCCTCGATCCGATGCGCGTCGCCCACCTGACCGACCTCCACGTCGGGCGGGTGACACCGCACCGGGTGCAGCTCGCCGCGGTGGAGATCACCAACCGCGAGAAGCCGGATCTGGTGGTGATCACCGGGGACTTCGTCTGCCACAGCCTGCTCTACCTGGAGCAGCTCGAGGCGGTGATCCGCGGGTTCGAGGCGCCGGTCATCGGCGTGCTCGGCAACCACGATCACTGGTCAGGCGCCGCGGAGGTGACTCGCGTGCTGCGCCGCGCGGGCGCGCTGGTGCTGGAGAACGAGCACACCACGATCAACGTAGGTAAAGGCCCGCTCCAGATCCTCGGCCTCGACGACGCGTACACCGGGCACGCCGACCGCGCGCGCGCGGTGCGAGGGCTCCACCCGCGCCTGCCCACGCTCGGCCTCTCCCACATCGCGGAGGAGGCGGACGGGCTCTATCCCCACAACATCCCTCTCGTGCTCTCCGGCCACACCCACGCTGGGCAAGTGACGCTGGCGCGCCTGCACGAGATCGCCTTCGGGCGGCTCACCGGCCATCGCTACATCCACGGGCTCTACGGCTCGCGCAGCGGCGACGCCCCCGGCGGGGCGGTCTACGTCGGCGCGGGGATCGGCGCCTCGGTGGTGCCGGTGCGCCTCGGCGACCGCGGCATGCGCGAGATCGCCCTGTTCGAGCTCGGCCAGGCGCCGGGATCGTTCGAAGAGCACCACGAGGAGCAGATCCCGCTCAAAGGGCGGAAGCCGTCCGCGTGGGTCCGGGCGCGCCGCGCCGCGAACGTCAATAAAGGGTAGGGGTCGCGGGGTTTGGGGCGAAGCCCCAGCGAAACTAACGGTCGATTTCGGGGGCGACGACGTCGAAGCTGGCGATCAGCGCCACGAGGTCGGCCAGGAACAGCCCGGGGCTCTTCGCCTCGATGATGCCCATCGCGGTGAAGCTGCCGGTCCGGAAGCGGCAGCGATAGGGCTCCTCGGCGCCCTTGCCGATGACGTAACAGCCCATGTCGCCGCGGGCGCTCTCGACGCGCGCGTAGGCCTCGCCCTCGGGCTTGAGCTTCTTCGGCAGCTTGCCGACGAGGTCGTCCTCGGGGTGCTCGTCGATCTTCGCCAGCGCCTGTTGGAGAATCTTCCCGGACTCCTTGCACTCTTCCGAGCGCACGTAGAAGCGGTCCCAGCAGTCGCCCACGGCGCCGAACTGACCCCGGCCGATCGGGATCGCAAACTCGAAGTCAGGATAGACCGAGTAGCCGTCGTCCTTGCGCAGATCCCACGCGACGCCGGAGCCGCGGAGGTTGGGGCCGACGAGGCCCCAGTCCTTGGCCTCTTTGGCGCTGATCACCGCCACGTTGGCGAGGCGCTGGATGTAGATCTCGTTGTAGGTGATGAGGCGATCGAACTCCTCCATCAGCGGGACGAACTTGTCGACCCAGGTCTTGACCTTGTCGGCCCAGCCCTTGGGCATGTCGAACGAGACGCCGCCGATACGGTGGTAGTTGTACGTGAGCCGCGCCCCGCACAGCTCCTCGATGAAGTCGTTGATGTACTCGCGCTCGCGCAGCGCCCACATGAAGGGCGTGGTCGCGCCGACATCCATCGCCATCGCGCCCATGGCGATCATGTGGCTGGCGATGCGGTTGAGCTCGCAGGAGATGACGCGGAGGTACTGCGCCCGCTTCGGCACCTCGATGCCCATGAGCTTCTCGCAGGCCGTGGCCCAGCACTCGTTGGCGAACATCGCCGCGACGTAGTCGACGCGGTCGGTGTAGGGCATGTAGCCCGGGTAGGTGCAGCGCTCGGCGATCTTCTCGAGGCTCCGGTGGAGATAGCCCACGTCGGGCACCGCCTTGCGGATGATCTCCCCGTCCGACTGGATGATGAAGCGGAGCACGCCGTGCGTGGACGGGTGGTGAGGACCCATGTTGAGGGTCATCTCTTCGTCCATCTCGTTGGTGAAGACGACTTCGCTCATGCCTTTGCGGGCTCCTTCGCAGCCTCTTTCGAGGGTAGAGTGATCTTGAAGAGCTCGATCGGGTTCGGCCGGATGGTCGGGATCCCGTGGTAGTCTTCTTTCTCCTCGTAGTCCTTGCGCAGCGGGTGCCCCTCCCAGTCGTCGGGGAGGAGGAGCCGGCGCAGATCGGGGTGCCCCTCGAAGAGCACGCCGAGGAGGTCGAAGCACTCGCGCTCTTGCCAGTTGGCCGTGGACCACACGTTGACCAGCGTCGGCATCGCCGGGTCTTCGCGCTCCAGGTAGACCTTGAGCACGACCCGGTGCTTCAGCGTGTACGAGTACACGTGATAGACCACGACGATCCGCTTGTCGTCCGGGTAGTCGACGCCGGTGATGCACTCGAGGTAGTCGAAATCGAGCGATTTGTCGCTGCGCAGGTGCTCGCAGACGTTCTCGATCTCCCACGGGGCGACCTGGAACCAAGGGTCCTTGTCCTTGGCGGGATCGGCGTGAAAATCGAAGACCGTCTCGGTACCGAACTTCTCTTCAAGGCGCTTGTAGATGGCGTCGGGGGTCATGGCTCGGACGGGGCGCCCGGGGGCGCAGGCTGGCAGGTAGAGAGAGGGAGAGAGTCGAGAAAGGAAGCGATCAACCCGCCACGCCGTAGCGCTTTTGCAGGTACTTCTCGTTCTTGATCTTGTCCTGGATCTTGAGCAGCCCCTCGAGGAGCGCCTCGGGGCGCGGGGGGCAGCCGGGGACGTAGATGTCGACCGGGATGATCTGGTCCACGCCCTTGCAGACCGAGTACGCGTACTGGAAGAGGCCGCCGCAGTTCGAGCAGCTCCCCATCGAGATGACGAAGCGGGGCTCGGCCATCTGGTCGTAGAGGCGCTTGACGCGGAGGCCCATCTTGTAGGTGAGCGTGCCGGCGATGATGAAGAGGTCGCTCGAGCGCGGGCTCGGGCGCGGGGCGGCGCCGAAGCGCTCGAGATCGCCGCGGGGGCCGCCGGTCTGCATCAGCTCGATCGCGCAGCAGGCGAGGCCGAAGAGCATGTACCAGACGCTGTTGGCCCGGCCCCAGTTCAGCATCCAGTTGATGACCTGGTCGGTGTTCGTCGAGAGGACGCTGCCGCCGTCGTCGGAGTATTTCGCGTCCCAGCCCTTGGGCGGGGCCATCAGGTTCAGGTTCGACGACATGTCACTCGGCTCCTTGCGGCATCGCTTCTTCGACGTCGTGCTCGGCGATGATCGCCGGGGTCTCGGGGCGGGTGCGGCTCGACACGTTGGGCACGCCGCGCGGATCGCCCTTGATCGAGCGGATCCACTCGAGGTCGCCCTTCACCCAGACGTAGACGAGGCCGAGCATCAGGATGGCGACGAAGAGGAAGATCTCCACCAGGGCGAACATCCCGCGGCCGCCGTCGACCCAGCGGCGGAACACCGTCGCCACCGGGTAAACGAAGGCGATTTCGACATCGAACACGATGTAGATCAGGGCGATGATGTAAAACCGCGGGTTGAAGTTGAACCACGCGGGCCCGACCGGGGCCTCGCCGCACTCGTAGGTCTCGAGCTTCTCGGCGTACAGGTTGTTCGGGCGGATGACCTTCCCGACCACGAGCGAGCCGAGAACAAAGCCGATCGCCACCAGGAAGAACGCGGCGACGCTGGCATACGCCATCAACATGGGGGGGAACCTCGCAACAGGAGCCGAACCGCAGAGACGCAGACCGGCGTTGTTTAGGGGAAAATCCGCGCCGAGGCAATCCCGGCGAAGACGGGCCCTGCGGGATGCCGCGCGCGCGGGGCTCGGTGTAACATCGCGCTCGCATGCCGCTGCTCCACCTCGTGGTCCTGGCCGTGCTTCAGGGGGCGGCCGAGGCGCTGCCCGTCTCGCCGTCGGGGCACGCGGCGGCGGCGCGGCTCTGGTTTTCGCCGGGCGCGGCGGGGCCCGGGCTCGAGGCGGTGCTCCACCTCGCGACCGCGCTCGCGCTGGGGATCGCCGCGCGAAAACGGCTCGCTTCGGCCCTCGGTGAGGGCGTACGCGCCATCGCCAGGCCCATGCTTTTTCAGGCTTCTCCGGGAGCGCGTGACGCCGCGGTGCTGGTGATCGCTTCGGCGGTGAGCCTGGGGACGGCGAGCCTCGTCGCGCCGCGGGCAGCGACGCTGCGCGACGCCCCTTTCGCGACAGGGATAGGCCTCCTCGTGACCGGCGTCGCGCTCGCGAGCACGCGCTGGGCGCGCCGCGGGTGGCCCGGCGCGCGCCGCGGGGACGCCCCCGCGACGCAGGAGGCGCCGTTGCTCCTGCTGGCCGCGCTCGCTGGCATCGCCCACGGGCTCGCGGCCTTCCCCGGCGCCTCGCGCGTCGGCGCGGCGTTGACCGTGCTGCTGTGGCTCGGCGTGCGCCCGAGCCGAGCGGCGCCGCTCGCGCTCGCGATCACGCTGCCCTCGCTGCTCTTCGCCGCCGCGCAAGGGCTCGCCCACGGCGCCGAGCTCGGCGGGATCGATCCCGGAGGCCTCGCGCTCGGCCTCGTCGTCACGTTCCTCGCGGCGCTCCTCGCGAGCGGTGTCCTGATCCGTCTGGCCTCCCGCCGCCGCCTCCCGGCCCTGGCGCTGTGGATCATTCCCCTCGGCCTCGCGCTGCTGGCCTACGCTCGCGCGCTGCCCGCTTCGGGCACGTAAGAGCGCCTGAAAACCCTCACCCCCCACGCTGATGACCGACGCCCGACCTTCGATCTACGCCCTCATCCTCGCCGGCGGCGCCGGCACGCGCTTCTGGCCCGCCTCGCGATCGGCGCGGCCGAAGCAGCTCCTCCCGCTGCTCGGCGGCGATCCGCTGATCCTGGAGACCGCGCGGCGCGTGCTCCCGATCTGCGGCGGCTACCAGCACATCCTCGTCGCGAGCGGGCGCCACCTCGTCGAGCCGACCGCGGCGATCTTGCCGGAGCTGCCGTTCGATAACCTCCTCGTCGAGCCCGTGCCGCGCAACACCGCGCCGGCGATCGGCTGGGCCGCGTGGCGCGTCGCTCGCCAGGATCCTGACGCGGTGCTGATGGTGCTGCCGAGCGATCACCACATCGCTGACGTGCCCGGGTTCCAGGCGACGCTCGAGCGCGCGGTGGCCTCGGCGCGCACCGGGGCGATCACCACGATCGGGATCCGGCCGACGCACCCCGAGACCGGCTACGGCTACATCGAGATGGGCGACGCGCACGCGGGCGGCGGGCTCACCGTGAAGCGCTTCGTGGAGAAGCCCCACCGCGCCCTCGCCGAGGAGCTGCTCGCCACCGGCCGCTACCTCTGGAACGCGGGGATGTTCTTCTTCCGCGCCCGCGACATGATGGACGCGATCCGCGCCCACCAGCCCGCGCTCGCCGAGGGCCTCGACGCCTTCGATCGCGCCGCCGCTGCCGGCGACGAGCTCACCGAGGTGTTGAAGCGCTTCCCGACGCTGCCCTCGGTCAGCATCGATACGGGCGTGATGGAGCACATGGAGAGCCTCGCTGTCCTCCCCGGCGACTTCGGCTGGAGCGACATCGGGAGCTGGCAGAGCGCGTGGGAGCTCGCCGAGAAAGACAGCGCCGGCAACTCCGCGCCCGCGGACGCGGTGTTCATCGGATCGAAGAACAACCAGGTCGTCGATCTCCGCAACGGCGGGCACGGCAAGCACCGGGTGATCGCCCTGGTCGGCGTCGACGATCTCGTCGTCGTCGAGACCGACGACGCGCTCTTGATCGTGCCGCGCGAGCGATCGCAGGACGTGAAAGAGGTCGTCGACGCGCTCAAGCGCCGCGGCGATACCCACCTGGTCTGAATGGCCCCGCGCGTCGATCGTGGAGCGCAAAGGTCGCGGATTGCGCCTCTGATCGCCGCCGTCGTCAGCCTCGCCGCGCGCGAGGCCACGGCGCAGCCCGCGCCCGCCCCGGCGCCGATCGAGATCCTCGTCACGGGCGAGCAGACGCCGCCGGGCGCGACCTCGTTCGGGCGCCGCGACGTCCGCGAGATGCCGGGCGTGCTCGACGATCCCTACCGCGCGATCGAGCTCGCGCCCGGCGTATCGCCCGCGGCGAGCGGCGTCCCGTACTACTTCATCCGCGGCGCTCCGCCGGGCAACATCGGCTACTTCTTCGACGGCGTCGACGTGCCGCTCCTCTTCCACGCGGGCGGCGGCCCGAGCGTGATCCCGTCGGCGATGATCAAGCGCGTCGAGCTCTTCCCCGGCCCCTACCCCGCGAGCTTCGGGCGCTTCGCCGGCGCCGTCGTCGACGCCGAGAGCACGCCGCCCGCCGACGCCTGGCGCGGCGTCTTCAGCTTCCGCGCCATCGACATCGGCGGCTTCGTCGAAGGCCCGATCGGCGAGGACGTCAACGTGCTCGTCGGCGGCCGCTACTCGGCGGGGACGAAGCTCCTCTCCGCGCTCGTCCCGCTCGTGGGCATCGAGTACGGCGACTACCAGGCCCGCGTCACCTGGCGCCCCTCGGCGCGCGCGCGCCTCAGCCTGCTCGCGTTCGGCGCCCGCGATTACCTGGCGATCGCCACCGACGGCGACGCGAAGACGAAGGAGGTCTTCCTCGACAGCGATTTTCACCGCGTCGATCTGCGCTACGAGCGCGATCTGGCCGAGGGCGACAAGGCCACGGCGGCGGTCACGCTCGGCCTCGATCAATCGCGCAACCTCGGCGTGCAGAGCGCGCGCGAGCTCAAGGTCGCCGCGCGCGCGAGCCTGCTCCACCGCCTCGACGCGCGCGGCGCCCTCGTCCGCGGCGGGATCGACGCCACGCTCGATCGCTACCTCGTCACGCCGCATCCCATCCGTCCGCCTCCCACGCCGTGCCCCAAGGACCTCGAGGGTTGCGTCGACGAAGCGAACGTCACCAAGACCCAGCTCGAGAGCGCCTACCGCGACCTCTTCCCGAGCCGCGTCGATCTCGCGCTGAGCGCCTGGGCCGAGGCCGTCCTCCCGCTCGACGAGCGATCGACGCTGACCCCCGGGCTGCGCATCGATCACTACGCTTCGCTCGGCAACACCGCGATCGCCATCGATCCCCGGCTCGTCGGCCGCTTCGGCGTCGGCGAGCACGTCCACCTCGTCCCCACGATCGCCCTCGCCTCGCAGCTCCCCGGCTTCGTGCCGCTCCCCGCGCTCCACATCGGCGGCATCCCGGGCGGCCTCCAGCGCAGCCTCCAGACGAGCTTCGGCGCCGAGGTCAAGGCCGGCCCGATCGAGGGCACAGCCTCGGTGTTTCATCACGCGATCTTCAACCTCAACGATCCGATCGGGACCGAGCGCGGCGGCGGCTTCGGCGCGGAGCGCTTCCTCACGCGCAGCCTCGGCAACGCCTACGGCCTCGAGCTCGGCGCCCGCGGAGCGCTGCGCCGCAACATGTTCTTCGTCCTCTCGTACACGCTCTCGCGCGCCACGCGCACGCGCGAGGGGAGGACGATCCCCTCGGCCTACGATCGCACCCACGTCCTCCAGGCGGCGCTGCTCTTCGATCTCGGCCGCGGCGTCCGCGCCGGCTTTCGCCACGTCTTCTACAGCGGCTTCCCCGCCGACGAGGCCAGCGCTGACCGCGTGCCGAGCGAGCACCCCGATCGCACCCGGCCCTTCTATCGGCTCGACGCTCGCGTCTCGAAGCGCTGGAAGGTTGGATCGCGAGGCTACCTCGAGCTCGCGCTCGATCTCCAGAACGCGACCCTGAGCAAGGAGGTGTTCGATGTCTCGTGTACCGCCAAAGGGTGTACACCGAGGACGATTGGTCCGCTGACGATCCCGGGCCTCGCCCTCGAGGCAGGGTTTTGAGGGCGCGGTCACGGAACACTTCCGCCCGCGCGCGTCCCGGTCCAGACTCTGCGCGGTGAAGCACGACCTGCCATCGACTCCGCCTGCCTCCTCCGCCGAACGCGCCGTGGATGGAGCCGTGAAACCGGAGCCCGTCGACATCCTCCTCGTCGACGACGACGACTACCTGCGCCAGGCGATGGTCGACCTCCTCGCGAGCGACGAGTACACCGCCGTGGGGGTCTCCAACGGGCTGGAAGCGCTGGAGTGGCTGATCAGCGCCGAGCGCCCGCCGCGGCTCATCCTCCTCGACCTGATGATGCCAGTCATGGATGGATGGCAGTTTCGCAAGGAGCAGCTCAGGGACCCTTTGCTCTCACCGATCCCGGTGGCGGTCCTGAGCGCGAAGGGCAATGACCCCATGGACGATGGTGTCGAGGTCCTGAAGAAGCCAATCCGGCCGCAGCTCCTGCTCGAGGTCGTGGCGCGCTATTGCGGGAAGAGCGAACCGTCGTAAGAAGCGGCTCCCGGCGATAGAGCTTTAGAGGGCTTGGCGGAGCGCACATCACCCCAGCGTCGTCGTCGACTGATAGCTTCGCCCGATGGCCACGAAGCTCCTCGACGAGACGCGCATCCGCGCGCTGCACCAGGCGGCGCTCGACGCTGGCCTCGCGTCGCTGCGCGCCGATCTCCTGCGAGGCCTCGACGCCTCCTTCGTCGCCGGCCTCCCCGTGTCCTCGTCGCTCTCGGCGCAGCTCTTCACGGATCTCCACGAGCTCAGCATCACGCTCCGCGACGGCAGCGTTCCGATCGTCGCCTGGCTGAAGAACGCCGTGAGCCTCGCCGGCACGAAGGCCGAGGTCGTGGTCTTCGAGGAGATCCTCGCGCACCTCGGCCACGGGGTCCCCGCGCGCGGGGCAGCGTTAGCGCGCGAAGAAGCGCCGCGACCGGCTCCGGGAGAACCGAGAGACCGCCTCGACGTGGTAATCCTCGCCGCGCTCCAGGACGAGCTCGAGGCCATGCTCGCGCTCGGCGAGGGCGGGCGCGCCGGCTGGGAAGAGAAGCGCGACCTGCAGCGGTTCCCGTACTTTCGCCGCACCTTCGCGCGCGAAGACGGCAGCTCACTCGGGATCGCCGCCGCCTGGATCGGAGCGATGGGCCAGGACGTCGACACCGCGCTCCGCGGGCAGCAGCTCGTCGCCGAGCTGGGCCCGGCGTGCCTCGCGATGTGCGGCATCTGCGGCGGCTGGAGAAAGGAAGTCGCCCTCGGCGACATCGTCGTGGCCGACCAGCTCTACGTCTACGACCACGGCAAGATCATCGCCGGAGAGGGCCCGGAGAGCGGCTTTTATCACCACATCGAGGGCTACGGCCCCGGCCGCGTCTGGAAGATGGACGCGGCCTTCTTCGCGCGCACCTTCGAGCTCGGCGCCCTCACCCGTGAACGTCCGCGTTCGCTCGCAGGGCAGCGCGCGTGGCTCTTGCGCGCGCTCCACGCGCACGAGACCGAAGGCGCCGAGGCGCCCGACAAGCACCCGGATCGCAAGGCGCTCTGCCCGGCGTGGCGGCACCTCGTGCCTCGGCTTCGAGAGGAAGGGTTCGTCGCGGTCACGGGCGCGAAGCTGAGCCTGACCCCGAAGGGGCTCGGCGCGGTCGAGGAGGATCTGCTCATCAACCTCGACGGCTTGCCCTCCGAGCCGGCGCTCCGAGTTCATCTGGGCGCGATGGCCACGGGGCGAACTGTGCGGCGCGTTCCCACGCTGTTCGAAAGGCTGGTGCGGATCGAGCGCGCGACGATCGCCGTGGACATGGAAGGCGCCGCGGTCGCTAAGGTGGCCGCGTGGTTCGGCAAGCGATCGCTGGTGGTCAAGGCGGTCTCCGACCATGCCGACAACGAGAAAGACGACCGCTACCACGCCTTCGCTTGCAAGGCGTCGGCGACGTTCCTGCTCGCGTTTTTGCTGAAGCACCTCGATGGCGGTCCGCCGATCGGCGGCCCTGCCCCGCGGCCGATCGACGGATCGGGCCGCGATCCCGAGGGCGTCGCGCTAATGCGCGAGCGACGCGGGGCGGGGTTCATCTATCGCGTCGAGCAGGTCTGCCGGCTGCGGTTACCGAACGCCCTGCTCCAACCCCAGGCCATGCCGTATCCCTTCGATGGGGCGCTGATGGTGATCGTCCCGAAGACGCCGGTCACGCACCGCGAACTGCACGTGGCCCTGGAGCAGCCCGTCACCGCGGAGGCGCTCGGGATCCTCGTTGGGGAGATCCTTCTTGCGCTTCGGCGCGATGGTCCGCTGCCGTGCAAGCTCGTTCATCTCGCGCCCACAGCGCCGGCGGAGCTCGCGCTGCGGGCCGAGAAGCTGGAGGTCGAGCTGATCACCTTCAGCGGGTACCAGGGGCTCATCGACTTCAGCCGGTACACGGCGTGGCTGTCGAAGCGCTTGGACAACGACGCGGAGTACCCGCCATCCCTCTACGTCGAGCAGCCGGCGTCGATTGGCCTCGCGGGGCAGACGCCGGATCCTGTCCCGAGCGCGCTCGCACACCTCCGCGATCTCCTCGCCGCGCCGGAGCGCCGCTTTGCGCTGATCCTCGGTGACTTCGGCGCGGGGAAATCCTTCCTTCTCCGCGAGCTGGCGCGAAGCCTCCTCGCGGGCGACGGCTCGCTCATTCCGGTGCTGGTCGAGATGCGCTCTCTCGAGAAGCAGCTCTCGTTGCGCGGCCTGCTGTCGCAGCATTTCGGGATGGCGAACGCGGGGAGCATCGATATCGATGCTTTTCTCTATATGCTGCACCAGGGGCGCGTGGTGCTGCTCTTCGACGGGTTCGATGAGCTGGCGGTGCGCGTGACCTACGATCAGGTGCTCCAGCACTTCGCGGTGATCACCGGCGCCGTCGAGGGCAAAGCCAAGGTGATCGTATCGAGTCGCCGGCAGCACTTCCTCGACGATGGGCGGGTGAAGCTGGAACTGGCGCGGAGCGCCGAGCGGCTCCAGGGCTATCGGCTCGTGGAGCTGCAACCCTTCAAGGAGGCGCAGATCCGGAAGTTCTTGAGGAACCGCCTTAAGAACGAGGCGGAAGCCGACGCGCGATATCGGCTGATCCACGACGTCAAGGATCTGCTCGGGCTCTCGGAGAACCCGCGGATGCTCGACTTCATCGCTGATCTGGAGCAGGAGCGGCTCGAAGGGGCCCGGGACGCGGCGGGGGAGATCACCCCGGCGAAGCTCTACGAGGTACTCCTCGAAAGGTGGCTGGATGGAGAGAGTGCGCGCACCCAGGTGAAGAAAGAGAGCCTCTGGACCGCCGTCCGCATCTTCGCCCGCGAGCTATGGGAGACGCCGGGGAACGCGGTGGATCTGGGAAGTTTGCCGAAGGATCTCGTGCCACGGCTGGACGGGTTGAAGCAGGTCTTGAGCGAGGAAGAGGCGCGCCTGGTGCTGGGCTCACGCTCGCTACTCAAGCGCGACGCGGAGGGCCTGTTCTCGTTCGTCCACCGCTCCGTGCTGGAGTGGCTGGTGGCCGGCGAGGCGGTCTCGGACCTCCGGGAGACGGGGGACGTCGCGGTGCTCGATGCCGATGCGATGAGCCCGCTGATGGCGCGGTTCTTCGTCAATCTCGCCGGGGAAGAGGCCGCGGCGGAGTGGGCGCGCCGGGTGTTTGCAGCGAGGAAGGGAGACACCGCCCAGAAGAACGCGCTTCGGGTGGCGGCGGAGATGAAGCTCGCGCTCGCGGTGGATCTGGAGGGCCAGGATCTGCGTGGAGTCAGCCTGTTGGGGCTCAACCTGCGGGGCGCGAACCTGCGCGGGGTGAACCTGGAAGGCGTCACGCTCACGGGTCGCAACCTCACCGGAGCGGATCTCACGGGGGCCTTCCTTGCCCGCGCCGATCTGCGCAGGGCCGTGCTGGCCGGTGCCGACCTCACGAACGCGGACCTTTCCTTCGCCAGGCTCGTCAGGGTGGACCTCTCGGACGCCGTCCTCACAGGGTCCCGCCTCCTCGGCGCCAACCTCCTTGGAACCAACGGCCTCTCGGGCGAGCGGCGCGCGTCCGCGGAGCGCGAGGGCGCTGCGGTATTCGTCATGGCCGCTGCGGGGGAGATTGCACCCGCGACAGCGGGCTGTCCCGTGATCGCCTATCACTCCGGTGGCCACGTCCTGGCCACGTGCCACGATGATGCCACCGTGCGGCTGTGGGATACAGTAACGGGCCACGCGCTACGCGCGCTATCAGGGCATAAAGCGCGCGTGGTGAGCCTGGTATTCAGCCCCGACGGCCGGTCACTCGCGTCCAGCTCCTGGGATAAGACGGTGCGGCTGTGGGATGCCGCGACGGGCCACCAGCTGCTCACGCTGTCGGGCCATACCGCTCCCGTGGGGAGCGTGGTGTTCAGCCCCGATGGCCGGTCGCTTGCGTCGGGCTCGGGGGATAAGACAGTGCGGCTCTGGGATGCGGCGACGGGCCACCAGCTGCGCGTGCTGTCGGGCCATACCGCGGGTGTAGAGAGCGTGGCCTTCAGCCCCGATGGCCGGTCGCTCGTGTCCGGCTCGGGGGATAAGACGGTGCGGCTCTGGGATGCGGCGACGGGCCACCAGCTGCGCGCGCTGTCGGGTCATGTCGCGCGCGTGGTGAGCGTGGCGTTCAGCCCCGATGGCCGATCGTTTGCGTCTGGCTCCGCGGATACGACGGTGCGGCTGTGGGACGTGGCGACAGGCCACCAGCTGCGCGTGCTGTCAGGCCATACCGAGAGAGTATGGAGCGTGGTGTTCAGCCCCGATGGCCGATCGTTTGCGTCTGGCTCCGCGGATACCACGGTGCGGCTGTGGGACGCGGCGACGGGCCACGAGCTGCGCGCGCTGTCGGGCCATACCGCGGGGGTGGGAAGCGTGGCATTCAGCCCCGACGGCCGGTCACTCGCGTCCGGCTCCTGGGATAAGACGGTGCGGCTGTGGGATGCCGCGACGGGCCACGAGCTGCGCGCGCTGTCGGGCCATACCGCGCGCGTGGGGAGCGTGGTGTTCAGCCCCGATGGCCGGTCGCTCGCCTCCGGCTTGGGGGATACGACGGTGCGGCTGTGGGACGCGGCGACGGGCCACGAGTTGCGCGCGCTGTCGGGCCATACTGGGGGGGTGGTGAGCGTAGCGTTCAGCCCCGATGGCCGGTCGCTCGCCTCCGGCTCGGAAGATAAGACGGTGCGGCTGTGGAACATAGCGACGGGCCACGAGCTGCGCGCGCTGTCGGACCATACCGGGGGGGTGGTGAGCGTGGCGTTCAGCCCCGATAGCCAATTGCTCGCCTCCTGCTCAGGAGATAAGATAGTGCGCCTGTGGGACGCGGCGACGGGCCACCTGCTGCGCGCGCTGTCGGGCCATATCGGTCGTGTTGTGAGCGTCGCGTTCAGCCCCGACGGCCGGTCACTCGCCTCCGGTTCCTGGGATAAGATGGTATGGCTGTGGGACACGGCGACGGGCCATAAGCGGCGCGCGCTGTCGGGCCATACGGATGATGTATTGAACACGGCATTCAGCCCCGATGGCCGGTCGCTCGCCTCCGGCTCCCGAGATAAGACGGTGCGGCTGTGGAACGTGGCGATAGGCGCCGAGCTGCGCGCGTTGTCCGGCCATACCGCACGTGTGGGGAGCGTGGCATTCAGCCCCGATGGCCAGTCGCTCGCGTCGGGCTCGGACGATACGACGGTGCGGCTATGGGATGCGGCAACAGGCCATGAGCTGCGCGTGCTGTCGGGCCATACTGCGGGTGTGGTGAGCGTGGCGTTCAGCCCCGATGGCCAATTGCTTGCCTCCTGCTCCTTCGACGGAACTATTCGCCTCTGGGACACCGCCTCGGGCCACTGCCTCGCCGTCCTCCTCTCCACCCCCAAGGGCTGGGTCTCCTTCGTCCCCGAAGCCCACCCCGGAGGCCCCCCACGAGGCGCCTTCAAAATGGGCGGCGACCTCGCCGGCTCCTTCTGGCACCGCATCGGCCTCGCCCGCTTCGAGCCCGGCGAGCTCGACGAATTCCTCCCCGAAGGCCAGAAGCTCCGCCTCCCCGACGACCACCTCTTCCTCCCGCCCGCGTTGCCGCCCGTAGACCGCCCCTGAGCGCCCCAAGGAGGCTCAGCGCGGGGCCACCGTCGCACCCCCAAGACCAGCAACCCTCACGATCGCCGCTCGGAGATCCGCCTCGAAGCGCTGGAACGCGGCCAACCTGCGCAGCTCAGCGAGCTTCGTCTCCTTCCCGAGGTCCGCATAATACTTGGTAACTACCCCGCGCGCCCCCATGCCGACCAGAGCCTCCCGCAGAACCTTCTTCGGATCGCTCTCCGCTTCTGGATTGGCAGGCAACGCGGGCGCGCGCTTGGTCTCGAACAAGCACGAAAATGCCTGGGCATCCGCCAGCATCCAGGCCTCTGTCTCCCGCACTGGCACACAGGCGACCGACGCAAGCTCGGGATGAACAGCAAGGGCGCGCGCCATCCCCGGCGCGATCTGCTCCCGCCGGACACGCTCTGGATCGGCGGCGCCGTCGGCATGGATGACGAACAGAGTGCATTCATCCCAGCTCGCCTCGATGGCAGCAGCGACCCGCTCCTCGCGGCTCCGATCGCGCAGCGAACGCGGAGCATCGATGCCCAGCGCCGGTGCGATCTGGAAGCCGCCCGCGAACAGGTCGACGGCGATTTCCTCGACGAGAAGATCGAGGATCCCCTGCAGGAAGTGGTAGTCCGTCGGGCCCTCGGCGAACAAGCCGACGCGCAGGTAAATCACGCGACCTCGTCAACAGGCCGCACCGTCTCCAGGAGGCGCTCCACCTCACGCGTGGAGACCGTCGTCGCCCCGCGGTCCCTGGGATCTCCTTCCCTCCACACGTGGCGCATCCGGGTCGACTGGACCCCATCCCCGCGCCGGACGAGGTCGGCAAACACAAGCGAGTCCGGTTGATGGAGCAGCGCCGCCACGAGGGCCGGAGAGTGGCTGTTCAAGAGCACCTGGGGCGGCAGCGCGCCGCGCGGTGTGGTGGCGTCGACGATCTCCTCGATCAGCGCGCGCAGCCCCCCAGGATGGACGCCGTTCTCTGGCTCCTCGATCGCGATCAGCGCCCCGGGCCTGGCGCTCCGCAGCAGCAGGAAGAGCGCGAGCAAGCGCAGCGTGCCATCCGAGAGGACCCGCGCGGAGTGCCGCTGACCGCTGGTGAGCTCCACCTCGATCCGGAACTCATCGTCGACGCGCACGACCTCGAAGGACTTGAAGCTGGGGACGAGCCGCGCGAGATCAGCGCGGATCTCGGCGCGAACCTCGGGCGCGAGCGCGGCGAGAGCGGTGGGGAGGTTGGAGCCGTCCGGCGTGAGCGTGGTAGGAGCGGCGCGGTCGCTCGGGAGCCGGAGCTTGGAGGGCTCGAGTCGAAGGAAGCGAAAGCCACGCAGCGCTTCACCCACGCTCTCGAGAACCAGAGGAGGCGGACCAAGGCCGGGTGGAAAGGCGAGGAAGCTGCGTTTCATCCCTTCCGAGCCCAGTGTCTGGGTCGACCAGGGACCCTGGTGGCTGGAACGCCATCGCAACGTGCGAGGGGATGCGGACAACGTGTCCTCGATCGTCTGCACGCTGAGCTCCGGATCGTCGTAGCGAGCATAGGTCGCGAGGTTCGGGTGCTTCGCGAGCCACGCGTCACTCGCAAGCTGGATGGCTTCCAGGCGTTCCTCTTGCAGCACGAGCTTCTCGACGCCGGAGAGGCCGGGAACGCGCGCGAGCTCGATCTGATGATGAAAACGCGACGGCATCACCGCGCCCCCCTCCGCTCCACCTCCGCTGAGCAGAAGATCGACGCCAATCGTGATGCGCGTCGAATCACCGCCGACCGCGCGAGCGAACTGATCGAGCCGACTGCCGCGCCCCTCCCCCAGGGCGGTGACCACGTCCGTATCGGCCAGCCCCGAAAGGAGCTGCAAGGCGTCGAAGAGGTTCGACTTGCCCACCCCGTTCGGGCCCACGATCGCCGTGAGCGGCTCGAGATCGACCGCGAAATCTCGCAGCGACTTGAAGCCGTCGACCTCGATGCGGGTGATCATGGTCGGGGACTATAGCGCCCGCCGCGCGCGGGCCGCGCCTTCCATCGAGGAGCCGCGCGCGATCCGGCTGGATCAAGTGGGAGACGCCCCGAACGGCGATCCCGACGACCCCGATCGCCTCCCAACGCGTTGAACGCCGATCCACCCGCTGCGGCCCCGCGCTGAACGCGTTGGAACCCGATCCACGTCGTCCGGCCCCGCGCTGAACGCGTTGGAACCCGATCCACACCGTCCGGCCCCGCGCTGAACGCGTTGGAACCCGCCCCATACGCGCTGGATCGGCTCCCCCGCCCCCGGAAAGCCCTTGCCAACGGCCCCTCGCCTGCGCTCCACTCGCTCCCCACGCGCGGCGCCACGAGAAGCGCCGCGGAAAGGGGACAGCCGGATGGAGTCATTGCAGAGCGGGAACAGCCCAGGCACGCGGATCGCAGCCGGCGACTCGGTGCTCGAAGCGGCGAAGTCGACGGACACGAAGCCCGTCGCCGGGCGTCTTGCCGGGTTCGCGAAGGCCCATGGGGCGTACAGCGCCGCCGACGCGGTCGTGAAGAAGACGAGCGACGCGCTCCAGAAGCAGCAAGTCAAGGTGGCCGAGGCCGACGTCACCCAGGACGAGGCCTTGGTCGAGCTGGCCAATGCCCTGCCGCTCGATGGACTACCGCGCTTGAACCCGTTCAAGCCCTTTGGCGCGCCGCCTCCGACCAAGCTCCAAGGGATGGGCTACGCGGAAGAGGCGAAGGCCGTGCTCGCGCTGGAGACCGCGGTGCTGAAGCGCAAGAACCTCTCGAAGGGATCGATCGATGCGGTAAAGGCCGCCGGGAAGGCGGCGCTGCGCGTGCAAGCCGAGCTGCTGCCGATACCGAAGCTCACCAAGGCCCGCGTCGACGCCATGACCCGGCGCGACGCGCTGGCGCAAGCGTGGGAGACGGCGTTCGCCGGAGTGAAGCGGGCGGCGCGCGCCGCGGAGGACGACGGCGCCAAGGGGCTTTATGGAGTGCTCTTCGAGCGGGCGAAGGCGGCGCCGAAGCGGAAGAAGAAGGCGCCCGCAGAGGCCGTGTCGAAGTGAGCGCGTCGGGGGGGAACTCTGCGCGGCAAATCAGAACACTACCGCCTGCTTGGTCAAGGTGACCGAGCCAAGAAGGCGCCCGATGGCTCGCCCGACGAACCCCACAAAGGCTTGACAACGGCGAAAGTTCCAGGATTTCTTGTCCCCGAATGCTGACGGGCACAGCATCCGAGGCTGTACGGCTCCCTTCCCGTGCAAACGAAGCCGTCAGGGGTTAGGGTGACGGCGGTCAAGTGGTCGATGCGCGCGAACCCATCTCAGGCGGAGGCGAACATGTTGCCGGTGCGGCACAGGACCCTCGCACGCTACCCTGACGACCGAACCCCAATGGTCCCAGGACGCTGGCCGACGCGATCCAGCTCGCGCGCGATCGGGGCATCCGGATCGAGGACGACATCCACTTCGTGGTCCACGACGCCCTGGTCCCTGCAAATTCGTTCTCGCCATGCGGGAAGGACAGACATGCTGATCATTGACACGCTCGTACGAGCGCACGAGGAGGGGGACATCACGAGGGGTGAGCTGTTTGCGCACCTGATCGCCCTGCTTTCTCCTGCCACCATGGACGAGATCCGGGGAATACTCGGCAGGGAGCCCGCCTGCCTCGCAGCATTCGACGTGTGGCTGGGCGATCTTGCCGGAGGAGCCAAGGTCTACTTGGGACGTCACGCTGTGGCACTCACCGGCGACGCCGCGGAGGCGATTCGAGGGCTGCACGCTTCCGCCGGCGCGCACCAGGCGAAGGCCAGCGCCGAGAGACCGGCCGGGGCTCGACACCAGCGACGGATCATCCTGCTCATGAGTGCACCGTTCGGATCCCTCGTTCGAGAGCGCATTCTGGATGATGCCTCACGCGATTCGACGGTGCACCGAGATGTGGACGTCTTCACCACCCTGCATCCCGGTGCGGCAGCAGAAGGGGATAGGCGTTTCGCATGATCTACCTGACGGCGCAGCATGTCGTGTCCTCTCCGAAGCAGAAGGTCGGGATCAACGCGTTCTTCTACCGGAGCACCAGCGCGCTCCCGCGCGGGTCGAGCGGCGTGGTCGACCTGCGCGCGGTGCTGGCTTCGCCGCGCGGCGAGCTGGCCAACGACGACGTCGAGGTCAAGCCAGGTGGAAATCGGGTGAGGAGCTATCTCGATATCGTCGCTTCGGACGCAGGTGACACCACTGAGATCGAGGACACAATTTCCGTGGTGAAGGCGGCGGTGCTCGATCAATCGCCGCCGACGATCGTGGAGACCGACGTCGTCGGGATGCAGTTTGGTTGCGAGCGAGATCTGGATGCCGCCGGAGAGCTCGACCAGCTGGTCGAGCGGGCTTTGCGGCTCCTGCGCAGCGGCAAGCCCGCTCCATGGCGGAGCCTGCGACCGCTGATCATTCTCGTGCGCGTGGAGCAGGACTCTGTTGACGTCTCTCTCGATGAAGAGAGCATTGAGAGGTTACGAACCTCAGGTGCGGAGGAGCGCCCCAGCAAAATTCGCATGTCTTATCCTGTGCTCGAAGATCCGAAGGCCGCGATCGGCGCGAGCTGGCTGCATCTGGCCATGTTGCTGACCGGGCTCGATGAGGACTGCCTGTTGCCCCTCGGCGGCGTTCGGTTTCAGTACCAGGACGGCGAGCTACTCCACGAGTGGCCGCACAGGCAATGATTCCTCCGACGATTCACTGCACCCTACGCGGCGCGCGTCAATCCGGGAGGGCCGTCCCGATCTCGACAGTGGTAGCCTCTCCCGCGCGAATCGCCGCGTCGCGGACAGCGCGGCGAAGCCGGTCGCTCAGCGCAACGTCGTCAAGCGTGCGGGCTCGATCCGCCGGAGCCAAACGCACCACATAACGTGTCAGCGGCGTCTCGGCGCCCTCCACCTCGGCAGCTTCAAGGCGGGCTCGGTCGAGCAATAACGCGGCCGCGCGGTCGCCGAGGGCCTCGAGCAGCGCGGCAGCCCCGGCGAGGATGGCCTGTGGGTCCGGGCGCTCTGCGGGTCGGTGGCGCACGGGCGCCTCGCGGTAGGCGCCTGACCAGGGCCGCCCGCCTTCGGGCAGAGCGAGCTCGACGTGCAGTTCGAGGAGCTCGGTCTCCGGGGAGCGCATCGCTTGAGTGAACGCCTCTTTGAGAGCGTCAATCCGGGCGCTGTCGCGGGAGAGCTCGACGAAGGCCGGCGCGGCGACGACGAGCGCCACCCGGTGCGCCGTCACGGTGCGGCTGCCAATCGACCACGACTCACCGGCGCCGGCGATCTCGACGCGGGCGCGCGCCACGATCTCCGCGAGGCGCTGCTGGCCGCGGGCTTCGAGCAGGCTCGCCGCGGCGGCCCCGAGCGAGGCGAGGACCGCGCTCACCGCTTCCGCTGGGCGCCGAACGGACGCGCGGCGTCCAGGGCCTCGCTCTCGTCACTCTCGGCCTGCGCTTCGGCCTGCGCCTCGACGTCGCGCTGCGCGTCGGTCCGCAGCGCGCCTTCGCCCTTGGAGACACGGACCTTGGCCTGCTCGGTGGACGAGGCCTCGGCCATCGCCACGGCCTGGTGGCGCACGTCGTCGAAGGGCTTGGCGAGATCGAAGATGACCTTGGTGTTGCCGCTCGCGCTGAGGTTGGCGAGCGCCTCGAAGCGTCGCAGCTCCATCGAGCCCGGCGACTTGGCGAGGATGGCCGCGGCCTCGGCGAAGTTCTTGGCGCTCTCGAGATCCGCCTCGCTCTTGATGACCACGTACTTTCGCTCTCGGTCGGCGATGGCGACCTTGGCGAGGACCTCTTGCATCTGCGGCGGGAGCTGCACGTCTTGGAGGCCGATCAGCTCGACGTGGAGGCCCCACTGCGAGACCACGGTCTCGACCTGCGCCCGCACCTTGGCGGCGACCTCTTCGCGGTGCGAGAGCAGCTCGTCGAGCCGGGTCTCTCCGACCACGTCCCGGAGCACGACCTTGGCTCGGTCCTTCACCGCGGCCTCGTAGTTCTCGACCGCGAGCGTCGCCTTCTCCGGATCGACGACCCGGTAGTACACGAGGGCGTCGACCATCATCGTGATGTTGTCGCGGGTGATCACCATCTGCCGGAGGAGGTCGCGGTTGCGGGTGCGGGTGTCGACCCGCTTGAGCTGCTGGAACCCCGGTAAAAACACGGTGATCCCCGGCTCGACGCGCCCGCTGAACTTGCCGAGCGTGAACTTGAGTCCGACCTCCCACTGGTTGATCTGGCGCAAGCCGGCGAGCAGGTAGATGAGCGCGAACAACCCCAGCACGATCAGGAGCGGCATGGCCGGTAGTAAACCACAGGCGCGGGCCCTCGCGTAGCTAGCCGCCGTGCCCAGGCCCGAGGATCATCTTCATCTTCGCCTTGGCGTCGAACCCCTCCACGTGCGGCGGATGGTGACAGGCCGAGACGCAGTTGTCGGCCTTGGGGCTGATGATCAAGAGCGCCTTGTTCTTCGGCTCCTTCACGTGGAGCGAGCCCGGCCCATGGCACTCTTCACACTGCACGTTCTGGAGCTTCTCATTCCACGTGACCGTCGAGCCGCCGGGCTTGCCGTAGCCGGTGACATGGCAGCTCACGCAGTCGAGGTTGAACTCTTTGAAGTCTCTCTGGAGCGTCGCATAGGCCGTCGCGTGGGCGGTCTTGTCCCAGAACTTGCGCGCGTCGTCGTGGCACTCGGTGCACTTGTCGATACCGACGTAGCTCGCCTGCCCCGCCTCGGCCGCCTCGGGCTTGCGGTCCTTGAAGGCCTCTTTGTTGTGCTCGTTGACGCGCTTGTAATAGGTCACGAGGCGGTCCTTCACGGCCTGGTCGCTGCCGAGCCCCTCGCGCACCTCGACGGATTTGACGTGGAAGAAGCTGCCCTCCACCGCCGTGCGCTCGGCCTCGAGCTTGGCCTTCTCGCCGCGGAGCTTCTCGAGGTCGGCCTTGCGCGCGGCGATGTCTTCGGCCTTGATCGACTTGTCGTTGGCCCACGAGTTGAGGCGGGCCTCGAGGTCGCGGATGCGGCCGGAGATCCCGAGCACCTGCTCGGCCTTCGAAACGCCGCCGGCGTCGGCGAAGACCAGCGGCGCGCCCTCCTTGCGCGGGAGGACGAAGAGATCGATCACCCCCACGGTCTGGAGGTGATTCGCGGTCTCGATCACGAGGGTGTTGCCGGCGAGGACCGGGGCCTTCGAGGCGTCGTTGACGTCCCCCGCCTCCACCGGCTTGCCGACGACGAGCACGTGCAGCTCCGGCACGTTGTCGGCGAGGCGCAGCGCTTCGCCGCGGGGCAACGCCGCGAGGCCGATGAAGATCACCGCGCCTTGCTTTTTCACCTCGGCGATACCCGCCTTCATCGCCTCGAGCGCGGCGTTGGCCTTGACGTCGTCCGGGTATTTCCCGGCGCGATCCTTGGGATCCGAGACGCCGATCACCCCGACCTTGAGGCCGCCGAAGTCGCGGACGAACGTCCCCGTCGTCGCGGCCTTGCCAGAGGCCACGTTGCCGGCGAGCACCTTGGCGCCCGCGCTGTCACGGCACGTGGTGAGCGTCTCGGCCCCGCCGGCCCAGTCGTTGGCGCCGGGCGCCCACGCCGCGAGGCCCATCTCCTTCGCGGCGAGCGCGATGGCCTCGGCCTTCCACTTGTCCTGCGCCGCGGAGTCGGGCTTGAGCTTCGGCTCCATGAACAGCATCGGCCCGGCGCCGAGGAAGAGGCTATTTTCCGCGGCGCCCTTCTGGCTCGCCAGGTACGCGGCGAGGTGCTGCACGCCGCCGAGCTGATCCTTGCTGCACCCGCAGGGCTCGAGCGCGCCGGCGATGGTGCTCGTCACGTAGAGCCGCAGCGTCGCCTTCGTCGCGGCGCCGTCCTTGACCACGGCGCCGTTCGTCGCGGGCGGGGTGTGACACCCCTCGCACGCGGCGACACCGCCGGCGGCGAGGAGCGCGAACGCGAGAGCGGTCCACGGGATTTCGCGACGCATAGGTCGCCGGTTCTAGCACACGAAAAGCAGGGCCGGACTACAACCCCGTGGGCGCAAACGGCAGGATCGTCTTCAAGTCCTGGTCGTTGAACCGGAGCTGCAAGCCCACGAAGTAGTCCCGCCGATCCTTGTTGAGGATGTCGTCGACGCCGCCGAGCAGCCAGAGCTTGCGGATGAACTCGTACGCCAGGGCGATGCGCCAGCGCGGCGAGAGCTCTTCGCCGAAGCCAAACAAATCCTGTCGGAGCTCGAAGCGGTCGTCGAGCAGGTGGAAATCGAGCCCGAGGCCGCCCGTCGACTCCTTGATCCCGAAGCGCCCGGTGAAGGGGCCGAAGCGCTTGGCGAACTGGAACGAGAAGCGGAACGAGTTGGTCGTCGTCGTCTTGATCTCGCGGTAGTGCGGCGGCAAGTTCGGGTTCGTCGTGTCGACGTCGACCTGCTCGAAGCTGGTTTTGCCGCGCGGATCGTTGACGAGCTCGATCAAGTAGTACTTGTCCTCCGACGGCTGGAGGCGGAGCTCGACGTAGCTCTTGATGGTGTTGGCGAGGAAGTTGTAGTCGGTCCGCAGGCCGACGATGGTCTGGACGCGGCCGATGCCGCCGACGAGGTCGCCGACGTTCTCGACGACGCTCTCGACCTCGTTGATCAGCGTCTCGTCCCGGGTGAGGCGGCCGAGCGTGCCCTCGCCCTTGTCGAGGCGGGCGGCGATGGAGTCGGCGTGCGCGAGCGTGGTCTCGAGGCTGGCGCTGGCGCGGTTGACGCGCTCCATCGTGCTCTTGATGTCGCCCGGCTTGCCGCCCGCGCCGGGGGAATCCCCCGCGGCCGTCATCTTGCGGACGTCGTCGGAGACCTGCTTCACGTTCTTGAGGATGTCGGCGATCTGCGGGCGCGAGTCCCCGGCGATGCCGTTGACGTTGCGGATCACCTCGCGCACCTCGGCGCGGTTCTCCTTCACCGTCTCGTTGAGCTGCTCGGTGACGTCGGCCAGGTTCTTGAGGATCGCCGCGATCTGCTGCTGGCCCTTGTCGTTGCCGACCGTGTCCTTGAGGGCGCCCGTGACCGACTTCACGTCCTTCAAGATCTCGGAGATCTGGCCCTGCAAGGACTGGATCGTCGGCTCATCCATGAAGAGGGTGATCTCCCCTTCGTTGGGGATCCGCTCTCTCCCCTCGGTACCGGGGGCGAGCACGATCAGCGACTCGCCGATCAAGCTCGTGGCGCGCTTGGCGATCGCCGCGTCGACGAAGAGCGCGAACTCGGGCTTCATCTTGATGTCGACGCGGGCCCGGCCGTTCTCGAGCGAGAGCCGGTCGATGACGCCGACCTGGATGCCAGAGATCAGCACGCGCGAGCGCGGGGCGATGCCGGTCACGTCGGGCAGGTAGGCATGGACCCGGTAGCCGTTCTCGGTGCCCGCGCCGGGCGCGACGAACCGGAAACCACCGTACGCGGCGCCCGCTAGCACGAGCGTCATCGCGCCGACCTTCGCTGCCCTGCTGAACTCGGCCATGAAATGCGCGCCGACGGTAGCACGGCTCTCCGCGCTGTTGAACGCGTGGATCGCGAGGCTTCGTGCTTCAGCGCTTGGGGAGGGGCGAGACGCGCGCCAGCGCGAGGCCGCGGAGGGCGATCTGGTTGGTCTCGTAGGGATCGATCTGGAGGTGGACCTCGGCGACGAGGCGGACCTTGAAGCGCGGGTAGAGGGGCAACACCTTGGCCGCGGACTCCGGCAGGTAGGCGGGGATCGGGTTGTTGCCGCCCGCGTGGAGTAGGGCGCGGAGGTGCTTGCCGCCGAAGACCGTGCGCCGCTGGTAGTGCCGCTGCTCGATCAGCGCGCGATCGGTCTGCGCGTCGAGGTACCCCGGCGCGACCATGCGCTTGCCCTGGCTCCACGCCTCGCGGATCCGCGTCGTCAGGCCCTCGGCCACGGCCGGCGCGGTGGCGAGGCCGGGGATCGCCAGGAACTGGCGCGCCACGTCGATCGCCGCGCGCAGGTTCTCGTCGTTGCCGGCGAGCGGCGTCACCGTCGTCACCGTCGCGCGCAGCGTCTCGATCTCGTCGAACGGGAGCTGGAGCTCGCCCCCGACGAGCAGGAGCGGCGGGACCAGCTTGCCGTCGTCGCGCACCGCGGCGACCAGCGCCTCGTTGACCTCGATGGCGATGGCCGGCGTCCCGCGCGCGAGGATCTCGAAGATCTCCCGGCGATCTTCGACCTCGGCGGGATCCTTCGCGAACGCGGGATCCTCGAGATCCGGATCGGGCGGGCGCTTCTCGAGATCGAGGAGGATGCTCCGCCAGCGCGAGGTTCGCCGGATGCGCGGCATGCTGTCGGTGTCGTGAAAGACGAGCTGGACCGCCCCATCCGGCTCGGCCCGCGGCAAGGGCTCGCGCGCGAGAGGCATCATCGGAGCGCTCGACGACGCTTGATCGGCGCGACGCGCGAACCAGGGCTCGCTCACCGCGGCCGCGGACGCCGACGCGAAGAAGACGCCGCTCGCGTGGACCGAGGAGACGCCGGTCGACGAAGACAGCGGCGGCGGCGACATCTGCAGCGGAGGGATCTGCGGCGATGACAGCGGGGGCGAAGGCATCTGCAGCGGAGGGATCTGCGGCGGAGACAGCGGCGACGATGACATCGGCGGCGATGACATCGGCCGCGACGCCATCGGCGGCGAAGGCATCTGCCGCGACGACATCGGCGGCGAAGGCATCTGCGGCGGAGCCATCTGCGGCGGAGGTGCGGTGATCGTCCGCGCCACGCGCACCGGCTCCGAGTGACGCGGCGGCGGGATCGGCGGCGGCAAGCCCTGAGGCGGCGTGGAGACCGGCGCGGTCGGGACCGTCACGCCCATCCGCGACGCGCGGAACGGGAGCACCGCGCTGGGCGGCGTCCCCATCGCCTCGCGCGACGGCGGCGGCGGCGGCGGACGCGGCGGCAGCGGCGTCAGCCCGGCGCGCGTCGAGAACGGCAGCCCCGGCAGCTTCAGATCATCGACGTGCGCGAGATCGAACGGGATCGTCAGCGCCGGCGGCCGCTGCGTCGGCAACGACTCGTGGCGCTCGTTCTCGGGATCGCTCGCCTCGCCTTCGGCCGGCCAGGCGAGATCGTCGAGCGGCCCCTCGACGTCGTCCATCGGCCCTTCGATCTCGTCGGCCACGGCCAGATCGTCCACGGTGAGCATCGGGAAGCGCCGCGGCGGGATGTCGGCCCACGTCGGCTCCGTCCCCGCCTGCGCGAGAAGGACGAGCACGGCGCCCTGCTCTTCCGGGGCGCGCAGCGGGATCGCCACGCGGAACGTGAGCGTGCAGATCCCGCGGGCGGTGTCGATCCAGAGCGTGTCGGCTTCGAAGCCGAGGCGCTGCGGAGCGCCGAGGCGATCGAGGAACGCGAAGGGCCGGACCCCGGGCAAGCGCGTGAGCAGGCGCGGGTGCTCGACGTGGAGATTTTCGAGGAGCAGCCGCTCGTCCGGGCGAATGGAGGCGAGCGGGCCGAGCTCCTCGTTGAAGAGCGTTTCTGCCTTGATTTCAAGCCTGGAATCGATCTCGCCCACCACGATGTGCGCGACGCTGGCGCGCCCTGGCTGGCCCCCGTGCGCGAACCCCGGGCCGACGAGGACGACGCCCGCGCTCGCCGGGGCCACGACCCGATCCTCGGCGCGGATCGGCTCCTGCTGATCGGCGAGCGGCGACTCGCTCGGCTCGAGCGTGAACGTCGCCCTGCAGATCACGGTGAGCGTGGTGGAGCCCGGCGTGGGCTGCCAGGCAACCGAGGCGACAGGGAGCGAAGAAAGGGAGACGACCTCCATTGGGCCAGCACTTTACCCGAGGTGAACCGAATGAGGTGGATCGGAACACCGCGCAGATCTCGAGGCTGTTTTCTTGACCGCTGCGGCGACCGTAACGCGCGCGACCGCGTGTATTCTTGCGTCCATGCTTCGATCGCCCCTCCGCGTGTGCGCGCTCCTCCTCGCGCTCGCGCTCGCGCTCCCGTCCGCGTGCGCCGATGGCTTGCCCCGCGCGTGGTCGCCCGGCGACGCGCGCACGGCAGAGGTCGATTACGCGAGCCGCATCGACTCCCCGGAGGCCTGGAGCGCCCTCGCCGCGACGCCGGACTCGGCGCACCTCTCGCACACCGAGGTGGTCAAGCTCATCGTCGATCGGCACACCTCGCGGATCTACTTCACCGAGAGCCGGCGCTGGCCGATGCACTTCGACTTTGCAGAGCGGTTCCTCTCGACGCTCGGCGATCCGGTGCCGAGCCCCGCGGCGTTCAACCAGATCGAGTACCACCGCGAAGATCGCCGCTTCGTCCTCGCCAGCGTCACGCATTATCTCGACGCCGACCTCTGGGCGCTCGAGCTCTTCGCCAACGACGATCTCTCGCTCGCGGCCACTTCAACGATGTTCCACGCCGTGCAGAAGCTCACCTTCTTCGGCGATCGCCTCCGCTATCGGCCGATCTCCGCGGGCCACGTCGGCGACCTCGCGAGCGTTCGGGCGGTGATGCCCGTCGTCACCACCGACGAGATCTATGGCAAGATTCAGTATCAGCCGCTGGAGCTCGGCGAGGCCTACGGGTATCTGCGGGTGTTCGCCCCGGGGAAAGCGCCGGTGAGCGCCTCGCTGCGGCCGTACGATCTCGTGGTGCTCGGCGATCTGCCGGAGGACTTGCCGGTCGTCTCCGGCGTGATCTCAGCGCAGCTCCAGGCGCCGCTCGGGCACATCAACGTGCTTTGCCACAACCGCGCTACCCCCAACATGGCGCTGCGGGGCGCGACCGGGGATCCTCGCGTCGTCGCGCTCCAGGACAAGCTCGTTCACCTGGTCGTCGAGGGGCAGTCGTTCCGCCTCGAGCCCGCGACGAGGGTCGACGCGGAGCGTAGCTGGGCGTCGAAGCGGCCGAGCGCGGGATCAACGCCGCCGCGCGACGATCGGGACGTCGGCCTCCCGCTGCTCTCCGACAAAGCAGCGCTCGATATCTCGCTGGTGGGCGCCAAGGCCTCACAGCTCGCCCGGGTGTCACGCGTGCTCCCCGACGGCGCGGTCCCGCGGGCCTTCGGGCTACCGTTCCACGCCTATGCCCGCTTCCTCGAGGTCAACGGCTTCGGCCCGCGGATCACGGCGATGCTGGCCAACCGCGTCTTTCACGACGATCCCGAGCAGCGGCGCAAGGAGCTCGACGCGCTTCGAGCGGCGATGGAAGCGGGCGTGGTCCCCGAGGACGTGATCGTCCCGCTGATGGCGCGGATCAAGGCCACCATGCCGCCCGGCGCGCTGCGCTTTCGATCGAGCACCAACGCGGAAGACCTCGCGGGGTTCAACGGCGCCGGCCTCTACCGCTCTGCCCGGGTGAAGGATCCGACTGACGTCGAGGAGGTCCGCCGGGCGCTGCGCGACGTCTGGGCGAGCGTGTGGCTGTGGGGCGCCTTTGAAGAGCGGGAGCTCTACCGCATCGATCACGGCCGCGTCGGCATGGCCATCCTGGTGCAAGTGTCGATCGACAGCCAGGTGGCCAATGGAGTCGCCCTCACCGCCAACCCTTTTCATCAAGGGCAACCGGCCTACTTCATCAACGCTCAGGCCAGCGGAGGGAGCGTGACCGGGGCGCGCGGGGACGAGATACCGGAGCAGATCCTCTATTACACGTTCGAAGGCGCGCGCGGCATGGAGCGGCTCTCGAAGAGCTCGCGCGCGGGCGGGGCTGATCTGCTCGGCGCGCGCGAGGTCGAGGAGCTCGTCAGCTATCTGGAGCGCATCCACCTGGACTTCACCGGCGATTCCTTCGGGGTGAGCGGGCAAGCGGTCGACGTGGAGTTCCTGGTGGCGGCGCCGTCACGCAAGGTGTTGATCGTGCAGGCGCGGCCTTATTCGTTGACGTGGTCGGGAGATCGCCGGTGGAGGTACGCGCCTTGAAAGGCGAGCTCACCGGCGAACCGTGACGGGGCGGAGCGTGCCCTCGGCGACGATGACCTCGTCGCCCTTGGCGTCGACGCCGAACGCCCGCGCCATCGTCGCGTCGAGGCGCTGGTAGGCGACCTCCCAGCGCACAGCGCGGCCGCCGATCGGCGCGGCGAACTCGAGCCGCACCTCGCGCGCTTCGCCCGAGGCGGGGACGCGATCGTCCCCGATTTGAAGCCGTTCGCTGCGCTTGACGCCGAAGCGCCGCCCCAGCACGACGGGGCTCGCGGTCGCGATGATCTCTCCGCTCGCCTCGACGACACGCGCCCGCACTTCGAGGCGACGAAACATGTCGCCGGTCGGGAAGGCATGGCCGACCCGCGCCGCCGAGAGCGAGACCGTGACCGCGCGATCCTCGGCGCGAGCAGCGCGCGCCGTGACCGCCGAGCGCAGCCGCGCAGCGTCGCCGAGCACGCGGAAATCATGGCTGCGATGCGGCCGTTCGCCCTCGAGTCGCGCGCTGGGCATGTGGCAGCTCTGGCAGGCTTCCGCCGCATGAGGCGAGGCGCGATGCTCGTCGGCGGTGCCCTGCATCGGCGCGCGCTGCGGCTGCGGAAACTCGAACTGGTGGCAGCGCTCGCAGGCCGCGGAAGTAGCGAGTCGCGCATCAGCGACGACAGCGTGCGCCCCGGCGCGCGCCGGGAGCGCGTGGCTGCCGAGGACATCCGCGCCTTGCATGTGGCAGGTGACGCAACCGACGCCGAGGCGACGAGCGCCTTCAGGCGGCAGGTGCGCCGGATCGGCCTCGGGAGCGTGGCAACCACGGCAGAAGCCGATCGGCTCGATCGCATACGCGGTGAGAAAGACCGGATCGTCCCAGGCGCGGCGGTGGAGGGAGCCGCGCCATTCGGCGGCGATCGTCTGGTGGCAGCCTTCGCAGGTGAGGTTCGCGGCGGCAGCGTCGAAGGGGTCGGGGCGCAGCTGGGGGGCGGGACCCGGGAGCGGAGGAGGCGGAGGAGCGGAGGCGCCGCGCGCGACGGCGGCGGTCGCGAGGGACGCGAGCAAGAGCAGGCGAGGGGCGCGGAGGGGGATGCTCATCGAGGGTGGAAGGGCGAGGGTATCACGGGAGATTGCTATTCATCCTGAACACGCATCTCACCTGCTGTTCGCGACCGAATGACACTGGCCAACAGCCCTGCAATGATGCGAGGGTGGCGCATGCGAATCCGGCTCCTGTCTGCCCTGCTCGTTCCTGCCCTCGCCGCCCTCGCGCTCGTCGCCTGCTCCAACGGAAGCACGAACGCCGCCTCCACCACGAGCGCCCCCACGGCGAGCGCCGCCCCGCCCCCCGCGGCAGCGAGCGTAGCGGCGGCGCCGACCCACCCCTTTCAAGGTCACAGATCGGTCAGCGACGCCAAGGCAGCCCTGGGGAGGCAGGGAGACCGGCGGGAGATTTCGCGCAAGTCCCGCCAATATTTCGCAAAGCTGTCGCCTCCGCGCTTCCAGACAGAGCTGTTGTCTCTCTTCAATTAAAAAGAAAACCAACAGTGAAGCAAGCGAGCGCAGACTCCACGGCTTTGCGCGATCTTTGCGAACTTTGCGTGAAATTCCGGCTTCTTTCGCGATCCCCGGCGAATGAGCCAAGGGGTCTCAGGTGACCTTGAAAGGGGTGGCTCGTAGGGGCCTCAGACTCTCCACAAAAAGGGCGAAACACGAGTGTGAGTCGGCGCTTCACGGCGCGAGCCCGCCCTCGCTGGTGCCCACCTGAGCTCCGAGGTCAGCCGGTCACGCTTCACACGCGAGCCGCCCGGGCGGTGAACGGTTACCCCCGCGGGGAGGCAGCCGACGTCGTGCGGTTGCGGCTCCTCTCGCCGATGCTGTCGCATCTGCTCGCCGCCAAGGGGATAAGCGAAGAGGCCATGGCCGCGCGCCGGCTCCGCGACGGCGCCTATACGCTCGTCGTGCAGACCGAGAGCCGGCTCCGGACGGGGGCGACGGCAAGGCCTGAGGCGTCCCGCAGCCCGACTTTGGCGTCCGCAGGGCTCATGAGGCAGGCTGAAGCCCTCGCTACGGCCCCCTCGAACGGCTCCTGAGCGGTCCAGGAGGGCGACTTTGGCGTCCCGAGCCTCCCAAATGGGCACGGGGCGCGCGTCCTACGGCCTCCAGGGACCACGCTGAGGCGTCCGCAAGGCGCCCCGAGGCGTCCTGACCTCGCCCGCGAGCGTCCGGACGTCGCTCCGAAGCCTTCCGGCCTCGCCCCCGAGCTCTCCGCAGGGCGCCTAGGCGACCCCGCAATCCCCTCTGGTGCGTAAAACGGTTCGATCGGGTGCGCCCGCCCGCTCCCCCCGCCTCGCTCCCGGTGGTACGTTGGCCGCACGGCAGGCGCAGGCCCGAATCCAGAAGGCCGAGGCGCGGATCGAGCCTATGCCCGGGGTTTCAACCTCCGGCGCGCGTGCAGCTCGACAGAAAGCTCGACTTTCTCATCGCTGCATAACGGCGAAACACGAGCCTGAAGCGCGGCGTCGATAGGACGGCGCGCTTCAGAGGTTCGAGGGTGAGATACGTCGCCCCTGAGGGTGCTGGCAGTGGCCCTTACGGGCTACAGGTCCCATCGTCGCCGTCGAGGATTGCGTCGCCGTCGCGATCAATCCCGAGACGGCGCCCCGAGCCCGGCGGGACGCAGGTGTACGTCACCTCGTGCTTCGGCAACAAGGCCTTGGCCCGGAGCGCCGCGTCGGTGATCTTCGGTTGGCCCGCCCGATCCCGGGTGAACTTCCCTGCGCCCGTGTAGAAGAAGCCGCGCTCGTCGTCCCCAGCGCGCATCTTGGCGATGAGCTCGCACTCTCCCGCGGTAGCCCGCGCGAGGAGGAGGTCAATCCGCGGCCCGGCCACGAGCCCGTTGGTCGCCGTCAACGTCGTCTGCTGGCCGACGACCGGCGCCAGGTTGGAGTCGAAGGCGAGCAGGTACTGCTCCACCTGCCGCCGCACGGCGTCCCCATCGCCGCCGGGGCCGTCGTCAAAGCCGTTCGCGGCAAACGGGCCCTCTTCGAACCCGCGGGTCCTGATGAAGTGAAAGAGCGTGTCGTGGCTCCCATCGTTGGTGAAGCCGAAGCCGCGGATCTGGTCCCCCATGAACCCGTTGCCGCCGGGCGAGATGGTGGGGACCGAGGCCATGCCGAACATGCCGACCTTCTGATAGAGGTTGCGGAAGTGGGGGATCTTCATCGGCTGGGAGACCTCGGCGACCACAGAGCGACCGTTGGTGCCGAAGAAGCCGGGGAAGGGTACGCCGAACTCCGCGTTCCCCGTGGGGTTGGTCGCATGGCAGCCGACGCAGCCGGCGGGCGCGGACGCGAGGGGGTCGAAGAAGTGATCGCGCCCCGCTTGCTGGTCCGGGGTGAGCGAGTTGTCGAGCGCGCGAATGGGGTTCGGCGGGTACATGACCTGAAGCATGAAGTCGGCGAACGAGGCCATGTCCGTTTCCGAGAGAGGCGCGCTCCGCCCGAGGAGGTCCGCGAACGCCGGTCCGAACTTCTTGAATGCAGCGTGCTCGTCGAAGCTGCCGCTGTCGGGCTGCGCGCTCGCCTCGTCGTTGCCGCCGGTGCGGTCGCCGCGCCAGTGCATGGGCCCATGGTTCGCCATCCCGCGCAGGCTCTGGGTCACCATCGCGCCCTTCATCGGGTGGAAGTTGGTGAGCGCCGGGTCAGTCGAAAAGACAGAGTTGAAGGGTCCAGGGTTGTTCAGCGTCACGCCGTCCGGGTTGCCGAGGTCCCACGCGAGGTCGTCGTTATCGCCGAAGGCATGACAGCTCGCGCACGAGGAGTCCCCGTGGGACGAGCTCAATTTCGCGTCGTACAGGAAGCGTCGGCCGGCCGTGACGCTCGTCGGTTCGGGGTTGTGCATCGAGAGGTGCGCCGTCTCGGTGCGCGTGTTGGTGTTGACCACCGAGATCGAGTTGTCGAAGCGCGTCAACGCGTAGAGCCGGTTGCGCGCCTCGTCGAGCACTAACCCCGTGGGGCCGCCGCCGCTCACCTCGATCTGGTCCGCCGTGTTCGGCACGAAGGTGTTGTTCTCGAGCTCCGCGGTCTTGAATACGCCGATTTTGCTCGAGCCGAGGGCGGCCACGTAGAGCTTCTTGCCGTTGCTGGTGACGGCCATCCCCGTCGGCGTGGCCAGGCTCTTCGAGTTCTCAGCGCTGGGCGTCGGCGCACAGCAGACGCTGTAATTGATGTGCTTGTTGAGGTGACGCGGGGCCACGCTGGAGCCGCTGAGGACAGTGATCCTGCTCTCGTGCAGGTGGCCCCGCACAGTCGTGCCGGCGAAGATCCCCGGGCCCTCGAAGCGGTCCTGGTTGAACGCCTCGGTGTTGGCGACATAGACCTTCCCGCTGACCGGGTTGACGGCCATGTTGTAGAGGACCGTCCCGACGCCGGTAAAGGAGCCCGAGGTGCCCGTCACCGCGACCGGGGGATTGGCCATCGCGTTGATCTTGAAGACGTCCTTGTCGGGCAGGGAGAGCTTGACGGCGTCGTCCCAGTGATGGTTCGTCTCGTCGACCCAGTGGGCGCCGTTCCACTTGACAATCAGTGCGGGCAGGGTCTGAGGATCGCCCAGAGCGGTGGTGACGGGGGCGGGGGCGCCGCCGTCCGCCTCGACGAGCAGGCGGTGAACGCTCGTGGTCTTGTTGCCGGTGTGAAAGCCGGCCGCGTAGACCGTGGCGCCGTCCGGGCTCACCGCGAGCGCCCGCGGCGTGTCGGTGAAGAGGGTGAGGATGTTGAGCGGGCTACCGCCGAGCGAGCTCCCGAGGCTATTGGCATTGAAGACCCAGACATCGGCGCGGCCGACGCCCGGGGTGGTGAGCTCGGGGTCAAAGGGGAGGTGCTGCCCGCGGTGAGCAGCCGTGATGAAGGCGCGCGCCCG
>Ga0105048_10000765_pt1 | contig 50675 bp, 52 predicted proteins | sample MAT05_FD_78382 | JGI IMG/M metagenome (GOLD analysis project Ga0105048, IMG submission 78382) | Freshwater microbial communities from Lake Fryxell liftoff mats and glacier meltwater in Antarctica - MAT-05 | ecosystem: Environmental > Aquatic > Freshwater > Ice > Liftoff microbial mat | place...
GCGTTCAAGCACGGCCTCGACCTGCTTGCGCAGCGGGGCCATGTGCTCGCGGAATTGGTCGCGGGTCAGCGTCCCGACTTTGAGGTCCTCCCAGTACGCGATCATGATGGCGATGTAGTCGAGCAACTCGCGGCCGAGCGCACCTGCCCGCCCGGCGCGCCAGAACTGTGCCTTCGACCTTGGCCTTACTCTCGAAGACGTCGTCCAGGTCGTCCAGAGCATGAAGCGGGGGCAGTTCTACAAGTCGATGACGGCCTTCGAGGACCATCGGGTGTGGCAGGACGTCTACTACGTGCCTTGGTCGGGTCTGGTGTTGTACGTGAAGTTGACCGTGGATGAGCTTGGGCGGCTCATCCTTTCGTTGAAGGAGAAGTAGTCATGGCACAGACCGAAAAGAGCGTTCGCTGCCCGGAGTGTGGCTCCGTCCTGGTCCTTGAGACTCGGCTGGATACCGTCGAGTACAAGGGCGAGACGGCCACCGTCCGCGTCAAGGGTCACTGGTGCCCAAAGTGTTCGGAGGCCGTTCTTGAGGGGCCGGCCCTCAAGAAGCGAGAGCAGGCCTTCCTGGCTCTACGGGCAAAAGTTGAGGGGGTTCTTGGGCCCAAAGACGTTGCCGCGATCCGCGAGCGCTTGAGGCTCTCTCAACGAAGGGCTGGAGAGGTCCTTGGCGGAGGTCCCCGGGCATTCCAGAAGTACGAGTCGGGCGAGCAGCAGGTGAGCGTGCCGATGGCGAACCTGTTGCGTCTGCTCAAGAAGGATCCGCGGCGCCTCGGCGAGCTGACCGAGGGGGCTCATTCTTGATTCGAGTTCGCTCAGGCTTGGTCGGGGCACATCGAAGCCCCGTATCGACCAACGCAGATCTGAGGGCCAGTGAGAGCCACTCAAGTGGCTCCCTGCTACGCGAAGGTCCTTTGTTGCAGGCGCCCTCGCAGAACGTCGCAGGAGCCGCCTACCCAGCAGCAATCTTCACGTCTCCGAAGAACTCTGCGGGCATCGCCCGTTCCAACGCCCAGACAATGCGCATCGGCTTCTCTCCCTGGTGCGACTGGTACTTCACGGGCCCCAGGCACAGGTACGGACTGGTGAAGCCGCGGTCGTCGTGCGCCCTCTGGCGGACGAAGAGCAACATTCGCCAATTCTGAGCTTGGTGGTGCTGGTACCGCTGCCCCGTCTCCGAATCCTCGCGGGTGCGTGACTGCGACTCCCATTGAAAGAGCGTGGGCGAGATCGGGCGGTCGTCGTACATCGTCGTGGGCGTGTAGTGTGCCGGGTCCTTGTCGATCTCCACATAGCAGACGTCCGCGCGGACCTCGTCGCAGGAGTAGATGCCGCCCTGGGTCCTCATCACCTTGTCGTTGCGGAGCTGCAGCAGCCCGGCGCTGATCTCGTCTCGGCTGTAATTCGCGTGAGTGCGGAAGGGGAGGCCGGCGATCTCGAAGGTTGGGCGGCGTTGGCGGTCGGCCAGCAAGCCGAGCAGGTCGACGAGCTCCTCCCGCACGTCGCGTGCGGCCCAGAGCTCAGCGAGCGCCGCCCCCATCTCTCTGACCGGCCGGCGAACGAAACCGAGCGCCACAAACATCATCAGCATCAGGGGATTGGCTGGCTCCGCGCTCGGCGGCTTGTCCTGGGTCAGCCACGCTCGCCACTGTTCCAGGCGCACGTCGTCGTCGACGTAGAGGATCCGGGGAATCGCTCGGGTCAGCTCGTTGTCGTCCGCCTCGCCCTTTCGCAGGCCCGCCTGATGGCGAAGCGCGGCCAGGTTGCGGCCCTGCTTCGCATAGAAGTCTTCCGCGTCGAGCCCTGCTTCTTCCAGGAACTTTGGTAGCCGAACATCGCCGAGGCTCTTCAGGTCTGTTGCGAGTTCCTTCCAGACGTTGCCGAGGTTCGCCCTGATGTTGGCGAGCACGATGCGCTGGCTCTCTCGGTCGAGCCGGATGTCGCAGCCAGCCGGCAGGTGGGGGAACCCTTCTTCGATGGCTCTGCCCACTCCCGCCCGTGTCCCCCGAGACATCGCGCGGAACCGGTCGACGAATTTGAACTTCCGGTGTGCGTTCCCGATGAAGTCGAGCACCGTCAGGCAGGACTTTCCTTCCTCAAGCCGGAGGCCGCGCCCCAACTGTTGCAAGAACAGCGTCGCGCTCTCAGTCGGTCGGAGAAACAGCACGGTGTCCACCGCGGGGACGTCGACGCCCTCGTTGAAGAGATTCATCGCGAAGACGACCTTCACCGTCCCAGCGCGGAGTTGCTGGAGCGCGCCCGTTCGCTCTGCTTCCGAGGACTCGGAATCGACCGCGACGGATGGCAAACCCCTCTCGGTGAAGAACTTCGCCATGAAGCGCGCGTGCGCTACGGAAACGCAGAACCCCAGCGCGCGCATGCAGCCCGGATCGTGGACGGTGTGCTCGATCGCCCGAAGCACCGCCAACGCCCGGGCGTGGTCCGCGGTGTAGAGCTTCTCGAGGCTGGCGACGTCGTACTTCCCGGCCGAGAAGTCCACGTTCGAGAGGTCGGTTCCGTCGTGGACGCCGAAGTATTGAAACGGCGACACAAGGCCGAGGTCGAGGGCGTCCCATAGCCGCAGCTCGGCAGCGATCCGGCCGTCGAACCAGCCGAGAACCGACTTGCCGTCCGCGCGCTCCGGGGTCGCTGTCAGCCCGAGGAGGATCTTCGGCTTCAGGTGCTTGAGCAGCGCCTCGTACGAGTCGGCCGCTGCGTGGTGGAACTCGTCGATCACCACCACGTCGTAGGCGTCGGGCGCGAGCGTCGAGAGCCGCTTCGCATGAAGCGACTGAATCGCAGCGAAGACATGCCGCCCTTCGACCGACTTGTGCTTGCCGACCTGAAGTTCGCCGAAGTGACCATCTTTCAGCGCGGCGCGGTACTTCGCGAGGCTCTGGCTGAGGATCTCCTCGCTGTGCGCGACGAAGAGCAGCGTCGTCTCGGGGCCCAATTCCTTGCGAAGCCGCGCGTAGTCGAGCGCGGCGACGATGGTCTTCCCGGTTCCGGTCGCGGCGATCACCAGGTTGCGCTTGTGGCCGTGCTTTCGCTCAAGCGCCAGCGCGTCAAGGGCAGCCTGCTGGTGGGGGTAGGGCCTAAGGTTTGCGGCCTGAGCAAGGGCGTCGCGGGCCGGGTCTCTCCACTTCGTGGCCTCGACGAAGCGCGCCTTCTCGTAAGGCTCGAACGCCTCCACGTCCTCCCAGTACTGGCTGAAGGTGCAGAGGAACTTGTCGAGGATGGTCCGGTTGTCGACCGCCGAGAGGCGGACGTTCCACTCGCAACCGTCGAGCATCGCGGCCGGCGACAGGTTGGAGGAACCGATGAAGGCGGTGGAGAAGCCACTGTCGCGGTGAAACAGCCAGGCCTTCGCGTGTAGCCGCGTGCGACGGGCGTCGTAGGAGACCTTTACCTGGGCGCCGAGGTCGATCAGCTGCTCGACCGCCTGCGGCTCGGTCGCGCCCATGTAGGTCGTCGTCAGCACTCGCAAGCGGCCTGGGTGTCGCGCCGCGAAGGCCTTCAGCTCTGGGTGAATGAGCCGGACCCCGTTCCACTTCAGGAAGGAGACGATGATGTCGACCGCGTCCGCAGACGCGAGCTCGCGACGAACCTCGAGACCGACGCGGAGATCGCGTGGGCCGTTGACGAGCAAGTCGCTGTGGCGAAGGGGGAGGGAAGGGCGCTCCGCCAATCCTGTTCCAAGTCGCGCATCCGCGGTGTTGCGGACCGCGAGCAGCAACTCAGCGGGGTTGATCAGCTGCTCGTCGTCACCCAGTCCGGCGTTCGGCGCGGCCTGTGCCAGCAGCTGGACCAGCTGATTCGCGAGCTTCAGCTGATGGGCGGCACGGTCTTCCTCGGGGAGGTTCTTCAGCGCACGGACGAGCGCATCGAACAGGTACCTGCCAAGCAGATGGGGCGCGGCTTCGGTGTTGACCGGCTCGCGCGTGGTGTGGATGGAGTCGCCCGCTGCCTTCAGGGCGTCCTCGACGGCGCTCGTGACGAGCGCCTCATACAGCCCCGGCACGAGTTTCATCGCGGTGCCAGGGTAGTCGACCTATGAGCAATTAACGGATGAAGTTCCCCTGCGCGACTTCTGTCGATCGCGATGACAGCGCCGCGGGATGGCAGTGGGGCCCTGCGGAGCCCGGCGCGAACATCAGGCGGCGAAGGTACGCTCGCGGCACGCCGAGCTCATCCAGGTCGCGAGCCCGAAAGGGGCCCTTTTCGGCAAGACGCAGGGCTCGCACCAGGCCGCATGTCAGCCCGGAGTCGTTCACTCGCCCACACCAAGGGAGAGACCGAAGCCCGACCCCGAATACGAGGCGCTGCTGCGAGAGAAGTTCGATGCCGTCGAGGTGTGGCAGGTCTACGCGGATTGGCTGGACGAGCGCGGAGAAGCCCTGGAAGCGCAGCGGATTCGGTGCGGGCGCGCCGACGGGGACGCCTTCAACGGGCTCGTCGCGCGCGGGTGGCCAGGATGGTTCCCGGGCATCGCGCAGCGGCACCTCCGCGCGACCTGGGAAACCGGCTTCATCCGCCATGCGGCGCTCGATTTTCGGGCGAACGTCCAACAGCTCGGCGCGCTCTTTGCGGCGCCGGTGATGCGGTTTCTGAAAACCTTCGGAATGCGCTGCGAGGCGGTCTCGCTCGACGGCGCCTGGCTGGCACCTGCGCTGACCCACCTCGACGCTCCGATTGCGGCGACAAACCTGATCGCGCCGCTGGCGGGGCACGCGATGCCCGCGCTGGAAGACCTGTGTCTGGCATTGCACGTTCTTCCGGACTCGTGGATGTCCGGCCTCTTCTCGACGTGCGCCAGATGCACAGGTGATGACACCCGGCTCGTTCACTACAGCTCGTGCCGCGCGGACCTGAACTCGTTCGAGACGACCACCTTTGAGGACTGGGAATACGAGTGCATGGAGCGCCGTCTCGTCCGGAGCTGAAGCGCACTTCAGCGGGCCCTCTGACTCTTGCGACTTAAGTCGTCACGGGCTATATTCCTCCCAGGCAATGTTCGTGACGAAAGAGGGCCGACTTGCCGAGTACTTCAAACGTCTCGCTGAAGCTCCGGCCCAGGGGACTGCCGCAGAAGCTCAGGGGCTGCTGGCTCGGCTGCTGATCGCCGTGGAGGATGAGATGACTGAGATTCTCAACGACCCGACTCAGTGGGCGACCGACGGTCGGATGTATCCGATTCTGGAAGACAACTGGGAAGAGGCCGATGGCGGCGGCTGGGCCGGCAGGAGTCGAGGTCACCGCACGATCGTAGGGGCAAATGGGGCGATTGAAATCTCACGAAAGTCAGACGGGAAGGTCGAGTTCTGGAAGTTGGGCGCTGACGGCAAAGGAATCGGCTCATGAATCCGTTCGAAAAAATGGAGAAGCGTATTCACGCCGCGGATCCCTCGGTTCAGTTCCGCCGCGACATCTCCAAGAAGCCGAAGGGTTCATCGTTTCTCGACATCGTGCGTGGAGACTTTGGGGCCTCAGTCGAGTTTCGACCCGGCCACGGCTTTGGGATCACTGCCCCCGCGACGAGCGAGTACGGCGTCGGCCCAGACGAGGTCATCGCCGACGAGCAAGAGGCGGTAACTCGACTGCTCGAGCTCGTGCAGGGCGGTGGAAGGACGACGGCCCACCGCGAGATCTCGCTCAAGCGTCTGCGTGAGATTCGCCGCCTCACCCAGGAGGAGCTCGCGAACCGGCTCGACGTCAAGCAGGCCACGGTGTCCAAGCTTGAGCAGCGCGATGAAGTGCTGGTCAGCACCCTGAAAAAGGTGGTGGCGGCGCTCGGGGGCAGGCTGGAGATCGTCGCCAGGTTCTCCGACGGCCCGATCACGCTCGACATTGGGGACTCGGAGACCCCAGCTGTGCGGGGGCCGCGGCGGTGAGATCGCCCGTGTGCAAGGGCTGAGCGCTCGCCCTCAGTTTCGGGGTTCGGACACCAGCGCCTCGTGCAGAGCACTTCTCCGAGCGTCACGGCTTGATGGTGCTCATCGTCCTCGGCGAGTCGATCGTCAGCGTGGCAATGTCGGTTGAAAGACATCAGCTCGACAAGGCGGTGATCCTCGGCTGTGGCGCCGGCCTGGCGTGCGTCGCTCGCATTCATCGCGGGCACATGGCGGTGACTGGTTACGGCCTGGCACTGATCGGGATCGTCTACGGTGCTTCAGCCTTCCAATCCCGCGCGGCGAGGCGATCACTGACCCATCGGCGCATCGGGAACCAGCAGTCGCATCCATTCCCACAACAGCTGCGCCGAGCCCCTTTGCGTCGGGGAGCGGCACCACCATTCCATTCTCGAAGTGCGCAATCACCAGCGTGCCATCACGGGGGAGCTTCTCCAGGAGCGCCGAAAGCGGGACGCCTCGAAGCCGCAGCGAGCGCGCGTACTGCAGGTCGGTTCGCTCAACTTCGCTCTGGGTGAGCCCTTCGAGTCGCACCGCGAGGCGCTGGCCTTGCCGCCCACCTGCCAGCGCAGCTCCACAGTTCCCGGAGCGGTTGGCGCCTGCACCGGGCTCGCGGAAAGCACCGCCGAGAGGATCAGCGTGAGTTCGAAGATCATGGCAGCTCCATCGTGAGACGTTGGTCAGGGGAAGAAGGAGACCCGCCCGAAGCCGGGCAGGTAGCCGACCGAGGTCGAGCCAGGGCAGGTGCGCAGGATGTGGCCCGAGTAGGTGAAGGCCGCGGCGCCGTCGGGGCGCACGGCGACTCCCGGGTGCGCGAGCGACCAGACCGCCGTGGTGGGCGGGTTGGCCCCGCAGATCCCGTACGTGTATGGGTTGTAGGCAGTGGTCCACGAGTTGATCGTGTCGACGTCGGCGCTTGCCCAGTTGGCCTCGACCGAGCAGTTCGCCGAGCACACTTTGGTGAAGATCTTGCTGCCGTTGCTGATCGCCAACACCAGGTCAGAGCCGGCCTGCACTGCCTTGATGCCGGCATTGCCGTCATCCACCGCCCCCATGACCGTGCCGTTCCAGGACGCGGCATCCAGGCAGTTCGCGTCGCAGCCCCAGTAGAGCATCTTGTTGTCCTGCGCTTTCACCGCGGCAGACTCACCGCTGGCGCTGAGCCCCTGGTTGTAGACGATGCGAACGCCTCCTTGCGCCGTGGTGACGAGCGTGATCGGCGTCGAGCCTCCGAAGGCGAAGAAGAGCCCCGGGAGCTCCTGCCAGCTCGAGGCCTGGGTGCAGTTAGACGTGCAGGTGCGGTAGGCGAGCAGGGTCGTCGGGCTGCTGGGGGCGTTGTTGTCCACCAACTGATGGAGCGTGGTGCCCGACGCGGCCATCGCGACGCGGGTGCCAGAGTTTCGAATCAGGCCCGTCGACCAGTTGCCCACGGTGGTGCAGTTGGCCGCGCAGGTCGCGAGCGTCAGGCCCCCATTCAGATAGATGGAGCGATCGACGGTGAACGAGAGGCGATTCTGGGAGTCGACGACAAACGGCGAGCCGTAGGTGGGCGAGTTCCAGCCGCCGAAGAGCGAGGTCAGGAATGTCTTGGTCCAGCTCGCCGCCTGGGTGCAGTTGGTGGCGCAGGTCGCGTACACCATCTCTGACGGGATGCTGGGGCCGTTGGTCTCGTAGATCACATGGAGCCGGTTGTCGGCGCCCGCCGCGAGACGGGTCGAACCCGAGAACACGCCGCTCCCGATGGTCGTCGTGGTCCAGTTGGTCGCCTCGCCGCAGGCGGTCGCGCACCGCGCGTAGTTCACATTGGATGGCGAGGTGTTCGTGTAGAAAACCAGGTGCAGCGCCCCGTCTGCGGTTGCCGTGATCAGCGGGCTGTAGAAGGCGAAGGTCTCGAAGGCGACTACGCCGGCGCCTGCGCCACCGCCGACGCCCGAGCCACCACCGACGCCCGAGCCACCACCGACACCCGAGCCACCGCCGACGCCCGAGCCACCGCTACCTCCGACGCCCGAGCCGCCGCCGACGCCCAGGCCACCGCCGGCGCCGGTCGTGCCGCCACCGCTACAGGCAAACAGCCCACCCACCACCAGTGCCACCAGCGTGTTGCGCATGTGTCGAGTCCTCGAGGTGAACGACATCAGCTCTACGACAGCCGATGGCCGACGGCTTTTCAAGCAATCGACAACGCCTTGAAACCACCGGGCCGGTCGCTGCGCAGGCGGCCGTCGACGATCTCGATCACCCGCTTGCACTTCTCGGCGATGCGCGGATCGTGGGTGACCACCAGGAAGGTGGTGCCTCTCTCTCGGTTGAAGCGCTCCATCAGCTCAAAGACCTCTTTCGAGGACTCGGTGTCGAGGTTTCCGGTGGGCTCGTCGGCGAGCACCAGCGGGGGGTGGCGCACCAGCGCGCGGGCGATCGCCACCCGCTGCTGCTCGCCTCCCGACAGGTCGCTGGTGCGGTAGTCGAGGCGGTCACCGAGGCCGACCTGCTGCAGCAGCTCCACCGCCCGCGACCGCATGTCTGGCGTCGCAAAGCCTTTGTCGCCCCACTCGGGGAGCATCACGTTCTCGACGGCGGTGAACGCCGGCAACAGGTGGTGAAACTGGAAGACGAAGCCGAGCCAGTGGCCCCGCATTCGGGTGAGCGCGCCATCGTCGAGCCCGGTCGTGTCGGTGCCCGAGACGACCACCCGGCCCGAGGTCGGGCGGTCCAACAGCCCAATCAGGTTGAGCAGCGTGCTCTTGCCCGAGCCCGACGGGCCGATCAGCGCGGCGAATTCCCCCGTCGCGAGCGTGAGATCGACCCCCGCGACGGCGCGGGTTCGCACCCGTTCCCCGTACTCCTTGACCACCGCCTCGAGCTGAAGAAGCGCGCGCTCAGCCATTGCGGATCGCCGTGGCGGGGTCGAGCCGTGACGCGCGCACGGCGGGAAAGAGGGCCGCCAGCAGACCCACCCCCACGGCGAGCACCGTCGCACCCGCGAACAGCTGCAGGTCGAGGGTGACCGGGAAGCGAGGCTCGCCATCTGCACCAGGCGCGAGCTGCTCGAAGACCTTGGCGAAGATCGCGCCGAGGCCCGAGCCGAGCAGCGAGCCGACCAGGCCCAGCACCCCGCCCTGGATGAGAAAGATCTGCAACACCGGCCGGGCGGCGGTGCCGTTCGCGCGCAGGATTCCGATCTCTTTCGACTTCTGCACCACCGACACCACCAGCACGCTCGCGATTCCCAGCGCGACCGCGACGGTGACGAAGAACTCGATCATCGACTTCGAGCTGCTCTGTGCCGAGAGGCCCGCCAGCAGCTCGGCGTTGAGCTTCATCCAGCTGTCGGCGTCGAGCCCGGTGCGGTCGTGCGCCGAGATCGCGACCTGCTCGGCGTCGAACACCTCGGCGACCTTCAGCTCGATCGACGTGGCGCCGCCCGGGAGCGCGTAGAGCGACTGCGCGTGGCGCAGCGAAGTGAGCACCCACGTCCGGTCGACCCCTTCGTTGCCGAGGGTGAAGACCCCTGAGACGGTCACCGTGTCCTCGACTCCTTCGCTGGAGGTGAGCCGGATCTTGTCGCCCACGCGCACGCCCAGGTTGGCAGCCAGCGTTGAGCCGATCGCGACGTCGCCGCCCGCCACGTCGAAGCGGCCGTCGACCATCTTCTTGCGCAGATCGAGGATCGCCAGCGAGCGTTCGGGGTCCACTCCCCGGACAATCACCGGCTCCTTCGAGTCGCCGCGGACAGCGAAGCCGGCACCCGACACCACGGGCGAGACGGCGATCACGCCCGCCAGTCGCTCGACATCGGCGAGCACGGTCGGCCACTGGTCGATCGACCGCAGCCGCTGAGACGTCGGCTGCACGGTGCGGGCGATCGCCACCGTCGCCGAAGGCTCGACCAGCGGCGTCGCGGCCTCGCGCGGAAGGTGCAGCGTCACGTGCGGCTGCGAGCCAAGCGTCTTGTCGACCAGCGACACCTGCAGCCCGTTGATCAGCGCAGAGAGAAAGATGATCACCGAGACGCCCACCGAGACCGCCGCCAGGATGAGCACCGACTGCCACTTGTCGTTGCGCAGGTAGCGAAGCGCGACGAACCACGCGAAGGGCATCTTCAGTCACCCTCTGGGGCCGTGCGGACGCGCTGCCCCGGGTTGAGACGGCGGCCATCGGGCAGCACGACTTCGGCACCGCCATCGAGGCCAGCGGTGATCTCCAGGGTTCCGTCGCCGCGAAGCCCCAGCGAGACCGGCCTTCGCACCAGCTTGCCGTTCTCGACCGCGAGCACCCAGGGCTCCGAGGAGGTGCCGGCGCGCACGGCCGCGCTGGGCAGCACCGCGGCCTGCGACTTCTTCGCCACCGTCAGGTCGACCGACACCGTCATGTCTGGCTTCAAGAACGCCGGCGCGTCGGGCACCCGCAGCCGCACCTCGACGCTGCCGCGCTGGGGGTCGATCGACGGGGCGATGTAGCTCACCTCGGCGTCGAACACCTGCTGGGGGTACGCGTACGCGGCCGCGCGGCCGCGCTGGCCGAGCCGGATGTCAGCGAGGTTGCGTTCGTCGGGTTCGAACACCAGCTCGGTCTCACCATCGGCAGCGATCGTCATCAGCGTGCGACCGGGTTGCACCACGTCGCCCGGCTCGACCGCGCGGGTGAGCACCACGCCGTCCTGCCGGGCCACCAGCTGCGCCTGGGTCAGCCGGGCCTGCGCGCCGGCGAGCTGCGCCTCGGCCTGCATCAGGGTGGTGAGGGCGAGCCGTGAGTCGGCGCCCAAAGGCGACGAGGCGATCTGCTGCGCCTCGGCCGCGGCGCGCTGTGCCCGGGCGCGCTCGAGGTCACGCCGCGAGTTGTCGAGCTCGACCCTGGTCACGGCGCCCGCTGCAGCCAGCTTGATTGTGCGCGCGACGGTCGCCTCGGCCTGCCCAAGGTTGGTCTCGGCCTCGCGCAGGCTCTGGGTGGCGACGATCGCCCCGACCCGCTTCAACTGGTCGACCCGCGCGCGCGACTGGCCGACAGCGGCCTTGTACTGGTCGACCGCCGCGCGGGCCTCGGTGTCGTCCATCTGCACCAGCAGCTCTCCGCTCTTGACGCGCTGCCCTTCAATCGCCGCCACCGCAACCACCAGGCCGGGCAGCTGCGCCGAGATCTGCACCCGGGTCGGCACCCAGACCCGACCACTCGCCACCAGGTGCTGCTCGAGGTCGCTGCGGCCGAGCACGACGGTGGAGACGACCGGCGGCCGCGCACGCCAGACGAGAATCACCACCGCCGCCGCTGCGAGCACGAGCACGATCCAAACGCCCGGCCGGCGAACGAGCCTGCCGAAGAAGGTGAGCCCAGGCTGCGAAGAATCGGTCACAGCTTCTGCATGACGCGGCTCAGTCGCGCGCGCACGTCTTCGGCGAAGGCCACCAGCTCTGGCCCCGCCTTGACCGCCGCGGTCTGCATCGGGTCGACCGCCGTCACCACGGCCTTGCCGTCGTCGCCTTCGTAGACCACCACGTTGCACGGCATCATCACGCCGACCCCGAGGTTCTTCTGCAGCGCCTCGTGGGCCAGGGTGGGGTTGCAGGCGCCGAGGATGCGGTAGGGCCGAAACTCGACGCCCAGCTTCTTCGACAAGGTCTCCTTCACGTCGATCTCGGTCAGCACCCCGAAGCCCTCTTCTTTGAGCAGGGCGGTGACCCGGGTGAGGGCTTCGTCGTAGGCAACCGTCAGCTGCTTCTTGATTCCCAGCTCCATGGTGTTTCTCCTTTGAATCGAAGGCTCCTGCCTTCCACGAGCAGGTTCACGAACAGCTCGCAAATGTGGTTCGGGAGTAGCAAGTCGTGGGCCCACGTGAGGTCGGAAGGCAGCATCGACGGCAGGTTCAGCAGCGCAAGAGGCGCGTTTGTCCCGGTGTCGCGTTTTGCGACGTCACTGGAGCCCTGGCCGTCAGGCGCCCGCGGGTGATGCGCGGCTGCCGCGCACCCGGCGCCACAGAATCCAGGCGACCCCTGCCACCAGCAGGAAGGTCATCGTGCCTCCGGTCAGGCGCATGGCGGCCTGATCGGGGAACTTGACCAGGATTCCCACCAGCGCCCAGACCACCACCAGCGGAGGAATCGCGTCGTTGAAGCGAAGGGCAAGGGTCAGGATGATGCCGGTGGCGGCGAACATCATCACCGCCGCCCAGGTCGGCCCCGAGAGCGGCGCGCCGTCCCAGCCGAGCTTCACCAGCAAGGCCGAGATGTTTGCGATCGTCGCCACGCAGATCCACCCCAGGTAGAGGCCCATCGGGGCCAGCAACGCCCGCCGCACCATTGGCCGCAGGGGCGCCACCGGGCCGAGGTAGAGGCGCCGGTAGATCACGATCAGACTCCCGAGCAGGGTGAGCATCAGCAGCACGCTCAGCCCCAGCTGCAGGTAATGCCAGGCGAAGATCCAGGCGCCGTTGGCGAGGCAGCTGAGCACGAAGAGCGGACGAACCGGCGCCACCACGGCTTCAGCAGCCGGCGAGAGCGCCAGGGTCGCGCAGAACGCAATCAGCGCGAGGTAGATGAGTCCCCAGATGGAAAACACGTACCCCGCGGGCACGAACCAGATGGGGTAGCTGTCAGAGATTGCACCGGTGGTGAGGCCGTTGAGCGGAAGGGCGTTGGCCAGCGCATTCACCGTGATCATCCCCACCAGCGAGACGATCGAGGCGGCGATCCAGAAGCGGCGAGCGGCAGGGGTGGTCACGCGGGCTTTGCCGTCGTTTTGCGACGCCGATTCTGCGTTTGAACGACCCGACCTTCGCCGCCGGTGCCGGCAAAAGCGATGAACCACGCGATGATGCAGAGCACGGGGTTCGTGTCCCAATACCGGGTGGTGGCCAGAATCGCGACCAGCAGATGCGGGGTGAATACCCACCCGAGCCAGTGAAGCCAGGCGAACGGGCCGCCCACAAAGAGCAAGGTGATGCGCGGGAAAATGGCCAGGCCCGCGAGCATGAGCCACCCAGACGGGTGAGCCATAAAGAAGTTGAGGTGCTCGATCGTGGGCGTCATTCGACGAGCGTCTAGCAGCTACAGTCCGCTCCGAAAATGGGCTTCCACTTCAATGACGTGGGCTGCCTCGAGCGCATGTTCGGCGTCGACGATTTTCTAGAGCGCTGCTGGCCGGGGCAGCACGCGATCGCGCATGGCCAGCTCGATCGCCTGGGGCCGCTGGGAGCGCTGCCCGAGCTGCACGACTTGCGGCTGCTGCTCACCACCTACGACGACCAGATCCGCGTCGCGCTCGCCGACAAGCGCGATGAGCACAGCTCGCTGCAGGTCGCCGCCGAGGAAGCCGCCGCGCTGCACGCCGAGGGGATGGCGTTGATCCTCAACGGGGTCGAGCGCTTCCTGCCGCCGGTGCAGTTCTGGCTCGACGCGCTGCGCACTGAGCTTGGGCTGCCGCAAAAGTGCGACCCGCGCAGCATCGTGTACGTGTCTCCAGAGGGCTCGGGGAACAGTCCTCACTTCGACGCCAACGCGAACTTCGTGGTGCAGATCCGCGGCACCAAGCGCTGGCGGATCGCGCCGAACCAAAGCGTGATCAACCCCACCGATCGCTGGGCGATGAACCAGGACGAGCTGTCCGAAGAGCTCGAGGGCTACGTCGACGCGCCGCTGCCGACCCAGATGCCCGACGACGCGCTGACGTTCGAGCTGAAGCCGGGCTCGGTGCTGTTCGTTCCGCGCGGCACCTGGCACGAGACCGAGTCGGACGAAGACACGCTCGCGCTCAACTTCACCTTCGGCCAGCCGACCTGGGCGGACGTCGTGCTGACGGCGCTGCGGACGCGGCTGTTGAAAGACGAGACGTGGCGGGCGCTCTTTCGGGCCGATGACCGCGAGGCGCAGCTGGCGCGGATGCTCGAGCGGCTGAAGAGCGAAGTCGCCGCGCTCGAGACGGAGGAAGTCAGCGACGCGCTGAACACGCAGGCCGCCTGGCTGCTGGTGCCGCGCGCGTTCCTGCGGGTGGAGGACGGCAAGGTGATCGCGTCAATCGGCTCGGGCGCCTTCGAGATCGACGCCGAGCCACCCCTGCACCCGGTGCTGGAGTGGATCGGCAGCCAGCGGACGCCGTTCTCGCTCGAGCAGGTGGCCCTGCATTTCCCGGAGTTGACGCCGGGGTTGCCTGGGCTGCTGCGGACGCTGAAGGCGAACCGGCTGCTCGGAAAGCATGCGTTCGTCGAGGCCGCCACACCCCGTTGAGCACGCGCTGCTGCCGGATCGCGTGAGTCACCCCAGCAGGAAGTCCGGCTCGGTAATCACGATCGTAGGGCGCTCTGCAGAGGGAAGGGTCGACATGGAAAATGCCTCGAGGCGCAGCCGCGCCGGAGTTTGGAAGAGAATGAAGCGGGCTTTGAGTCCGGTTCGAATCCGAGCGCTACGTGTTCTGGACTGAAGCCGGGGTGCGCACGATGCGTGGAGAAGTATCGGCGCCCGCGCCTCAAATCAAGCCGCTGATCTTCTGCACCACCGCTTCTTCCATGCTTCCCGCGCGTTCCCTCAGGCTCTCGGGCGCAGGCTCGGCGGCCAGGGCGGCGCGCGCGGCTTCGTTGAAGGTCTGCTCGGGCTGATGGCTGATCAACTTCCAGTACGCATCGTCGACCGCGAGTAGATCGCCGGTGAAGCCCTGCACCAGCTCGCGCGCGAGCGAGAAGTCGACGCGCGTCACCAGCTTGAGCCACCACGACGACAGCGACGGAGTCAGCAGCGGGATCTTCAGGGCTGGAATCGTTCGGCCCTTCAGCGCCGCGATGCCTCCGAGCATCTCTTTGCCGCTGAGCACCTCGGGCCCCGGAATGTCGTACCACCGGCTGTGCGGCAGCTCGATGTCGAGCCCCCGCACCAGCGCCACGACCACGTCGTCCAGCGCGACCGGCGCCGTCTTCGACTCCGTCCACTTCGGGAGCACCATCGCCGGTAGACGCAGCGCCAGGTCGCGGATGATCTGCCACGACGCGCTGCCCTGGCCGATGATCAACGATGCACGCAGCTCGAGCGCAGGTGCCTGGCCGTTGCGAAGAATCTCGCCGACCTCGAGCCGGCTCGCGAGGTGCTCCGACGCCTCTGCCTTCGGAGCGACGCCGCCCAGATAGATGATCCGCTTCAAGCCCGTGCGCGCGGCGGCGGCGACGAACATCTGGGCCGAACGCCGATCTGCCTCGCGGTAGTCGCTGTGGCCGCCGCCCATCCCGTGCACCAGGTAGTAGGCCGCGTCCATGCCGGTCAGCGCCGCTTCCACGTCGTCCGGCGCGTCGAGGTTCGCCTGCACCCACTCGATGCGTTTGTCGCCCGTGGCGCGGCTCAGATCCCGCGTCGTGGCGCGGACAAAATGTCCCGCGTCGAGCAAGGCTGGGACAAGGGCGCGGCCGATGAAGCCGGTCGCTCCGGTGACGAGCACGCGGCTGAGACGAGAGGATTTCATCCCCTCTGCTTGAGCAATCGCTATGCCCAAAGATCGATGGCGAGCTGCTCGAGCATCTGCGTCGCGCGGGTCGAATCGGGCAGGCCGGCCTCTTCGATGAGCGCCGCTTCGGGCGCGACGGCGACCTCGGCACGCAGCACCGCGAGGGCTTTCCTCTGCGCCTCGCGGACCTGGCTTCGTTCGGCCGTGCTGAGGCGATGCTGCGCCCACGCGTGCACCTTCCACGAGAGGGCCGCGTGGCGCGTCTCGTCTTCCGCGATCACCTTCATCGCGCGACGCACGTGTGGATCCGTGGCGTGCACCGCCTGGTGGTGGCCGACGACGGCTCCCCACGTCTCGCGCAGACAACCTTCGACCGCGTTCTCGATCGCGATCTCGACGAGTGCACGTTGCGGGGCGTGCGCCACTTGGGGCGCATCAGGCTCGGCGCCGAAGCGGCGTGCCAGCGCGGTGGTCGTGTGCGTGTGGCGCACTTCGTCATGCGCTGCGTCGATCGCCTCCGATTGCAGCGCAGCGGGAGCGCCGTGGAAGGCGAGGTCTGATCGCAGCAGGTGGAACGCGGCCACCGAGCCCGCTTCGAGCTGGGCGCTCTGCGCGAAGTGGCGGCCCAGCGGGTGGCGCGTGTGGCGAGTGCCCTTCTCGATCAAGCCGTGCGGACGCCGGCCGCAGACGGCGCCCGAGGTGTCTTTTTCGAGAACTTCGGTCTTCGCCTTCGCGAGCTCTCCGTTCGGGCTGACCGTCAGGTAGGTGCGATTAAGGGTCCCGCCGCTGCAGAGGAAGCCAGAAACGCCGACTACTTCGATGCCTCCATCGACCACCTTGAACGCCCCCTTCTGGCGATTTCCGCAGAAGAAGGTGTAGCCGTTGATTTCCCCCAACAGCAGCGCTTCGGCAGGGGAGTCGACCGTTCCAAGAAAGTTGATCAAATCAGGCATCGTGGTGATCGCCCGGACCTGATTGCCAAGCGTCGTCACCAGATACGGATCAACCTGTTGGGGAGGCACTCCGACCCCGCGCTGAAGAATTCCCGCGTCCGGCCTCAGCACTTCCAGCTCAGCGAGACAACCTCCCGCATCAGTCGCGGTGGCGCAGGCGACCCCTTTGCTGAGGATCCGCGTGTGTTGAGGTCCGGGCGCGATTTGCCAGAGCTCGACGAGATCCGGAATGACCGCCGGCGTGAGGCCATCGAGCCGGGAACCGCAGGTGACTTCGCTGTAGCTCGTGTCGACGTCTGGTGGCCCCCCGCCGCCGCCGCAGCCGCCCAGCACCATCGGTGACGCCAAAGTGAAGCCCAGCGCCCGCCCGAACAGCTTCCGTAGTCCTTCGATGTCCAAGCGCCCTCACCACTGCTGCCTCGACCCTGGGGTGAAGTTAACACGAATCGTAGAGCTCGATGGCCTCGGGCATACCCGGCCGCGAAACGAGCCAGGGGACTTTCAGCTCGAGGTCCACCGTGCAGACGGTGATTGGGTGGCGGCGGGCCACGGCCTCGATTCGCGCGAGCACGCTGCGCTGCAGGTCGCCGTTGAAGGGGGCGTACAGGAAGAAGAAGGTGCCTTCGAGCTCGATCTTCGACGCGTCGGCGTGGGTGAAACTCACCTTTGGGAACGCAGCCGAACGTTCGCGCGCGATGGCGACCAGCGTCGATTGAATCTCGACGCCGAGCGCGCGGACACCGGTGAGCAAGTGGGTCAGCAGCACCACGCGGCCAACTCCCGAACCGACGTCCACGAACGCGTCAGTCGGCCGGACGAATGGAATCATCGCGAGGATCTCCGCGACTCCGCACGGCAGGTAGGGGACGGCGCCGCGCGGCAGGCCGGACTCGTCGGGCGGCGCTTCCTCCAGGCCCAGCAACAGGTCGACCCAGGTGTCGCGTTCCGACGCGGGTACCAGAAGAAGCTCTTCGAGCAGCGCGGCGTTCATGGGCGGAAATTACTCCTCGGGCGATTCAAAGAAGCACGGGAAACGCGACGCATCGCGTCAGCGTTCGGCCGGGCGTGAGCGCCAAGCCCCCGCCGTCTCGGCACTTCCCCCATTCGATAAAAGTAGATCGAACAGTTGGCGCGCTGCGTCACGGGCGCCCGAAGGGGCGGGTGGGGGCTGGGCTGCCTCAGTTCATGCCGATTGCCCAGCCCATCGAGTAGCGGGCGTTGAGCTCGCAGCGGGGCTGGAACCCGACCTCGCCCTGGGGGTCTCGCCAGCGGAACGCGTCGATTCCGAACGGGCCGAAGTAGCCCGCCGCGGTCAGCGCCTGGGCCGACCCGGTTGCCGCCGCGGTCAGCGCTTCCCGTTCGGCCTGCAGCAGCGTGATGGGCGACGCCTTCTCGGTGAACAGCCAGGTGCCCGACGCATCAATCGACGACAGCGTCGGCTCGCCCAGCTTCAGCGACCCATCGGCCTCCACGAAGCCGTGCAGCCCACAGTCGAGCTCGCGCACCACGAAAGGCTCGACCTGCAGGCCATCACCCGTTCGCAGCGCGCCGTTGATCCACGTGCGGTCCGCCGCGCTCAGATCGGCCGAGGCGATCTTCCTCCTGCCGCGGCCCGCGTAGCCCAGGGGCCGCTTCATCAGCCAGTTGCCCTCGACCGAAGCAGCCGGCTTCGTCGCCAGCAGCGTGAGAAGCTCGGCTTCAGTGGTGACGAAGGCCGCCGCTGGCAGCGCCTGCCCCAGGTCGTGCGCGAACTTGCGGTGGTTCACCCGACGCAACACCTCGGGCGATGGCGCCGGCGGTATTTCGAGCCCCGCGCGCCGCATCTGATCGCACGCCCACGGCGTCGGGCACCACGCGCGCCCGATGCGCGCCGACTTCACCGGCTCGGTCGACGGCCAGAGAAGCTCGTCGCCCGGTTCCAGCAGCGCGCGCAGCGACGGCAGCAAGCTCTCGACGCGGGCCTGGGCGACCTTCGTCGGGGTGTGCGGCCCGCCGCGGGAAAGCTCGTCTTCGGCGTCGAGGTTGAAGACCCACGCCACCGGCTCGCGGCTCAACGGTTCTTGCCGGCCGGACCTGGATCCCAGCCGGCGAGCGCGTCGAGAAACTCGGGCGCATAGCCCGCGCGCAGCCGCGCCTCGGTGTTCATCGGCAGGCCGCGCGCCATCGCGGGGCTGATCGGCGAAGGCAGGAACGTGCGCCAGTGGTCGAAGCTGCCGTCGCCAGTGAGCTTCTCGAACCAGTGGATCGCAAACGCCGTGTGCGGAATTTCTTCCTCGACGATCTGCGCCTGGATTTCCGCAGCGCGAGTGTCGCCGGCGGCAGCGAAGGCCAAGGTGTAGCGGGCGCCGTGATCGAGGTTCGCTCCTTCGAAGGCGATGCCGAGCCGGGCGAGAAAATGAGCAGCGGTCGGGTTCTCGGCCGGCACGCGCTTCCAGAACCAGTCGTTGATCGGAAAGCTGCCGAACGGGTAGCCCAGCGTCTCGAGGTGCGATTGGTACATCTGCAGGTGGCGAAGCTCGTCGCGGCAGAGCTTGAGCAGGCCGCGGCGAAACGCCGGCGGCGTGTCGGGAAACGCGAGAATCGCCCACGCCATCAGCTCGGCGGCCTGCAGCTCGTGGTGCAGAAACGTGTGGAGCACCTCGGCCCGTCGCGCCACGTGCTGCACCTTCGGCGTCTTCTTCTTGCCTTCGCGCGCGGTCAGCTCAGGCGGCCGGCCGGCGGTCACGAGGATCGCGGCGGTGGGAGGTGCCCATTCCGATGGCGGAGGAGGTGGCGTCAGCTTGACCGCCATCGTCGTCGCACAGACGAAGTCGAACGCCCAGCGCTCGACGGTTCCCGGAAGGGGGGCAGACATGGCCGGCTCTCTAGCCCGGGGCGCAGATGTCGGCCACCACCGTGCCTTCGTGTCACTCCCATCAGCATCGCTCCCACGAGCAGGATGACCATCGGGCCCCGACTAGAGTGAGAATGTCGATCGCATGTTCAAGCTCGACTCAGAAGAAGCGCTGCTTGCGTCGTTCCGGTCGAAAGACCGCAAGCTCGTGGAGCTGACGCCTGAAGTTCAGCCGCCGATCTTCGTGCGCGACTACGTGGCGTGGGCGCACCCCGCGGGCGGGCGCATCTACCTGCTGTTCGTGACGCCCGGCGGAGCCCCTACCGGCATCGTCTTCGACGGCAAGACGGGCGGCGGCGGCCCGGGCGTGCCGGTGCCGGCGATGTGCGACTGGTGCCACAGCCACTCGGTGGGCACGGGGGTCGGGCTCCTGACCGCGACGGTGAACGCAAAGAAGCGCATCGGGGTACATGCGTGCGCGGACTTGAGCTGCAAGGCGAAGCTCGAAGAAGAGGCGAACCGTTCGGGCCGCAGCGTGGTGCCGGCGATTCAGAAGCTGATCGAGCGCATGGGGAAGTTCGCGAGCGACGGGCTCGGCATCGATCTCTCGGGCGTCACGCGCTGAGCGTCGTTAATCTCGCGGCCCTATGACCAAGCCGACCCTCACCTACTTCGACATTCCCACCAGCCGCGGTGAGGAAGTCCGCCTCGCGCTGACCCTGGCCGGCGTCGCGTTCAACGACGAGCGCCTCAACCGCGCGCAGTGGGATGAGCGCAAGGCGAGCGCGCCGTTCGGAGCGCTGCCCATCTATTCCGTCGAAGGCAAGCCGCCGCTGGCGCAGTCGAATGCGATCTTGCGGATGCTCGGCAGCGAGCACGGTCTGCTGCCCTCGGACGCGTGGGAATCGGCGCGGCACGAAGGCGTAATGGCGGCAGTGGAAGAGATGCGGGCGAAGTTGGGCCCGACTCAGCGCATCAAGGATCCGGAAGAGAAGAAGAAGGCGCGCGAGGCGCTGGCGGCCGAGTTCTTCCCCACCTGGTGCGGGCAGATCGAGGAACAGATTCAGGGCCTGTTCGTCGGCGGCCCTTCAATCAGCGTGGCCGACTTGAAGTTGTTCGTCGCGCTCACGCCGCTGCTCGAAGGGAAGATCGACCAGATCGGAGCGGACACGTTCATGCCGTTTCCGAAGCTGCTGGCGCTCGTGGCGGCGGTGAAGGCGCACCCGAAGGTTGCTGGCTGGTACGCGCGCTAGCAGGTAAGACGCGCGCATGGCCAACCCCATCGCGACCTTCGAGACCTCGCTCGGCACTTTCACCGCCGAGATTTTCGCCGACCAGATGCCTCTGACGTCTGAGAACTTTCTCAAGCTCGCGCGCACCGGGTTCTACGACGGGCTGCACTTTCACCGGGTGATCAAGAACTTCATGCTGCAGTTCGGTTGCCCGTACTCGAAGGATCCGAAGAGCAACCGCGCGGGCACCGGTGGGCCGCCTTGGGGCGACGTGAAGGACGAGTTCACCGCGAAGCTGTCAAACGAGCCGCTGACGCTGTCGATGGCGAACACGGGCTCGCCGAACTCGGGCGGCAGCCAGTTCTTCATCAACACGGTGAACAACAGCTTCCTCGACTGGTTCTCTCCGGGCGACTCGAAGCACCCGGTGTTTGGGAAGGTGATCACCGGGGCAGACGTGGTGAAGAAGATCGAGCAGACGGCGACGGACGCGAACGACGCGCCCAGGACGCCGGTGAAGATGATCAAGGTCACGGCGTAGCCTTTTCCCCCTGCCTCGTCTGCGCTGGGGCGGGAAGTCCCACTCTGCTCGACGAGGCCTTAAGGGGTTGCGGCCGCCGCGTCCTTCTCGCGCAACCACTGGGCGAGGGGCAGGGTGGTGCCCGACTCGAGCTTCACCAGGTACGGCAGGCCTGACGTGGTGGACTTCGTGGCGAGCTTGTCGACGAACTCCTCGAAGGTCTTCACCTGGTTGCCCGCCTTCTTCAGCTTGCCGCGCATGAACTTGCCGGCGGCATAGGCGCTGTGCTCGCTGCCGTTGCGAACGAACACCACCTTCGAGGTCTCGATCGTTTTGATCCCCATCTCGATGCGCTCGGCTTCTGACCGGGTGCCTGCCAGCGCGGCGGTGGCGAAGAGCAGGAAGGCCATCGTGAGGGTGGTGGTCTGGAGCATGGTGCCTCGAAGAACTGCATCAGGTGGGCCGGGCTGTACCAGTGCGAAAGGTCTCGAATGGCCGACGGGCGCTGCGCAGGGCGAATTCACGCGCGGCGGCCTCCTCTGCCAGGTGCCTCGGCCAGGTGATCGGCTTGAATTTCGCAGTGGTCTTCCCGTTAGAAGGTTTGCCCACTCCAGGGCTCTGGCAGGAAGGTGCTGCGGTGAAACGGATCTCTTTGATTGCGGTGTGTTGCCTCGCGATGGCCCCCAGCCTGGCGTTGGCCCAGCACTTCGGCGGGTCGAATCGCCACGGTGGCGGCAACGACTACCACGGTGCTGCTCCAGTGAACGGCGGCGGGCAGGGCAACCGGGGCAATGGCAGCGGCAACTGGAACCGCGGCGGCAGCTACAACCACGGCGGCCACTGGAATCGCGGTGGCGGCTATTGGCGCGGCTCGGAGTACGGCCGGGGCCACTACCGCGGCGGTGGCGTCTCGATTCATGTTGGCGTGTCGGCGCCGCACGTTCGGTATTACCGCCCGAACTTCGGCGTCTACGTCGGGCCGCGGTATCAATACCGTTCGCCGCGCTTCGTCGTTCGGTATGGGACGCCCGCGTGGAACCGGGGCAGCTGGTACTACGGCTACCGCTCGGGCTCGCTGGGCTGGTGGTGGGGGGTGAACAACGTCTATTACTCGTACGCGCAGCCGGTGTACCCGTACCCGGTGGCGGCGCCGATCGTGGCCGAACCGGTGGTGGAAGCGCCGGTCAACTACTACTGCGGGTCGGAAGGTCAGTACTACCCGGCGGTCGAGCAGTGCCCAGAAGAGTGGCAGGTGATTCCGGCGCAGCCTGCCGGTCAGCCGCAGTGAAGGGGTCGAGGTTTCGTGGGTAGTCCACGCTGTAGAGCGTGAGCGGTTCGGGCGGCGCAGTGGGGCAGTAGAAGTTCCGCTGTCGCTCGAGCCCTTCACGGAAGACGTCGATCGGGACGCTCTGCCGCGAGACGGCGAGCAACCCTCCGACCAGCATTCGCACCATGTGCCGTGCGAAGCCTTCGCCGACGAAGCGCAGGGTGTTTCCGTTGAGCAGCTCGACCGAGGTGATGGTGCGAGGGCGCAGCTGGCTGCTCTTGAAGTGAAAGACGCGGTAGTCGCGCGTGCCGGGGACGAGGGCGATCGCGTCGATCAGCAAGGCGAGGTCGCCCAGCTCTTCCGGCTGCAGCGCGTAGCGGTACTCCTTGGTACTGGCGCTGAACGCGGCGTGGAAGCCGGCGGCAGCGGGGCGAACGAGGTGGATGCCGAGATCATGCGGCAGCTGGGCCTCGAGCAGCACGGCAACGTCTGACGGATCGCGGTCGCGCTCGAGCCGGCTGCTCAGCACCTGCATCCGCGCGCTGACACCGCGATCGGTTCGCCCGGCCACGACCGGATTTCGGGTGAGGCCCGCGCGCGCGAAGGCGGCGAGCAGCTCGCCCTGAACGGTGCGCACGCCTTGCTGCTGCTGGTAGCCGTGAAAATGCTCGCCGCGGTACCAGCACCAGTACGCGACCATCTGGAAGGGGCCCATCGGCGATGGACCCTACGGCCGGCTCTCTGAGAGCGGGACGAAGATCTTCAGGCTCCGACGCACGCGACGATCAGGCGCACGATCGTTCTTGATCAGAGAATGGAGCGCTCGAGCTGCTGGATGTTGCGAACGATTGCGGGGCCCCAGCTGCGGTTGAGGTTGTTCGGGTCGTTCTGCTGGCGGCCCTGACCCGTGGCGGGGCCGGGTGCGTAGATGCCCCAGAGCTGCTGAATGTTGGTGGCGTTGCGGTAGTAGCCGGTGGGGCTCGCGAGGCCGCGGGCCATCTGGTTGATGCTCTCGGAGACGTCGCCGAAGCGGCGCGGCCCGGTGGAGCTCGAGATGCCCATCGCGTTGTTCTTGTTGCGGAAGGCGCTCGAGGTCCAGTTGCCGGTCTCGTGTTTCGAGATCGCGACGAGGGTGAGCGGGTCGATGTTGTTGGCCCGGCCGGCAGCGATGAAGTCGTCGGCGAGGTGTTGGGCCTGGGCAGGAAGGGCGGCGCGCAGGCGGGCGGGGTCGACTTCGCGGAACTGCTTGAAGTGGTGGTTGAAGCCGGCCTGGGTGGCGGTGGTCGCAGCGCCAGCGGGCGTGGTGCCGGGAGCGGGGGTGAAGTCGCTCTGTCCAGCGAAGGCGCGCATCGTCTCGTTGCCGGCGATGCCGTCGACGGTGAGGCCGCGCGCGGTCTGGAAACGCTCGACGGCGGTCTCGGTTTTCTGGCCGAACTTCCCGTCAACGCCGCCCGGATCGAAGCCAGCCTGCTGCAGGCGCGCCTGAAGCTGCCGAACCGATTCGCCGCTGGAGCCGATGCGAAGAGACATGCTGAATCATCTCTGGTTCCAGTGTGTTTGTTGTGTCGTCGCGGGCGTTTGCGCTTGAAGCGCAGGCCTCACGGCTTCTTCACGGTCTCGCGCATCCGGAGAATCACATCTTTGATCGCGCTCTTCTGGGCGCTGGCGATCCACGAGGTGGGGAGCGCGATCTTCGGCTTCACGCGGATCTTGTAGGTGACGTACGACTTCTTGTTGTCGTCGATGCCCTGGATGATCCACGCGCCATGGTTGATGTCGTAGTCGCCTGACAGCAGGGTCCATTCGCGAGAGTACTTTCCGCCGGCTTCGACTTTGTGGGTGGCGATGGTGATGCCGGTGAGATCAGAGAGAGGGAAGGGGAGGTCGGCGGTCACTTCGCACTTCGCCTTCCAGGTCGTCGCTTCATCGCCTTCGCGCGAGAGCTCTTTGCTCTTCAGGATGCGCGGCATCGTCTTCGCGTAGTTGTTGCACTTCGAGACCACCGCCCAGACGTCCTCCGGCGGAGCGTTCACCACGCCTTCGACGACGTTGAACGGCACGTCGCTGTCGGGGAACTTCTGCTGCGAGACCTTGATGTCGTCATCGTCCGCGAACGCGGAAGTGGCGAGCAGCAGGGCAACGAGGAAGGTTTGGCGACGCACGGCGACCGTCATAGCAGCCTGTTCAGCCGGAAAGAGCAGCCGAGCGATGATCCGCCTGGGTGATTACCGTCGAGACTTGCGGCGCTTCCGTTCTTCCTCTGCGCGCTGCTCGCTGTCGCTGATCTGGTTCAGAGGTTGGGCCTGGACCTGGCGCTCGGCGTTCTGGCGCGCCATCTGCTGCTGGCGCTCGTTCTCGCGGGCCTGGGCTTCACGCTGCTGGTTCTCACGCTGCTGGTTCTCACGCTGCTGGTTCTCACGCTGCTGGTTCTCACGCTGCTGGTTCTCACGCTGGGCGCGCTCGTTCTCTCGGGCCTGGGCTTCACGCTGTGCGCGCTCGTTCTCGCGGGCCTGGGCTTCGCGCTGCGCGCGCTCGGCCTGCACGCGGTTCGCTTCGCGCTGTTGATTTTCGCGCTGTTGATTTTCACGCTGCGCCCGTTCGTTCTCGCGGGCCTGCGCTTCGCGCTGGGCGCGTTCGGCCTGGGCACGGTCAGCTTCACGCTGCTGTACCTCGCGGGCCTGCGACTCGCGCTGGGCGCGTTCGTTCTCGCGTGCCTGCAGCTCGCGCTGGGAACGCTCGATCTGAATCCGGCTGAACTCGCGCTGCTGCGCTTCGCGGGCGAGCAGCTCTTGCTGGGCACGTTCAGCCTGACGCCGATCGACCTCGCGCAGCTGCGCCTCCCGCTGTGCACGCTCGGCCTGGGCTCGCTCGTTCTCGGCGCGGCGGCCCATCTCTTCGCGCTGCAGCCGTTCGGATTCGGCACGTTCGCGCTGCAGGCGTTCGGCTTCACCACGGCGGCCCGTCTCTTCGCGCTGCAGCCGTTCGGATTCGGCACGTTCGCGCTTCAGGCGTTCAGCTTCACCGCGGCGGCCCGTCTCATCGCGCTGCAGCCGTTCGGATTCGGCGCGTTCGCGCTGCAGGCGTTCGGCTTCACCGCGGCGGCCCATCTCATCGCGCTGCAGCCGTTCGGATTCGGCGCGCTCGCGCTGCAGGCGTTCGGCTTCGCCGCGGCGGGTGTTCTCATCGTTGCGGACGCGCTCGGACTCGGCACGTTCGCGCTGCAGGCGCTCGGTCTCACCGCGACGGAGGTTCTCTTCGTTGCGGAGGCGCTCGGCTTCCGCGCGCTCGCGCTGCAGGCGTTGATCGGTTCCGCGGCTCGGAGGCTGCTCATCCCTCGACTGCTCTCGGGATGAACGGGGGTCGCTTCCGGGAGGCGGCTGATCCCTTCCGCGGCCGGCAGGCGGAGACTGATCCCGGCCCGAAGGCGGGGTGCGGTCGAAGTCGCGGCCCGGAGGCGGCCGGGCGTCGAAGTCGCGGCCTCGAGGCGGGACGTTGTTGGCGAGCTCGCGATCGCGGTGGTGATCGTACCGCTTGACCGAGTACGCGCGAACCGGAGCATGGCGCCGGGGCCGGTCGCCGTAACCGTACGAGTACGCAATCGGAGGGCGGGCCTCGTACGGGTCGCGACCCACGTGGCGAACGCAGCGCTCGCCGTTGATGATTACGTACACCTCGGTCTGCACGTAAACGTTCGTGGCGACCGGGTAGTAGTAGACGTCGTCTTCGTAGAAGTACTCGTCGCTGACGTACGGAAAGGCGTCGACCTCGACGTACGCGTCCGGAAGCGTCGAATGGACCTCGACGTACCCTTCGGATTCGACCTCGGTGTACACGCTGTGCGCGCACCCCGAGCTCAACAACATCGCCCCCACCATCAGTCGCGATTTCAGGATCATCGGTGATCCCCCCGACGCAGCGGGCCCGGCAAAAATTCAAGGCCTGTCGACCGTTCGCACTGGTTCCCGCGCCCAAGAAGTGACCTCAGGCGCCGGGGAAGTCCCAGAAGAGGCCGTACTGAAGCTGAATCGCTCCGACGTCGAAGCGCGACGGCTGGCCGACGTATCCCAGCTGCAGCGCCCAGCCGGCTGGCGCACGCCGGTACATCCCCAGCGTGAAGCCGATGCGTTCGGTGATTGGGCCCTTGAAGGCGATGCGCTGCGACAGCGAGGCGCCGACGACGAACTCGAACCGCGCCGTCTTGCGACCGTAGAGCAGGGTCAGCGCCCACTCGGCCTGCGCCGTCGCCGCGAGCTTCGGGCGCGCGGCGAACGCCGCTGCGCCGAGCACGTCGATCGACAGCACGTGCTGCTCCGTCGAGACGAGCTCGTGCTTCGCCTCGAGCGCGAGGCCCAGCTGCAGCGGCCGTTCGGGCGACAGCGCCTGGGTCGCGATCTGAACGGAGAGCCCGAGGTCGGCGCCGCCCGGAATGCCGCGGCGCGCGTCGAGCCGCACCTCGGGAATCGGGATGCCGTCGGGGTACTCGCTGCAGTCCAGGGGGTTGCCGGTGAACGAGCCACAGTAGCCCGCGGTCGAGACCTGCCCGCCGAGCCGCCAGGTGCCGTCGTCGACCACCGAGGCGGTCTGCATGGGCGTCACTGTCGCGCAACCCCCCAGACAGAGAAGGAGCAGCGCCGCCCTCACAGGCCCAACCAATCGAGCACCGAAGTGCGGAAGGCGTCGTTGAAGATCGGAACATGGCCGGCGCCTTCTACAGTCCACAGGTCCGCGCGGCCGCGTGGCGGGCACCCTTCCGTCGCCGCACGCTTGGTCTCTTCTGCTGCATCGCCGAGAAAGTCAGACGTGCCGGCGGGCGTGAGAGAACCGCTGCAGCCATTGCTCGCGCCGAGCTGCGCGATGGTCTTCGCGGCCGAGGGATACGTGCCCAGCTCGGTCGAGCCGCCGTTGAAGGCGATGGTGTCGTCCTCGGTGCCGTGAATCGTGAGCACGTCGACGGGGCGGCCGGAAGGGCAGGGGGTGGAGGCGGCTCCGGCGAGAGAGACGACGGCAGCGACGATGTCGGGCGCGTCGCAGGCGAGGCGCAGAGCCATGAAGCCGCCGTTGCTGTGTCCGATTACGAAGACCCGCTTCGGATCCACGGCGTGGTTCGCCTTCACGTCGGCGATCACCTTTCGCAGAAAAGCGACGTCGTCGACCGCCGCGTGGTCGAAGTTGCAGCACGCGCCCAACGTGTTCCAGAACCGCTTTCCTTCGTGGTCGAGCGTGCCGTTGGGCAGGGCGTAGAGAAAGCCGCGCGAATCGACATCGCGCGAGAACGGCAACAGCAGATCCTGCAGCTGCGCGTTCGCCGAGAAGCCGTGAAGCAGGACGATCAGTGGGCGCGGCCCGGAGCCCGAATTGGGGACGCGGAGATCGTACGGACGCCCGTCGACCACGCCGGCAGGGGCGCACGCAGCCAGCAGCAACGGCAACACAGCGGCGCGCAGCATCGAAGACGGGTACGTGCGGAAGGCGGGCATTGGTTTGGGGACAAGAAAAAAGCCCGGCTCGCGCGAGGCGAACCGGGCCTTTCTCGTCAGACCGAAGCCTGAAGAGTTAGCGGGGGTTGATCGACATCGGCGCGTGCATCGTGGTCGGGCACACCATTTCGAGCTGCAGGGTCACGAAGTGGGAGTTCGACGAGGCGACCTGGATGACGCCGGCCGAGGTGCACTGCACGTCCGTGTGATCCCAGAGCTTCGAGTCGGCCTTCTGAACGGCCTTGAGGCGCTCGTTGGCCTGGGTGACCAGCGCGTCGCGGTGCTTCTCGAGGGGCTCGACGCTCCACACGATGTCCGGGCCGATCGCGGCGCCGGCCGACATTTCAAAGCCCGACTCGGTGTTCGAGTCGTACTTCGGGAGGGCAAGGATGTACTCGCGCAGCGCCTTGAAGCAGGTGTTCGCGGCAGCGAAGCGGGCGTCCGGATCCTTACCGGCCGTGTCCGCCCAGATCTCAACCGCGCCGCCCGTCTTCCACTTCAGGTTGTCCTTCGAGAAGGGCACGTTGTAGTTGATGACGCGGTAACCGCAGCCGGGGCTGCCACCGATCTTCTTCAGGTCGGCAAACGCGGTCTGCATCTGGGCCGCGGCGGAGTCAAAGGTGCCGCCGTGCGCGTTGATGCCGACGCCCGTGGTGCCGCGATCCGGAACAACTTCGATCGCCGTCTGGATGCGAAGCTCGCGCTCGCCACGACCAATTGGGTTGCCGCTGCTGTTGTCGTACTGGCCGTAGGTCTTCGAGCCGCCGAGGCCGCCAACGGAGGGGAGGAGTCCGCCGCCGCCGCCGAGAAGGCCGCAGCCGGAGCTGGAGATTACGAACAGCAGGGAGAACGTCACCTGGGAAAGCTTAGGAAGGGTCATGGGCGCGGACCATACGTTCTGTTTTCCGGATGACGAGGAAAAAAGTCACAGCGGCGAAACGACACACCATCAGTCACTTCAACGTTTTATTGATCTCGTTCGAGAACTTTGCTTGTGGGATCGATGCGGGTGTCGCGGTGGCTGCGTTGGGAAATGCGCGGTCGCGAGTCCTGCCCGTCGACAGCACCGCTGGCCGCGAACCTGCACACGGCTGCGAGACATGAGAGCGATCTGGGTGATGGGGGCGTTGGCGATCAGTGCGTGCGGTGCGCCGCCGAATGCAGGCGTCGATGCGGGCGTCGACGCGGGCGTGGGAGTGCCGGATTCCGGAACGCCGGGGGTCGTCGATGCGGGCGCTGTCGACGCGGGCCCGTGCGGCCTGAAGGCGAGCGCGGGTGGAAGCGTGATCACCGAAGGCGGCCGGCTGGCCCTCGAACTCGAGTTCGACGGGCCGGTGGTGTCGTGGTCGCCGGAAGTGACGGGCCTGGTAATGGCGACGAAGGTCGACCAGACGCACCTGGCGGTGAAGGCGCCGTACGGCGACCTCGCGCCGAGCACGGTGACGGTGGCCATCGAGTGCGCCGCGCGAAAGGGAAGTGGAACAATTCCCCTGACGGTGCACCGGCCCGAATGGAAGCTTTTGAAGAAGTGGGTAGAGGTGACGGAAGGGCCTATCAACCGCGAGTACGGGATGGGCTGGCTCGACAGCGGCGACCCGAACCGGCTGCTGGTGTTCGGCGGCTTCCACTACAAGCCGAAGCAATTCACTGCATCTTCGGACCTCTGGGAAATGAACCTCACCACCCAGAAGTGGGCCGAGGTGACGATGGCGAACGCGGCGCCGCAGTTCATGGGTGGCCGGGTCGCGGGGATTCCCGGGAAGCGCGAGGTGCTCTTCTTCGGCGGCGTGACGGGGACCTTCGACGCTGTGCCGCACCTGGATCGCTTCGAGTACGCGCCCGACAAGCTCAGCTGGTCGGCGGTGGTGGCGACGGGCGCGAGCACCGTCGGCGACTACCAGCCCGGCTTCGTCTTCGACAGCAAGCGCAACCGGTACCTCAGCTTCTGTGGACAATCGACCGGCTTCCACTGCGCGGTGCGGCGGCTCGAGCTGAACGGCACAGCGGCGGCGTGGGTCGACGAGCCGGTGACGGGCACCCAGCCGATTGGCCGCAGCGGGCACTTCTTCGCGTACGACGCGACGACGGATCGCGTGATTGTCTTTGGCGGCATGAGGTCGGGCAACGACATGCTGGGTGACACGTGGGCGCTCGAGCTGGGTGAGACGCCGGCGCGGTGGGTGAAGCTCGCCGACAACCCCGAGCTGAAGCGGCGCAACGGGGCCTTCGCGCTGGACGAGAAGAACCACCGCTTCGTCGTGTGGGGCGGAACTCCCGATGGCGCGTCGGCGGTCGACGGCATTCACGCGTTCGATCTCGATCGCGGGTTCGAGACGTGGCGAAAGATGGAGACGACGGGCACCGCTCCGGCGCCGCGTGCCTCGGGAATGGCGGTGGCGGATCCGGCGAACCGGCGGCTGCTGATGGGCTTCGGCAACAGCTCCACCGGCTACTACCCGGACCTCTGGTCGATCGACTACTGAAGCGTCTTGAGCACGCCCAGCGCTTCGGGCACGTGCTGGCCGACGTTGATCTGCGAGTTGAAGGCGTGCTGCACGACGCCTTGCTTGTCGATAACGTACGTCTCGCGGCCGTCGAGCAGGCCGAGCAGTGACGCCTTCACCCCGAACGCCTTGCGCACCTTGCCGCCGTCATCGCTGACGAGGGTGAAGGGCAGCCGGTTCTTGGTGGCGAAGGCCTTCTTGGACGACTGGCCCTGCGAGCTGATGCCGACCACCGAGGCGCCGGCCTGCTGGAAGTCGTCGTAGGCGTCGCGAAAGGCGCAGGCCTCGGCAGTGCAGCCCGTGGTGTCGTCCTTCGGGTAGAAGAAGAGGACCACCGGGCCGCGCTTCCACAGCGCGCTCAAGGTGACGGGCTTGCCGTCCTGGTCGTTCAACGTGAAATCGGGAGCGGCGTCGCCTTTCGAGATGGGCACGCCCCGTAGATGCCCGAGCCACGATTTCGTTGCGCGGCTACCCGGCCAGCTTGGCGCGCTTCGCAGTCAGAACCAGCTCGAGGTCCGTGTTCGAGGGCAAGGGGCTGCACCGCGACACGCTGGGCTCGGTGCAGGTGATTCGGCAGGGCGACGTGAAATGGATGACGGCAGGCCCGGGCATCGCGCACAGCGAAAGGGCGACGGTAGAGGGGCTCAAGTCCGGCGGGCGGATGATGGGGATCCAGATCTGGGTGGCGTTGCCGAAAGACGCGGAAGAATCGGCGCCGACCTTCGTGCACCACGCGGGGTCAACGCTGCCTCAGCTGGAAGACACGGGCGCGCGCGTTCGCGTGGTGGCGGGCTCGGTGTTCGGCGCGACGTCGAGCCGTCGCGAGTGCTGCTGTTTGGCGGCGAGCCGCTGGAAGGGCCTCGCCACATCTGGTGGAGCTTCGTCTCGAGCAGCAAAGACGGCATCGAGCAGGCGAAGGACGACTGGCGGGAGCAGCGGTTTGGCGCGATCCCCGCAGAGACCTAATTCATTCCGCTGCCCTGCGCTGCCGTCGGCCCCTTTCATCTGGAAGAGAAGTCGAATCAGCGCGCTTCCTTCAGCAGCTTCTCGAGGGCGGGCTGATCATCGCGGGCGAAGGCGTCTTCGGCGAGCAGGCTGTCGCGATCGCGGTAGATGCTGGCGAGGGCGATGATGCGGCCCTTGCTGCGGTAGGCGACGAGGCAGTTGCGGTCGTTGATGCTGCCGGCGACGTCGATCGCATCGAAGCCTTCGGCGTGCCCCGAGTAGTTGACGGGGACGTCGTAGTGCTGGCTCCAGAAGAAGGGGACGGCGCGGTATTCCTCTTTCTGCCCGAGGATGTTGCGTGCGGCGGTCTGGCCCTGGCGCTGGGCGACAACCCAGTGCTCGATGCGAACCGTGCCGCCGTCCGACGGGTAGCGCGCGATGTCGCCGGCCGCCCAGACGTCGGGCGCGCTGGTGCGGAGCAAGGCGTCGACGACCACGCCCTTGTCGACCTTCAGGCCCGCGGCTTCGGCGAGCGCGGTGTTGGGGCGAACGCCGACGCCCATGATCACGACCTCGGCGGGCAGCTTTGTGCCGTCATCGAGCACCACCTCGGTGGCGGTGATCGACGCGGGCTTGCGGCCGAGGTTGAAGGCGACCCCCTTCTCTTCGTGTAGCGCCTTGAGGAAGGTGCCGAGCTGCGGCCCGAGGACCTTTTCGAGCGGCAGCGTCTCAGGCGCGACGACGTTCACTTCGAGGCCGCGCTTGCGCATCGACGCGGCGGCCTCGAGGCCGATGAAGCTGGCGCCGATGACGACGACGCGCTTCTTGTCCTTCACGAGCGCCGCGATCTTTCGCGAGTCGCCGAGCGTGCGCAGGACGTGGATCGCGGCTGATCATCGTGACCGGGCCGTCGTAGCCCTGGCGGCGCAGCATCTCGACGGCGGCGTCGCCGACGGCTCCGGCACCAATCACGATCACGGACGACGGCCCCTTCGCGCCGGACTTCGCGGCGGCGCGGACTCATGCGGCGGACCCTACCAATGGATCAGCGCTCGATCGCCGTCACTTCTTCCGCTGCTCGGCGAGCAACACCTTCTCGTGATCGGTGGCGATGCGGACGCCGACGAGCTCCACATGAACGAGGCGGCCCGCGCCCCAGTCGACCTCGCCCTTCTTGCCGCGCTTGTCGACGTCGATCTTCCCGAGCGTGAAGACGATGCGCGCCTCGACGCCGATTCCCTGGCTCTCGCGAAACGCCTGTGCCTCGGCCGCGGTGGGAAAGGGCAGCGAGAACGTCAGCGGCTGCGCGCGCCACACCGCCTGCTGGCTGATTTCTTCCTCGTCATCGTCCGGCTTCGGCGGGCGCACGGCCTTCGCGGGCTGGCCCCAGGCGACGGCGAGCAGGCCGAGGCCGTCGACGCACTCCATCACCCCATCGACCTGCACGGTCATCGCCTTCTTCTTCGCGTTGTACTTCCGCAGCGTCACGCCCGAGTCGAAGGGCAACACGGCGACGAAGGTGGCAGCGTGATTCTTCGCGGCGAGCTCGGAGCGCCTGGCTTCGTTGGCGGTCTTGTCTGCGCCTTCGCCCGGCGTCTCGGGAAACAGCGCCCACATGCCCTCGGGGCACGGCTTCCCGGTCTTCACGCGCAGGTACGCCGGGTCGGCCCAGAAAGGCTCGAGCTTCGCGGGCTCGATCTTCGGCTTCCCTGCGTTGCGCTTTAACTCTTCGGCTTCCTCGAAGGCCTTCTTCGCTTCGGCGCGTGCCTTCTGCGCTTCGGCCATCTTCTTCTTCGAGTCGGTGCAGCCCGCGCCTACGGCCAGCACCATGCCCACCACCACCGCTCGTCCCCAGAGAGCCATCAGGGCAGGAACATACCCAGAGCGGTGGCATGCGCGCGCGCGACGACGAGTCGTTTCGCCATGGCCCGCCGCGATAGCCCACGGTTCGGCTAAGAGCCAACGCCAAGATGTCTGCTCTGCATGACGCGGTTCGCAAGGAAGCCAAGCCGGGGCTGTGGTCGCTGGGCGTGAAGCTTTCGCGCGATGGCGCAGTGGTCGAAGAGTCCCGCACCGCCAGTGAGATTGTGCTGCGCGTGAAGTCGCCCGGCCGCACGGTGGCGTGGCAGGTGGTGCTCTATCCGCCCGACGATGCGTGGGAGTGCAACTGCCCGGCGCACTTCGACCCGTGCGAGCACGTGTGCGCGGCGGCGATCACCCTCGAGCAGGCGCAGGTGCAGGGCAAGGCGGTGGTGACGGCCGAGAAGCGGTGGTCGCGCGTGGTGTACCGGTTCTCGCGCGTCGAAGGCGGTGGCCTGCAGGTGCGGCGGACCATCGCCGATGCAGCGGGCGGCGAGACGCCTCTCGAGACGAGCGTCGCGGTGCTGCTGGCGAACCCGGCCGAGAAGGCGAAGCTGCAGATCGAACAACACGATCTCGCGGCCGATCGCCTTCTCGATCGCGCTGTCCGCGGTGCGATGCCCATCGATCGCCTCGAAGCCGTGCTCACCGCGCTGGAGTCGGCGCGCACCGTGCTGCTCGATGGCGTGCCGGTGGCGGTCTCGGCGGAAGTGGTGCAGCCGCGCGTGCGCGTCGATGATCTCAACGGGCAGTTCGTGGTCTCGATCGTTCGCGACCCCCGCATCACCGAGCTGCTGGGCCCAGGCGTCGCGCTGTGTGGCGATGCGCTGTGCCGCGTGGACGACGCGAAGCTGCCGCCGGCGCGGACCTTCAGCGCCGACCAGCTGGGCGAGCTCACCGGCAAGGTGCTGCCCGAGCTGGCGCGGCGATTCCCGATCGAGGTGCGTAGCAAGCGGCTGCCGCCGATCAACCGCGACTTGAAGCCGCGCATTCAGCTCGAGCTCAACCAGGTCGAGCAGGGGCTGTCGGCGCTGCCGACGCTGGTGTACGGCGCTCCGCCGAACGTGCGCATCGATGCGGGGAAGATGGTCTTCCTGCGCGGGGCCGTACCGCTGCGCGACGAGGCGGTCGAACAGCGCCTCGTGCATTCACTTCGCGAACAGCTCGACTTGCTGCCGGGCCGGCGGATGACTTTTTCCGGCCCGGACATGGTGCGGTTCGCCGACAAGCTGCGGAAGTGGCGCGGCGATCTCACCGGCGATGCGGCGCGCGTGGTGAGCCCTGACCTGGTGCTGAGGCCGATGGTTCGCACCGAGGCCAACGGCAACGCGCTGAAGGTCGCAATCGACTTCCAGATCGAAGGCGGGCAGGGCGGCACGGTCGACGCGGAGTCGGTGCTGCGCGCGTGGAACGAAGGGCTCGGGCTGGTGCCGATCGAAGGCGGTGGGTGGGCCCCGCTGCCGATGAAGTGGCTCGAGCAGAACGGGCAGCGCGTGGCAGATCTGTTGGCCGCGCGCGGCGAGTCGGGGACGATCGCGAACCACGCGATTCCGCAGCTGGTCGAGCTGTGCGACGCGCTCGAGACGCCGCGGCCGCCTGGCCTCGAGAAGCTCGCCGAGATGCTGCAGAACTTCGACTCGATTCCCGAGGCGCCGCTGCCCGACGGGGTCACCGCCACGCTTCGGCCCTACCAGCGGCTGGGGGTCAGCTGGCTTCGCTTCCTCGCGCAAGCGCAGCTGGGCGCTGTGCTCGCCGACGACATGGGCCTCGGCAAGACGCTGCAGACGATCTGCGTGCTCGGCGCGAAGTCGCTGGTGGTGTGCCCGACCAGCGTGCTGCCGAACTGGGCCTCGGAGCTTCAGAAGTTCCGCCCGAACCTGAAGGTCAGCACCTACCACGGGCCCACGCGCGCGCTGGACCCCGCGGCCGACGTCACGCTCACCACCTACGCGCTGCTGCGCCTCGACGAGGCAGCGCTGACGGGAAAAGACTGGGACACCGTCGTCCTCGATGAAGCGCAGATGATCAAGAACCCCGACAGCCAGACGGCGCGGGCCGCTTTCAAGCTGAAGGGCGCCTTCCGCGTCGCGCTGTCGGGCACCCCGGTCGAGAACCGCCTCGAAGAGCTCTGGAGCGTGATGCACTTCGCGAACCCCGGCCTGCTGCGCGGGAAGAAGGAATTCGGCGACACCTGGGCGCAGCCGATCGCCGACGGCCGGGCCGACGCGGCGCAGTCACTGCGACGGAAGATCAAGCCTTTCGTGCTGCGGCGCTTGAAGCGCGACGTCGCCCCCGAGCTGCCTCCGCGCACCGACTCGGTGATGCACGTGGTGCTCGATGATCGCGAGCGATCGATTTACGACGCGGTCTACGCGGCGACCCGCACCGAGATCGTCGGGCTTCTGCAGGCGGGCGGCAGCGTGATGAAGGCGCTCGAGGCGCTGCTGCGGTTGCGGCAGGCGGCGTGTCACCCGGCGCTGATTCCCGGGCAGCACGCGAAGGGCTCGTCGAAGACCACGGCGCTGGTCGAGGCGCTCACCACTGCCGCGGCCGACGGTCACCGCGCGCTCGTCTTCTCTCAGTGGACGTCGCTGCTCGATTTGATCGAGCCCGAGCTCGTCACTGCGGGCCTGAAGTTCGAGAGGCTCGATGGCTCGACGGCCGATCGCGCGGGGGTGACGGCGCGGTTCCAGTCGGCCGACGGCCCGCCGGTGATGCTCATCTCTCTCAAGGCCGGTGGTCTCGGCCTCAACCTCACCGCGGCCGACCACGTGTTCATGGTCGACCCGTGGTGGAACCCGGCCGTCGAGTCGCAGGCCGCCGATCGCGCGCACCGCATCGGGCAGGAAAGGCCCGTATTCGTTCACCGCCTCGTGTCCCAGGGCACGGTGGAAGAGAAGATTCTTCTGCTGCAGGACAAGAAGCGGGCGCTGTTCGAGGCGGCGCTGGGCGAAGGCACCGCGGCCGGCGGGCTCACCCGCGACGATTTGATGGAATTGTTCGCAGCCTGATGCGCCAGTCTTGGAGATCGTTGTGCCCCGTCAGAGCAGGACCACTCCTACCGGGGGTTTCACAATGAAGCGTTTCATCGCTGTGGTGGGTTGTCTCGTTTTCGTGGGTTGCGGCGTCGTGCCAGAAGAGGAGCTGGGAGAGAGCCGCGACGCGCTCAGCGCGCGAAACTCCGAGTTGACCTCGTTGCTCGAAAGATACGAGCCGACGACGACCAAGGCCTACGCCACCGAAACAGACAAGCTGGTCGCTGATCTCGAGGCGTTTGCCTGGGCAAATCCGAAGTTCAAGGGAGACCTCGACGCCTTCCTCGGCAGTCAAGATCGGGATCTCGTCATCACCGAGGTGTTCCAGCAAGTTCCTCCGCAGCCGGAGTCAGGGAACGAGAAGTGCCGCCGCAGCTACCTGGTCTGCCAGCTACTGCAGCGACGCCTATAGAAGCTGCATCATTCGTCAGTTATAGACGCGCGGAGTTGCAGTAAACACGGCCTTCGTGCATGCACGAAAAGTCCCGCCTGCTCGAAGCCGCCTTGCTCAGGCCCGCACCGCCTTGGTCCGGCTAGCGGCGCTGCTTTCGCGCGCCGTCGATCTCTACCAGCGTCATCTTGCGCAGATCATCGAAGCGAATCAGCTCGACCGCCAGATCCACCTGGTCGCCCACCACATCCATCACCGCCGCAATCAGATCGCCCACGGTGGTCTTCACGGTCTTGCTCTTCGAGGTCATGCCGGGACGCTATGCACCCCCTGTGCCGAACCCTGCTCCCGGGCATGGGGGGCAGCCGCCCAGCTCTCAACCTGAGGCACTTCGTCGCAACGGGTCAGCCAGTCCCGCGAATATCGGGGTTGTCGAGCTTGATCACCACGCCTTCGCGGGCGCCAAAGACCTCGACCTCTGACTGGTGGTGCTTCGCGCGCTCGACCCCCAGCGACACCTTCACGTCGACGTCGCGATCTGAGTGCATCGGGTCGTGGTGGGTGAGCGCGAGCTTCTTCACCCGGGCGTCGCAGGCGAGGTCGACGACGGTCGAGGCCCGCGGGTGGCCCCAGCCGACGCGCTGCAGGTATTCGTCGTCGGTGTACTGGGCATCGGCCACCAGCAGGTCGGCGCCGCGAATGGCTTTCACCAGGTCAGCGGGCAGCCGGCGCAGCGACTCGGGGTCGTCGACGGGCTGGTCGGGATCCTTGAGCTGCTGGTCGAGCTCGCTGTCGGTGGCGTACACGACCGAGCCGTGCGCGTGGTCGACGCGGAAGCCGACGCTGCCGCCCGGGTGCTTCTGGTTGAAGCGGCGGATGACGAAGTCGCCGACCTCGACCGCTTCGTCCTGAAACGACTTCTGCACCACCTTTGCCTTCAGGTCTGAGAACCGCACCGGGAAGTACGCGTTGTTCATCTGGCCCGACAAAAGCTGGTAGTTCTTCGCGTCGCCCTCGGGCCCGTAGACGCACAGCGTCGTGCTCTCGTGGTAGGCGGGCGCGAAGAAAGGGAACCCCTGGATGTGGTCCCAATGGGGGTGGCTCAAGAAGAGGTGAATCTTCAACCCGCCCGGCGGGGGCGCCCGCATCAGCGACAGCCCGAGCTCGCGCAAGCCGGTGCCCGCATCGAAGACGCACAGGGTGGTCTGGCTGCGGACCTCGAGGCACGACGTGTTCCCGCCGTAGCGCCGGGTGCGAGGGCCGGGCGTCGGGATGCTGCCGCGCACGCCCCAGAACCGCACGAACACCGGCATCAGGCCCCTTCCTGATACGTGAAGACGAAGTCTCCGATGTGAACCTCGTCTCCGTCGCGCAGCACGGCGGCGTGCACCTGCAGTCCGTTCAAGAGGATGCCGTTGCGGCTGTCGAGGTCTTCGATCGTGTACTCGTCGTCGATGCGGGTCAGCCTCGCGTGGGTGCGGCTCACGTTGTCGTTCTCGAGCTGGATGTCGTTGGCCGCGGCGCGCCCCATCGTCAGCACGTCTTTGTTCAGCACCAGGCGCAGGGTGTTCACGCCCGGGCCTTCGATCTGCTTGAGCATATGGGCGCGGCTCGCGCGCGGCCGAAAGCCGGGGACGCGCTTCAAGATCTGCGTCTGTGGCGCGTCGTCGAGCTCATCGAACGCGCCCGTCGTGCCGTGGCCCTTGCCCGCCATGGCGCCCAAGCTAGCAGAGGCCGCCTTGCGTCGGCGCACGATGACGTGTATCGAAATTGGCAGCAGGTTCAGCCGCGAGGAGCCCATCAATTCCGCCCACGAGTTCCTGCTCGCGATCACCATCGTTCTTGGTGTCGCGGCCGTCACCACCACTCTGTTTCAGTGGCTGAAGCAGCCCGTCGTCCTCGGGTACCTGATCGCCGGCCTGCTGATCGGCCCGCACGTGCCGTTTCCGCTCGTCGCGGATCTGTCGATCGTCCAGACGCTGTCAGAGCTCGGCGTGATCTTGCTGATGTTCTCGTTGGGGCTCGAGTTCAGCCTCGGCAAGCTGGTGAAGGTCGGTCCGACGTCGGGCATCACCGCGATCATCCAGTGCTCGTTGATGATCTGGCTCGGCTTCATCGTCGGCCGCGCCTTCGGGTGGACCCGCCTCGAGGGCATCTTCGCCGGCTCGATCATCGCCATCTCGAGCACCACCATCATCGCGAAGGCGTTCGACGAGCAGAACATCAAGGGCAAGCTGCGCGAGATCGTGGTCGGCGTGCTGATCGTCGAAGACCTGATCGCGATTCTGTTGATGGCGACGCTGACGGCGCTCGCGACTCCGGCCGGTTTGTCGGGCACCGCGCTGGCGCTGACGGTCGGGCGGCTGGCGGCCTTTCTGATCGGCCTGATCGCGATCGGGCTGCTGATCGTCCCCCGTGCGGTGCGTGCGATCACCCGGCTGAACCGGCCCGAGACGACGCTGGTGGCGAGCCTCGGGTTCTGTTTCGCGGTCGCGCTGCTGGCGATGCAGTTTGGCTACTCGGTCGCGCTCGGGGCGTTTCTGGCTGGCACGCTGATCGCCGAGTCGGGCGAGGCGAAGCAGATCGAGCACCTGGTCAACCCGGTGAAAGACGTGTTCGCGGCGATCTTCTTCGTCTCGGTGGGCATGCTGATCGACCCTGCGCTCGTCGTGAAGTATTGGGCGGCGATCCTCGTGCTGACGGTGGTGGTGATCGTCGGGAAGATTCTCAGCGTCTCGCTGGGCGCCTTCCTTACCGGCAGCGGCACGCGCGCGTCGCTGCAGGCGGGCATGAGCCTCGCGCAGATCGGCGAGTTCTCTTTCATCATCGCGGCGCTGGGCATCTCGCTGAAGGCGACGGGTGACTTCCTCTACCCGCTGGCGGTCACCGTTTCGGCGGTGACGACGCTGACGACGCCGTGGCTCATTCGCGCGTCGAGCCCGGTGGCGAGCTTCGTCGACCGGAAGTTGCCCCACTCGCTGCAGACGTTCGCCACGCTCTACGCGACGTGGGTCGAGAAGGTCCGTACGGCCCCGAAGAACAGGTCGCCGGGGGCCAACACCCGGCGCATGGTGCGGTTCTTGATCCTCGATGCGGCGATCGTGACGGTGATCATCATCGCCACCAGCGTGAAGGGCTCGAGCCTGTCGGCGCTTCTGAAAGGAAAGCTTGGGTTTGGCGACGGGCTGTCGCGCCTGCTGGTCATCGCAGCAGCGGCCGCGCTGGCGATTCCCTTCGCAGCGGGCGTGCTGCGGCTGGCGCGGAAGCTGGGCCAGCTGTTGTCCGAGGCAGCGCTGCCGCCGAGGGCAGACGGGAAGCTGGATCTCGCGGTCGCTCCGCGGCGGGTGCTGGTGGTCACCCTGCAGTTGGCGATTCTGCTGCTCGTCGGAGCGCCCATCGTCGCCATCACCCAGCCCTTCTTGTCGGGCTTCCCGGCGGCGCTCGCGTTGGCGTTGTTGCTCGTCGCGTTTGGGGTGACCTTTTGGCGAAGCGCGACGAACCTCGAAGGGCACGTACAGGCGGGCGCGCAGATGATCGTGCAGGCGCTGAGCATGCAGTCGCGCGGTGACAAGCCCGCGGTGCACAGCGTGTCCCTGGGCCACCTGCTGCCGGGCATGGGCGAGCCGACGACGGTGCAGCTGGAAGAGGCGCACCCGGCCGTCGGGAAGACGCTGGTGCAGCTGAACCTGCGTGGCCTGACGGGAGCGACGGTGCTCGCGATCAGCCGTGAAGGCGAGACGAACCAGGTACCGACGGCGCAGAACGTGCTGAAGGCGGGTGACGTGCTGGCGCTGGCGGGCACGGAAGAGGCGATCGCCGCGGCGAAGTCGGCGCTGACCGGCAGTCTCTGATCTGTTAGCTCCTCGCGCATGTCCCGCATCTACCGATCGCTCCCCCCCAAAGGCACCCACCTCGGCATCGCGTACTCGGGTGGGCTCGACACCCGCTGCGCCGTGGCGTGGCTGGCCGAGCAGGGGATGAAGGTCCACGCGTACACCGCGGACCTCGCCCAGCCGGACGAAGCGAACCCGGCCGACATCCCACCGACGGCGCTGGAGCACGGCGCGGTCGACGCGAAGCTCATCGACTGCCGCGAGTCGATGGTGCGCGAGGGGTTGATCGCGATCCAGTGCGGCGCGTTTCACCTGCGGTCGGGCGGGCGCACGTACTTCAACACCACGCCCCTGGGGCGCGCGGTGACGACGACGGCGATCATCCGCGCGATGGCGGAAGACGACGTGCATGTCTTCGGCGACGGCAGCACGCACAAGGGCAACGACATTCAGCGGTTCTACCGGTACGGCCTGCTCGTGAACCCGCGGCTGAAGATCTACAAGCCGTGGCTCGACAACGCCTTCGTCACGGCGTTCGGCGGCCGGAAAGAGATGAGCGAGTACCTGGTGCGCATCGGCAAGCCGTACAAGGTCGGCACCGAGAAGGCGTACAGCACGGACGCGAACGTGCTGGGCGCGACGCATGAAGCGAAGGATCTCGAGCACCTCGACAAAGGAATCCGTATCGTCTCGCCAATCATGGGCGTGGCGTCGTGGAAGCCCGAGGTGAAGGTCGACGCGGAAGAAGTGACGGTGGGGTTCGAGCAGGGCCTGCCGGCGACGCTGAACGGCAAGCGGTTCGACTCGCACTTCGCGCTGTTCAAGGAAGCCAACGCGATCGGTGGCCGCCACGGCCTGGGAATGAGCGACCAGATCGAGAACCGCGTCATCGACGCGAAGAGCCGCGGCATCTACGAGGCGCCTGGCATGGCGCTGTTGCACCTTGTGTATGAACGGCTCCTGTCCGCGATCCACAACGAGAACACGCTCGACCAGTACTTCACCCTGGGCCGCCGCCTCGGCCGGCTGCTGTACGAGGGCAAGTGGTTCGACCCGGAAGCGATGATGCTCAAGGAAGCGCTGACGCGGTGGGTGGCGCCGTCGGTGACAGGAGCCGTCACGGTCGAGCTGCGCCGCGGTGAGGATTTGACCCTCGTGTCCACGTCCGCCGAGTACATGGCGTACGACCCCGACAAGCTGTCGATGGAAAAGGTGAAGGAGCCTGCGTTCACGCCGGAAGATCGCATCGGCGCGCTCGAGCTGCAGAACCTGTCGGTCGCCGACAACCGCGCTCTACTGCTTCACCACCTCGAAGGCACCCAGCGGCTTGGCGCCGGCGTGAACAGCCCGTCGCTCGGAACGCTGCTGGGCGCAGGGGACGCGAAGAAAAAGCAGTAGCCGTCAGACCTGCGGTCACTCGGTCGGGCGCCTTCGGCATTCGATCGAAGTCGATCGAACATGCGTCGAACGCACTGCATCAAACGCAGTGCGTCAAATCTTCGATCGAATTCGATCGAACAGGTGTTGCTGAGGATCCCCGGGCGGTTACCCCGCTGGAACTACGGGTTGATGCCGTACAAGGTGCCGCTGGCCTCGACGCTGTAGAGCATGTTGCCGGCGCCCCAGAGGAAGGCGGTGTTGCCGAACTCGGGCTGGCCGACGGGCTTCCAGGCGCCAGTGTTCGGGTCGGTGACGTACAGCCCGCCGTTGGTCTCGACGGTGAACAGCTTTCCGTTGAGGGTGGTCAGCGCGATGGTGTCCTTCCAGTCGCCTGGCTTGCCGATCGATTTCCAGGCTGCGGTGGCGGGGTTGATCTTGTAGAGGCTGCCGCTGCGCTCGACCGTGAAAAGCGAGTCGCCCGCGCTCACGATGACGACGGTGTTCGCGAACTCGGGCTTGCCGAGCTTCTTCCACCCGCCTGTGGCGAGATCCGTGACGTAGAAAACGCCCGACGACTCGACGGTGTACAGCTTGCTCTGGTGAATCGTCGCCGCGATGGTCTTCGACCACTCGCCCGGCTTGCCAAGCGTGCCCCACGTGCCGTCCTTCGGGTTGATCTTGTAGAGCGTGCCCGAGGTTTCGATTGTGTAGAGCGCGTCGGTGCCGGCGATCATGAACTTCGTGTTCGCGTAGTCGGCGCCGCCGATCTTCTTCCATGCGCCTGACGGAAGCTCGGTGGCGTACAGGTGGCCGCCCGACTCGATCGTGTACAGCGTCGTGCCGATCACTGCGCCGCCGCGGGTCTTGCCCCAATCGCCCGACTTGCCGATCTGCTTCCACTCGCCCGAACCAAATGAGACCGACGCCCAGACCAACGCCACCACTGCCGCGATGCGTTTCATCATTTTTTTTAAAGCCCCCGTTGACGGCTACTTCAGCGTGTTTGCGTACTCACGGATGAATGGGAACACGATCCTATTCACCGCGCCTGCCTTTGCGTTGTCCCACTCGAGGCTGAGGTGGTCGGCGTCCTTCACCACGAAAGTCACCGCCGCCATGTGGCTCGCCTTCGGGTCGGTGAGGTTCGTCACCTTCACCAGCTCGAACCGCAGGTGCGGCGTCGCCGTCTTCAACTTCATCGAGGGCTGGTTCCCTGAGTCGTAGTGGCTCATCACCAGCTCGTTGCCGTCCAGCGAGTAGATGGACGCCATCACGATCTTCGTCTTGTCGTCGCCCGTCATCGTCGCGAGCACGGCCGAGCCGTTGGCGATGACCCGCAGCTGCAGCGACGCCGCTTCCTTCTCGGCCTTCCAGTTCCCTTCGAGCTTCTTCAGCTGCTCGAAGGCGGCGCGGCCATCGACCTTCGCCGGGGCAGGAGTGGCAGCAAGCAGCGCGGCGACGAGCATCAGGGCGGTCATGGGGCGCGTAATCTTTCACGCCCGCCAACCCACGGCGAGAACTTGTGCCTACATCGGCGGCAGCGGTATGTCGCAGCTGCGTTTTCTTAGAGGAAAACCAATGCGCACACCTTTGCTTTTGCTGGGCATTCTCGCCGCACTGTCCTCATTTTCGTGCGGAGGGAAGACCAAGCTCATCGACACCGCCTGCCGCGAAGACTCCGCGTGTCCGGCCGGTGAAATCTGTGAGAACTTCAAGTGCGTCCCCGCCGCGTCGCGGGCGTGCACCAACGTCGTCGCGGGCAACCCCATTCTGCAGCCCGACCCGTACGCCATTCAGTTCGGTGAGATCGACGTGTCGACTCAGACGCAGAAGCTCACCATTCACAACATCGGCAACTGCACCCTGACGCTCTACGAGGCCAGCCTCGCCAAGGGCGCGACGTCTCCGTTTACCTGCGGGCTCACCACCGCGGTCTTCCCGATGGAGATCTTCCCGGGCCGCAGCCGTGAGTTCGACGTCACCTTCGTCACCGACAAGCCCGGCCGCCTCACCGACGAAATCAAGATCCTCAGCGACGACAAGGAATTTTCAGAGCTGCGCGTGCCGCTGTCGGTCAACTTCCTCGGCGTGCCGAAGCTGCAGGTGGCGCCCAACCCGGTGGACTTCGGGTACGTCGCCGTCGGCCGCCAGAACAGCCGCAACGTGCAGATCACCAACCAGGGCTCGGGCGTCGCGCCGATCACCGTCCAGACGATCGCGTTCTCCGACCCGGCAACGATGGACTTCGCTTTCGTCACCCCGTTCGTCGGGCCCCTGACGCTGAAGCCCGTGTCCACCGACTCGGCCTCGCTGATTCCGCTGGAGCTCCGCTACACCCCGCGCACGACCGCCAAGCACGCGATGGAGCTGCTCGTCGTCACCAGCCACGGCACCGTCAAGGTTCCCCTGGCTGGCAACGCCGAGACGCCGCCGCAGATGACCTTCAACCCCCCGATGATCAACCTCGGCAACGTGCCGCTGGGCGCCACCAACCTCGCCACCCTCACCATCAACAACATGGGCGGCGCACCGCTAAACGCGAGCCTGAAGTGGGGCGGCACCAACCCGAACACCGACCTCTTCACCAGCCCCACTGTCATCCCGCCCATTCAGGCCGGCGCGCTGATCGACATTCAGGTCGGCTTCACCGCCACCGCGATCGGCCCCGTCACCGGCCTGCTCAACCTCACCACCAACGATCCGGGCAAGCCGTCGATCACCATCCCCGTCACCGCCAACGGCATCGCGGGCGCCGGCCCCCAGGTCGTCAAGCTCGAGATGGTCTACGAGAACGGCACCGACAGCGTGTTCGACAGCGACGTGCGCAACGTCGACATGACCCTCGAGCACCCCTTCGGCTACGTCTGTAACAAGCAGACGCCGAGCCCAATGAACTGGGGCACGTATGGGAAGCCGTCGTGGCTGGCCTTCGCTCCGAAAGAAGAGCCCGAGCGCATCGTGCTCGCCGACGCCACCACCGACGGCACCTACCGCGTGCAACTGCAGTACGTCGAGAGCTGCGCTTCGGTGCCCACCGGCCTCCTCGCCGGCCTGCTCGGCATCTCGACCGAGCTGCTCGTCGGCTACCTCTCGGGCGGGGTGATTCCGGTCAACGGCGAAGACGTCTCGAAGCTGGTCGCCCAGGTCTGCCTTTCGAACAAGAATTCGAACGCGACAGTCCGGGTCTTCGTCAACGGGATGATGGTGAAAGAGAAGACCGTCAACCTCGGCAAGCGCGGCGACAGCGTCTACGCGCTGGATCTCGAACGGCTCAACGGCACGTTCACCGCCAAGTGAGGAACCGCATGCTTCGCAAAGCGCTCTGGATTTCGGTGCTCGCGGTGGTCGGCTGCGGCGGCAACAAGCCTCCGACGATGATGGAAGGCCCGATGCGCCCGGCCGGGCTCTACGCCGAGCCGCCGCGCCTCGCGTACACGTGCGTCACCCCCGGCTGCGACCAGACGGTGACGACGCGGATCACGGTCAGCGGCGATCGCCGGGTCGCGATCAAGCGCATCCTCCTCACTGGCAGCGCCGCCAGCGACTTCTCTTTCGACACCACCGAGAAGCCGCCTTTCATCGTCGGCGCAGCGGTGAGCTTCAACATCGAGGTCAAGTACACGCCGAAGGGCGCTCCGTTGTCGGGGGTCGCCGAGCTGCGCCTCACCTTTACCGATGCCTCGGCCGAAGAGTCGCCCACGCGCCTCGACCCCGGCGAGCTGGTGGTTCCGCTCGTTCGCCGCCTCGTCGGCGAGCCCGTGCTGACGCTGAACCCGACGGTGCTGCAGTTCGGAGTCGTCGAGAAGGGGATGACGAAGACCACGCCGCTGAAAGTCACCAACACCGGCTTCGGCAACGTGGTGCTCGAGGTCTCGGGCTTCGACGCCGGCAGCGCGCCCGTAGTCGCGGTGCTGCCGATGATGCACTCGCTGGGCGCCGACGCAGGCATGGACGTGCCGGTCACCTGGTCGCCCACGACGGAAGGCTTCATGCGCACCTTGATGGAGGTCCAGGTCGATTCTCCGGGCGTCCCCAACGGCTTCATCAAGGTCGAAGGCACCAGCCTCACCCAGCCGTTGCTGGCCGTTGAGCCCGACGCGTTGATCGACTTCGGTGAAGTGGTGAAGGGCAGCCAGCGCACCATCGACGTTCAGCTGATGAACCAGGGCGGCCTGGGGCTGCGCATCGACAGCGTCACGTCGAACGACACCACCAACAACCTGACCAGCGGGTTCGATGCGGGCCTGCCGCTGAGCATCGCGCCGCTCGCGCGGTTCCCGATGTCGCTCAAGCTCAAGGGCAACAACCCGGGCGAAGTGAATGCGACGGTGAACTTCCTCACCAACGAGCCCGGCTCGGGCAGCCGCACCATCACGGTCAAGGGCACCATCACCGAGCCGAAGCTGACCCCGTCGGTGGCGGCGCTCAACTTCGGCACCGTGGCGCAGGGCTGGGTGGTCTCGAAGACGGTTGAGCTGCGCAACACCGGCTACGGCACGCTCACCATCAAGAATCTTTCGTTCGTCGCCGGCAGCAGCACGGTGTTCACCATCGTCGGCAAGCCAGCCCTGCCGCTGCAGCTCAAGCGCGATCAGCGCATCGCCTTTGACGTCGAGCTCGCCGCTTCTTCGAACCTGCCGATGTTCGCGGGCAGCATCTCGGTGGAAAGCGATGACCCCGTGACGCCCTTCGCCGAGATTCCGATGACGGCTTCCGTCGGTTCGTGCGCGGCGGCGTGCATCATCGCCAACGGCGTCCCCGACTGCATGGGCAACTCGTGCAGCCTCAAGAGCTGCAACGTCGGCTTCTTCGACACCGACAAGGCAATCGCCAACGGCTGCGAGTGCAAGGAAGTGGGTCAGGATCCCGGTGGCTTCTGCGCCGACTCGATCTACCTGGGCTCACTAAAAGACACCGACCACGCGAAGACGACCCACACCGGCATCATCCCGACCGCCACCGACATCGACCTGATTCGGTTTTATGCCGACGACGCGACGGAGTTCTTGACTGACGACTACAAGGTGAGGGTGCGGCTCTCGACCACGGACCCCGGCATTCAGATGTGCGTCTACCGGAACAACGTCGGTGGCCACTCGCCCGACTGCTTCTTCACCAACGAAGCGTGCCCGACCAACGGCTACTACGAGAAAGACGGCAGCTTCGGGACGTCGGACCAAGCGGATTACATCGTAAAGGTGTTCCGCACCGCGAGCAGCGTGCCAGCGTGCACGCCGTACACGGTGTTCATGTCGAACGGGTGATCTTCCACCTCGTCGACGCCGCCTCGTGGTCGAGGGCGCTGGAGAAGGGCGAGCACCGCCCCGCCAGCGTCGACCTCGAGGGCTTCGTTCACCTCTCGACCGTTGCGCAGGTCGTTGCCACCGCCAATCGCTTCTTCAAGGGGCGAACGGATCTGCTGCTGCTCCATGTCGACGACGCGCAGCTGCCGTCGGGGCTGAAGTACGAGGAAGGCGAGCCCGGCGAGCTGTTTCCGCATTTCTACGGGCCGCTCCCGCTCACCGCGGTCACGAAGGCGGCCCCTTTCCCCTGCGGGTCAGACGGCGCGTTCAGTGAGTCGTCACTCACCTGACTGCGGTCGACAAGCGCACCCGAAGCAGGGTTCACTCGCGCCTCGTCTCCAAACTCAAACCCGGAGCTTCCTCCGATGCCGAAAGTTGCCGCCCGCCAGACCGCCTCGACCACCAAAGCCCGCAGCCGCGACGTCGACGAGAAGCCGAAGGCGAAGACGCCTGCGAAGCCTGCCGAGACGAAGGCGAAGGGCTGGGCTCCGAAGGGCACCACGGTCAGCGCGCGCGGCGGTGGCAGTGAGGCCGGCGGTGGTGGTGGTGGCGGCAGTGGCACGGTGAGCGGTGGTGGCGGTGGCGGTGAAGCCGGCAACGGAAGCGTCGGTACCCGTCAGCCTGCGCGCCCCGCACCGCAGACCACCTACAGCTCGGGCGGCGGCGGCGAATAGCCGTCTTGCTGCAGCAGACCCTGGCCCACGCCAGCGCGCTGCCCTGGTACCGCAAGCACTGGGGCAACCGTTGGCGTGAGGTGAAGTCCGTCGAGCAGCTCTACCGACTGCCCACGCTCGACAAGCAGACGGCCGCGAAGCACTTCTCTGCGCTCGTCGTCCCCGGAATTCTTCCTTTCGCAGGCGTCGTCTCTTCAGGCACCACGCTGTCGAGCGGCCCGTTGTTGCTGGTGCCGCGCGTCCGCGAAGAGTCCGAGGCGATCTCCGAATACCTGCGCACCGGGTTCCGCGACTGGACGCCGCCTGTCGGCCCCGGCGTGAGCGCAGGGCTCGCCCTCGAGGTCCGCGCGATGCACCACGGCGTGCCGTCGGGTCCACCGCCTGCCGGCCGGCTTCGGATGCCGTGGACGTACACCCGCACCGCGTTTCGGCAGTTCAAGCAGCTGCTGGCCACGAAGCACGGTGGCAGGTGGATCACTTCGCTCGTCATCGGCGCCGGAGCGCTGATGCCGCTGACGATGGGCCTGCTCGACGAAGGAATCGACCCCGCGACTTTCAAGGTCCGCCTCATCGGCACCAACGGCTTCCGCGTCTCTCCGTTCTGGCGCGATCGGCTGCAGCAGCTGTGGGCCGCTGAGCTGTGGGACAACTTCAGCCTCTCGGAGTTCGTGCCCCACGCGATGCAGTGCCCCGCCTGCTCGTTTCACCACTGGGTTGGCCCGCCGCTGATTCAGGAGGTGCTCGACGTGTCGACCCTGGCGCCCTTGAAGAAGGGCGTCGGCGAGCTCACCCTGACCGGACTCTACCCGTACGTGCAGGCGATGCCGCTGATCCGTTACCGCACCGGCGACCTCGTCGAGCTCGGGCCCAGATGCCGGCAGGTCGGGCAGGTGGGCTTTCGCCCGCGCGGCCGCGTCAGCCAGGCGATTCTCGATGCCTCCGTCGAAGGAGACCCACTGCTCGTCAGCGGGCAAGACGTGCAGGAGCTGCTCGAGGCCGAGAGCGCGGTCGCGCGACATCCGCACCCCGTCGAGCTGCTCGGCCTGGTGAAGTGCAACGACCTCGGCGCGGTGAAGTACACGCTCGTCTCTGCGCGCAAACGCATCGTCCTCACCGTCGAGCTCCGGTTCGACCCCCGTGTCTTCGTCGAGGAGGCCCAGCGGTTTGCGGCGCGCATCGAGGCGTCGCTGCGCAAGCTCAGCCGACGGCTTCGGGCGGGGGCGGGAAGCCTGAAGATCCGCACGGTGCCGCCCGAAACGCTCACTGAGCCGTGGTCGAAATTCTGAGCTACCTTGCGCAGCCGTGAGCTCTGCCCAACACCACTACAAGTCCAACCTCCGCGACGTCTTCTTCAACCTCTTCGAGTTCCTCGACATCGGCAAAGAGGTGCTGGGCAAGCCGCCCTTCGCCTCGATGGACGAGCAGACCGCGCGCGACACGCTGAAGGCCTACGACGAGTTCGCCCGCACCCAGCTCGACCTGAGCTTCGCCGACGCCGATCGCAAAGGCCTCGGGTTCGACGGCAAGGGCAATGTCACGCTGCCTGCGTCGCTGCTCAAAGACATGGAAGCGGTCTACGCCGCCGGGTGGGATCGCCTGCCGCTGCCCGAGTCGATGGGAGGTGTCGGCGCTCCGCCCAGTGTCGCCTACGCGCAGTTCGAGATGACCGCAGGAGCCAACCCCGCCCTCGGCTACTACCTGTTCGGCCCCGTCATCGCGCGCACCATCGATCGCCTCGGCACCGACGCGCAGAAGAAGCGCTTCGTGAACGCGATCGTCGAAGGCGGGTGGGGCGGCACCATGGTGCTCACTGAGCCCGACGCCGGCAGCGACGTCGGCGCCGGCCGCACCCGCGCGAAGCCCGTCGGCAACGGCGTCTGGGAAATCGAAGGCACCAAGCGCTTCATCACCAACGGCGACTACGACTACCCCGACAACATCGTTCACCTCGTGCTCGCCCGCCCCGAAGGCGCCGGCCCCGGCACCAAGGGCTTGTCGATGTTCATCGTCCCCAAGTTCTGGGTCGACGAAGACGGCAAGCAGACCACTGAACGCAACGGCGTCTACGCCACCGCGGTCGAGAAGAAGATGGGCATCAAGGCCTCGGCCACCTGCGAGATGACCTTCGGTGCCGACGTGCCCGCGCGCGGCCTGCTGGTCGGCGAGGTGCACGAAGGCATTCGGCAGATGTTCCACGTCATCGAGCACGCGCGCATGGCGGTCGGCATCAAGTCGATGTCGACGCTGTCGACCGGCTACCTGAACGCGCTGCAGTACACGAAAGACCGCGTCCAGGGCTCGGACCTGCTGAGGGCCGCCGACAAGACGGCGCCCCGCGTTCGAATCATCTCCCACCCCGACGTGCGCCGGATGCTGATGGCGATGAAGGCGAACGCCGAAGGCCTGCGCGCGCTCATCTTCTTCACTGCGTCGATTCAGGATCAGGTCGAGCTGCTCGGCGGCCACGGCGACAAGCGCGCCGACGAGCTCGACAAGCTCAACGATCTGCTTTTGCCGTTGGTGAAGGGCTACAGCTCGGAAAAGGCCTACGAGATGCTGGGCGTCGCGCTGCAGTGCTTCGGCGGCTCGGGCTACTGCCAGGACTACCCGATCGAACAGTACGTGCGAGACCAGAAGATCGACTCTCTCTACGAGGGCACCACCCACATCCAGGCGCTCGACCTGGTGTTCCGCAAGATCGCCCGCGACGGCGGAGCAACCCTTCAAGGCCTGCTCGGCCGCATCCGTCTGACGATCGAAGCGAAGGAAGGCGGCGAGGCGCTGGTACACGAGCGCGAGAAGCTGACCCGCGGCCTCGCTGACGTCGAAGGTCTCTTCGGCGCGATGCTCGGCAAGCTCGGCGAGTCGCCGTACCACGTCGGCTTCCAGGGCAACCGCATCCTTGCCGCGCTCGCCGAGTTGACGATTGGCTGGCTGCTCGTTCGCCACGCCGCGGTGGCGCACAGCCGGCTCGGTGCAGCGACCGGCGACGACAAAGGCTTCTACACCGGGAAGCTTGCCGCCGCCCGCTGGTACGCGGACAACGTGCTGCCCGGCCTGACGCTGACCCGCAAGCTCGTCGAGGCCGGCACGCTCGAGCTGCTCGACTTGCCAGAGGACGCGTTCTGACCCACTTCAAGATTCC